>Ga0075163_10010949_pt1 | contig 11832 bp, 12 predicted proteins | sample JI1023141ADNA_FD_71478 | JGI IMG/M metagenome (GOLD analysis project Ga0075163, IMG submission 71478) | Wastewater effluent complex algal communities from Wisconsin, to seasonally profile nutrient transformation and Carbon sequestration -... | ecosystem: Engineered > WWTP > Effluent > Algae... | reverse complement strand
GCTGCTGCGCCGGGTCTACCGCGACAAGCTGGTGTACATCCGGGCCGGGCTCTCGAGCTACCTCAAGCACATCGTCAAGTCGCTGGTCGGGCGCGCCCGCTTCGCCGCGGAGATCCGCGTGGACGACCAGAAGCTCAGCTTCGACGCGCTCAACGACATCGTCGTCAAGGGCACGCTGCTGTACGGCGGCGACTGGATCTTCGCGCCCGACGGCAAGCCCGACGACGGCAAGTTCGAGGTCATCATCGTCAAGAACAGCGCCGACTGGGGCGCCGCGGCGATCGCCTCGCACAAGCGCAACCCGGTGACGACCGACGACCTCGAGGTGCTCGGCGTGCCGCGCCGCGTGATCCCGAGCGGCCGCACGATCGAGATCCGCGTCACGCGGCCCGAGGGCATGCCGCCGCTGCCCGCCCAGATCGACGGCGAGGAGTTTCTCCCCGCCGACCACTACCGCATCGACAACCTCTACCACTATCTGCGCATCCTGGTGCCCGAAGACTCGCACTGGATCTGACCGCTTATCGAAGAGAGACAGCCCGTGCCCCTGGCCCGCATATCCTCGCTGTTCATACTGCTCGCATTGCTCGCAACCGCCGCCTGCGGCGAGGCCACCAAGGAGCTGCGCGATCAGATCGGCGAGCGCCTGCAGCAGCAGCTGACCCCGGAGGACGCGATCGCGCCGTCCGGCGCGCCGCTCCCCCCGGAGCTGATCAGCAACAAGCTGAGCCTCTACGTCGACTGCGTCAACACCAGCCGCGTGCCGCTCTACGCCGGCTTTCGCGAGGTCAACGCGCTGCAGAGCGCGACCCGCAGGCGGCCCGAGGACATCACGCCGGTGCTCGACGAGTCGCTCGAGTCGTGCGTCAAGGCCCAGCGCGAGGGCCCGCTGCTGCAGCCGCCGCTGGCCGAGCTCGAGGCCGCCGCGGCGCACTACCTGGCGACGGCGCGCGAGCTCGCGGCGGCGGTCGGGGCGGTGCGCGCGAGCCTGTCCGAAAAGCCAGGCGAGCCGGACCCGGGCGCGACCGACCCGAAGGTCCGGTTCGCGGCCGCGTTCACGCGCTGGGACGAGGCCCGCCAGGCGCTCGACGCCGAGATCGACGCGCGCCAGTCGGAGGTCGACGCGGCGGTGCTCGCCGAGATCGAGGCGCGCAGCGGCAAGGGCCTCGAGTGGCACGCGCGCGCCCTGATGCGCGCGGCCAAGCCCTACGTGCGCTGCCTCGGCGACCACGACGAGATCACCGCGAAGATCTGCGCCGGCTACTACACCCCGTTCGAGCAGGCCTACACGGCCTTTCGCGCGGTCCACGACGGCGACGCGGGCGCGGCCCGGGTGTTCTGGATGCCGCAGTTCGTCGCCAGCCTCGACGAGTACCGCAAGGTCGCCGACGAGCTGCGCGTCGCCCTCAACGAGAACAAGGCCCGCGCCGGCGACATCGGCGCGGTCGCCCGCGTCTACAACGACCTCATCCGCGACTTCGCCGCGCTCAACTTCGCCGCGGCCGCGAGCCCCTGACATGCGCGCCATCATCTTCGACCATCACGGCGGCCCCGAGGTCCTGCGCCTCGCCGAGCTGCCCGAGCCCGTCGCCGGCCCCGGCCAGGCGCTCGTCGGCGTCCGCGCCTGCGCGCTCAACCGCCTCGACCTGTGGGTCCGCGGCGGCCTGCCGGGCATGCGCCTGCCGCTGCCGCACGTGCTCGGCAACGACATCGCCGGGGTCGTCGAGGCGGTCGGCCCCGGCGTCGACGCGGGCTGGGTCGGCCGCGAGGTCGTCGTCAATCCGGGTCTGTCCTGCGGGACATGTGAGAGCTGCCTGTCGGGCTGGGACAACCTGTGCCCGCAGTACAGGATCCTCGGCGAGACCGCGCCGGGCGGCTACTGCGAGCGCATCGCCGTGCCGGCCGCGAACCTGCTGGCGAAGCCCGCCGGCCTCGACATGATCCACGCGGCCGCGGTCCCGCTGACCTTCCTGACCGCGTGGCAGATGCTGACGATCCGCGCCCGCGTGGCGCCGGGGCAGGTCGTGCTGATCCACGCGGTCGGCAGTGGCGTCGGCGTGGCCGGCCTGCAGATCGCGCGGCTCCACGGCGCCCGCGTCGTCGCGCTCGCCAGCAGCGACGCCAAGCTCGAGCGCGCGCGCGAGCTCGGGGCCGAGGCGACGATCCGCAGCGACGACGGCGAGTGGGAGCGACAGGTCCGCGCCCTGCCCTTCGTCGGCAAGCGCGGCGTCGACGTCGTGTTCGAACACACCGGCGTCGCCACGTGGGAGGCGAGCCTGCGCCTGTGCCGGCGCGGCGGCACGGTCGTGACCTGCGGCGCGAGCTCGGGCTTCGCCGCGACCACCGACCTGCGCCAGGTGTTCTTTCGCCAGCTCCAGGTGCTCGGCAGCACGATGGGCAGCAAGGCCCACCTGCACCGCGTCGTCGAGCTGGTCGGACGAGGCGCGCTGCGCCCGATCGTCGACCGCAGCTTCCCGCTCGCGCAGGCCGCCGAGGCCCACCGCTACCTCGACCGCCGCGAGCAGTTCGGCAAGGTCGTGCTGACGCTCGAGGACGCGTGAACGCCCCCGCGCGCCTGCAGGGGGCCCGCGTCGCGTATCGCGTGCGCCGGATCTGCGAGGCCGCCGGCGGCCTGCAGATCCCGCTCGACCTGATCGCCAGCATCGACGAGGCGATCGACGACCTGTGCGCGCTCGGGGACGCCGGCGTCGCCAGCGACGAGGTCCTGCGCCTGACGCCCTACTTCGGCACGCTGTGGCCGAGCGCCCGCGGCCTCGCCCGCTGGCTCGCCGAGCACCCGACGTGGCTGCGCGGCCAGACGGTGCTCGAGCTCGGCTGCGGCCTCGCCCTCCCCGCGCTCGTCGCCGCCCGCCTCGGCGCCCACGTCATCGCCGTCGACCGCCACCCCGACGTCCCGCCGTTCTTGGCCCGCAACACCGCGCTGTCGCAGGTCGCGGTCGAGTACTTCCAGGTCGACTGGAGCGCGCCCGACGAGCTCGCCGCGCTGCAGCGCCGCCTCGGCCCGGTCGACCTCGTGGTCGGCAGCGACCTGCTCTACGAGGCCGAGCTCGCGGCGAGCCTGCCGGTCGCCGTCGACGCGCTGTGCCGCGGCGGCGCGCGCATGCTGCTCGCCGACCCGGGGCGCCCGCACCTGCAGCAGGCGGTCAGCGAGCTCGAGCGCCGCGGCTTCACCAGCCGCCTCGAGATCCGCGCGGTGCCCAGCAGCCTCGACGATACGGGCGTCGGAGGCGACGGCACGGGCACGACGCAAGAGGTCTTCCTGCTCGAGTTCACGCGCGGCTCGTGACGAGGGTCCGCATCGCGGCCCGCAACGTCATGAGCGCGCACTCCTGCGGTTTGACACTCCTCGCCGCGGTCGCCTACGCTGGCTCGTCTTTGGGATGCGGGGTGTGGTCTGGTGAATGCGAGGATCTTCGTGGCGATGTCTGTGCTCGTCGCGGGTTGCTTTTACGCGCCCACGGGCAGCGATCCGTCGCCCTCGGCCGGCTCCACGGACGCGCCCTCGACCACGACGACCGGGGGGATCGCGCCGACCACGTCACAGGCCGCGACCACGGATGTTGCGACGACGCCGGCCATCACGACGGGCGCGCCGACCGGCGAGTCCGGCCAGATCACCGCCAGCACCACCGACACGTCGGGCGAGCCCACGACCAGCACCGGCGGCTCCACCGATACATCGGTCGAGCCCGGCGCGCTCGTCGTGCACGGCGGCATCGGGACGCTCGGCGTCCGCCCTCCCGGCGCCGGCGATTATCGCGTCGTCGATGACGGCCTCGAGATCGGCGCGCGCGCCTGCGGCGGCCAGTATTGTCTTCGCGGATGGATCAGACCATGACACTCGGACGGCTTCACATCGGGATAATTCTCGCGGCCGGCGCCGCGGGGCTGTTCACCATATATACGGCCCATCGCGTGCGGGCAGACGGCATCCCGGCGACGCCCATGACCTACGCGGGCGTGCTCGAGGACGCCAACGGCCCGGTCGACAGCGGTAAGCTCCCGATCCAGGTCTCGCTGTACGACGGGCCCGACGACGGCGCGAGCAACGTGTGCGCGGCCGCCCTCGACATGATCGACTTCACCGACAAGCGCGGCCGCTTCGAGCTCACGCTCGCCGCGAATTGCACGACGGCCGTGCAGGCCCAGCCCGATCTGTATGTCGATATACAGGTCGCCGGCGTCCCGCAGCTGCCGCGCCCGAAGCTCGGCGCGGTGCCCTTCGCGATCGAGGCCGGCCGCGCCTCGGCGGCGACGGGCTCGCTCTCCGCGCAGCTCGCGATGCTCGAGGCCAAGATCGCCGCGCTCGAGGACCAACTGGCAGCGCTCGAGGCCAAGCGCCCGGTGTTCATGAACGGCGCCAAGACCTACTCGCTGGACGCGAAGTTCTGCGGCTTCACGGCCAATTCGTTCACCGGCAACCTCGGCGGATACACCGGGGCGAAGACCGCCTGCGAGGCGACCTGCAGCTCACCGACCGCGCATATGTGCACGTCCGAAGAACTCATCCGCTACCGTGCCACCGGCGGGACGTTCGTGAACCCGCCGGCCTTCGTATGGTTCGCCAGCGGGGTCTTTTCGCGGATGGCCGGTCCGATCAACCTCCGCGATTGCGCGATGTTCACGTCCAGCGATGGCGCCAACGAGGCCAACGGCGCCCTCAACGGAGGCGCCCTCTCGTTCCTGTTCTGCGACACCCAGGCCAGGATCGCCTGCTGCGATTGACAGGGGACGACGCTCTCGACGTCCCCCTCGATCCACGATCAAAGCTTGAGCTTCTCGTTCTCGCCCATCTTGCTCTCGTCGCCGGTCAGGTAGGTCTGGACCATGCGGATCGTCTGGGTCACGAAGTTGCTCGGGCTGTCCCAGTACTCGGCCTCGTCGGCCTGCACGCGCAGCAGCGCGAGGCGCGGGTCGTCGGGGCCCTCGCGGAAGAACACCTTGTGGATCGGCTTCCACAGCTCGTGGATCTTCGCGCGGTCGCGGACCAGCTGCGCGCGGCCCGAGACCGACACGTAGCGGTTGTCGCCGGGGTCGGCGTAGGCGACGTTGACCTGCTCGTCGCGCCGCGCCTCCTCGACCTTGGGCGCGTCGACGGCGGTGAAGAACCACAGGTCGCCGCTCTCGTCGGCCTCGAGGGTCGTCATCGGGCGGCTGCGCAGGGCGCCCTTCGCGTCGACGGTGGTGAGCATCGCGAACTTGATGCCCTTGATCAGCTCGTGGAGCTTGCGACGGTTGTCCTCTTGCGTGTTCTGCATGCGGCGTCGATAGCACCGGGCGGCGGCGCGGGCGGCGGCGGGCGACAGAGGCGAAATGGACGGAGATTTCGCCGCGGCCGCGAGGTCCACGGCCGCAGGTGCGCCTGACACGCGCCGGTCAGGCGTTGACGATCTCGCCGCCGTTCGGGTGCAGGACCTGGCCCGTCATGTACGACGCGTCCTCGCTGGCGAGGAACATGAAGCAGGTCGCGACCTCCGCGGGCTCGCCGGCGCGGCCGAGCGGGACGCTGCTGCCGAACTTCTCGACCTTCTCCGGCGGGAAGGTCGACGGGATCAGCGGGGTCCAGATCGGGCCCGGGGCGACGGCGTTGACGCGGATCCCCTCCTCCGCGAGCGACTGCGACAGCGAGCGCGTGAACGCCACGATCGCGCCCTTGGTCGCGCTGTAGTCGAGCAGCTCGCCCGAGCCGCGGTAGGCCGTCACCGACGTCGTGTTGATGATGCTCGCGCCCGGGTGCTGGCGCAGGTGCGGCAGCGCGGCCTTCGTCAGGAAGAACATCGAGAAGATGTTGGTGCGGAAGGTCTTCTCGAGCTGGGCCTCGTCGATGTCCTCGATCGACTTCTGCGGGTGCTGCTCGGCGGCGTTGTTGATCAGGACGTCGAGGCGGCCGAACCGGTCGACGGTGGTCTTGACCGCCTTCTGGCAGAACTTCTCCGCGCCGAGGTCGCCGCGGATCTGCAGGCATACGCGGCCCTCCTTCTCGATCATCGCCGCCGTCTCCTTCGCGTCTTCATCCTCGCTGAGGTAGACGATCGCCACGTCGGCGCCCTCGCGGGCGAACAGCACCGCGGTCGCGCGGCCGATGCCGCTGTCGCCCCCGGTGATCAGCGCGACGCGACCCTCGAGCTTGCCGCTGCCCCTGTAGTCGCGGCGCACGACCTTCGGGCGCGGCGTCATCTCCGACTCCTGGCCGGGCGGCTGCTGGGTCTGGGGCGGTCGCAGGGGGGTGTCCTCGGCGCTCTTCGATGCGTTCGACATGGTGCTTTGCCTCGCGCTGTCTGTGGTCGGACTCGCCGCGGGCGGCAAGCGATCGCGTGCCGCGCACGCTGCGCAAGCCCGGGCGCGGCGCCCGCGACGGACCGCGCCGCGGGCGTTTGCGATGCCGCGAGCGATGCACGCGGCTCCTGCCATCGCCGATCGCCGACGCGGCGGCCGGCGGCGCCGGTTGCGACGACGGGGCGGGATGATAAGGGAGATACGACCGGAGGGTCCTGATGATCGACTTCGCCGATATCCACCGCCTGATCTCGCAACCGGACGCGGACCAAACGCTGTCGTTGTTCCTGATGGTCGACGCGGCCCGCCTCGAGAACCACGCCGCCACTCCGGGCTGGCGGATCTGGCTGAAGAACGGGCTGCGCGAGCTGCAGGCCAGACACCCGGAGGACCCGACCTTCGACGCGCTGCGCAAGCGGGCCGAGGAGCGGCTCGAGCGCTACCGCGGGCACAGCAAGGGCCTGGCGCTGTTCCTGACCCCGTCGGGCGAGCAGGAGTTCGAGCTGCCGGTGCCGCTCGCGGAGAACGCCGTCGCCTACGGGCGCGCCTCGCTTGCGCCGCTGCTGTGGGCGATCGACGAGTACGAGCGCACGCTGATCGTCGTCGTCGACCAGGAGCGGGCGCGCTTCATCTCCGGCTACATGGGCGGGGCCCACCGCGAGGGCACGCACGTCAACGACGTCGTCGCCTACGACTTCGGCGACAAGACGCAGATGCCGACGGGACGCAACCAGGGCGACCGTTACACCGGCGGGTCGAACCGCGACGCCTTCGAGGCGACGATCGGCGACCACCTGCGCCGCTTCTATCAGGAGGTCGCCGCGCAGGTCCGCCACCTCAAGGAGGACCAGAAGATCGACCGCATCATCCTCGGCGGGCCGGAGGAGGCCGCGCACGCGCTGCGCCGCGAGATGCACGACACCGTCTCGCGGGCCGTGGTGGCGATCGTGCCGATCCCGCAGTGGGTCGACGACAACGCCGTGATGCGCCTGGCCCTGCCGGCGGCGATCGAGGTCGAGCGCCAGAAGGAGGTCGAGCTCGTCGACGAGATCGTCAACCTCGCCAAGTCCGGCGGCCGCGGCGCGCTGGGCTTCGCGGCGCTCGCCGGCTGCCTCGAGCGCAAGCAGGTCGAGCTGCTGGTGTTGCCGTGGCCGGTCGAGGATCCCGAGGTCCGTGATCGACTGCCGCTCGCGGCGCTGGCCGCCGGCGCGAAGATCGAGCTCGTCTCCGGGGCCGCCGCCGAGCGCGTGCGGGCCGAGGGCGGCGTGGCCGCCAGGCTGTTCTACGCGATCCGTTCGGAAGTCCCGCCAGACGGCGCCGGCGAGCCCCAGCGCCAGAGTTGACCCCGATCGCTCATAAGGGAATTTCCCAAAGTGACGGACCTACCCCACCTCGACTACCGTCGCAAGCGATCGCTCGCCGATGCAGGAGAAGCTCACCGACAGCGCCGCGTCCTTCGTCCAACGCAGCGCGCTGTGGCGGCTCGATACGACGTCGGTGAGCGGCCTGTGGCCGGCGACGCGCGACGATCTGATCGCCCACGCGGCGGGTACGGGCGCGCCGCTGCAGCTGCTCGAGGAGCTGTTCGCGCTGCCGGCGGACGACCGCTGCTACGAGTCGCTGGCGACGTTGATGCTGTGCCGCGCGGCGACGCCGGTGCGGATGAAGGATGCGTGAGCGGCGTGGACCCGACGACCCGGCCACCGCCGCGCCCGCGCGTCCTGCTCGCCGAGGACCACACGCTGGTGCGCGAGGGTCTGCGGCAGCTGCTGGCGGAGCACCTCGACGTCGTCGACGCCGTCGAGGACGGGCGGGCGCTGCTGCAGGCGGCCGAGCGCCTGCAGCCGGACGCGATCCTGCTCGACATCTCGATGCCGCAGCTCAACGGGCTCGACGCGGCGCGGCAGCTCGCCCGGATCAGCCCGCGCAGCAAGCTGGTGTTCGTGACGATGCACGCCGACCCCGCCTACGTGCACGAGGCGTTTCGCGCCGGGGCCAGCGGCTATGTCGTCAAGAGCTCGGCCTCGGGCGAGCTGGTCGCAGCGGTCCACGCTGTGCTCGCCGGGTCGCGCTATCTGTCCCCTGCCCTGCTCGAGGAGCACCGCGAGCTGCTGGCGGAGACGCTGCCGCCGTCCGCGCCGGGCAAGCTCTCGGACACGCTGACGGGCCGCCAGCGCGAGGTCCTGCAGCTGGTCGCCGAGGGCCGGACCGCGAAGGAGATCGCGTCCGTCCTGACCATCTCTCGCAAGACCGTCGAATTCCACAAGTCCAGCGTGATGCGCCTGCTCGGCCTGCGGACGACCGCCGAGCTGACGCGCTACGCCCTCGATCACGGCATCATCGGCCGGGTTTGAAACGGCCGACCCGGACGAGGTGGAGGTACCCAACGCCCCGACCGCTCGAGATCGCGCGTTGCCCCTTGGCGTCTCCACCGCCCTCGGCCATACTGGGGCCCATGACGCACATGGCCGTACCCGCCATGAAGTCCCGGGTCCTGCTCGCGGACCCCCAGGCGCTCGTGATCGAGGCGCTGCGGACCGTTTTGGGCCAGGATTTCACGATCATCGACGCCGTTGCGGACGGCGACGCGCTGCTGCGAGCGGCGCTCGCCCACCGCCCCGACCTCGTGCTGCTCGAGCTGTCGCTGCCCGGCCTCGACAGCCTCGAGGTCGTGAAGGCGCTGCGGCTGCGCGCGCCGGAGGTCCGCTGCATGGTCGTGTCGGAGCACGCCGCCCTGCACAACGTGCGCGCCGCGTTCGCCGCGGGCGCGGCCGGCTACGTCCTCAAGGAGGCGACCCCGGCCGAGCTCGTCGACGCGGCGCAGCGGGTCGTCCGCGGCGAGCAGCACGTCAGCGCGAAGCTGCGGATGGGCGACAGCGCGCAGGCGGTGCCGATCACCCACGAGGGCTCGGGCGGCCTGACGGAGCGTCAGCGCGAGGTCCTGCGCTGCATCGCGGAGGGCCGCACCGGCAAGCAGATCGCCAACGAGCTCGGCATCTCGCTCAAGACGGTCGAGTCGCACAAGGCCTGCATCTCGCGCCAGCTCGGCCTGCGGTCGACCGCGGCGCTGACCCGCTTCGCCGTCGAGCAGGGCCTCGTGCGCCCGGGCCTGACGCCCACCGGCTCGCACGACCGCTGAGGAGCTATCAGCGGTCCGCGCAGGGCACCGAGAGCAGCACGCGGGTCCCGCCGCCGGGCTCGCTGTCGATGACGAAGCGTCCGCCGAGCCCCTCGATGCGCTCCTGCACGCTGAGCAGCCCGAAGCTGCGGCTCGCCAGGCGCGCCGTGGCGCCGTGCGGCGGCTCGAAGCCGACGCCCGAGTCCGTGACCTCGAGCTCGAGCTCCGCGCCGCGGTGGCGGACCTGCACGCGGGCGAGCGAGACATCCGCGTGCTTGACGACGTTGAGCAGCAGCTCGCGGACGCAGCGAAACAGCAGGAAGATCGGGTCGCCGACCAGCGCGGGCAGCGGGCCGTCGTCCTCGACCTCGACGACGAGCCCGAACTGGCTGCCCATCTCGCGCGCGAGCCAGCGCAGGCCGGCGAGCAGGCCGAGGTCGTGGAGGATCGGCGGGCTGAGCTGGAAGCTCAGCGAGCGGATCGTCTGGTGGGCCGTCTCGAGCATCTTCTCGAGCTGCAGCAGGCCGGTCGCGTCCGCGCCGGCGCGGCCGACCGCGGCGAGCTTGAGCTTGACCGCGACGAGCTGCTGCCCGAGGTCGTCGTGCAGCAGCGCGGCCAGCTCGCGGCGCTCGTTGGCCTCGACGCGGAACAGCGCCGCCGAGAGCTCGCGCAGCTGCGCGGTGCGCTGCTCGGCCTCGGCGATGCGCTGCCTCTCCGCGGAGATGTCGAGCAGCACGCCGACGACGCGGGACACCCGGCCGGCGGCGTCCCGGGTGACGGCCCGGGCCAGCTCACGGACCCAGATCCGGGCGCCGGACGGCACCTGGACGCGAAATTCGGCGCTGTAGTCGCTGGTCTCGCCGGCGATGAAGGCCGCGTGCGAACGGCGTCGCAGCTCGCGCTCGGCGGGGTCGAGCTGCGCGTCGACCCAGGCGCGCAGCTCGTCGCCGGGGGGCAGGCTCGTGCGCGCGTGGCCGAAGATCTGGGCCCAGCGGGCGTCGACCTGCAGCGGGCCGCCGGGCCAGGTGTACTCGTAGGGCCCGGCCTGGCTCGCCGCGAGCGCGAGCTCGAGGCGACGATGGCTGATCTGCAGCTCGAGCTCGTGGCGCTTGCGCTCGCTGAGGTCGAACAGCGTCGTGCGGAAGATCGAGCCGCCGTCGGTCGAGACGCTCGCGCGGCGGCTGAGCAGCAGCACCGGCAGCACCCGGCCGTCGGCGGTCTGGATCCGCAGCTCGGTCTCGACCTGCCCCGCGCTGTGGCGGCTGCGCAGCATGTGGTCGAGGAACAGGCGCCGGTCCTCGGGGACGACGTGCAGGCGCAGCGGTCGGCCGATCAGGCGCACGCGCTCGAGCCCGAGGACCGCGACGCCGGTGAGGTTGACCTCCTTGATGAGGCCGGCCCCGTCGAGCGCGAAGACCGGCGACGGCGCGTGCTCGTAGAGGTCGGCGTACCATTCGAGCAGCGCGTCGGTGGCGCGGCGGCTGGCGTCGGCGATCTCCGCGCGGGCGCGGAGCTCCTCGACGGTGAGCATGTGGCGGGCCTCGCAGCCGCGCAGGAGCGCGTGGAGCCGCTCGATCTCGGCCCTGAGCTCGGCGGGGGTGAGGTCCTCGGGGCCCGGGTCCATCCGCCTCACATCAGGACGGGAGCGTCGCGCGGCCGTTGACCGGCTCACGCGCCGAGCTGTCGGTGATCGCCAGGATGATGGTGGTCGCGCTCGGGTCGGCGCCGTCGAGGCGGCAGGCGTCGATGATCAGCGCCTTGCGGCCGACCCCGTGGAAGTCGTGCTCGAGGCGAAAGTCCTGGAACCGGGCGTGGCGCTGCAGCACGTCCTCGAGCAGCGTGCGCAGCAGCGGGACCTCCCACTTGCCGTCGGCGAGGTCGTAGATGCGGCGGTGCAGCGCGGACTCGACGGGCAGCTGGAACATCGCGCAAAACGCCCGGTTGATCAGTTGTACGCGCATGTGGCCGTCGAGCACGACGACCGGCTCGCGCACGGTCTCGAGGATCGCGCGGGTGCTGTCGCGGACCTGGCGGAGCTCGATCTCGTGGCGGCGGTTGGCGATGTCGAACAGCGCGAGCACGGCGCCGTCGATGCGGTTCTCGACGTTCTTGTACGGGCGGATGCGCAGCGAGTACCAGTTGCCCTCGCTGTCGCGGACGTTCATCTCCTGGGTCGCGACGGTGTCGATGACGCGGGCGATCATCTTCTCCAGGCCGGGGCACTCGATGTTGGGCTTGATCTGCGAGATCGGGCGCCCGATGTCGGTGGGGATCAGGTTCAGGACCTTCTCGGCCATCGGCGTGAACCGGCGGATGCTGAGGTCGGCGCCGACGATGACGATGGCGATCTCGACGCAGCCGAGCAGGTTGACGAGGTCGCTGTTGACGCGGCTCAGCTCGTCGTTGCGGCCGTGCAG
>Ga0075163_10010948_pt1 | contig 11832 bp, 6 predicted proteins | sample JI1023141ADNA_FD_71478 | JGI IMG/M metagenome (GOLD analysis project Ga0075163, IMG submission 71478) | Wastewater effluent complex algal communities from Wisconsin, to seasonally profile nutrient transformation and Carbon sequestration -... | ecosystem: Engineered > WWTP > Effluent > Algae... | reverse complement strand
CGTCCCTGCCCGCCGAGTTCGCCGCCCGTTTATTTTTTCCGCACGCGCCCTGGCCCTCGCACTCGTCACCGCCGCCATCCCCGCCTCCGCCCAACTCATCCCGTGGAGCGAGCCCCCCACCGTGCGTGGCACGGGCGTCCCGCCCGTGATTTCCCCTGCATCGAGTGGCCCGGGCGTCTCGCCCGTGAAATCCCCCGCCGCCACACCCGCCGTCGCCCTCCCGCTCCCGCCCAGCTCGCTCGACGAGCCCCTGATCTTCCAAGCCTTCACCGCGCCGTCCCTCCTACTCACGAGCTTCGCCCCCACCGATCCCGGCGCCACGCGCACCGGCACGACGTGGGTCGGCCAAGTCACGCAAAACGCCACGACCCTCACCGTCGCCGGCACCGCCGCCGACGACAACGGCTGGGGCGCCAGCGGCCTCTCGCTCAACGCCGCCGCCTACACTTCGCTCACACTCACCGCGCAGCGCGACGCCGGCAACGCGACGCCCACGCTCTTCCTCCAATTCGAGGACCGCAGTTCCCGCACGAAAATCATTTCGGTGAGCACGTCGCTCTTCGCCCTCGGCACGCCGACCACCGTGCAAGTCCCGCTCAGCGGCTGGACGATCGACTTCGGCCCCAGCGACCTCGCCGCGTGGAGCATCGGCGGCGGCAGCGTGGGCACCGTCGCCTTCCGCATGACCTTCGACGAAATCTCCTTCGGCACCTCCGCCATCCCCGAGCCCTCCACCTACGCCGCCCTTTTCGGCCTCCTCGCCCTCGGCACCGCCCTCCGCCGATCACGTAGCCGCGCGTCTTAACGCGCGGCCCCTCGCCCACGCGCTACGACCCGCCGCCGCTCAGCGCAGATTTCGTAGCCGCGCGTCTTAACGCGCGGACCCCCGCCCACGCCGGCGCAACGCCGCGCGCCGCCCCGTCGCCGTTCAGAGCAGATCACGTAGCCGCGCGTCTTAACGCGCGGTGCGCGGTAATTATGCCGCGCTTGTAACCGGCCGGTGCACCTTGCAACGTCCCGCTCGTTGGCCGGTTTTCAGTTTCACGCTCCGGCCAATTCATCCCTGCCTGACCCTGACCCGACCCTGATCTCCATGAATCCGCACCCTGTTCGCACCTTGCTCGCCCTCGTCTGCGCCGCGCTCCTGACCGCGCTGCCGACCTTCGCCCAAACGACCACCGGCACCATCGTCGGCCAAGTCTTCAACCCCGCCACCGGCGAATATCTCCGCAACGCCCAAGTGCGCATCGTCGACAGCGGCGATTCCGTCGTCTCCGAGGACGAAGGCCTCTACCGCCTCTCGCCCGTGCCCGCCGGTCGCGTGACCGTCGAGGTCTCCTACACCGGTTATCGCAAAGTCACCGCCACCGTCGACGTCGCGGCCGGCGCCACCGTCACGAAAAACTTCGAGCTCCTGAGCACGCTGCAGGATGCCACCGCGCCGAGCACCACCATGGCCGATGGCACCGTGAAACTCCAGGCGTTCACCGTCTCTTCCGAACGCGAGGGCAACGCCAAAGCCATCATGGATCAGCGCAATTCCATGAATATCACCAACACCGTCGCCTCCGACGCGTTTGGCGACAATGCCGAGGGTAACGTCGGCGAATTCCTCAAGCATCTCCCCGGCGTCGAGCTCGATCTCTTCTACGGCGAAGTCCGCACCGTGCGCCTCGGCGGTCTCGGCTCCGAATACACCGCCGTCACGATGGACGGCATTTCCCTCGCCAGCACCGATGCGAACAACTCCGGCTCCGGCGCCGCGCGCTCCTTCACGATGGAGATGGCCTCCCTCAACTCGATGGAATCCATCGAGGTCAACAAGACCGTCAGCGCCGATGTCGATGCCAGCGCCCCTGCCGGCACCATCAACCTCCGCACCAAGCGCGCCTTCGACCGCGCCGGCCGCCGCGTCTCCTGGCAGGCCAACGTCGTCGCTCACTCCGAAGCCATGAAGCTCGGCCAATCCCTCGGGCCCGACGAAAACCTCACCAGCCAAAAAATCCGCCCCGGCGGCATCTTCGAATACTCCGACGTCTTCCTGAACAAACGCCTCGGCCTCGTGCTCAATATCAGCGAGTCCAACGTCTATCAGGAAGCCATGATCACGGGGTCGGCCTACAGCACCGCCGTCACCGCCGCCGATCCGCGCCCGCTCGTCCCCACCACGCTCAATTTCCAGTGGGCCCCGCGTTTCAACAAGCGCTTCGCCACCACGCTCACGGCCGATTTCAAATTTAACCGTGAACTCAACTTCGGCCTCGGCATCGTCTACAACTACGCCGATCTCTGGACGCCCCAACGCACGGTCATCTTCAACTCCAGCACCGGCGCCCGCAGCCAGGTCGTCGGCTCCGATCCGCTCCTGAGTTTCACGTCCGCCGCGAGCGGCACCGTCACCGTCAATCCCGTCGCCGTTTCCAAGATGGGCGAGACCTTCACCCTCATCCCCCGCGCCGAATTCAAACGCGGCAATTTCGAACTCGAGGCCAAGGGTGCCTACTCCGATTCCACCAGCTGGTATGACCCGATGGGCCGCCACCAATCGATCCGCGACACCAACTCCCCGGTCGCCAACGGCATCACCTACCGCGCCGAACGCTCTTCGCTCATGTCGAGCGATTGGAAGTTCACCCAAGTCGCCGGCCCCGACATCGCCCGCGGCTCCAGTTACACGAACCCCACGTTCACCGCCAACGACGGCCGCTTCGGCCGCACGGTCCAATACAGCGGCGAGATCATCGCCACGCTCAAGACCACCCAATGGCTCCCCGTCATCTGGAAGAGCGGTCTGAAAACGCGCCAGCAAATCCAGAAATTCGAAGACGACCAGCTCGCCAAACGTTACGACTACGCCCCCGGCGGCGTCGTCCCCGCCCGCGGTGCCTGGGATGCCTACCGTTCCCCGTGGAATTATTCGCTCGGCATGGTCGACGGCAGCACCGCGTCCCTCTCCGGCGCCACCGTCTTCATGCCCAACCTCCGCGCTCTCGGAGATCTCTATAACAACAACCGCGCCGACTTCCGCCAGAGCTGGGGCACCAACGCCGACAACTACTACCAGTCCTACGTCGCCCGCCGCCGCCGTTACTACGAACAAATCGACGCCGCCTACCTCATGGGCACCGGCAAATACCTCGGCGCCACCTTCCGCGCCGGCCTGCGCTGGGAAAAGACCGCCACCGAAGCCAGCGAAGCCGATACCCGCACGCCCGCCGAAGTTCGCGCCGCCGGCTACACACTCACCGCCGCCGGCGTCGCCAACACGATCCCCGGTATCGATTACCAGTTCCTCTCCCAACCACGCGTCAAACGCACCGGCAAATACGACAACCTCTTCCCGAGTGCCTCGCTGAAATATAATCTCATCCGCAACCTCGACGTCCACTTCGGCTACAGCTCCACCATCCGCCGCCCCTCCTACGTGAACCTCGCCGGCGTCTGGATCATCAACGAGACCTCGAAGACCGTCACGCTCCCCAACCCCGGCCTCACCCCGGAGACGTCCGACAACTTCGCCGCCCGCCTCGCCTACTACTTCGAACCCGTCGGCCAGCTCGCGGCCACCTTTACGCAACGCAACGTGAAGAAGCTCTTCATCGGCGACAGCCTCACCGCCGAGGAATTCGGCTACACCGGCCGACGACGAACTGCAGGGCTACCTCTTCAACACCACCACCAACAGCGACAACCGCATCAAAATCCGCAGCATGGAGATCGAGTATAACCAGAGCCTCGCCATCCTCGGTCCGCTCTTCAAACGCCTCTCCATCCGCGGCAGCTACACGCGCCTCTACGCCGAAGTCGCCCGCGCCAACCTCACGCCCCACCTCGCGTCCGGAGGAATCAACTACACGCTCAACAAGCTGAACGTTTACGGAAACTGGAATTGGTCCGACGATGTGAACACCAACCTCGCCGGCACCACCTACCGCCGCCACCGCACCAACGTCGATGCCGGCGCCGGCTGGCGTTTGAACAACACCTACAGCCTCGCCCTCAGCGCCCGCAACCTGCTCGATACGCCCTACATCAACATGCAGAAGTTCATCACCGGCCCGACCGCGATCACCCGCAGCGAAACCGTCGGCGTCTCCTGGACCTTCGCCATCAAAGGCGCCTATTGAGGTGGGCGGGCACGTCCCTGTGCCCGCATTCCTTTTCCGAGGTGGAGCGCGTTGACCCCAACGCGCTTCGCCCGACTACCTCCTCCGCCCCCTTCGTCACCGCCGCGCGTTGGGGTCAACGCGCTCCACCTCGTTCATGATCCGCCGCACCTTCCTCAAACAAGCCGGCCTCCTCGTCCCCGCCGCGCTCGCCGCGCCCACGCTCGCCCGCGCCGCCACCGCCCCCGTCGCGCGCCCTGCGTCCGCCAAAAAAACGTCCGCCCGCGAACTCGCCGCCGACCTCGTCATCATCGGCGGCGGCACCGGTGGCGTCGCCGCCGCCCTCGCCGCCGCGCGCTCCGGCCTCCGCGTGATCATGACCGAAGAGACCGACTGGATCGGCGGCCAGCTCACCTCACAAGCCGTCCCGCCCGACGAACATTCTCAGATCGAAACCTTCGGCGGCACGCAGGCCTACGCGACCTTCCGCCGCGGTGTGCGCGACTACTACGTGCGGAATTTTCCGCTCACCGAAAAAGCCCGCGCGAATCCCTTCCTCAATCCCGGCAACGGCTCCGTGTCCAAGCTCTGCCACGAGCCCCGCGTCGCCCTCGCGGTCCTCCACGAAATGCTCGCGCCCCACGTCGCCACCGGACGCGTGCAGATTCTCCTCCATCACACCGCCACGTCCGCCCAAGTCTCCGGCGACCGAGTCGAAGCCGTCCTCGTGCGCAGCACCGAGTCCGGCCGAGAACTCGTCCTCCGCGCGCCCATGTTCGTCGACGCCACCGAGACCGGGGAACTCCTGCCGCTCACCGGCACCGAATACATCACGGGCTCCGAGTCGCAGCGCGTCACCGGCGAGCCCCACGCCGGCCCCGAGGCGCGTCCGCAAAACATGCAGGCCTTCACGTGCTGCTTCGCTGTCGATTACGTCGCCGGCGAAGATCACACGATCGAGCGCCCGCGCGACTTCGGTTTCTGGCGCGACCACGTGCCGCCGCTCACGCCCCCGTGGTCCGGCAAACTCCTCAGCCATTACTACTCGCAGCCGCGCACGCTCAAACCCTTCGCCATGGGCTTCGATCCCGCGAAAGGCACCGGCCTCTTCAAATACCGCCGCCTGATCGACCGCACGAATTTTGCGCCCGGCACTTACGCCGGCGACATCTCGCTCATCAACTGGCCGCAAAACGACTACATGCTCGGCAACTTCTTCGAGGTCCCGCCCGAGGAAGCCGTCGGCCACCTCCGCGCCGCGAAGCAGCTCAGCCTCTCGCTCCTCCACTGGTTGCAGACCGAAGCGCCGCGCCCCGATGGCGGCACCGGGTGGCCCGGCCTCCGCCTCCGCCCCGACATCGTCGGCACCGATGACGGCCTCGCGAAATATCCCTACATCCGCGAAAGCCGCCGTATCCGCGCCGACTTTACGATCACCGAACTCCACGTCGGCCTCGATGCCCGCAAGAAAACCCCCGAGCAACCCGCCGCCGAAGTCTTCTCCGAAGTATTCCCCGACACCGTCGGCATCGGCAGCTACGCGATCGATCTCCACCCCAGCAGCGGCGGCGACAACTACATCGATTTCCTCACGCGCCCCTTCCAGATCCCGCTCGGCGCGCTCCTCCCGCAGCGCATGGAAAATCTCCTGCCCGCCTGCAAAAACATTGGCACGACGCACCTCACGAACGGCTGCTACCGCCTGCACCCCGTGGAGTGGAACATCGGCGAATCCGTCGGCGTCCTCGCCGCGTATTGCCGCGAAAAGAAAACTACGCCCCGCGCCGTCCGCAAAAATACCGACCTCCTCGCCGCCTTCCAGTCGACCCTCACCTCCCAAGGCATCCCCCTCGCCTGGCCCAAAAAGTAGGGCGGACTTCAGTCCGCCCCAAAGCTTGAATCGCATGCACGACATCGCAGGCGTCCTGAAGTGATCGAGTTCCTGAAATCTCTCCTCTTTTCCGTCGGAGTTGTTGTGGGCGCGATCACACTCTGGGGCCTCTACTACACCTATTGGACACGCCGGTTTCGACGAAAAGCTGAGCCGGGGTTCGACTACGTCTATGTCAACCAAGACGGCACGGCTCGTGAACTCTCACCCGAAGAGCAAAAATACGTCGTCGAGAAATTTTCTCCCGCCGACGGCGCGCGGCCCTACTTTAAAACAAATTATGAGTCACGCGATGGCTGGGGCAGTTTATCGGGATTTATTGAACGACGTTTAGTTCCGGCGGGTATTTCTATTCTCTCTGTTTGCTCAGATTTTGACGCCAAATACGCTGCGGCCCAACTGGACTTTATCGAAATAGAGCGGGGCTCAGGCCATGTCATCACGAAGAACGGTGACGGCTCTGTCACTTCGTCTCCCGACCCTTCGCTTTCGAAAGCCGAATCCTATGCGCGCGCCCGAAAGTTCCATCTCGATTATCAACGTCGGCTTGAGGCGTTGGCAAAATCCACCTGAGCCGCTGATCTCACCGTCGCACGCCACCCACCCTCATCCCCGCACTTCGCGCTTCTCGCCGCGGGTGCGATGGCTCACGTTGCCGGCATGTCCGAGTTGACGTTGATCCTTCAACGGCTCGAAGGCGGCGACGCCTCTGCGGCCGAGCAAATCCTGCCATTGGTCTACGATGAATTGCGCAAGCTCGCTGCCGCCAAAATGGCGCGGGAGTCCGCCGGCCAGACCTTGCAACCGACCGCGCTCGTGCACGAGGCGTGGCTGCGACTGGGCGGAGAGGCCCAACCGAATTGGCAAAACCGGGCGCATTTTTTCTCCGCCGCCGCCGAGGCGATGCGCCGCATCTTGATCGAAAACGCCCGGCGCCGGCACGCGGTGCGGCACGGCGGCGGGTTGGAAAAACTGAGTGCCAACGCGACGGGCTTCGATTTCACCGCACCCACTGCGGACGAAGAACTGCTGCTCGTGCACGACGCCCTCGACGCGCTCGCGGCCGAGGATCCGCGCAAGGCGGAATTGGTGAAACAGTGCTATTTCGTAGGCCTCACGCTGGAGGAGGCGGCCGAAGTCGTCGGCCTGCCGTTGCGCACGGCGGAGCGGCATTGGGCCTATTCGCGCGCTTGGCTCGCTGCCGAAATCGAGCGGCTGCGCGGTCGATGAGCACCGGGTTTTTCATTGCGAGCCGGAGGCACGCGGGCGGGGCAATCCCACCGGTTGCCCGATGGGTTGCCGCGGCGCTTCACTCGGCGATGCGCGAAGTGAGTTTATTTGTGGTTCGTCCCTGTTTCCAGTGGTCAAATTCCGGCGACAGGGAGCCCCGCAGGGGCGAAAAATTGAAAGTCTGGGGCACCGCCCCAGGAAAAATATCCGAGAGAAATCCGAGCCCTGAAGGGGCGAAACCAAGCGAGGGTGTCGCCCCTTCAGGGCTCGGAAAAACGCTCGATTCGATTCCCAGGATGTTGTCCTGGGCTATCGACTTTCGCCCCTGCGGGGCTTCCGACCTCACGGCCCGGCACGGCTCCGCTCCGCGTAGTCACACCGCACGCGCGGCACTGTTTTCACCCGCGATGGCGGGTTCCGGGCCGAAATTTCGCATTGGGCGTAAACTCTCATGAGCGGTGACGAAGAAATATTTGCCGACGCACTGGCGCTCGAACCCGCGGCGCGCGCCGCTTTCCTCGACGAGGCGTGTGCCGGCGATCCCAGACGCCGCGTGCGGATCGAGGCGCTGTTGCGCGCCTACGGGAATGCCCGCACAGAGTTTTTATCGCCGCCCCGCTCGCAACCGCCGGCGGCCGAAGAGATCCGGGGCACTCGGATCGGCCGCTACAAGCTGCTGGAAAAAATCGGCGAAGGCGGCTGCGGGGTCGTGTGGATGGCCGAGCAGAGCGAACCGGTGCGTCGCCGCGTCGCCCTGAAAGTCATCAAGCTCGGCATGGACACGCGCGCGGTCATCGCGCGCTTCGAAGCCGAGCGGCAGGCGCTCGCGATGATGGATCATCCCCATATCGCCAAAGTTCACGACGCAGGCACGACCGACACCGGTCGACCCTACTTCGTGATGGAGCTGGTCCGCGGCATTCCGATCAACCGTTTCTGCGACGAAGAGAACCTGCCGACCGCGCGGCGACTCGAGCTGTTCGTGCAAGTGTGCCACGCGATCCAACACGCGCATCAGAAGGGGATCATCCATCGCGACATCAAGCCGTCGAACATTCTGGTCACGCGACACGACGACATTGCGGTGCCGATGGTGATCGATTTCGGAATCGCGAAGGCCACGCAGGGACCGCTCACGGATCAGACACTGTTCACCGCGTTCGAGCAGTTTATGGGGACGCCCGCCTACATGAGCCCGGAGCAATCGGAGCTCAACGCGCTCGATGTCGATGCGCGCAGCGACGTGTATTCGCTCGGCGTGCTGCTCTACGAATTGCTGACCGGTCGAACGCCCTTCGATGCGAAAACCCTGATCGCGGGCGGGCTCGACGAGATTCGCCGGATCATCCGCGAAGTGGAGCCGCCGCGGCCGTCCACGCGATTGAGCACGTTGAGCGAGGCCGAGCGCACGACGCTCGCGCGGCAACGCGGCCTGGCCCCGGCGCAGCTCTCGACCGTGGTGCGTGGCGATCTCGATTGGATCGTGATGAAGGCCCTCGAGAAAAACCGCACGCGCCGCTACGACAGCGCGAGCGCGTTCGCCGACGATGTGCAGCGGTTTCTCGGACATGAACCCGTCGTCGCGCGGCCGCCGAGCACCGGCTACCTGCTCGGAAAACTGATTCGCCGCCACCGCGTCGCGTTTGCCGCCGCCGCCGTCGTAGCCCTCGCCCTCATCGCGGGTGCGGGCGTGAGCACGTGGCAAGCGCTGCGCGCGACGCGCGCCGAGCAAGTCGCAACCCGCGGTGAACAGGAACAGCGCCGGCTGCGCGAAACCGCGCAGCAAGCGCAGGCCGCCGAGGCCGCCCTGCGCACGCAGGCTGAGGCCGAGCGGCTCGCGGCGCGCCGCCGGGCCTACGCGAGCGACATGAACCTACTCCAGCAGGCGCTCGCTGCCGACAATCTGGGCCGCGCACAGGAGTTGCTCGATCGCCAGCGCCCGAAGGCCGGCGAACTCGATCTGCGCGGCTGGGAGTGGCGCTACCTTTGGCAACTTTGCCAGAGCGACTCCACCTCCGTGCTCACGACCGAGCCGATGACGGATGCGCGCCTCGCGGTGTCCGCCGATGGCGAATGGCTCGCCACGGCGCAGTCGCTGCCCGACACCGTGAAGCTCTGGAATCTGCGCACACGGCAGCCCATGATCGTGCCGCTGCCGCCCGACTGCGTCTGGCCGGTGGCCGCGTTTGTGCCGCACCAGCCGTGGCTCGTGATCGGCTGGCAGGTGGGCCGGGATTTCAGAAACCAGAGAGGCGGCTTCCGGATTTGGAATTTCGTCACCCAAGAAGTGGTGAAGGAGGAGTCGATCTTCTTCGGCCCGAACCAGATCATGGTCGCCGAAGACGGTAAGAGCTTTGTCAGCCTGCACTCGGGCTCCGGCTGGGCGAACATGGGGCGGCTGCCCACCTTCGATCGATTCCAGCGCCATCACTACAGTCGCTCCGGACCGCACGTAGTAACGCGCGACATGAAACTTGCCGCGCGGCAACTGGAAGGCGGCGTGCTGACGGTCGAGGATTACAGCGAGAACAAAATCAGCAATGTCAGCGGCTCGACGCCGACGCCCATGCGGACGAAGTGGAAAAGCCCGCCGGCAGAGGGACGACTTACGAGCCTCGCGTTTTCCCACGACGGAAAACTATTGGCCGCCGCCCGCGACAACCTGGCATCCTCCATCACGCTGTTCGAAGCCGAGACCGGGCGGGAGATCGGCGCGCTGACCGGCCACGGCTCCTCCGTCAACGCGATGGTGTTCTGGCCCGACGGGAAGACGCTGGCGACGGCCGCGACCGATCAGACGATCCGAATCTGGGACGTGGAAACGCGGACGCTTCGTCGCACGTTGCGCGGGCACACACGGCCAGTGACCGAGCTCGTGCTGTTGCCCGACCACACCACGCTGGTCAGCTCCTCGGGTGATGGCACGGTGCGCTTCTGGGACACGACGACCACGAAGTCGCCGGCGCATCTCCGGATCGAGCGAAGGTTTGGCGCGCGGTGGTATTTCACGCCCGACAGCCAGTCGATCGTGGCAAACGAGGACGCCAGCAAGATCGCGCTCTTCCGCGGACCGCAATTTCGCGAGCGGACCCAGTTGGGCGGACCGGAGCCGCTCGTGGGGCTATGTGTGGCGGGCGACGCGCCGCTTTGCGCGGTCTTGCAATTCGACGGAAAAGGCACGGGCAAGGGCATGGTCCAGATCTGGAATTACGAGCGGGGCGAAAAGGTGCGGGAGATCCCAGCGCCCGAGGAGGCGGCTGTTCCCATCGCGTTCACCGCCCAAGGCAGAAATTTGCTGGTGGAGTATTGGGACAAAAACGAGGCGGTGCGCGGCTTGAGCGAATGGGATGTCACGACCGGTAAAAAGCTCCGCAGTTGGCCGCGTGCCACGACGCAAGGGATGCCGGTCGTCTCGGACGATGGCCGCTGGTGCCTCATCCGGCCCACGAACATCATCGGCCAGTATCCCCTCAGCTACGAGGGCGAGCTGGTGATCCCGCACGATGAGCCCTGCTCGATCATCGACCTCGCCTCGGGGGGCGAACGCAAACTCGAGGGCGTGCAGGCGGGCTTCAGGGGCGCCCGTTTCTCCCGCGATGGAGAGCTCTTCGTCGCGCCCACCGGGCCGGCGATCACGGTGTGGGAGACGAAGACGTTTCAAGTCGTGAAGCGCATTGCCGCCACGGGTTCGGTCCTGGTGCCTCAAGGCGCGGTGTTTTCGCCCGAGGGCGGGCGCGTGGTGGCCGTGGCCAGCGGCGCGGAGGCGGTGCGCTTCTGGGATCGGCTCGGCGGCGAACAAGTGCTCAGCCTCCCTTTGCCCGGCGTCAGGTTGCAGGAGCCCGCTTTTTCGCCGGACGGGAATTGGCTGGGCGCGGCGGGAAGATTCGGCGGGCTCTACCTCTGGCACGCGCCGTCATGGGCGGAGATCGAGGCGGCGGAGAAGCGGTAGGGGCGAGGCTCGTCCACGCCCAAGGGCTCGCACGAGGCGCGCCCCTGACAAAAATTTTTCAGCCAAGTGGCGGTCGCGCGCGCGGAATTTCGCGTTGGAGAGCGAAACCGTCCCACTCCCATGAAAATATCCCACCTCCGCGGCCTCCCCGGCCGCCTTCTCCTCGTCGCGACGCTCGCCGTCGCTTCTGTTGCCCCCGCCCAAGATCTTACGGACGCCGCACCTGCTCCCGCTGCTCCGTCCGCTCCCAGCGCCAAAGAGTTGGCGCAGGGCTTCAGCGATCGCGTGGTCCTTGCCAAACCGCGCGCCGAGCATCGCGCGACCGCTGCGGCCGCCGAATCCCGCGAGCGCGTCCGGGTGCGCCGCAACTTTTCCCGCTTGGGTGATGTGCGTGTGATCGAGCTCGACGGCACGGAGACCGTCGCCGCCGCCATCGCGCGCCTGCAGGCCACGGGCCGCTACGAGTTCGTCGAGCCCAGTCGGATCATGCAGCCCAACGGTATTCCCAGCGACCCGAGTTTCCCGGTGCAGTGGGCGCTGAACAACACCGGTCAGACCGTGGGTGGAGTCGTCGGCACGCCGGGCGCCGACATCAAGGCGCCCGCCGCGTGGGATGTGATCAATGATGCCTCGGGCGTCGTCGTCGCGATCATCGA
>Ga0075163_10010947_pt1 | contig 11832 bp, 3 predicted proteins | sample JI1023141ADNA_FD_71478 | JGI IMG/M metagenome (GOLD analysis project Ga0075163, IMG submission 71478) | Wastewater effluent complex algal communities from Wisconsin, to seasonally profile nutrient transformation and Carbon sequestration -... | ecosystem: Engineered > WWTP > Effluent > Algae... | reverse complement strand
CTCTACGACTACCGGTGGGCCCGCTGCCATGGCGTCACCGTGGCGTCTGACGGAAAACTGTGGCTGGTCGAGATCGGCATGGTGAACGGCGTCATCGCCATGCCGCTGCCGATGCGGACGCGCAATAGTTACGCGCATAGCAACCAGACTGTTTTGACGCAGGCCGGACTGTTGTTCGGAGGTCTGCCAAGCGGCGCCACATTCCCGGCTGACGAGAATCTGGAGGCGGCAATCTCCGAGGGCAGCGTTATCCGGCTTGCAAGCGCGGCGCACCTGGCCCCGTTCTTCAGCAAGACTGCGTACAGTTCGGCGTTGGGTTGGTCCTTTAATGATTCAGGCTCAGAAGCCCACAACACCTGCTGGTACTACAGCACTACCGAATCAACCATCTACAGCACGCCAAAGCGCAAGGCTTGCCACTACAGGATACTGATCTCCATCGGGGCGACCGTCACCGACCGCGCGCCCAACCAACCCATGGCGACGGGTGAGGCAATACTGAACTTGCAAGAGGAACAGTGGCTGGTGCTTCGCGGGGCCTCTACGTCCAGCCTGAACGTGGCCTTGCCGGTTCCATTCAGGTTTCATGAGCCGATCTACGAACCCGGGTATCCAGTGTTCCCGGACGTTCTGGCCGACGCGGACCATACATCGGCGACCGAAGGGACGACCGGATTCCCAATATTTGTCTGCCACCGCAACGGCGTCCTTGAGGTCATCCGGGTGTGCTGGGTGCTCACTCCATCCCTGCTGGTGAGTGCATTCAGCGACTCATTCCCGGTTGACTTCGGCACTACTGCGTCATCGGAAACCAGTTGGTATCTCGTCCCGACCGACCCAACGGTCTATTACTTTTTCATCACCAGGTATGTCACGACTATAAACGCCATGACCTACGGCGCCATGTGGCCCTCTGGGGTCCGAGATGGATATGCGCTATTTGAGGCAGGAAGAATCACGGACTACACAGTCGTAGAGGTTGCGGCCCGTCACCTTATTGGCGACGGACTGCCGGAAGCTGGCGGTTGGACTTTCAATGGTGACAGTTTCGGTTACGACCCGGCAGCTTCATACGAAGCTGTACGACTCAGCGGCGAAAACTTCTTGCGACTGGAAGACTCCACCGCAGACCGCGCGATCAATCTGCACATCGCGTATTCGTGGGGTGAGTTTTCGGTCCCGATGGGGGCCTACGCGGACTATCCAGGCTACATGCGGCTTTTGTGGGGCGGCGGCTACCCCATCGCAACCTACGAATATTTCCCCCGCTTCTACATGCGGTTCAGCACGTTCGGGACGCTGCCGCAGGTCGTCTACTCAACCGACCTGATCTTTGGCCCTGACTTCGATGACCCGGGATACACGGGGCCACCTATCGAAGACTACGTTCCTCTGTACGGGGAGAGATCATTCCTTGGCACCATGATCGAAGACGAGGCTGACACCGAAATGCCAAACTACTCATTCGTGGGGCACATCTGATGACCGCGTTTCTTGACGAAGACTTTACCGGCTCGGGGGATATTGACGGCACAACGCCGTCGCCAATCGCGCCCGCAGGAGCCGCCTGGTTCAATTTTGTAGGCACGCTGTCGGCGTCAGGTGGATTGGTATCGACCAGCAGTTCAACCACCGACAAGTCAAACCTTGATCTGACGGGTGCAGTCGGGCCTACCAATCTGATCCTGAGCTTCTCCCTGACGACCGGAGCGTCACTGTCTGCAACTGCTTTTGAAAGCGCGTTCGATCTCAGTGTCATTGTTGGCGGGATGACCTATACCAGCCACCTGTACTGGGACGGCAGCGTTTTCAAACTCCAGTTCAACAGTGACGCTGGCGCCGGTACGGCATTCACTGTTTCTCTTGCGACGAGCACGACCTACAACGGGACGATGACGCTGACGAGCAGCGCGCAGAACCTCTCGTTCCTGGGACAGAGCATTGCGAAGACGGTGGCCTACCTGGACGCTTCCGAAGTCTCGTACCTCGAAATTGGCGCGATCAACAACTTCAAATTCGGGCCGCTCGCCATCGACCCGCTGACTTACGGTGCAGCGTTCTTCCTACCTCACATCACCTCAGTGGGGTACGGCGGCGCAACGGGCGCGCTCACGCTCCCACACGCCACTCTTTCTGCAACTGGTACTGGGGAAGCACTCCCCAGCGAACACGCGAGTGCCGCCATGAACTTACCTCAACTCGTCGTCGCCGGATATGGTAACTACACCGGCGCTATCGTCCTCCCTTCGTTGACAACGGCCGGTGGCACCGGGGCTGTAGGCTCTGTCTCGTTGCCCTTCGTGCGACTCGATGCCAACGGGCATGACAGCACCGGTGAAAACGCTGCCGACATCCTTCTACCTTCCATCCAGGCATCGGCTCTCGGCGGAGCGAATGTCTCTCTGGTGCTGGGCAGTTTGGAGGTCGAAGGCTCTGGCAGCGTGACGATGGTTGGTAAAGGAGCACCCACGCTGCCCGCGCTCTCCGTCACGTCCTCTGGCTCGGTAGGTGCTGTGGCGCAGGCCGCTCTTGCCCTGCCCATGACCCTAGTCTCCGGGAACTTTGGCGGCGTACTGTCCGTCACCCTGAACGGACTGGAAGCGACAGCGACCGGGACAACCGGCAACGTCGGCCGTGCGCAGGTAGAACTGCCTTTGTTCGAAATGGACGCGAGCGGAACGGTCAACGGCCTAAACTCAGCCGCGATCACCCTCCCTGCTTTGGCTGCGTCTCCATCCGGACGTGCCGATCTGATCCTGCCGGGCTTCACGCTGACCGCCATCGGCCACGCCGTGGTGACCGCGACGTACGAAGCCTACGCGATTAACCTGAAGCACGTCCCGGTGCGCGGCGTCGAGTCAGTGGACGAAGTCACACGGTACACGAGCTTTCCGTTCACCCACATCGTGCGCTACAAGAACAGCTACTACGGCGTCGGCTCCGATGGCAACCTGTACCTGCTGGAAGGCACGACGGACAACACCGCGCCGATCAGCTGGGCCTGGAAGACCGCGCTCGACGACTTCAAGACACCGAACAAGAAGACTCTGTACTCCGTGAACTTCAGCGGGCGCGTCGGCCCTGCCGCGACGATCACGGCGTATCTGGGCGAGTCCGGCTCGAACGCCTACTCCTACACCACGCCCCGCGACGCCCTGCCACAGAACTACCGCCAACTCTTTGGCAAGGGCATGAAGGACCGCTACTACGCACTGGGTGCCACCGGGGACGGTGACCTGATGCTGGATGACATGACCCCGAACCACGCCGTGCTGGCGAGAAAGATCTAATATGACCGTCGCATCAGAACTCATCGCAAGCGCCCGTACCTACGTCGATACGCTGACCGAGCAGGCGGGCGACGCCATGTCGGAAGCCCTTGAGTCGGCGAACGCCATCGGGTATGTAGACCCTGGCTACTCGCCAGTCGATCTGCCTAACGCGCCGCCGGACACCATCAGTCTGAACCTGCCGGTGTTCACCACCATCACGATGGACTTGCCCACAGCGCCCACTGAGGCACTGACGTTCCAGGACATCTCGCCCATCACCCTCGACCCAGCCCCCGAACTGGAAGCCGTCGCCCCCACGATCACGCTGCCGACGGCGCCGTCTCAGACACCGCAGTTCAATGAGGTGGCACCCACACTGAACACAAACCTCGTGTTCCCGACGCCTTCGTCCGAACTGACGAACCCGCTGCTGACTGCACCGGTGCTGGCCGACCGCGTCGAGCCGACAAAGCCGCTGACGAACCTACCCGGCTTCAGCGCCGTCGTGCCTGAAGACACCACCGTGGCACCGACGAACCTGGATGTGGCGTTCGACTCAAACTACCGCTCGGCCTCTGCCACCACCATCGCCATGATCAACGGGCAGGTGGACGCAGAACTGACGAAGCTGAACCCTCGCTACACCGAGCAGATGGGAAAGATCGAAGACCAGCTGGCGACCTACCTCGCAGGCGGCACAGGTCTGAACCCCACCATCGAAAACGCCATCTACGAACGGGCTAAGGATAAGAACTTGTCCGAAGCTCGCCGCGTGCGCAACGCTGCGTTCAACGACCTCGCTGGCCGGGGCTTCACCCTGCCGACCGGTTCGCTGTTGTCAGCAGAACAGCAGGCCCGTCAGAACGGCTCCGACAACTTGGCCCGCGCCGGTGTCGAGATTGCTGTGATGCAGGCCGAGATGGAGCAGAAGAATCTGCAGTTCGCTGTGACTACGTCCGCCAACATCCGCCAGTGGGTGGTGTCCGCCATGCTCGGGTACATGCAGAATCTGGTCACGATTAACGGACAGGCCCTGGACTACGCGAAGAGCATTCTCGGCGCCGTAATCGAGGTCTACAACGCTTCGGTCAAAGCCTTCAACACGCGGCTCGACGCTTACAAGGCCCAAGCCGTCGTCTACGAGACGCAACTGAAAAGCGCCATGGCCGGGATCGAGTTGTACCGCATCGAGATTCAGGCACTGGAAGCGCTGACTCAGGTGGACAAGGCCAAGGTGGACGTGTACCGCGCCCGCATCGACTCGCTGACCGCACTGGCGGCTGTGTTCCGTGAGCAGGTCAACGCCGTGCTGGGGCAGGTCTCGCTGGAGAAAGCGAAGATGGAACTGTTCGAAGCCAAGGTCCAGGCCTACAGCGCCGTGGTGCAGGGCAAGAACGTGGAGTGGCAGGGCTACCGTGCGGCTGTCGAAGGACAAACCGCGCTGTCCAGCATCTACAACTCTCAGATCCAGGGCTTCGTGGCGCAGACAAACGCCTACAAGACCGGCATCGAAGCACAGAGCGAAGTGGTGCGCGCACAAGCGCTGACCAATCAAGCTCGTGCGACCCAGTACACCGCCACGCTGGATGGGTACAAGACAGTGGTCACCACCCAAGGCGAAGTGGCTCGCGTCAAGCTGGAGAACCAGCGGCAGACAGTGGCGGCGTTCGACTCGCAGGTCCGTTTCGAACTGGGCAAGGCCCAGACTGCCAACGAGTATTACAAGGCGACCTCGAACGTGGCCGTCGCCAACGCAGACTTCCGGATCAAGTCTGCGATGGGCTTCATCGAAAGCCGTCGTGCCTATCAGCAGACGCTGGCTCAGCTTGGCACCGCGAACGCAACGATCTTTGGCAATCTGGCCGGATCGGGGCTCAGCGGCATGAACAGTATGGCAGTCGAATCCGCCGCCGAGTAATCGTCGATAATCTAACCTCGATCTAAGGAACCGCCATGAAGAACATGCGCCGCATTCTCAAGACCCCCGCCAACTGCTTGCGTATGGCTGACGGTGGCGATATCTCCCAGGCAGGCCTCGAAGCTGGACGCCGCATGCTGCAACCTTGGCAGAACATGCCAGTACCACAGCTTCCTGGGTCTGAGCCGATCCGCTTGGCAGACGGCGGCGAGGTCTCTGCCTGGAGCCTGAAAGGCATCGCCAAAAAGCTAACCGCACCGTCCGCACCCCCGATGAGCATGACTGAGAAGTTCGCTCGTCAGGACGCGGCGCGTGGTGCCCCTGCGGCTCCCGCACCAGCAGCTGCGCCCGCTCCTGCACCGACACAAGGTATCTCCGGGTACGTGGGCAACGGTGCGCTGGAAGGCCGCATGAAAGCGGCGGGGCTGCGCGACGGCGGCACCGTGCCGGGTAAAGGGCAGGGCGACAAGATCCCCGCGCTCTACGAGCCGGGCGAGTTCGTCGTGAGCAACGACATGCTCGACGCAGCGCCGGGCCTGCGTGACGAACTCCACACCCTGCGCGGCCATGTGCTGCATGCGAAGGGTAAGACGGTTGCGGAGGCGAACGCTCAGGCGACGAACGGCGCGACGCTGCGTGCGAAGGACGGGATCTACGACCCAGCGACAAAGACCTGGACGCCGACTGCTCAGCCTGTACCGCAGCCAATCCCCACTGCTGAACCCGCTGGCCGTTCGCTGATGGCTCGGCCGAACTTTGTGATGGGTGACAACTCTGCCCCTTCTGCGTCCAGCAGCACGTCGCTTCGTGCCCGTGATACCAACTGGACCTACGGCGCACCCGAGACTGCTCAGCCCCGCCCGATGAGTTCGGCCCTCGTCCCCACAGGTGATCCTGGCAGCAACGGCGCTCGCCCCAACTTCACGTTCGGTGATAACTCCAAACCGATGTTCACCGACCCTGCTGCGGGCGAGACACTGCACCGTGGCGGTCCGCAGATGGGCGTCCCTCGGGGTGCGTCAACTCCCGCTTCCATGGCGGCTGAAGCTGCGCGTGGCAGCGACATGCGTCCGATGCCACGGACTCTTCGCGGGACCGTGGGTGGTCTCGGGAACGCAGTTGCTACGGCTGGGCCTGGACTGGCCGCTGGCTACCTTACAGGGTTGGCTGGGGCCGGTGCAGTGCATGCCACCAAGAATCTCGGCAACCCAGATAACACCCCGGCTGGTCCTGCACAACCGCAGGGGCTTGAATCACAAATCCCGACCGACGGCTACAACCCTGCACCAAAGAAGCAACCCTACAACTTCTTCACGGACAACGAGACCGGACGGAACCTCGGCAACCTCGCCATCGCAGGGTCTGCTGCGCTCGGGCCTGGGGGTCTCCCGCTACTCGCCGGTGCGGGCCGCACTTTGCGCATGGCCGACGTTGCGGGAAATCTCGGGATCGCTGCCAACCAGGGCGCAGCGGCTGCGCTCATGGATGTCCGTGGGCCTCAGTCTGTGCCCAAGGCACCAGCACCGACAGCCACGGCTGCTGCGCCCGGTACCTTCTCTGCTGGCGACGCCACGATGCCCGCGCAGGAACAGATCCCTGGCCGCGTTCGCGTGGACCGTCAGGCGAACGGCAACCTCGCATTCTCGGGCACCGACGTGTCCGGCCCTGTGTCGTATCAGGGTCCGGGGTCCAACGCTCTCCCCGGACTGCGCGACCCTGGCAAGACCTACAACGTCATGCCCGGCATGAGCAAGGCCCAGACCGACGCCATCCTGACCAATCCGGACGGCTCGCGCTGGACAGCGCAGGACGAAGCCACGGCGCGTGCCAACCTGCGCGATGGCATCGACCAGTACCGGGGCACCTCGCGTGACGCACGGAACGACAAGAGCGCCCAGCTGAAGGAACTGGCCCTGGCCCCGAAAGGTACGCCCGGCCGCAAGGCAGCGCTGGCCCTGCTGACTCAGCAGATGCAGAACGACACCACGATGTACGGACACAACGTCACCGAGCGCGACAACATTCGTACGGACAACACGTCACGTACGAACAACGAACTGACGAACGATACGCAGCGGACCCGGCTGCGGTACGACATGTCCAAGGACGAACGCGACTACAAGCGCAACGTAGCGAACGACGACTTCACGCAGGGCCAAGCCGCACAGAAAGCCATCCACGAAGAAATCTCGTCCTACATTCCGCCAGGGCCTGACGGCAAACCAGACATGGGCCGTGCTGCACAACTCATGACCGGGCTGAACGCCCATGTGTCTGGGCGCATGGGTGATCTTGAGAAGCACCTCAAGCTGAACCCCAACGACAAGCAGGCTGCATCCGAATTGGAAGGGTTGCGCAAGCGCGGTGTTGCCATGATGGACCCCGAAGCGAAGCGCAAGTTCATCGCGGGTGCAATGGCCGCTGATGTCGCGGGTGCCAGCGCTACACCTTGGTACAACCCAATCGGTACCTCTGCTGTCGAGAGCGCCGCTCCGATCAAGTCACTGCGCCGCCAAGATGGTCTGCTCGGTCACGACTACATCTCGGATCGCGGCGACGTGATCCCTGGCCGCTTCATCGACCGCTCTGGTTCGACGCTCGGCATCGGCGGACGTCCGAACCAGAACTTCAAAGACCTCATCGTCCGTAACAAGGAATAACCATGTCCTACGCCAGCTTCGGCAGCACCAAGCTCGACCCACGTGTCTCGGCCCCAGAGCCGGAACCGGAGGGTCAGGACTCGCTCGGCACCTCGCTCCGTAAGGGCTGGTCGTCCGGTCTCGACAGTCTGGGCGCCAACGCCAACCAGCTGGCCGGTCTGGTCGGTGAAGCGGCGGGTGCCGACGGCTTCGCCAAGAACCGCTACGCCGCTGCCAAGACCCTGCGCGAGTCCGCAGAGATGGGTGCGCCGCAGATCAGCAGCCTGGACCAGATCGACGGCGTGGGTAACGCGCTGCGCTACGGTGCCGGGCAGCTGGGCGCGCTGGCCCCTATCGCTCTGGGCGTCACCGGTGCCTCGCTGGCGACCGGAAACCCGCTGGTCGGCGGTGCGCTGGCTATGGGTGTGCCCGAAGCAGGCGACATCGCCTACCGCCAGACCCAGGACCCCGGCGTGGCTGGCATGGGCGCTGGTGAGCGGCTGGCACGTGCTGGCGCGGGTGGTCTGGCGTCGGGCGTGGTGCAGAGCGCTGGCCCCGGCATGCTGATGGGCAAGTTCGCGGCACCCGGTAAGGAATTGGTGCGCCGCAGCATGCCTGCCATCGTCGGCCAGAACCTCGCCAGCGGCGTCGGCGTGAACGCCGGGGCGTCGGCTGGCAGCGAAGCGATCAAGCAGATCGCCACGAACACGGACGCGCCACTGAACACAGGGGCCATAGGAGAAGCCGCAGCCGCCGGGGCTGTCATGGGCTTGCCGTTCGGCGCGGCGGGCGCTGGCGTCGATCTGGTGCGCTCCAGCCCTGGAAAATCGTGGATTGGAGCCAAGGGGCTGGCCCAAGACGGGGTTCAAGCGGCAAAAGACGGGGTTCAAGCGGCAAAAGACGGGGTTCCTTCCACAGAAGATCTTGTGAGCAAGCTCCGGGACATCGGCAAGCCTGCTACGGACATGGCCGATTCCATCATGAATAGCCAGACCATGTCGGACGCCAAGGAGTTCGCGGGCAAGACCACGGATCAGGTGTCCGCCGCGCTGAAGGAACGCGCTGGCAAGACGGCTGACCTCAGCGTCAAACTGGGCAACGAACTGCTGAACCGCTCGGGCCTGTCCGACGAACATCAGGCCACCATCCGCGAAGCCATGAGCAACGTCGGTGACACGGCGAACCAGATCAAGATCGCCACGATTGCCAAGTCCCTGAAGGCCAAGGACTACGCCACCGAAAAGGTGAGCAAGGCCTACGACAAGGTGTCCGAAGCGTACAAAAAAATGTACCGCGATGACTTGAACAAACAGGCGGGTGATTTCCTCAAAGAAACCGAGGGCCAGTATGGCGTCAAGAAGTCCGAAGACTACTCTGGCCTGGAGAACCTGATCTACGAAAAGGTCGCGCCCATGATCGAGGACGCGAAGCCTGAGTTCCTGGAGAACCCGGAGAACATCAACAAGCTCGGCGGCACCCTGCGCATGTTCCTCCGTGCCGCAGCCGACGGCAAGGACCTGCGCGTGGCGGGTATCCACACCTCCATCTCCGACATGCTCGGGCACGATCTGGCCCACGACGTGCTGAACGCAGCGCATGAGTACGCCACGGGCGGCGATCAGGCCAAGGTCTCCAGCATGATGAAGGCCCTCAGCGAACAGCTGCGGGACAAGGCGGGCAACGAGAGCCTGACCCAGATCATCAAGAAGAGCCAGAGCGCCGAGGCTCCGGCCCGTACCGGCGTGACCGACAGCCCCGAACAACTGGCTGGCATCATCCGCGACTGGGCACGCGGCGAATACTCCAAAGGCAAGAGCCGCAGCCAGATCGAGTACCACGACGAGGTCATGAAGCAGTTCCTGCGTCAGCACTTCGGCACGAAGGCCGACCGCGTGCTGGCGGCAGCGCAGAAGGAAGTGGAGGGCGAGGCGAAGCGTGCGTCGGGCAAGACCGAGGCGCGTACGGATTCCGACGAACGCACGGGCGACCTGAGCGAGAAGCGTAACGATGCCAGCGACAGCGAGTACGGCACCACGAACGACCGTGAGGTGAAGACCTTCTACCACGAGGGTAAGGACGGCGAGAACAAGCTATACGAGCAATCGCCCGAGACAGTGTCCAAGCACGGCAGCGCATTGGAGCAGGCCCTGGCGAAGCAGCGTGAAGAGCACCCAAACCACAAGGTCCACTTCGTGAAGCTGCGTGACTACGCCAAGGCGCACGACCTGGACGAAGCCGCTATGCTCAAGCTGACCGGCGGCAAGGACCCCGGCAGCTACGGCTTCATCAAGCACGATCTGATTGACGGTTCCGACAAGCTGGAGCCGCATCAGCTGCGCGGGATGCGCGGCGAGATTCGCAGCGCCATCCACCCGGACGCTATCGGCGTCGAAGGCCGCACGATTCAGTACGACTCGCGGCGCATCGCCAACGTGATGCACGAGAGTGCGAAGGATGAGTGGAGTGACATGGAGAACGCCCACGGTATGCGCGGGCGCATGGCGCAAAAGTTTGCTGAAGGTATCGCCAAGCTGACTGAGCACGAGGGCGCGAACCTGAAGGTGCGCGACGATCACGTGATCGCACGGATTAACGGCAAGGACATGACGTGGGGTGAGGCTAAGGAGATCCTGAAGAACCCCGACACGATCAAGGCACCCGAGCACATGAAGAACGCTTCACGTGCTGAGCAGAAGCTCCATGACTTCATCCCTGAACTGGATGACGCCCACATCAGCCGTCTGATGAACGAAGCCACCTTCCGCCGTGACGGATTAACCGAACCGATCAAGGCCGAGATTGAAGCAGCAGTCAAGAAGGAAATGGGCCGCGCCAAGTACGGCTCCAATAAATCCGATCAGGTGTACCGCGAGGTGCAACGCCGCCTGAAGGAAGCCACGGCTGACGAAGCCACAGGTATCCCCAAGCTGGAGCGCGTGATCCGCTCACTGGAGAACGAGAAGGACCGTCGCGCCGGTGAAGACCGTCGCACCAGTGTGATGGACACAGGCATGGAGACGCGTGAGGGTATCGCGCTGAACAAAGGGAAGATGGGGGTGCTGGAGAGCACGCAGCATACGAGCGACGTGCGCCTAGACACGCTGCTCGGAGAAAAGTCCGGCTCCGCCGCACAAGTAGCAGATGCGCGCACAAAGTCCCAAGCCGCCCAACTCGGCATGACTGATCTCTCTGGCAAAGTCGGTAAGCGGGGACGTGACACAGGCATTGGCTCCGGACGCATGGAGGGCGACCCTGAGGGTCAGATCCATGACGCCGTTGCTACCGTGAACCGCAGTGACCTGGAGCGTCACACGCCAAGTGTCGGCGGGCGCATGGCTGACGGCAAGGACCTGATCCTGAAGGCCTCCAAGATTCGCCAGACTGACAGCCCAATGAAGGAAGGGCTGGCTAAACGGCTGGAGACGCTGGCCGTGAACATGACGATGATGACGAAGGAAGACCAGGCCGCGCTTCATGCGGTTATGCATCTTACGTCTCCAGTAGATCTGAAAGCCGCCATCGACCCGATTGCCCGCAAGTACGCAGACCGCATTGCGCCGCCGAAGGGCGACATCGGTGGGCTGATGGGGCCGGGTGATAAGCGCAGCACCGTCAAGGGTAAGCTGGCCGACCGCTCGGTGCAGGAGGGCGTTGCCCGTATGGATGACATCACGCATCAAGCGTTCGGGGTCGACGATCCAGGACCTATGCCCATGCGCGAAACCGGGAGTACCCCAAACCCAAAAGCCGTAGCCGCCAAGAAGGCGGCGTTTCTGGAGAGAGCAGCCTCTGGTGACGAAGGCCTGATCAAGGAAGTTTCTACCAGCGACGACGCCAAGGGTTTGCAGCGCGCTGCGCAGGCACTAGACGGGAAACCCGGTCCGGTGCTTGACGCAATCAACGCACGCCTGTCCGAGCTTGTGCAGGACCCGCAGACGGCGCTGGGGATGCAGACGAAGAAGTACAGTCTCGACGCCACCAAAGCCGCCGGCACACCTCTCAC
>Ga0075163_10010946_pt1 | contig 11833 bp, 8 predicted proteins | sample JI1023141ADNA_FD_71478 | JGI IMG/M metagenome (GOLD analysis project Ga0075163, IMG submission 71478) | Wastewater effluent complex algal communities from Wisconsin, to seasonally profile nutrient transformation and Carbon sequestration -... | ecosystem: Engineered > WWTP > Effluent > Algae... | reverse complement strand
ATTTTGGTATTAGTGATAGTGACGTAGAAGTCACACCTCCTATAAATTCTTTAGCAGAAGAAACTATAGAAAATAGTAATGCTGAGATTGCAGCAAATTCTTTACTTGCCAATCAATTAGACCCATTTAATAACAATAGCTACACTAACCAAGAAGTTAATTTAGGTCAAGAATCTGAACATTTAGAGTCAAGTGAGACTAATAGCTCTTTAGAATTAGAACAAAGTTCTAATCCAATAGAAGAAGCTCTAGATTTTTCTTCATTTGCTGAACAAGAACCTAAACAAGAAGCTGACATAAATGCTCTAACAAATGATTTATCTCTTGAGCCTCAAATGATTCCTCCAATTACTGAAGATGGAAAGTTTGAGTTTGATCTTGATTTACCTAAACCACCTGTTAAAACAACTGTAGATATAGAAAAAGCTTTGGCAAGCTTTGAGGCTGAAAGAGATCGTCTAGCAAATGCACCTACTTTATCAGAACTGCCTATAATAGATGATATTCCTGATCCTGATCCTAGCATTTTAGATTTAGATCTTTCTTCTGAAGCTTTAAAAGAAACTAGAAAAATACCTATTATGAGAGTGCCTGCAAACTATTTAGAAACCTCTCATGACTCATTTGAATCAATATCTCCTAACCATCCAACAGTAAAACTCCCTGCTGTTGAATTTCTAGCTCAAGAAGATGACATAGAAGAAAAAGCTAAAGAACGTCTAAAACAATTTGCTGAGTTATCAGAAATTAATAAAATAACTACAAAATTGCCCTCACTACAATCTTTATCAGAAGACCTAGATGAAGATATAGCGCCTAGTGCAGCATCAATAGAACCAACAGCAGAAACAACAGCAGAACTAACAACAGAATCTGTAGAACCAATTGAAACTGATTTAGCTAAAACTATTACAGAAGCTGAGATAGAAGCAGATGATATATACCTAGATCCATTTACAGGAGTCTTTGAAGCAATAACTTTCCCAGATGAAGAAGAGTCAAAAATTCCTGCATCGCTTTTAGTCAATAAATTTGCTACTCAAGCTTCATTACCAACAGTTACTCAAGACCCTGTTCAACCAATTGAAACAACTCAACCAATTGAAACAACTCAACCAATTGAAACAAATGAAACACAGTCAGCAGTTGAAGCAGTTGAAAATAATTTTACTACACCAACGTCAGAGCCAATTACAGAGAGTGATAGTTCTGAATCATCTATAGATCAAGAATTAGCAAGCTTATCAAATTATGAGACAGAGAAATTTTTATCTGAAGAAAGCGTTAATATAGCAGAAGAAGAAGTTAATCCAATAGATACTCAATCTGCTAGCATTTCAGACACAGAAACGGCTACATCTGAAGAAGATTTTTATCAAGAGCCTGTTAATTCTGAACTAGAAGCTACTTATAATGAAGCTCAAGTAGAAAGTAGTCAGGTTAATAATGCTAGTTTACTTGTAAATAAATTATTAGATGTAAGTTTAGACCTTGATGATCTTAATAATTTAGTAATATCTGAACAAAATACTGAGGAGATAAAAAGCAATCAAATACCAAACCCCGGAATTAATAAATCGGCATTAGATTTTATTACTGGTAAATCTACTATTAATGAATCAAAAAATGCATCTTTATTTACTCCCCAAAGCCCATCTAACCCAATAAGACATTCAGGTGAAATGGCTAGATTACCTTTACAAGAAAGCCCTTCAATATTACCACCAGAAACAAAGCTAACAGGTGAACATCAAGCATTGCCGCCTGCTGAATTTTCTCCATTATCTTCACCACTTTCACCACCTAGAATAACAGGAGAACAAGCAATACTATCTCCTTTTGGATTTTCTCCTATAAACCCTACACCTTTACCTTCTATAACCGATCAACAAGCTATAAATAATCCTTTTTCAAATCCAGTTGCTTTGCCTAAGGGTCCAATTAAAAGCGACCCTTTTAGCCCAGCACCAGTAAAGAGTCTTGGGGATTTATTGCTAGGAAATACAGATGATGTTCCAATAAATAACCCTATTAATACTGAACCTTCACCTATTGAATATGTTCCTGATGAATTTGTTTTTGGTGAAAGAAGTTTTAATACTCCTGCACCAGTAAAACATTCTGTAATAGAAACTTTACCTAATACTACTTTATCTGCTGAATCACTCCCTAATGAAATAGTATTAGAAACAGTTAAATCCAAGCCTTTATCTGCCCAAAATATATTTAGTCCAAGACCAAATGATATTTCTTTACCAACTGTTTCTAATGTTTTAGATAAAGGGTTAGCTAATAAATGGGCTTCACCTGAAACTGAATCTGATTTTGGTTTTGATACAATCATGGATGATACAGATGTTGAAGGTTTAAATATGCTTAATTCAGCAGCTGAAACAGTTCCATCGCCAATAAAACAATTTGCACCTATGCCTGCTCCATCAGCAATACCGCTAATAAATCCTATTCAATATAGCTCTATTACTCAATCTCCTTCGGCTGAAATAGCTGATTCTCCTATGGCAGCTAAAATTTCAACTCCAAGTATTAATCCTAATGCTACTAAAAACCAGTTAGTTATGTCTCGTAAGTTTAATAATGAGATCATTGCAGGTAGAGAGTTAGCAATTTTATATGAAAAATTTGTTGAAGTTTGCCAAGTATATAAAGCTCCTGTTAATATGCCTTCTGAAGATCAATTTCGAGTAACAGTATTAAACATATCTAAAACCTTAAAAGTTGAGTCTCTCTCAAGTGAGATATTATGCTCGCTTGAAATTGTTGAAGGAGAGGTGCATGTTTATTGCCAAGCAAATCGATCTAGTCTTTTTCAAAAACGTAGTGATAGACAAAGAGTTTTCTAATTAAAGAGTTTTCTATTTAAAGAATGAAAGAAACAAATACTTTTACAGATAAAAAAGTAAAAATTTTCTTAATACTTTGGCTCTTAGCAATTGGCTTTGGGATGTATTTATTAGTTAGTCATGCTAATCGACCTGCAATGCCTGTTATTGTGTCTCAAGTTTGGCCAACAAAAAGTAAACTTACTTTAGCTAAAGATCGCCCTACAGTAATCTTATTTGCTCATCCTAAATGTCCTTGTACTAGAGCAACTATTGGTGAATTAGCCATATTGATGACTCAAACTCAAAATAAAGCTATGGTTTATGTTTTATTTACTAAGCCCAAAAATTTTCCTGATGAGTGGCAACAAACAGATATTTTAGAGAGCGCTAAATTAATCTCTGGAGTTAAAGTAGTTATAGATCCAGCAGGTGAAGAAGCTAATATCTTTCAAGCATTTACATCTGGTCAAACTCTTGTATATGACCCACAAGGTAAGCTATTATTTAGCGGAGGTATTACTAGTGCACGTGGTCATTCAGGAGACAATATTGGTCGTAGTACTATTACCCAAATAATTAATAACAATACTGTACCCATAAAACAAACTCCAGTGTTTGGTTGTACATTGTGTTTACCAAATTCTGATAAATCTGATAACACCGCCCCTTAAATTAGCAATTTTAAGGATTTATTTATGACTAGTTATGCAATCAGTAACCCACAACCAGATATTAGTTCATCTGTAGATGTAGAAATACAAAATAAAATCGCCTCACGTACTACAGAACTTTTTAATAAACAACAACAGCAAGTATTTGGGCGTACAGATCGAATGTTTGCTAAACTACTAGTATTTCAATGGTTAGTAGGAATTGGCATCTCTATTTGGCTTTCTCCATATGCATGGCAAGGTTCAACCATTGCAGTTCATTTACATGTTTGGGCAGCAATTTTTTTAGGCGCAATTTTAGTTAGTCTCCCACTTTATTTAATCGCTTATCAACCACCAGGTCATACACTTACCCGTCATTCTGTAGCAATGTCACAGATGCTTTTTTCAGCACTACTAATTCATCTTTCTGGTGGTAGGATTGAGACTCACTTTCATGTATTTGGGTCACTAGCATTTTTAACTTTCTACCGAGACTGGAGAGTTTTAATTACTGCTACAGCAATAGTAGGGCTAGATCATTTTACTCGTGGAGTTTTTTGGCCACAATCTGTTTTTGGTATTAATGATGCCAGCAATTTACGATGGCTAGAGCATGCTGGTTGGGTAGCATTTGAAGACTTTTTTCTTATTCTAGCTTGTCTACGTAGTGTAAGTGATATGAAAGGAATGGCACATCAAAACGCCCAACTAGAAGCAATTAATGCCAATATTGAGCGTAAAGTTAAAGAACGAACTGCCCAACTAGATAAAAAATCCCATGAACTAATTAAAAATAATGAAGAATTAGACAAGAAAAACAGTGAGCTTGATAAGAAAAACTTTGAATTAGCAGACACAGTAGAACAACTTAAACAATCTAAAGAAGCTATGGAAAAAGCTAACAAGGAATTACTTAAGTCTAATACTGAGTTAGCTGAATCACATAAACGTGCAGACCGTATTTTCTCAGCTTTAGCCGAAGCTTTACCAGGAAAAATCTTAGATGATAAATATAGATTGGATAGTAAAATTGGTAGTGGTGGGTTTGGTGCTGTTTATAAAGCCACACAACTAGCACTTAATCGTCCAATTGCAGTAAAGGTTTTTCGCCCTACTGAAGATAATGCTAGTGCTGAAAACTTAGAAAGATTTTTACTAGAAGGTATTTCTACCTGTAGAGTTACTCACCCTAATGCAGTTATTGTACTAGACTCTGGTATTTCTTCTGATGGTATTGCTTATCTAGTTATGGAATTACTAGAGGGTTGGTCACTAAGTACTGAATTAAAAGAAAAAGGTAAAATCTCAATTAAACGTTGTGTAGATATTATTATTCCTGTCTGTGATGTACTTGCTGAAGCTCATGATAATGGAATAATTCACCGAGATATTAAACCTGATAATATTTTCTTACATCAGCCTAAAGAAGGTGAAATTATTAAAGTAGTAGATTTTGGTATTGCTAAATTAGTCGATAAAGATGAAAAATCTACTCCTAGTAACCTTACTGGTACAGGTAATTTAATTGGTACACCTACTTATATGGCACCAGAAAGATTGTCAAATAAACCTTATGATGGGCGTTCTGATGTTTATAGTTTAGGGATTTTGTTATATCAAATGTTAGCTGGCTGTGTGCCTTTTGATGAAGAATATAGCGGTATTGTTGGGTTAGTAATGATGCACTTAAAAGAAGCTCCTCCTCCATTAACTGATTTTGATGACCAAATCCCAAAATCATTAGAAGATATTGTAATGAAAACCTTAATTAAAAATCCTCAAGAGCGAATCTCAGCAAAAGAACTTGGCCAAGCTTTAAGGGAATTTGCTATTAGCTATTTAGATACAGATACTTCTAGTAGTATCCAAGTACCTCAAAAATCATTACATTCAACACTTCCTACAGTAGAGTTTACTCCAACTAAAGAAAGTGAAAAGCAAGTTTCTGGAAGTTTTGTTAAACCATAACTATTTTATCTAGCCAATTTTTGGAAATCTTCCTTAAAATTGGCTAGTAAACTCTCTTTTTGAGTCTTCTCCAACAAACTAGCATTTACCCCATTTAACACTAATTGCTTTATCTGTTCATCAGAAAAGTTAAATTCATCTGTTATTTTTAGAAACTCCTCTGTCAAAGTAGTATTAAACATCGGAGGATCATCAGAATTAATTGTAATATATAGACCTGCCTCTAATAGCTTTGGCAAAGGATGTTCAGACAAACTAGCTGCAACTTGTAAACAAATATTACTAGTAGGACAAACTTCTAAAGGTATTTGATGTTGTTTTAGATAATCTACTAATTTAGGGTCTTCTAAACAACGTACACCATGCCCAATACGTTTGGCACCCAAATGAGTTAATGCACTCCAAATACTTTCTGCACCAACAGTTTCACCTGCATGAGGAATACTAGTTAAACCCGCATTTAATATTTTTTCAAAAGCATCTTTGTGTAATTCTGCTGGATAACCAACTTCAGGCCCACCTAATCCTAGTGCTACAACTCCATCATTTTTAGCACTAATTACCCAATCTGCTACTAATAAACCTTCCTTAGGTGAAATATTACGAGGAATATCAATAATTAACGCCATGTCTATTTTATATTCATTTTTTGCCCAATCACGAGCACGATTTATAGCGGCTAACTGTTCATCAAAGGTAATATTCCTAAATTTATAATGTGTATAAGCAGTATAAGTAACTTCACTATAGCGAATATTTTGACTAGCTTGTCCAATTAAAAATTCTCTTGTAATTAACTCAATATCTTCAGGGGTACGTAGACAAGAAGAAATTGTTAAGTAAATCTCTACAAAATGAGGAAAGTCCTTAAATTTATACCAAGATTGTAAGCCTTCAACAGTTGTTGCAGGTAAGTCAATTTTATGTTTTTTAGCTAGCTTTAAGAGTGTAGCAGGTTCAATTGCACCTTCTAAATGGACATGCAATTCAACTTTAGGCATTTGAGTAATAAAATTTTTAAGTGACATAAATAATTAATGTTTGCTTCTATCTCTAACTTCTTCAGAGGTTAAGCCATAGATAGGCGGTGTAGTAATATCTAGCATTCCTAAGTAAAGATAAATTTGTCCTCTATGATGGATTTCATGTTCTACCATAGCTCTTAGCCATTTCCACAAGGAAATCCCAATCCCTGCAGGAGTTAAGCATTTTTTTTGTAAATCCTCATTGCTAAGTTTACTAAATATTTCTATAGATTCTTGATGCATTTTGTCAAAAAACTCTAATATTTCTTTATAGCCATCAGCTAATTCTTTGCTATGTCCTGGGTAAGAGCTAGGTTTAAACTGAGCATTTTCAGCATACATATATCGCTCTATTGTAGCTAAATGCCTAATAATATCAGCAAAAGTAAACTTACCTTCTTTATAAGTCCAATTGATTTTATCTGGAGGAATACATTTAATTACTTTATTAGTTCTTTCTCGTACTTTCTCAAAATACTCTAAGAAAACCTTTATGTCTTTTATTTCCATAATTAACCTAATTAATTTATATTTTATCTAATAACATAACTAATAAACAATTATTTATTATAATTTAAGACAAATAAAAATAGCCACTTAATACCCTTAAGTGACTATCTTTATTTTATAACTAGGTTACTTTATTAGTAGTTATTAGACAAAATTACTCTACCATTTTCTGAAGCAAAAGTAGTAAGCGGCACTTGATGAACTATTTGAATTTCTTTTACTTCTGCAGTAGCAACTTGATGATAGCGACTACGATATCTAGTGGTAATACTGCGCACATAATCGCGAGTTTCCCTATAAGGTGGGATTGAGTAGTTATAGCGAATTACTGCATTTTCACCAGCATTATAACCAGCTAAAGCCAAGTCTAAATCGCCATTAAACATATCTAATAAGAGTTTTAAGTAAGTAGCACCAGCATGAACATTTTGACCACGATCAAAAATATTAACTACTCCAAACCGTCTAGCAGTAGCAGGAATTAATTGCATTAACCCACTAGCACCTTTAGGAGAAATTGCACCACTACGAAATCCTGATTCTTGACGGATTACTTCTAAAATAAGGCGTGGGTCAATTTTATTTTTTTGAGCAGCATTTTGAATAATTTGGTCTAACTCTTGGTCTCCTGTGCTTTCAGCTAAAGTGGCCACTGGCACAATTTTAGTAGCCATTGCTGGTTTAACTACTATTGTGTCACTAGTCAACATGAGTCTTCCATTTTCACTGATTGAAGAGCGAACTTCAGAATAAATTTTAGGCGGTGGAGGGGCTGTAATAGTTTCCGTTGTAGTAGTTGCTGCTTTTTCTTCTTGTTGCCAATAACCTTCACCTTTGCGTTTTGGTGCAATAGTTCTAATTACTGCTGATTTACTTTTGGCTGATTTATTCTTAAGTGATTTATCTGTAATAGTGTCTGATGTAGATGAAGTAGCTTTTTCAGCAGGCTTTTCTGCTATTTTCTCTTTAGGACTAGAATTATCTTTAGCGGCTTCAGTAGATTTTTTTACTACTTGTTCCTTAGGTTTCTCAGATGCTTTTTCTTCTTGAACTGTTTTAGCTGGAGCAACATCATAATTATCAAAAGTTCGTTTAGTTGTGCCTTGTTCTTGAGCATAAGTTAATGGTGAGAATAAAGCACACATAGCGCAAACCGCAAAAACCCGTAAAAGCATTACCAAAATCCCCCTGGATAGTTGTATTTCTATTTAGTATTAGTTGTAAAAAATAAGTTGTTAGCTAAATTATAGAAAAGCTTTCGAAGTGTATCATAGATTTAGTTGAAGTGTCTAAGCAATAAGTGCTAAAGTCTCACTATCGCTCTGACAAATTTTATAAATAGTAAGAGGTAAAACTATGTCTGCTACAGCTATTTCTAAATTAAGTGAATTAAAAGAAGAAAAAGGCGAAAAAGATGATCGCCGCTATATTGAAAATACTTGCCCAATGACAGGTGAAGTGATTGGACGTATTGCTATTTGTACACAAGCAGAAGTAGAACAAGCAGTGCTAAAAGCACGTCATGCCCAACCTAAATGGGGGGCTTTGTCTGTAGCAGAACGTATTGTTTACCTATTAAAAGTAAGAGATATTTTTGTTGAGCGTAGAGAAGAAATTCTAGACACTATCCGTAAAGATACTGGTAAAACTAGGGCTGATGCTTTGCTTGCTGATGTCTTTACTGTAATTGATGGAACTACTTATTTTTGTAAACAAGCACAAAAAATGCTAGCTCCTCGTAAAAACCCACTCCATTTATTTAAGAATAAAAAAAGTTCTATTATCTATGAGCCTTTAGGTGTTGTAGGGGTTATTACCCCTTGGAATTTTCCTACAGCTTTTTTAAGCGATGTAGTGTTAGCACTATTAGCAGGAAATAGCGTGTTATTAAAGCCTTCTGAAGTAACACCGCTAATTGGAGAAATGACAGGGAAAATATTTGCTGATGCTGGGCTTCCACAAAATGTTTTTCAAGTTCTTCAAGGTGATGGATCAACAGGTGCAGCATTAGTTAATGCTGATGTTGATAAAATTGTTTTTACAGGTTCTGTAAGAACAGGCCGAGCTATCTATAGAGAATTAGCAAAAAAAGACAAATTTACCCCTGTAGCATTAGAACTTGGTGGAAAAGATCCTTTTATTATTTTAGATGATGCTGATATAGAACGTGCTGCTGATGCAACGGTTTGGGGAGGACTAGTAAATTCAGGTCAAATGTGTGCTAGTGTAGAACGTGTTTATGTAATGGATTCTATAGCAGAAGAGTTTACTAATATGGTTGTAGAGCGTGTTAAAAAGTTACGTCAAGGCCCAGAAGATGGCCCAGATGTTGAAATTGGAGCAATTATTTTTCCTCGTCAAATGGATGTAATTGATGATCATGTAAAAGACGCTTTAGCTAAAGGAGCAACACTACTTGCTGGAGGAGGCCGTAACCAGGCTCTAGCCCCTGGTTATTATTATCAACCAACTGTATTAAGTAATGTTAATCATTCAATGAAAGTAATGACTGAAGAAACCTTTGGGCCAATTATTCCTATAATGGTAGTAAAAAGTGAAGAAGAAGCAATTAAACTTGCTAATGATAGTGTTTATGGTTTAACAGCAGGGGTTTGGTCTAAAAATCCAGAGCGTGCCGAGCGGGTTGCAAAGCGAGTTGAAGCAGGTACTGTAGCAATTAATGATTGTGGAGCTAATGCTTTTGGTTTTTGTGAAGCACCTTGGTTTGGAGTAAAAGAATCTGGCTTTGGTGCAGTTCACTCCAAAGAAGGTGTACGTAACTTTAGTAAAATTAAACATATAGTTAAAGACCGTGGCTGGATGCGTAAAGAAATGCACTGGTTTCCTAATACAGCTAAAAACTACAATATACTTTCTAGAATTGTAGATGTGCTCTTTGGTAAAGGCGAAAGACGTTGGAAAGCATTATTTGGTGAAGAATAGTAAGGTTAATAGGCTCTTGGACTATAAGCGATGGTGATTGTCCGAAACTTAATCTTGATATTGCAGCGTTCTTGTTGGTAATTTTTTAGACCCAAAAGTATTTTCAGAATGGAGGATAATAATTTAATGGGTAATTTATCAGGGAAAAATTGTTTAGAAAAGCTAGCCTGTTTAATCCCAGGTTATGGTGGATATGTAGACAAAGAAAGGCGTCGTGATGTTGATAAATTGCATCGCGAACATCTAGCCCAACAATTAGAAAAACTTAAAAGCCCACTAACAACTTTAGTTCGTGAACTTAGTGAAACTGGAAGATTAATGGAAGTCAAGCCAGTGGAAAGAGTACACGGTAAACTAGATAAAGTGGCTAACCGAATTCGCTATGCTAGCTATGGGTATAGTGGCTTTTTTGACACAGTAAAAGTACAAGAATCAGAGCTAGATAGGCTATATCAATTTGACCTAGGCTTAACAGAAAATGTAGAGACAATTACAGAAAATGTTTCCTCTTTAGTAGAAAATGCTAACAATAACGATATGAAAACGGCCACCAGCGCCTTAGAACATGCGCTAGACGACCTAGATGCTCATTTTAGTGAGCGTAACAAAGCAATAGAAAATTTTATAGTTTAAGTTTTTAAGGAGAACTTTCATGGCAATCGAAGTCATTCAATATTTTGATAATACTGGACAATCACTACTTCATCGCTTTCCTGAACAAGGAGCAACAGATATTAAATGGGGTGCTCAATTAATTGTCCAAGAAAACCAAACTGCTGTTTTCTTCCGCGACGGTAAAGCACTAGACGTTTTTGGCCCTGGTCGGCATACATTAACTACTAATAATTTACCCTTACTCACCACTTTGATAAGCATACCTTTTGGTGGCAAATCTCCTTTTCAATGTTCTGTAATGTATGTAGGCAGACAAGTATTCCAAAACTTAAAATGGGGCACAAAAATGCCTATTTTAGTAAAAGATCCTGAACTAGGTAGAGTACAGCTAAGGGCTTTTGGTAAATTCTCTATTCGTGTTTCTGATCCACAACTTTTTGTTGGTACTATTGCTGGAACACGTGGATGGGTAACAACTACACAAATAGAAGATTTCTTAAGAGATTTAATTGTCCAACGTCTAACAGATTTATTAGGAGAAAATTTCCGTTCTATTGATGAACTTACCGCAAACTACAATGAATTAGCTATTGCAACTAAAGCTCATGCCATAGATGATTTTGCTAAACAAGGCTTAGAGTTAGTTGATTTAATTGTTGGGTCAATTACTTTGCCAGAAGAAGTGCAAAAGCGTATTGATGAAGGTGCAGGAATGCGTGCTATAGGTGATATGAATAATTATATGCAGTATCAATCTGCTCAAGCTATGCGTGATGCAGCTAAACAACCTGGTTCAGGAGCAGGTGAAGGAATGGGATTAGGTTTAGGGTTTGGTATGGGTCAAGTAATGGCACAAAATATGCAAAGACCTCAACAACAACAGCCTTATCAACAACCTGCACCACCTGTACAGCAACCAGTAGCAGCAGTAGCAACCGTTAGCTGTCCTAAATGTCAATCGCCTAATACTCAAGGAGCAAAATTCTGTGCTGAATGTGGAACTTCTCTTTTACCAAGAGCTTGTTCTCGTTGTAATCAGCCTCTTAATGCAGGAGCAAAATTCTGTTCTGAATGTGGTAACCCATCATAGAATATAATGGCAAACATATTTGCTCAAAATACAGGGCAAAATGTTTGCCCAATCTTAGGAGACTTATGGAAAAAAATAAATCTGATAGAAATTTTATGATTGTGCTTGCCCTGATAGTATTGCTAGCAATTACGGCTATATCTTGGAAGCCTAATAATACTGAAGCTAAGCTTACATCTACTAAAT
>Ga0075163_10010944_pt1 | contig 11833 bp, 11 predicted proteins | sample JI1023141ADNA_FD_71478 | JGI IMG/M metagenome (GOLD analysis project Ga0075163, IMG submission 71478) | Wastewater effluent complex algal communities from Wisconsin, to seasonally profile nutrient transformation and Carbon sequestration -... | ecosystem: Engineered > WWTP > Effluent > Algae... | reverse complement strand
CCTCCGGCGCTCGGGCGGTGAGTGGCTCGCGATGCCGAGTGGCACCACCGCGAGCCTGCGCGATGTCCACGGCACCAGCGCCGCCGACGTGTGGGCGGTCGGCCAGGGCGGCACCGTGCTTCACTACAACGGATCGGCGTGGAGCGCGGTGTCCGTCGGCACCACGAACTTCGAGTGCGTGTACGCGGCGAGCGCGACCACCGTGTTCCTGTGCGGCGGCTCCAGCGTGTACCGCTCGACCAACGGCACCAGCTTCACGATGACCGGCATGACGGGCTCGCTGTTCGCGATCGCCGGCGTCTCGGCCAACGAGGTCTACGTGACCGGCGAGAACAGCTACGTTCGCAAGTGGAACGGCTCGACCTGGTCGACGGTGAACCCGGGCGCCGGAACGTCGACCTACTTCTCGATCCTGGCGATGGGGGTCGGTGACGTCTGGGTGTCGGACTACATGCCGACCAAGGAGACGATGCACCTGACCAAATCGAAGTGGGCCGCGAAGGGCACCAGCTCGGCGATCTTCCAGAGCATGAACAAGGGCAACGGCAGCGACGTGTGGGGCGCGGGCGGCGCGAAGGTCGGCCGGTTCAACGGCACGTCGTGGACGATGACCACGCCGTTCGGGACCGCCGCGAGCCTGTGGAGCCTGACCGGCGTGACCGGGCACATGTGGACCGTCGGCGCGAACGGCCTCGTCGGTCACTTCCAATACTAGGGGTCACGCTCCCCCCCCCTCCAGGTTGGCGAGATGACTGGCCTCCTGGCGCAAGGCGTACAAACCGCTCGGAATGCACGCAGTCGCCGATTGCGAGGCTTCTAGATGGGTTTGTACGCTTCGCGCCAGACGCCCCGATCAGACGAGCTGCTTCTTGCGCTGCTGCAGGTGCTGCTCGAGCTTGTCGAGCTCCTCGTTGAACGAGTTGTGCGTCTCGCCGCGGTAGTCACCCTGGTTGCGGGACTCGCGTAGCGCGGCGAGGGCCTTCTCCATCGCGTCGACATCGTCGATCGCGCGCTGGCGGACGACGTCGTGCATGTCTTTGAACTTCTCGAAGAAGTCCTGGAGCATGTCGCCGCGCCGCAGGGGTGTGACGACGGAGAGCCGCCCTTGCGCCATCCGATCGAAGTAGATCGACGTCTTGTAGAGCGGCCCCGCGACCTTGTGGGTCATCAGGATCAGGTAGAGCGACAGGATCACGACGAGCCCGACACCGGCGGCGACCATCTTGTAGACCAGCACGCGATCCTCGGTCTCGTAGTCGCCGGTGATGCTCTTGATCTCGTCGTCGGAGACCAGGTCCTGGAGGTCCTGCTCGATCGACTGCGTCGACTGGTGGCGCTGGTCGTAGATCATGTAGCCGAGCGCGCCCGCGATCAGGCCCGACAGCAGCGTGACCACGAGGATGTAGCGAAGCTGCAGCTTCTTATCGAGCAGGTAGTTGGAGAGCTTGCGCTTGTAGCGCGCCCTGCCCGCGTTGGGGTTCGACGCACCCGGGCCGCTGGCTGCCGTCGGATCACTCAACGGACTTCTCCTTCCGCGCGAGCATCGCGCGTAGCTCGACGACGGACGGGTGCTCGCCGGCGCCGGCGGCCTCCGCGGCCAGCAGCGTCTTCTTCAGCCGCTCGATGTCGCCCTTCTCGAGCGCGACCACACCGGCGTGGGCCTGCTTGAAGTGATCGTAGAACTCGACGAGCTGATCGCCCTTGCGGAGGTTGTAGACCTTGTCGAACCGGCCATCGCGCATCTTCGCGAGGTAGAGCTGCACCTTGAACAGCGGGCCGGCGACCTTGTGGGTCATCTTGATGCCGTAGATCGCGAGCCCGACGACGAGCAGGATGCCGGCGCCGATCAACGTGAACAGGATCCGCATGCGGCCGTGCTCGAGCCGCTTCACCTTGGCCGCGATGTCGAGCTCGCAGCGCCAATGATCGACGACCAGGAAGCCGAAGCTCTTCTTGTTGAGCTCCTTGCCCTTGTCGCTGAGCGTGTAGATGTCGGCACCGCCCGGCACCGGCGGCACGATCGTGACCGGCTTGGGCAGCTCCATCTCGTCGAGCGTGACGTCGATCTTCGGCTTGCGACGACCGTCTTCGGTCTTCGCGTCAGGCGCGGTGGGCGCGGCGCTGCCAGCCGCGGGCTCCTCGAGCTTCATCGGGGTGGGCGGCGGCGCCGGCTGCTCCTCGTACGGCGCCTGGATCGTCGGGATCTTCGGGCACCGCTTGCCGCGCTCGCTGGTGATCGAGACCTTGGTGGTCTCGTTCGCGACCACCATGATCCAGATGCCGAGGCCACCCATCAGCAGCGTCGACAGGCCGACCATGAACAGCGTGAAGCGCAGCTGATACCTCTTGTTGATCAAGAGGTTCTTCCAGCTCCGTTTATAGCCGCGGTCGTTCGCCATCTTCAGATCTTCGATTTGATCGTCGGAACAATTCGCTTCGTGATCAAGCTTTCGATGACTGCCTGGACGCAGTCCTGGGTTCCGAGCTCGATATCGCGGGCCGAGCTACCACCTTGCACGTTCGCCGAGCCATTTCCCGGGGCGATGATGTTCCTGCTGGGGAATTCAGCCAGATAGGCATTCACTTTACACGTGACCGTCGCGCCGCCGCCGGATTTGTTGACGGTGACACTCTCGAGCGTGCCGTCGATATAGAAGCCTGCGAACTTCTTCTGGGCGAGCTGTGCGGCCGTGGGCTGACCGCCGCCTGCCCAGGTCTGGACCCAGCTCGACTGCAATTGCGAGAGCTTGGACTCCGCCGTCTTCTTCATCGCCGACTTGTGCGCGGGATCCTTGGCCGAGAATGGTCCGACGTTTACGTAAACACCGAGATAACTGCCCGGTGCCGTCGGCGTGCCGCCACCGCCGCTCGTCCCCGCCGTGCTGAGCGCCGCATCGGCCTTCGCCGACACGAACGGCTCGGGGTCGCTCTTCGCCTTGGTCAGCGCGTCGATCGCGGCCTTCTTCTGCGCGGCGCTCGGGCTGCCCTTCGACACGATCTCGCCGAGGGCGTTCGCGGCGAGCCCGCGGATGTTCTTCTTCTCGCCGGTGTCGAGCATGCGTTTGATCAACCCGGGGATCGAGCGCGGCGACTGCTGGTTCGTCAACGCGAGCACCGCGGTGAGCCGCACGCGATCCGAGTCGTTGTCGAGATCGTTGTTGAGATCGTCGATCTTGTCGGCGTGCGCGAGCCGCGCCACGAGCATCACGGTGATCGCGAGCACGCGCGCCGCCTGACTGCGTGCGTGACCGCTGCGTGGTGATGGTTCGCGACCCATGCGCTGTCGGATTGACGGCGCCGCTATCGCGCCACTTCAATCACCGAGACCTCTACCGTACCGAGGATCGGTCATCGCTCGCAAGGTAGTCCCGGGCTAGCTCGACGTAGTGAGCGGCGCCGTACTCGATCTGCTCCCGCTCGGCGTCCGTGATCGGTCGCTTGACCTTCGCCGGCGATCCCAGCACCAAGCTGCCCGGTGGGATAACCGTCCCTGGTGTGACGAGCGCACCTGCACCGACGAAGCTGCCGCGCCCGATCACGCAGCCGTCCAGCACGATGGCTCCCATGCCGACGAGGCAGAAGTCCTCGACGGTGCACGCGTGGATGATCGCCGCGTGACCGATCGTGCAGTCGCTCCCGATCGTGGTGCCGTAGCGATCCGACGTCACGTGGACGACGGCGTTGTCCTGGAGGTTGGTGCGCGCGCCGATCCGGATCGGCATCACGTCGCCGCGGACCACGGCGCCATACCAGATCGAAGCGTCGGCGCCGATCTCGACGTCGCCGATCACCGCACACGTCTCGGCGAGGAACACGCCGGCCCCGATCACGGGGCGGTTACCGCGGACTGCTCGCAGCACGGGTCACTTCATGCGACGCGCGGCCTGCTCGGTCGCGGCGTACAGCTCTTCGAGGACGGCGGTGCGATCATCGGCATCGGGCTTGAGCGGCGTCGCATACGCCACGATCCCGCGGCAATCGATCACCATGAAGTGGATGCGCTTCGCGTCGTTGATCGACAGCTCGGTGAAGGTCACCGGATCCGTGTACATCAGCGGGACGTCCAGCTTGCGCTGCGCCTCCTTGAGGTTCTGCATTGCCTCGGGCATCGCCAGCCGCGTCGAGGTCACGCCGACCACCGAGATCGTGCTCTTGCCCTTCGATTTCACCCAGTCGGTGATGTTCGAGAACGCCGACGCGCACGACACGCACGTGCTCTGATCGTACCAGCCGACGATCGTGGTCTTGCCCCGCGAGGTCAGGTCCGAGGCGGAGCGCTCGTCGACCCGCATCAGCGTGGCGAGCGGCAGTTGCTTGCCGACGAACCGCTTGCGAAGCACGTCGCCGCGCGACGGTAGGTTCGACTCGAGGATGCGCACCGCCCCGCTGCGCTGCACCCGGATCTTCACCGGCTGCCCGGGCTCGCGGGCCTGGATGCCCTTGACCAGGCTGTCGCAGTTGGAGATCGCGTTGTCGTCGAGTGCGAGGACCGTATCGTCCTGCTGCATGCCGGCCATCTGCGCGCCGCTATCCGGCGTGATCTCGCCGATCACGCACGGCCCGGTGGGCCCCATGTCCCGCATGCTGACGCCGAGGAACGCCGGGTTGCTCGGTTCATCCGCGCGCACCGGTCCTGCGGCGAGCGCCCCGGGGACAGCGAACAGGACCGTTAGCAGGGCACGCACGAACCGTGAGCCTAGCGAAGTGAGGGAACCGGAGCCAGAAGCTTAATTTCGGAGACGGTCGGGTACTCCGATGTAGGACAAGGTGAGATTTTTGACTTCATGGTCGATCGGTCGCGATCATTATCCAGTGAAGCGCCGCCTCGACCTCTCGGGTGTCCTCGAAGACAGCCGCCCCACTCCCATCCGCGCGCCGATGCCGACGGCGGTTCCCTTCGAGAAGCGCGTCCATACGCGGTTCGATAAGGCATTCCTCGTGATGATCGGCAGCGAGCTCTACGGCGACGCGATGGCGATCGCCCGCAACGTCTCCACCGGCGGGATCCTCGTCGAGATGAGCTATGCGCCGCCGCTCGGCACCGTGGTCACCGTCCACTTCCAGCACCCGCGCGGCGAGGACCTGATGGACGAGATCGTCGTCCGCGCCGAGGTCAAGCACCACCACTACCTCAACTTCGGAGCGATCGGTGAATCGGCCACGTCGACGCGCGCGATCGGGCTCCGGTTCCTCGAGTTCGTCGATGCCGGCGAGCGGATCGCACCCGAGCGCCTGCACTGAGGGAATCCGCGCGACGACGTAAGCGTTCGATCTCTATGCCTGGGCCGCGCGTCGCGCTAAAAGTCTGCTCTCCGATGTTGCGCGTCGCGCTGTTCCTGTTGGTCGCCGGATTCCTTCTCCCGGTGCAGTCGTTTGCCGACGACAAGAAGAAGGACGACAAGGCCGAGAAAGACAAAGACCGGCCGCGCCGCGATCGCGACAAGAAGGACAAGCCGAAGCCCGAGCCCAAGCCCGCGGCGGTGAAGGAACCGAGGACGCCCGGTCCCAGCGATGCGAAGGCCACCGCACTGCTCGAGAAGATCGTCGCCGGCTCGGATCGCGAGAAGGCGATCGCCGAGCTGATCAAGCTGACGCCCGAGGCGGTCGACGCCGTCGGCGAGTGGCTGGTGCGCGAGCACAAGTTCAGCGTCGAGGACCGCAAGAAGATCCTCGTCGGCATCAAGGCGCAGGTCCCCGACAAGACCGGCAAGTTCACGGTGCCGTGGTCGCGACCGTCGAACAAGGAGCTCCAGGCCGACGACGATGTCGACTGGCTGAAGGCTCTCCTCGACAAGTCACAGGGCGACGCCGAGGGCGAAGTGATCGCGGATGTCGCCGCGCTCCGCGCGCTGGCGGCGAGCAAGGACATCCGCGCCGCGCAGTACATCTTCAACGCGGCGTTCACGGACAGCTCGATGGTCTATCGCGACGAGTGCGGGCGCTACCTCCGCAAGATGGAGCCGTACTCGATCCCCGCGCTGACCCGCGAGTCGTGGAGCCGAGATACCGATCGCAAGCGCTACGGCACGTGGCAGCTCGAGCGCCTCGATCGTCAGGACGCCGCGAAGGCGCTGCAGGCGGCGACCGGTGACGAGCAGCTCCAGGTCGCGATCCTCGACGTGTTTCGCGAGACCCATCACCGCGAGGCCGTCAACGCCGTGTGGGCGATGGTCGACGCCGGCTCCCAGAACGTCCGCGCCGCCGCGCGCCGCACGTGGATGGACTACATCACCGGTCCGCCTCCCCCGCCCGCGCCGCGCCAGCAGCTCAACCTGCCGGGCGGCAAGAAGACCAAGCGCGCGAAGCCGCTGTGGCTGACCTATCGCGAGCTCGCCGACAACGTGCTCCGCAAGGCCGCGAACGAGCTGCTGCACGAGGACTACGTGATCGACGAGCAGTCGATCGACGACAACGAGAAGACGGTCAAGGCACAGCCGATCGATCTCGAGGACGTCACCAAGCGCCTGTTCGCGTTCTACGACGGCGAGCGCAAGAAGCGCGAAGGCAAGCAGTGGGACACGGCGAAGGGCAAGTCCGACAAGGGCGACCTCGCCGGTGCCGCGATGCTGCTCGATCAGCTGATCGCGACCAACCCCGATCGCGCCGAGCGCGTCGAGATGGCGAAGGTCTACGTCGCCTACGGCAAGCAGCTCGAGGGGGCGAAGAAGTGGGGGGAGGCCTCGGCGGCCTACTCCAAGGCGTACGGCCTCGATCCGAAGAAGACCTCGCTCGCGGCGCATCACTACACGCTGGGGCAGTCGCTCGAGGCGAGCGGCAAGGACGGCGCGGCCGAGATCAAGCGCGCGATCACGCTCGACCCTGACTACGCCCCGGCGAAGGCGGCGGCCGAGCAGCTGTCGTCCGCGGCGCGCTCGCCGTGGATGCTGTACGCCGCGATCGGTGCCGGCGGACTCGCGGTGTTATTGTTCGTGGCGGCGATGCTCCGTCGCCGCGGCTGAGCAGGATGTCCAGACTCATCGTTCTCGAAGGCCTCGATGGTGCGGGCACCACCACGCAGGTGAAGCGGCTCGTCGAGCATCTCCGGCAGACCGGCCGGGCCGCCCACGCGACGCGCGAGCCGAGCGACGGCCCGATCGGCAAGCTGATCCGCGAGATGCTGACCGGCGGTCACGCGATCCCAGGCCAGGCGCTGTCGCAGAGCACGTTCGGGTTGCTGTTCGCGGCGGACCGCCTGGATCACCTGCAGCGCGAGGTCGAGCCGCGGCTGGCCGCGGGCGAGATCGTGGTCTCCGATCGCTGGTACCACTCGTCGCTCGCCTACCAGGGCACGGGCGCCGAGCGCGACTGGATCTCGATGCTCAACGGCCGTGCGAGGAAGCCCGACCTCACGATCATGCTCGAGGTGCGGCCCCACATCGCCGCCCAACGCCGGCTCGCCGCGGGGCGCGTGCAGGAGCTGTTCGAGGATCTGCGGATGCAGGAGGCGGTCGCCGAGGGCTACCTGGCGACCAACGCCGAGCTGGCCGCACAGGGCGAGCGGATCGAGACGATCGACGGCGAGCTGTCACCCGACGACGTGTTCGCGGCGATCATCGCGCTGGTCGGCTAACCTTCCGGTCGAAATGTTGCCCGCGCGTCCGAACCGCCGCAGGGTTTTCGCCATGCGGACACTCCTGCTCTCCATGGTGTTCTTTCCGTGGGCGGCGTGTGCGCCGAAGGTCTCGACGGCGCCATCGCGCTTCGACGACGTCGAGCTCAACAAGCACCAGCAGGTGCCCGCACCGGTCGAAGGGGCCCCTGCCCCACGGGTCGAGGCCCCCCCGGGCAAGGGTTTGCGTAGCGGTACCATCGCGCGCTCGCGGCTGCTCGCCGTGCTCGATGCCGGCCCCGGGTCGTTCCTCCGCCAGCTCGAGGTGTCGCCGAGAAAACAGGGCGATCGCTTCGTGGGCTGGGAGCTCGTGCAGGTGATCGACCGGCAGAGCCCGTTGATCGATCTCGATCTCGTCGTCGGTGACGTGCTGCTCGCGATCAACGGCAAGCCGATCTCGCGGCCGGATCAGCTGCAGACCGTGTGGGACTCGCTGCGGACCGCGACCGAGGTCACCGCGCAACTGTGGCGCGGCGATGCCAAGCTCACGCTCGCATTCACCGTCGACAACGCACAGTGAGCAACTGAACCCCAGAAGGATGCGCGAGGGCGTGAGCTGGTGGACACCACTCGGAGCGCTCGGACCGGTCGATCGATCCGCACCTTCGAGCTAAGGTGGCCGCGTGAGTGATCGCGACCAAGCGCTGGCCGACACCGCGGTGTCTCCACCGGGCGTCGAGGTATCTCCCGGGATCGCGGGGGTCGAGCGCACGGCGACGATCGCGGCTACCTCCTTCGAAGGCGTGGCTGCGATCAAGTCGGCGAACCATCGCCAGATCGGCCGCTACCGGCTCGAGAAGGAGCTCGGCGTCGGTGGGATGGGCATCGTCCACGCGGCGTTCGATCCCGAGCTCGAGCGGCGCGTCGCGATCAAGCTGATCCTGCGCGCCACCAGCGACGAGGCGCGCTCGCGGCTGCTGCGCGAAGCGCGCGCGATGGCGCGGCTGACACATCCGAACATCATCACGATCTACGAGATCGGCAGCGAGGCCGGCCGCGACTTCGTGACGATGGAGCTGATCGACGGCGGCTCGCTGGCAGACTGGCTGCGCTCCGAGCACCGCAAGGCGCGCGACATCCTCGACGCGTTCATCGCCGCCGGCCGTGGGCTCGCGGCCGCCCACGAGGCCGGGATCATTCATCGCGACTTCAAGCCGCACAACGTGCTGCGCAGCACCTCGGGACGGATCGTCGTCGGAGATTTCGGGCTCGCCACCGGGCTGGATATCTCACCCGGCGTCGCGATCGCCCCGCTCGAGGCGCAGACCGCGCTGACCGCGACGGGCTCGTGGGTCGGCACGCCCGCGTACATGGCCCCGGAGCAGTGGAACGGCGGCGCGATCACGCCGGCCACCGATCAGTTCGCGTTCTGCGTCGCGCTGTGGGAAGCGCTCGCCGGGCAGCGGCCGTATCGCGGCGAGACCATCGCGGAGCTGCGCGACGCGGTGACCGGCGGTCCCGACAAGTTGTCGGCAGCCGCCATCCCGATGCGCCTGCGCAGCGTGCTCAAGCGCGGGCTCGATCCGGATCCCGCGAAGCGCTGGCCGAGCATGCCGGCGCTGCTCGCCGCGCTCCGTCCGGATCGCAGGAAGCTCTACGTCTGGGCCGCCGCGGTGGCCGGTGCCGCGCTGAGTACGAGCGTCATCGTGCTCGCCCTGACGCGCGGCAATCACCAGGCGCAGGAGCCCGAGCGGACCAAGGAAGCGGCCCTCACCACCGAGAACAAGCTCGAGCGCGCGGGCCGGAAGCTCGGCGAGCGCTTCGCCGCGGAGGCACGGCGACAGGCCGAGCGCACCGGCCGCGAGATCAACCGCGAGATCGCGAACGCGTTTCGCGTCGGCGAGATCGACCTCGACGTGCTGCGCCAGATCCGGCAGGTCGGTGGCAACGTGACGGCGCCGCCGGAGGCGCTCGAGGCGCTCGTCGAGGAGCTCAAGACCGGCAAGGTCGTCCGCTTCGTCCCGCTGATGGACCGCAACGAGCAGCCGATCGGCCTCAAGGCGTACACGATCCGGCCCGGGACGTTCGTCGCGGGGGTCGGGCTGTCGAACGGCGACGTGCTGACCGCGATCGACGGTCACCCGGTGACGTCGGAGCAGACGCTCGCGAAGGTGCTCGACGAGCTCCAGCCCGAGGCCGACGCGGTTCGTCTCGAGGTCCTGCGCGGGACCAACCGCGTCGCGATCGTGGTGCAGGCGAAGGAGGCAGCTCCAGCGGAGCCGCCGCTCCCTCCCATGCCGCCGATGCCGACGTTCGATGTCCAGATCGACGTTCCGGATCCCGAGTAGCAGACCTTCGCGCGTCGAGATCAGGCAGTCAGCACGGCGATGGCCGCGGCTGGATCGTTCGCGAACACGCCATCGACCCCGATCTCGGCGAGCCGCTCGAGCTCCGCCGGATCGTCGACCGTCCACGTATTGATCGGCATCCCCGCCTGGTGCCACTCCTTGACCTTGGCCGCCGTGCACAACGTGTGTTGCGGATGCACGAGGCTGACGCCGAGCGCGCGCCCGACCCAGCCGCTGCGTACGGCCCAGGGCTGCTCGGCGTGGAAGATGTACGCGAGCGCGATGTCGGGCAGCCGGTGATGGAGCTGGAGCAGCACCGCGGGATCGAACGACGACACCATCATCCGATCGAGCCGCGACCGCGAGTCGGCGAGCTGCTTCGCGACTGCTGCGACCAGCTCGTCGCTGCGCCCGATCCGATCCGACTTGATCTCGATGTCGAGCTCGAGGTCGAAGGCGTCGAGCACCTCCGAGAACAGCGCGATCGGCTCGCCGCGCACCTGCGAGCCGAGGCTCGCGGGGTGGACGCGCAGCGCCTTGCGCTCGGCCGCCGACAGCTCGGTGAGCGTGCCCGGGCGACCGCACAGCCGATCGAGCTCGGCATCGTGGAACACGACGACGTTGCCCTCGCCGTCGAGGCGGACGTCGAACTCGAGCCCGTCGGCGCCGGCGGCCTCGGCGAGCTCGAACGCGCGCATCGTGTTCTCCGGGGCGTGGGCCGACGCGCCGCGATGCGCCCACACGCGAGGGCGCTGGCCGCGACCACGCCGCCACCTCGTCGCGCGACCGAGGCGACCGAGGTGAGGGATGAAGCGTGCGAGGGGAGAAGTCATGAGAGCCCGGCGACGTGAACGATCCCGTGATCGTGGCCGTGCACCTGAACGGGACCGCCAACGATCCGCGCCTCGGCGCCGCGGCTCGAGCCCGTGCGTGTGACCACGGATCGAACGTTACCCGTCAGACGGATCGCGCCTCGAGCTTCGAGCTCGCCGAGCGGGTTGACCGCGGTGCTGGTGAGCCGCGCCGGGGTTAGCGAAGTCCGGAGTCCCGATCCGGGATCGGTTCGGTTCACGTGCACGGGACCGCCAACGATCCGCGCCTCGGCGCTGCGGCTCGAGCCCGAGCGTGTGACCACGGATCGAACGTTACCCGTCAGACGGTTCGCGCCTCGATCTTCGAGCTCGCCCCGAAGTCCCGGTCCGGGATCGTTTCGGTTCACGTGCACGGCCACGATCACGGGTGCGTCCACGATCACGGTCTACTCGACGAAGGTCTTGTGGAGTGCCTTGGTCAGGTTATCGACGTGCGGGCGATCGCACCACAGCGTCACGCGCAGCGGCGACACGCTCACCGCGTTGAGCGGCACGCCGGCCCCGAACGCCGACTGGCGTGCCTTGTTGATCACGCCCGGGTTCGAGCCGATGCCGTGACCGACGATGGTCACCGCACCCTCTTCGCCGAACTCGACCTGATCGGCGAGCACGTTATCGAGGCGCTTGCGGACCTCCGCCCAGTCCGGCACGTCCGCGATGGTGAACCATACGCGGAGCTCCTTGCCCTCGAGGTCGAGGTGGGTGAGCGGGATCGAGGCGGTCTCGAGGATCTGCAGGCAGTGCTCGACGGCCGCGCCGCCGGACACCCGCATCCGGATCAGGTTGTTCTGACCGGTCACCGCGGCGACCTGGCGATCGCGCTCCGGCGTGAAGTCGACGCGCGTGCCGCCGCCGTCCTTGTTCGTCGCGCGGGCGTACAGCGCGATGCCGCTCCGCCGCGCGAACTCGACCGACGCGTCGTGCAGCACCTTGGCACCCTGGGCGGCGAGCTCGAGCATCTCGTCGTGCGAGATCGAGTGGAGGAGCTGCGCCGCATCGACGACCCGCGGATCCGCGGTGTAGATGCCGTCGACGTCCGAGCAGATCTCGCAGTAGTCCGCGCG
>Ga0075163_10010943_pt1 | contig 11834 bp, 17 predicted proteins | sample JI1023141ADNA_FD_71478 | JGI IMG/M metagenome (GOLD analysis project Ga0075163, IMG submission 71478) | Wastewater effluent complex algal communities from Wisconsin, to seasonally profile nutrient transformation and Carbon sequestration -... | ecosystem: Engineered > WWTP > Effluent > Algae... | reverse complement strand
AGAACGGCAAGCGCCGCGTAGTCGTTACCGCGAACGTGCGGGGGCGCGACATTGGCTCCTTCGTGGCGGAAGCCGAAGCCCGGATCACCGAGGCGGTGCAGGTGCCCACAGGCTACTGGACGACCTGGGGCGGCACGTTCGAGCAGTTGCAGAGTGCGGCCAAGCGCCTGCAGATCGTCGTGCCGGTCGCATTGCTACTGGTGTTCACGCTGCTCTTCGCCATGTTCGGCAATATCAAGGATGGGTTGCTGGTGTTCACCGGCGTGCCGTTCGCGCTCACGGGCGGCATTCTCGCGTTGTGGTTGCGCGACATCCCATTGTCGATCTCGGCCGGCGTCGGCTTCATCGCGCTGTCCGGGGTAGCGGTGCTGAACGGACTGGTGATGATCTCGTACATCCGCAGCCTGCGCGATGACGGCCTTGCGCTCGACCGCGCCATCCGTGAAGGCGCGCTGACGCGACTGCGCCCGGTGCTGATGACTGCGCTGGTGGCGTCTCTGGGGTTCGTGCCGATGGCCATCGCTGTCGGGACCGGCGCCGAAGTGCAGAGGCCCCTGGCAACGGTCGTGATCGGCGGAATTCTGTCTTCCACCGCCTTGACACTGCTGGTGCTGCCCGCGCTGTACCGGCTTGCGCATGGCCGCGATGAACAAAGGCGATTGTCCCGAATCGCGGTCGCCACGGCGGCTGCCGCACCCGCAGCAAACATCTGATTGAAACTGAAACCGGGTACGAGCTCGCCAGCGAAACGCATTCGAGTTCGTACCCATTCGAGAGAGGTTCAAATGAAAGCACATACCAAGATCGTTTTTGTTGCAGCCCTGGCCGGACTTACGGGATGCGCGAGTAATGTCGTCTATGAGGGGAAGTATGCGCAGGACGACGGATGGAGAAAGGGAACCGTGGTCGAGATTGGGCCGGCGAAAAGCCTGAGTCGACCGTCGTTCTATAACTGCCGGGACAAGTCCTTGGGCGCAGAAGACAAGAACACGTATGTGGTCGTCGCGTTCCTGCGCAACGGTCATTCGTACGCGCGTACCGCCCTGCTCCCGCCCGACGCCAAGCTACAGATCGACGACAAAGTCTATGTGAACTTCAAGGACTGCAACGCGCCACTGCCGAAGCGCAACTCATGAACCAGCGAGTTCAGTTGGCAGAAGTGCCGCATGCGATGCCGGGACGCCAGGGAATCGTCGATTCTGATCGACGGCCGACCGGTCTTCGCTCAGGCTCTGCAGGACCGAAGCAATGAATGACGAGATCCATCATGAAGCGTGGGGCGATCGAGTCGGGCCAGAACTGCTCGATGCGGTTCGTCACAGCAACGTCGCGGAAGTGCTGAGGCGCCTCGAGGAAGGACTGTCCTGCAACTGGCAGGACACGGAGGGATGCAGCTTGGCATTCCTGGCCGTGTACCACCGTCAGTGGGCCGTCGTTGACACCTTGTTGGCGCGCGGCGCTTCGATCGATCTGCCCGATCGTCGCGGCTGGACGCCGCTCTTCTGGGCCGCTTTCAATGGCCACGCGGACATCGTCTCATTCCTGATCGGCCGCGGCGCCAATCCCGACGTCCGCACGGGAGACGGGGAGTGGCCCTTGTTTTGGGCGGTATACAAGGGCCACACGGCGGTTGTCCGACACCTCCTGATCGGCGGCGCGAAGCGGAACCAGCTCGATGAGGATGGACATGACGAGCTTTGGCTCGCACGCACCTTGGGGCGACAAGACATTGTCGCCCTCCTGGAAGGGCAGCGAGCGTGGCCCAAGAAGCGTCCCCTGCCAAGGAATTCCGACAGGTCAAATTGACGCCGACTCGCCACTCACCTCAGGCAAGACACAATAATTCGGGCACTGTCGCGTCACAGATGGAACTGAAACCAGGTCTGATACCTTCAAGCGAAACATTGATCTACGAATTCGGGGGGCGGATCGATAAGGAATCCCGCGCCGCCCTCGACGACCAGATCACGCGCGCTCGTCGGCTACCTGCCCCCGCCGTTGGCGGTGATGTGTAAAACGAGATGGCTATCTGCCCTATGGGTCTCACGACGTTTACAAACAGGTAATCCAGACGTCATCGGTCGGACAGGTACTCCAGCGCACACTGGCTATGTCTGCGAACCATCCCGGCGCCTCCGCACCGGGAGTGGCTTCGCCAACCACCGCCGGAGACCAGCATGAAATCCAGGACCGCATTTGCCATCAGCGTATTCTCCATTGCCGTCGCGCTGTCCTTCGATGCCAGTGCCGCGCTGGAAACCCCGCCCGCCGGGCAGACCGCCAACACGGCGGCAACGATGCCGGCCACTACCACAGCAACGACACCGCGGCACAGTCACATGACCGAAAAACTCGGCGTGCCTGCCCAGCAGGCTGCGTCCCCTGACTCTGACGACAAGACCGCGGCGAAGGAAAAGTCACGGCTCAAGCGACACGATCACCAACGCGACATGAAGTAACGCGTTGACGCCGTGTCTTTCATGCGTCACGAACTGCGGCGGACACATGGCGAGCGGTGTGTCTGCCGCCTTCTTGCGGCTGCAGCGGGTTGTCCCGAGGATGCGGTGAATTACCGCTATTGCGCCATCGTCCTGCGCAAGCGCTGGATCGTCGAGTGCGATCATGGTTGCATCAGGATACCTCAAGTAGAAAACAGTACTGATAAGTGGCGTGACCTCGGGCCGATCGATCCCGTCAAACAGATCCTGCTTAGCAACGAGTAGGGACACGGATAAAGGAACGGCCCGCCATGCCTGTCGGCATGCGGGCCGTTCGACTGCAGCCGCTTCGCGGCCGGGTAGCTTAATTTCCTTGATGGTCGCGATGCAGCAGACTGTCAAGACGCCAGATCTCATTGCCCTTCATCATGACTTTCTTGCCGTCCTTCGTTTCCATTTCGTGACCTTCTTTCATTGAGGCTGCCCGGCCGAACTTGTCTTCCATGGCCATCTTGCCGTCCTTGAAGATGTACACCGTCGAGCCGTCCTTCAATTCGTAGGACTTCTCGACATTACCCTGATCCACGGCGAAAGCCGAGGTGGCGATCAGGATAGATGCAGCAGCGGTTGCGAGTTTCGTGAACATGATGGCTTCCTCGTGATGTGTTGCAGTAGATGAAGTCGAGCAGGCCCGTGCGGTGAATTTCCTCATCCGGTCCCCGCTCGTGCGGCACGCCGATACCCGTTGGCCAGAGATCAGCGTCCCCGGTACAGTGGGCTCTCGGCGACGTACACCGTCACGCCCTCGGCGCCGGGAATGATTTTCGACAGCGGGAAACTGCGCATCGGGAACGCGTCGAAGGTCCAATTGACCGTCCTGTCGCCAACACGAATGGCGACGGTCTCCAGTTGCACGACGTTGAGATAACGCGTCTCCTTGTCGACGAAGATGAGGCGACCGGGCGCGCCGCCGGGTGCGGCGTAACCGTAGGGGGCCAGTTGCCGCTCGGAGGGCTGGCTGGAAGACGCCTGGACGTGTTCCAGCCAATGCGTGGCGCCGCTTTCGGAATAGTCCGTGTGGGCGGATGCGCCGGATGCCGCAGCAAGCAGCGCCGTTGCAACAACCATGCGGTTCAATGTGCTGTTCATGGTGATTCCCCTTGCAGTGTCTGAATCGGTCGCTCACATGTGAGCGACCATGAGCACATGCTAGGAGGAAGCCCCCGACAGAAAGATGACCCCGAAATTACTTCTGCTTCAGATGATTGTCATGTTCAGGACAGGAATGGCCACGCTGGACGTGCGAACGCCAGCCAGCGCGAGAATCGCGACGCATGTCGTTTGCAACCGTGGTGCCTACTGCGACGCACCGAGCAGCGCGGCGACGGTCAGGCGACTATCCGCTGCGCGGGAACCAGTTCCCGATGCGCCTGGCGCACGACGGCCACCCCTGACGAGAGCGCCAGTCCGGCCATGATCAGTGCCACGGCAAGATCCGGCCAGGCGCTGCCGGTGCCAAACACCCCGGCCGCCGCCAACATCACGGCGACATTCCCGACCGCATCATTGCGACTGCACAGCCAGACCGATCGCATGTTGGCGTCACCGTCGCGGAAGGCGTAAAGCATCACCGCAACACCGGCATTCGCAAGCAATGCCAGTGTTGCGATCGCGCCCATCGTCACGGGTTCGGGTGGCACGCCAGCGAGCCCCGCCCACACCGTCTTCCCGACGACGAAGAGGCCAAACGCCGCCATCGACAGACCTTTCACCATCGCGGCACGCGAGCGCCACATCAAGCCCATCGATAACACTGCCAGCGAGATGCCATAGTTGACGGCATCACCCGCGAAATCGACCGCATCGGCCAGCAGCGATACCGAGCCCGACTTCACCCCGCCGACAATCTCGACCGCAAACATCACCGCGTTGATGATGAGTGCCACCCACAGTGCCTTGCGAAAACGCGGGCTGACGGCAATGCGTGCCGAGCAGCCAGAGTCACAACAGCTTCCAGCCACGATTTTTCTCCTTCAAGTGTCTGGGGTGGGAGTTAACACCCTGTAGTCACTCCAGGGTCAAGCGCCTACAATGAAGCTCTAAATTTGCCTGGAGCAGACTGCAATGCCATCCAAGAATCATTGGGAGAAGGTCTACGCGACCAAGTCCTCAACGGCGGTCAGCTGGTATCAGCCCCATGCGACGCTATCGCTGGATCTGATCCGGCGGATCGGCGCCGCACGGGCCGCCGCCATCATCGATGTCGGCGGCGGTACTTCGACGCTCGTCGACGACCTTCTGGCTCATGACTACCGCAACCTCACCGTGCTCGACCTCTCCGGCGAGGCTTTGGCGGTCGCGCGCCAGCGCCTCGGACATGCGGGCGAAGGCGTGCGCTGGATCGAAGGCGACATCACTTCCGTCGCGCTGCCCGAACAGGCTTACGATGTCTGGCACGACCGGGCCGTATTCCATTTTCTTATCGATTCGGCCGATCGTCGCGCGTACATCGAGCAGGTAATGCGCGCGGTGAAGCCGGGCGGGCACGTCATCGTCGCCACCTTCGCACCGGACGGCCCGACCGAATGCAGCGGGCTGCCCGTGATGCGCTACGCGCCCGATGCCCTGCACGCCGAATTCGGCCCGGCGTTCGAGTTGATCGAACACAGCGATGAGGCCCACGTCACGCCTGCTGGAGGGGTGCAGCATTTCGTATACTGCCATTGCCTCAAGCCGCACTTAGCCTTGAGTGATGGAGACAGCCATGCGCATTGGTGAACTCGGGCAGGCCACCGGCGTTGATATCGAGACGATTCGCTACTACGAAAAAGCCGGGCTGCTGCCCGAACCGGTTCGCCGCAACAACGGCTATCGCGCCTACGGTGCCTCACATCTCGAGCGGCTCGCCTTCATCCGGCATTGCCGTGCGCTCGACATTTCGCTCGCCGACGTGAAGCGATTGCTGGAATTCGTCGCCCATCCCGAAGTCGATTGTGGCGACATCGATTGCCTGATCGATGCGCAACTGGCGCGGGTCCGGGCGCGGCTTGAAAGCATGCGGGCACTGGAGCGACAACTGAGCGCGTTGCGAAGTCGCTGCGGCGCGCGGCACAGCGCGGGCGACTGCGGCATTCTGCATGAGTTGGTAGCGGCGGCGCACGGCGAAGCCTGCGCCTGCCACCGGGGAGTGCCACCCGAGCAGGACAAAACGGCCACATCCGACATGGCATCCGCGGGCAGGAGAAAAGCATGACCACGGCTTTGCACGGGGGTGTGATGGCCGCGCTGGCGGCAGCCGTTCTTTTTGGCGCGGGAACGCCGCTGGCCAAGCTGCTGCTGACGCACACCAGCCCCTGGCTATTGGTAGCGCTTCTTTATCTCGGGTCTGGCATCGGCTTATGGCTTGTCCGCCGTGTTCGTCGCGCCCCGCAGGTGCATCTCGAACGCATGGACTGGCGCTGGCTCGCCGGAGCCATTGTCGCGGGCGGCATGGTGGGGCCGGTGCTGCTGATGGTGGGACTATCCGCGATGCCCGCGTCGGGCGCCTCCCTGCTGCTCAACGCCGAAGGCGTGCTGACGGCACTGCTCGCGTGGTTCGCATTCAAGGAAAACTTCGACCGACGGGTTGCACTTGGGATGCTCACCATCGCCGCCGGGGCACTGGTTCTGGGTTGGCCACAGGAGGTCGGGTTTGCAGGGGCGTGGCCCGCCCTCGCGGTGCTGGGCGCCTGCCTCGCCTGGGCCATCGACAACAACCTCACCCGCAAGGTGTCGTTGTCCGATGCCTCATTCATCGCCATGACCAAGGGCTTGGTGGCGGGATCGACCAATCTCGTTCTGGCCCTCGCTACCGATGCGACTTGGCCAGGCAGTAGCACCATCGCCGGTGCCGCCCTCCTGGGTTTCGCCAGCTACGGAGCGAGCCTTACGCTGTTCGTGATCGCCCTGCGACACCTCGGCACCGCTCGCACCGGTGCCTACTTTTCCGTGGCACCGTTTTTCGGCGCGGTGCTGGCCATCGTGCTACTGAACGAGCCGGTGACCGCACCATTGCTGTTTGCCGGGCTGCTGATGGGCGTCGGCGTCTGGTTGCACCTGAGGGAGCGGCATGTCCACGATCACACGCACATGGAGCTCGAACACGCTCACGAGCACGTCCACGGTGACGGGGATGAGCATCATGAGCACACGCATAATCAGCCCGTATCTTCCGGAACGCGCCACAGCCATCGACACCGGCATGCACCCATCCGGCATTCGCACCCGCATTTCCCGGACGCCCACCACCTGCATTCTCATTGAGCAAGATGACCGACGATTCGCCACGGCGCCGTCGGCGCTCGACGGATCCGGGCTAGAAACGACAAGGCGGCACAGGGACAGGATTGACCTTCTCTTTTGGCGCTGCTAGAAATGACGCACAGTTCTATGAAGGTTCGTTATGCAGCAAGCCCTGTTGCCGGTCGCGCAAGCCTACAAAGCCGATCCCGAATCGGTTTACAACACCTGGTTCATCAGCAGCGAAGACCGGATCAAGGCGTTTCGCAGCATTCGCCGTGGTGTTGCCACAGTCATCGACGATATCAAGCAGCAGCGCTTTCCGAATGACTTCAAAGGCTCGTCCCTGGAATTCGTGCTGGCGTGCATTTCCGAGCAGAAACAGGTATTCGAAGGGGCTGCGCATCCGTTCTACTGGAAGCCGAAGCTGCGCATCCCCGACATCTACGAGAATGAACTCAACAAGCAGGCATTCGGCGAATTTCTCTACGCCTGCCTAGGAACTACGGATCTGCGGGCGCTGGAAAGGGAAGTCTTGAAGCTCGCTGGCAAGCGCATCAAAGGCTTGGGTCCGGCCGTCGCGAACATTCTGTATTTCCTGCATCCAACGCTGTTTCCGCCGTTCAACACGGCGATGCTGAACGGTTTCAACGCGCTGTTCCAGACGAAGAAGAAGCTCGGCTCCTGGGAGAGCTATCTGGAAATGCGCGAGACAATCACCGCGGCCAATACCGTACTGGGCATACTCTCGAAGGATCTGGGCGCTTTCAGCGGCATGCTTTTCGAGATTGGCGTCGGGCGCCTCGGAATGGTCGGCGATGGTTCGGAAACCCTGGTTATCGAACGCGAAAAGCTCGAACAGGTGCGGCGCAAACGCCACGCGCAGGTAGAGCAGGACATGGCGGAGGAGCGCTTGCATACCAAGGTGCAATACCAGCTGTGTGAGTTGGGCCGCGCGCTCGGCTATGATGTGCTGGTCGCCCGCAATGACCGCAGCGCCGTCTACCGCGGTAGCCCCTTGGGGTACCGTTGCCTGGAACGTTTGCCGGATCTCGGGCTATCGCCGGAAGTACACGCCACTGCCGAACTCATCGATGTCTTATGGCTCTACCCCGGTGAGCCGAGAATCGCGAGCGCCTTCGAAGTCGAGAAAAGCACGTCGATCTATTCGGGCATCCTGCGACTTACTGACATGGCGCTGTCGATTCCTGGTCGGGAGGATCATTTGTATCTGGTTGCTCCGGCCGCCCGCAAGAAGGAAATTGTCGATCAACTCAAGCGCCCGATGTTCCGGCGCCCTGACGACTTCTCGCTCAGTTACATCCTGTTCGAGGATCTCGACCTGCACTTCGAGTCGCTATGCAAGCTTGGCGAAGATCGCCGGATCCTCGACCGCCTCGCGTGTCGCTGTGCCGCATGAAACAGTCCTGCGCGCATGATGCTGATCGCTCCGCATGTATGCCTGATTTGCGGTGGAGTGCGGTCAAACGCACGGGCCAACAGATGTACGAACATGTGACACCTGGAGTTCAAAGCTGCCGATGCGGGTCGCCGGGTCGCGTCCGTGACACCCGGCCAGATAGCCCCTGTGCTCCTCCATTTGTTCGCCCGAGGTGGCGCCCGGAAATTTCGACATCTCGCCTTTGAGCACCGCTTGCGGCGCTTTCATCATGAACACGTCATTAGACTTTTCCGAATGGCTGCAGCGCAATGATCGCCATGCCAACCAGTGCGATGGCCGCTCCCGCCAGATCCCAGCGCGTCAGCGCCACGCCGTCGACGAGTCGCAGCCACAGCAGGGCGACGACGATGTACATGCCCCCATAGGCCGCGTAGGTGCGTCCCGCCGCCATAGGGTGCAGAGTCAGCAGCCAGGCGAACATTGCCAGCGACACCGCGGCCGGCACCAAAAGCCAGGCGCTCTTGGCGTCCTTCAGCACCAGCCAGTGCAGATAGCAACCAATGATCTCGGCCAGCGCCGTGACGGCGAACAGCGCGCTCAGTTTCGCCAATTCGATCATGTGTTCCCCTGCAGCGATGCGATGAGCGGACAGGTCACCTCGCCACGTGTCGCTCCACACCGGGCAACCAGTTGGCTTAGCACCGACTCGATGCTGCGCAGATCTGCGAGTTTCGCCCGCACATCCTGCAGTTTGTGCTCGGCGAGGCTGCGTGCGTCGTCGCAATGGGTGCCGTCCTCCAGCTTCAGCAATTCGCTCACTTCATCCAGGGCAAAACCGAGCCGTTGTGCCGACTTGATGAAGCGCACACGTGCAAGGTCCGCGCCCGCGTAGCGGCGAATGCTGCCGCATGGCCGCGCAGGCTCGGGAAGCAGGCCCTTGCGCTGGTAGAAACGAATGGTTTCGACATTGACGCCTGCCGCGTCCGCCAGAACGCCGATCGAGAAATGATCGGATGGGTTTTTCATGGCGCTTGACTCCGTACTTTAGTACGGAAGTAAGCTTACACCATGCAATCGAAGACCTTGATCGGAAATCCCCCTCGCACCCGCAATGATGGGCGCGGCGCCTTGCTCGCCAGCGGCGTGGCAGCCATCCTCGCGTCAACCTGCTGCCTCGGGCCGCTGGTGCTGATTACGCTCGGATTCTCCGGGGCATGGATCGGCAATCTGACCGTCCTCGAACCCTATCGCCCTGTTTTCATCGGCGTGGCGCTGGTCGCGCTATTGCTGGCTTGGCGACGAATCTGGCGGCCGACCGTTGTCTGCCAGGCAGGCGAGGTATGCGCGGTGCCGCAGGTCAAGCGCATGTACAAGCTGCTTTTCGGCATTGTGGTCGTGTTGGTGCTGATCGCGCTGATCTTCCCGTTCATCGCTCCGCGGTTCTATTGAAAGGAGATCTGAAAGTGAGAACACAGCTACTGGCGCTGGCATGGATGGCGGCAACGCTGACGGCACCGGCCTGGGCGGCATCCACGAAGGTCACGCTGTCCGTACCGACGATGAATTGCCCGGTTTGTCCGATCACCGTCAAGAAGGCGCTGAGCAAGGTTGTCGGGGTGGCCGAGGTCACGGTGGACTTCGACAAGCGCGAGGCGACCGTCAGCTTCGACGACGTCAAAACCAATGTCGAGGCTTTGACCCGCGCTACCCGGGACGCGGGCTATCCTTCGACCTTGGCCGGCAGCAAGCAATGAGCGTGATCGTTCTCGAATCGGCGCTGTCCTGTCCGGCGTGCGGTCACGTCAAGACCGAAACGATGCCGACGGACGCGTGCCAGTGGTTCTATGAGTGCGAGCATTGCCATGCGGTATTCAAGCCGCGACCAGGGGACTGCTGCGTGTTTTGCTCGTACGGTACCGTGCCGTGCCCGCCGGTTCAGGCGCACGGGCAGCAGTGCTCGTGTCACAAGGAATGATGGCACTCCCGCTTCCAGTCATTGAACGGCGCCCTGATCGTTATCGATACCCGAGACGCTCACCGCCCATGGACGAACTGGACCAGAAAATGTGCCGAAACCTCTTCTTTTACTTGTCACGCCCGCGATCGAAGAAGAGGTATTTGATAGCCGCAGCGGCGACAACCACCAGAACCAGAATCAGCAGCCAGCCCAGCAGCCCCATGCCGAGCATCATCCCGGCCATGCCGTCCATCATTCGCGAGTCCATCTCAGGGTAGCCTCCGGCTCTCATCGCCATTTGGCGAGCATTCATCACGCCCGGCATCCTGCGGGTGCCCCGCGTTTCCCCGGAACCCGTGGAGCCTGATTCCACCGCGGAATCCCGCCCGCATGATTCCTCATCCGATCTGTCCGAGAATTGGAATCCGATCGAGAAGCCAGAGGCTGAATTCCGTCAGCTTGCCGGTAACCATTGCCAACCCGATCAGTACCATGACCGCGCCGGCCACGATCTGCAGCGGGCGTCCGGCATGGCGCAAGCCCTTTAGCCGTCCGAGCATTTCGCGCATGAAGATTGCCGACAGCATGAAGGGCACACCCAATCCCAAGGCGTAGGCTGAGAGCAGTCCGACACCGCCGAATACCGAGGATTGCATCGCGCTTGCCGTCAGGATCGCGCCAAGCACGGGGCCGATGCAAGGCATTCACCCTTTCCTCATTCGGTTAGCAATCGCCATCGTTACTCCTTTTCGTTGCCCGCATCGCAGGGTGCCACAGCCGTCGCACCTCGCCGCAGCGCGTGCCATTTGCGCAACCACCGCAAGGCCAACCCCGGCACCAAGGCCTATTGCAGCAACGGAGTGAGGCCGGGCTCCGCCACAGTCGGCATCATATGGGCGTAGGCCCAAGAGCCGACGCGATTAGATATGGCGCCGCTCCTCTGGTGTTGAAGCGTCTGTACAACCTCTCGGATGAGCAGATGGAGTACCAGTTGCTCGACCGCATGAGCTACAAGCGCTTCTGCGGACTGGCGAACGCGACGAACGTCCCCGACCGCGCCACCGTGTGGACCTTCGAGAACCGGATCGGTGAAGCAGGGGCGAAGGCGCTGTTCGACGGCGTCTCGGCGCAGTTGCTTCAGAAAGGGTTCATCGCGCGCGGCGGTCAGATTATCGATGCCACGCTGGTTCCCGCGCCCAAGCAGCACAACAGCCGGGGCGAGAAGGAACTCATTGCGTTCTATCAAGCCCATTAGCCATCATTACCATCACTACTGACCATCTCTCGCAAAATGACCGGCCAGTGACTCCGACTGACCATCTAATACCATTGTGACCAGTAGTTTCGGGCTGACAGGCCTCAACAATCGTGACCGCTTCTTTCATCCTGCCCAATCAAATTAGCTTAAGTCAAAAAAACGGAAGCATCTAAAGAGGCTTCCGTTAAAGTCAGAAATCCGAATTCTTAATGCATACTAAGCAACTGCTTGTGCATTCCGCATGCCACGACGTTTTCGAAGCGACTCGCCTTTTATTTCTATCCGATGCGCCGAATGCACAATTCGATCAAGCAATGCATCAGCAACAGTGGGCTCCCCAATGCGGTCATGCCATTCGGAAACAGGGTGCTGACTGGTGAGGATTAGCAGGGCGTTGAAAAAGTCAGCGTCCCTCGCGGCTTTTTCCCTGTCCGAAAAATCAATCTCTAATGAGTGCCTCAAACCGGAAGCGCAGCCCTTTCGAGGCGCTTATTCTGCTGC
>Ga0075163_10010941_pt1 | contig 11834 bp, 13 predicted proteins | sample JI1023141ADNA_FD_71478 | JGI IMG/M metagenome (GOLD analysis project Ga0075163, IMG submission 71478) | Wastewater effluent complex algal communities from Wisconsin, to seasonally profile nutrient transformation and Carbon sequestration -... | ecosystem: Engineered > WWTP > Effluent > Algae... | reverse complement strand
CTCGTAAGTTAAATTGAGAATGGGCCTTTTTGATTTTTATGAGCTGTTTTCCAAAAGTGGTCCTTTGTGTCGTGAAAAATGCTCTTTTTTACTGAAACCACACAGCTCCATTCTTGATTCGCACTTTTTTTGGGAAGTTAAAGTAATTGCCCAGGGGCCACGAGTTTTTATGCCCAGGGCCCTGAGTTTCCGCACCAAGTCAAGGTTTTCGAACGAAAAAGGTTGGTTCGCCTTTTTGCGGAAAAATAGTCGAATGGTGCGGAAAATGCTTTATTATATCAAAAACGTTGGTACAAGTTTGATGATATCTAGGGGTAGTCTGTATTGACGAGCCCTTTTTGCGTTTAATCCAATGAAGTTGAGGAGACAGAGAGCGGCGTCCGTCTTTTTGCTAAAGATGGCAGCTATCTCAGATTCAAGCTTGTCCTTTTCAATGTCAGTATCGTCAAGAATTATTTTTTTCAGAGAGGGGGAGAGGAGAATCAGCCTCTCGAGCGTGGGGAGGGGGATTGCCTCGATGTGGCTCTTTTTACACATAAACTCAGATAAAGAGTGCATGTTTTGGAGCAGATACTCCGTGTCAAGGGGGGCGAAGTTGGTAAATGTCCCCCACTTGATTTGCTTGATTCTCGGAGTGATGGATTGAAGAAGATGTTTTCGCGTTCCCCTTAAATAGCACGACAGAGACAGCGTAGTCAGGCTATTCCACTTTTTTGCACGAGAGCACAAGTCGTCAAAGACCTTCTCGAAAAAGAACAAGCCAGAAATCTCCACTGTCGACAACACAGGGGAATCCATTGAGTTGAAAATGAGCTCTCCGTTGATTGGAATGTAATTCTCCATCGTCTTCCAAGCAAAGGACTTGAGCTCGGGCGAAGAAAAAAAGCCTCGTTTAGAGAGAAGATGGAGGGCATACCCATCAATGATGACGTCATGGAGAACAATTGATACGAGGCGCTTGAATCGCTCGTCGTCGCCATCTTTTATTTTGGGGTATTCAAGAGGGTCTTTAACTCGGCAGTTCTGGAGAGAGATTGAAGATGTTTCTAGGGGGAGGGACAGGATTTCCTCGAGGCTGATGCTCTTATCCTTGGCTGAGTAGTGTGTTGTTTCCCAACACTCTGTTCTCTCTTCAGCTTCTTTGGTTGGTGTGACATAAAAAGTATTGATTGATGAATGCATATTTATGAATAATTGTGGTGTCATATGATAACAGAGAAGGATGTGCATGCGGTTCTGCATACAGGGCATGTCATTGTCGTCGATGAAATGGCCAGCTTCTTCATGCATCCAAAGCACATAATTTTATGTGAACATGCGGTCGATTTGATGCATGCGGCATTCTCGACACATAAAATACACTGATCTTCTGAATCTTGGGCAACTCTGTCGGCAACTTGAAGGTGCAGTTCTTTGATGGTTGTCGGATGCTTGCCATTGTTGCTTTCATTGTTAACAACAGGTTCAATTCCTTGGGGAGTACCTTCGTCGAGAAGTTGGCGTTCCATAACAGAGATTTCCGCCTTTAGTAATCTTCTTTGTTCGGACAACTGCTTAAATTCTTCGTTTCTCCTCTTCCACTGTTCATTCTCCCGTTTTCGTCTCTTGGATTCTCTCTCTGCTTCAATTCTGTTGTTGCGGATGACTTCTTCTGTTTCTCTATATCTGGAACAAGAGAATTTCTCTTTGTATACCTTGTCGAAGGATGTGATCTCGTTTGGGATGTTTTCGAGAACTCTGTTTATTGATTGCTGAATTCGGATCAGCTCGTTTTTCTTTGTGAGGAGAAGCTCCATTGTTTGTGTGCGTGTGTGTGTGTTGTCTATGTTGCGCCTCTTATCTTTTCGTATTTGCGTGTGTCAAAAATGTTCGTGTTGGCCGGGGGCGCATTTTTCAAAAAAAATACTGATGGGATGCATCTTCTTTTGGTTTCTGTGCTAAAAATAGTTGGTGTGTCTTGTATCGTTATGGTTAAAGAAACGATACAAACATCAGTCCGCACCCCATGCCAATGCACACAGAGCCGTACATACGCCATGTTTTTTGTCTGATTTCCATGTTCGTGTCGTGGAGCCTCAATTTGGAATCTATCTTGCGCTTGTTTTCCTCCGTCTTTCTAAACTCCTCCATGCGCGTATCAAACTCGATTGTAGTCCGTCGCATCTTCTCTGCCGCTGGATTTTCGGCCGCAAACCGCGCTTTGGCAAACTCCTTTTCTTGTTCAGCTAGATCGTTTTCGATCTTGAGCTTGTTCTCGTGTTCCTTTTTTGCGATACTAAGCTTTTCGTAATAAAACGCGTCCTGCTTTCTTTTTTCGTTTTCGAGAAGGTCTTTGTAATATTGGGCTTGCTCCTTTTGTTTTTGTTCGAGCAGGAGCTCTTCCATCCGCGAAGTGTCGACTACGACAGCACTCGTTCTGACTTGACGAACCTCTTCCGCGACCGGGATGTCATGTGCCTGCATTTGTGTCTGGGGTTAATTTGTGACTTCCGCGAGAAGTCTCTGTGTAGTGATGCAGAAGCTTCGTTTTTGAATTCCGCCGGGGAGCATACACCAAGCGTGAGAGTGATTGAAATCCTTTTGATGGGCATTGCGTTGTTCCTATTCCGAAAATCTCTTTTGAAATTATTTATTGCAGAAACATACATTTGTCGAGCTCAATCCTGAATCCTCCAATCAGCTGGTCGCTGTGCGACAGACGATACGGTATTTTTGCGCCGACCAGGTATTCTCGAACTTTCTCGCCAAGTTGGGTGTATCCAGGATGCCCAGCAAATGTATTTTTGCCCACGCCGACGCTGATCCACAAGAAACGCGTTCCCTTTTGGAACTCCCACGGGATGGGAGATTTATTGTTGGATAAGACTTGGTCAAGCAAGAAGACAATGTGGCTGGTTCTTTGGTAGTGTAAATCAACGACGCACGTTGCACCAACTTCACCCCTCCTTGAGTTGACTCGTTGGAGTTTTGTCACTGGGTCGCTAATTGTGTAGTAATCATGCGCAGTACGGTCGTAGGGTATGGCGGAAAATGGAAACCTCACTCGCTTGGCTGTTTGGAGAGTTTCTTGGGGAAGCAGGCCCAATGGGATCTTGGTGTGATAGTAAATGCAATTTTTCGCGACGCACTCCGCTCCATAGTTGCACTGAATACTCATCATATTGCGTTCGATCGTTTGGAGTTCCTTCTTGGGTGGATGTCTTTTGTTGCAATCATCTTGAGAGCACGAACCATTTTTGATAAACGCATAGCAATACATTTCCTTGCACTCCGAATTCTCTTCGGAATCGCTCGTCGTGGAGCTCAAACGGTTTCGACGACTGGTGTGCTTGCATACGGACACCGTCCAATCCAATTGTGCATCATCTTCTTTTTTCTTTCCTTGGGACGCTTCTTTGTTCGGATGCCTATCATCATCCTTTTGTTCTGTGTAACAAGGTGATGCGGCACGATGAATCTTGCCCACACTCATCGCCCGACTTGGATACACCAAGTTTGCGTCAACCAATGTCTTTATTGCGACGAAAGCGGCGTATATCGTCTTACATCGCTGTACTTGTGGCTCGTCGGTCGGAAGCGCAGCAGAAATCTCTTTGAAATGATCAAGGCATAAACACTCAAACACTCTCTTATTTGCGTCTTTCTCGTCGAAAGTTGCCGAGACCAAAGCGACGATGGAAAAGGGAAGCCCAATCCGAGCCCCAAGCTCGAACTCCAAGGGGGAATAAGATAACGTGTCGTTGTGGCCCAAGTCCTGAGCGACGAGCATTTCGGGGAAGATTTGGGTGTTTGCTAAAATCATCTTTTTTGGAATCAATTGTTATATTTGTGTGTTGAGGTTGTTTCAATCGATCGTGCCGGCATTTGTTTTTCTGGGATGCCCTCTCCATGTTTTTGAATTACATTTTGGGTTTCTGGATGCAATCCCAAACAAAGCACGAGGCGCATGGAACGCTGTTGCTCGGTTGGAATTCCCAGGTGCAGTCTGCGCACACCCCACACGTCTGGCATACGTCAACAGCAAGACTGGAGACACAATGCTCGCATGCATGGCAACACTTGCATTTCGCAAGAGAACTACCTTTATTGTTGGCGCATTCGTCCGTCCCCACCATATCGAAGAATATCCGTCTGCATTTCCACCCCCAACTCCCCCCGCAACAGGTTTTGCAGGAAAGACATGCGCTGCACTCGCTCTCGTGAGATTGACACTGCTGACACTTTAATGAACTCATAATATTGTGGTGGCCATTTTGCTTTGCCTATTGGGATCGTACTTGGGGGTCCGGACTGGATCCGACGGAAGGAAACGAAATGCCAGTCCAAATCTTTTTTCTTTGGCGCATCGTTTATGTTGCGATCTTTTTTTGTTCGAGCTTCTGCCCCAGTGCGCGCGTGTGTGTGCATGCACCTCGAGCATATTTTGGGCACACATTTTTTTGTGCGTCTCTGGATTGTGACATCTCTGTCGTTTGAGGAACCCCATTATGAATTCTGGTATTAGATATGCAAATACGAAATCTGTTATCGAATCGGAAGCCCCCTATACGTGGTTTGGACTATTTATGTGGGAAAAACACCCACTTTGTATAGCAGTGTCAAAAAACGACTCGGATGGGGTGAGGACTTTGTTGGAAAAGGGAGAGAACCCAAACATAGGAAGAAACAGACCCCTCTCTTTGGCTTGTCAACTCGGATACGAAAACGTCGTGTCTGTATTGCTCGAATCGTGGGAAATCGAGCCTTTTTCCCCCCACGGCGAACCAATGTTGATCGCCCTCCGAGAAGGGCATTTAAGGGTTTGTCTCCAGCTTCTTGAAACAGGACCAATTGATGTAGATTGGTTAATATTTGATTACAGAGAAGCCATAAGAATCGGAAAGAAGAAATTCCCCTTTCGCGCCGAGCCTTATGAACGCATCGAATCGTGGATTAAGAAACACGAATTAAATCATTATTTTTGGGGGGATTAGCCTCATTTACTGCCAACCACCGCCATCTTCGTGCTTTTCTTCCTCTCCAATCGTGGTGTTTGTGTGTCGGAACTCGCTCGTCCGTCTGTTGGTTTGCTCTGCGGATGGATCCATTCCTTCCCCTCCTCTTAATGGAGACCTGGCTCCTCCCCCCGTGTCACTTCGTCGAGAAAGTGAGCCTAAATCCGACCTTGTGTGTCTGACTGGTGTCATTGGACGTACTGTGGAAAATTGAATTGGGTCTTGCTGGGGTGGAGGAGGCCCCAAGTACGCAGGGTTGTCGGTAAGAATCCTGTTTGTATGGTAAAACTCCCCCGTTGGTCTCTTGGTGGTTGCTGCCGAGGGATCGAACTCAATGCTACCATCGGGCGCGACTGGCTTCGCTGGCTGGTGTTGAGCTGGCATAAAGGACAATTTTCTTCTGCTTGGTTGAGATGGAGGGACATTGGCGGTTCCGCTAGGAACAAAAAATGGCATTCCCCCCCCTCTTCCTCCATCTGACGTCGAGGATTGAGATGTCTCTGTCTTTGTCGAGTACCTCCCCGACGTTGGTCTGGGTTTAGCGTCGCTTGTTTCGGGATCGTATTTAGTCTCGATATATCCGATCCATACTTTCCTGTACCGATACATACACAAGATGATCAACAACAGAAGAATGATTGCAATCACCAATCCAAACGTAAGCTCCCCAAACCCAGAAATGAAAAACGACTGGTTCGAGGTGTCGAACACTCCAGTGGAAATATTCACCCCAGGAGCCCTTGTGATTACGTTACTCTCGTCGTTGTCATCGTCATCATCACGCCCGTGTCTGTGCGGTTTGTGTGTGGGGTATCGAGTAAAATAAAACGCGGGGGGGATGGTATGCCACGTGGGAAAGTTGGTCGGCCTCGAGGTGATTGCGCTCGGTTTCTTCGTCGGAACCAAAGACGTCGGTGGGGTGGGGAACTTTGTCGGCAACCGAGTTGGACTCTTGGAAGGCATTCCTGTTGGTTTTTTAGTCGGATTCCACGAGGGTCCGCCGCTCGGCTTTCTCGTTGGCGCCACCGTCGGAAGCTTTGTTGGTCCTCTCGAGGGGAGCTTGCTTGGTGTCCTCGTGGGGATTCCCGATGGCCCTCCACTCGGCCTTCTCGTGGGCAACTCCGTCGGTGTTCCTGTTGGTGACAGCGAGGGCTCGAGCGTCGGACTCCTCGTGGGGATTCCCGAGGGCCCTCCACTCGGCCTTCTCGTGGGCAACTCCGTCGGTGTTCCTGTTGGTGACAATGAGGGCTCGAGCGTCGGACTCCTCGTTGGAAACTCTGTTGGCGCCCCAGAAGGAGAAAGCGACGGTTCGCGACTCGGCTCCATCGATGGGCGCTCTGTTGGGGAACGCGATGGAGACCGCGTAGGCTGGACACTGGGTGCTCCCGAAGGAAGGCTTGTTGGGGACCTGGTTGGGGAAAAGGATGGCGCGACACTTGGCTCTGAAGAGGGGAGGGCAGTCGGGGAATCCGTTGGGGATCTCGTCTCTCCCGCATGTGTTGGCTTGGATGTTGGTTTCATGGTTGGTGATGCTGTGGGTTCCGACATGCTCGGCATTGAAGAGGGTTGAGAAGTCGGCGATGTTGTTGGCATGGATATGCTCGGCATTAAAGAGGGCTGAGAAGTTGGCGATGTTGTTGGTGCGGACATGCTCGGCGTTGGAGAGGGCAGAGAAGTCGGCGATGTCGTTGGCTCGGAAATGATCGGCGCAAAAGAGGGGGACCTGTTTACAGGCGTGATTAGTTATTATTTAATCCTCCCCCAAAAACACTTCTTACAATGTTGTGCTTGGTGATCCTGTGGGTACCTTGGTGGTGGGACTTGATGGCCCTCCAGTCGGAACCTTGGTAGTGGGATGGGAGGGTCCTCCAGTCGGAACCTTGGTAGTGGGATGGGAGGGTCCTCCAGTCGGAACCTTGGTGGTGGGATTTGATGGCCCTCCAGTCGGAACCTTGGTGGTGGGACTTGATGGGGCTGTAGATGGGGTGATTGAGGGGAGTTTCGAAGGCAGTTGTGTTGTTGGTCCCGTCGGGGAACGAGATGGGGTCAACGACGGAGTTTTGCTTGGAGACCAAGTCGTGGGCAAAGTTGGTGACTTTGATGGACGAAATGTTGTTGGCGCCGTGGGCGACATACTCGGCGCTCTTGTCGGAACGGACGTCATGGTTCCGATGATGGGCAGTGGCGACGTACTAAAGTCGTTGTTGTTTCCGCTTCCAAACAACACATACATGTCATTCGAATGAACGTGCATAATAGATGCGATATAAACAACCACAATGGCGTACATGTAAATGTTCAATGGGGCGACATATCTTAAATATGTCACCGTCAGTGGATTTTTTAGGGGTGCCATGAGTTTTCGTTTTGTGAAGTAAATTGATGGGAAATGTCCACACATCATCTTTTCTTCGACATGTCTCGCAATTTGGCCTCTTTTATGTATCTTGCGTTGTCCGCGTGCTTTCTCGGAAGGACTCTTTCCCACCATGGAATCTTGCACAAAGACCTCGAAATACACCTCCCAAATTTCATCAAACAGAGCCAGCCCGTTTCCCCAATCCTCTTTGACGAAGACGCGAGTCTCCTTGCTTGTTTCGCGAGCTTTCTCTATGCTATTCTCACCTCGGTAAACGTCACATCTCACATCACTTACGTCGCGCTTCACATCCTTACCGATGCATCCGTCATGTCCTTCCTCATTTGCTTCCTTGTTGGCGTCGAAGATATCCTATACCTCCTCGCCATCGTCCTCCTTTATATCGCGTTCCACATTAGAACCATTGATCCAACCCCTCTTTGTGTCATCGCTGCCCCCCAAACAAGATCCATTTTCGTCCCCCTCGACGCCATCTACCAATTGATCATCGTGACGTTCTTCTGGCTCCAAACGTCTCTATTTGCCATTAAATCCGACAGATTGACCCCAAACAAGCTCTCCCTTATACCGGTCCTCTTCCTCGATCTATGGTCCACTTACATCTATCTCGTCGCAATTGATTCCCCAGAAAACTCGCATGTAAGGACGATGCGGTGGGAAATTGTCGGAAGACACGTCGTGAGAGTTGGCCTCTTGACCGCAGTGTTCTTTAATGTATCTTAGAAAATAATACCTTGGCTAACTCTCTTTCCCCAACTTCAAACAAATCTCCACCCACCACCACGTCCAGCTTTTGGTGCCCGCTTCCCGGATACACCCCATCGGGCACCCTCGCCCGAACATTTGCTTTCCCCCAAACATCCATCATCACAAACACAATCTTCATTGGAAACAAATAGATCTTTTTTGCTCGTTCCGCCCCGTCCGACAAAAGATATTCGAACTCAAACGCAACACCCCCTTTTGGTTCAATATAAACCACGCGACTCGTCGCCAAAACGCACTCCGCCATCCCCATTCGCTGGCCTCGGTAAATCTCCATCACACACACACAAATTCCTTTTTGCGAACCATCTTTTCCTCTCTTCCAACTACGATGAAAGCCAAATTCAAGTCTGGTCTCATGTTTCGCAACGTCGTAGAGTCAATCAAGGAATTGGTGAGCGACGCTGTCCTTTATTGCAAACCTACCGGTCTTGAACTGGCATCCATGGACGCTGCCCACGTGGCGTTTGTTTGTTTCAGAATACCCGCGTCGGAATTTGCGGAATATACATGTCGCTCCGAATTCGCCATCGGGCTGTCCTTCTCCAGCATGTCAAAAGTTCTCAAAATAGCCTCCTTCACCGACGTCATCCAGATTTCGTCAAATGGCACAGAAGACGACAACCTAGCTCTATCCATCTTCTCTGATGAAAAACAAACCGCCGCCTCGGCGGAATTCTCCCTCCGAACCATGTTCATCGACAACGAGGTGTTCAGCATACCTGATCTTGGATTCGATGCACAAACGAAGATGGAATCAAAAGACCTTTCTGGAATCATCTCCTCCATGAAAGACTTTGGAGAAATCCTGACCATCTCCATCACCAAAGACAAGACTGTGTTCCGTGGAGTCGGGGGGATTGGAGAAGCCAACATCATCCGTCTCTCCGCCCTCGCCCTCTCCAAGGGCCAACCCATGTGCACCGTAACAATGAAAGACGCCTCCTTGTCCGCCCGCGTAAGTGCGCGATATGCCCTTTCTATTATCGGGAACTTTGTCAAGGCGAGCCCACTTTCGGAATTTGTAACAATCTACCAAACACCAGACCAGCCTTTGATGATCGAGTATAAAATCGGAGAGCATGGATACATCAAGTTCTACCTCGCGCCAAAAATCGATGAGGATGAGGGTGAGGAGGGGGAGGGCGCGAAAAAGGAGGCAGAAAAAAATATCGACTCAAAGAAGACAAAGAAGGCTCGTGTTGAGGAGGAAGAAGAATAACAATGTTGAAAATGTTGCGTCATCCATTTGTTTATTTTCCTCCACATTCATCTTTTTGTGCAGTCGTCGCAGAAAACAAAAAAAGATATGGGGGTGTGGTTCTCTAAACGCAGGTCCGTTCGATTAAGTGCATTGGAAGCAAGAAACCGTGTTTATGTCTTACAATGCATCGTCTTGAGAGAGGACACAGAGCTCGGCAAAAAATTTCGCGAGCATGCAAAAAATGCCAAAACGGAAGAGACGATCATGTTCATGGATGCCGTGAAAACCGCGACGAACCCCCGCGACACGTCGGGGATTTTCGAAACCTACATCGTCGATCGCGCACCTCTTCAAATTAACGTTGCTGGCCCCGACTATGTGTCTTGCATCAACAAATTTCGATCTGGTGAGCGAGACGTCCGCGTCCTCTTTTCTAAAATCTATGACGCGTGCAAAAAAGACATGTTTGGATCAAACAACTTTTCTTCTTTTCAGCGGAACGATGTTGTGCTAAAACACGTGAGCTCTTATGACCGAGCGGTTCGCGTCCACGCTTTCTTCTCCGAAGTAGAAGCCAAACACATCATGCACCTCGTAAAGGAGAAGGAACTGAGAAACATGCTTCGATTTTGCACAGCCATGTACAACTATCTCCGCAAAAAGACCAAACCCCAAAAAATATTCTCCAATTTCCTTACCAAGAATTCCCCCTTTCCCCTTCCAGTGGACATGCTTCTCAACCAATCCTTGGCAAACTCGTTATTTGCCGACGAACTCATTCGAGATCGGTTCGTGCTGTGCTCCCTTCGTCTATCCGAGTATTGCGTCATTTACGAAGAAATCAAATCAAGGACAATCGGGTGAACACAACTCTTTGCAGTTACCTTTTTTTGAATAAGAACCTTCCATGACTCCTCTTTATATTCACCAAAAACACATCCAGGTCATCGTTCTTGTCATCCTTTCTGCCCTCGTCATGTGCGCCAGACAAATTCGCGAATATGGCGGTCTATTCAATGCCGCCAGTGCCGTTGTTGCCAATTGCGAATTCCGACATCCCAAATTGTATGCGCCAATTGCCTCCTCCGCAAACTCCCCCAAGTGGTGCATGTCGGCAGACAGAGATGCCACCCACGCAGTCATTAATCACATGAAAATCAGGTGCAAAAACGATGCATGTATTGCTGCTGAATTCGGAAGCAATGTTGCGATTGCCTACAGCCCATTTTTAGACATGATTTTTATCAACCCCTCTGTCGAAACACCAGGTTCGGAAACCGCAGACGCCGCCATCATCTCGTGTGAGTTCGAATCAAGTGATGGATCCGCAACCACCGAACGAGTCCAATCTCCCATTCAAATTAAATTCATCACAGACGAGTTTACAGAAACCAAAAAAATATTCAAATACAAAGCCGCGTGCATCATCCACGCCATGTTACGAAAAATGTATTGAATAACATTGTCATTTACCCTCTGTTTTTTTACTTGTCCGCCACACACACACATTCCTTGGCAAAAAAACAATGGCGTCTTCCGCATGGGGCTCAATCGAGCCAGAGACTGTCTTGGACTCGGAGCCAGACTACCCAATCCACGAAGATCTTCCGTTCGTCCCCAGTGTTCCAACCAACATCGAAAAGCTAGCTTGGGGGGAGACGAAATATCCAGAAGAGCTCTCCCTCAGCCTCTTGGAATTCACCAAGGCCGTCGGAAGCATTGCCCCAAGACTCCTCGTCTCTGGGATGGACTCCTCGATGGAGCTCGCCTGCATTGGCCACCCAGACGACATCACCTTCCCCGCCATTTACGATCGAATCTTAGCCGGGACCTACAATAATAACCTCAAGCGATATTTGTTCGACATTCGCCTCCCCTTTATCAAGTATCTTGCCACCCACCGAGGACCAGCTTTCGAGCAATTGCGATCCCAAATTCGATTCGTCTTGGATGGCATCACGGAGCAAATCGGGAAACTCACTCCATTTGACGGAATGCATACGTGCCGGGATTTGCTCGACAGCATTCTTTCCATCGACAATGACTGCGCCTCGTGGTTCCTGTTTCATTCAGAGGACCACGAATGGAAGATGGAATTCTCGGAAAACAGAGACGAATCAAAAGAAGACCGCGTGTCGACGACGATTTATGATGTGTTCGTCAAGCTCGAGACGTACCGGTACTCAACGTGCGATGAGTTCGCCAAGGATCTCGGGCTGATCGGAGAGACGTATTGGGAAGAGACTAAAAACGACCCAGATGCAATGAACAACTCATACAGAACCTTTGCAAAAATGCTCATTGTGCGCGCCCAACACTTTATGACGAGTCTGAGCGCCTTGTATAAAGACGCCAACGATCTCCCTCATATCGTCACTGCCTTGGCCGCCAAGCGAGCGTACCCCTCTGATCTTCCACAAATCTCCCAGTACGGAAGAGGAAAACACGTCCATGAGCTCGCCGAATCTGACGCCTGGGCCATCTCAAATGT
>Ga0075163_10010940_pt1 | contig 11834 bp, 10 predicted proteins | sample JI1023141ADNA_FD_71478 | JGI IMG/M metagenome (GOLD analysis project Ga0075163, IMG submission 71478) | Wastewater effluent complex algal communities from Wisconsin, to seasonally profile nutrient transformation and Carbon sequestration -... | ecosystem: Engineered > WWTP > Effluent > Algae... | reverse complement strand
ACACGCCATCGCCCGTCATTACGCTCAATCGTTCTGTCGCTGTCGCCAAACTCCACGGCCCACAAGCCGCGCTCGATCTCATCGCACCGCTTGAAGATCGCCTTAGCGGCTATTTCTATTTCCACGGCGCGCGCGGCGCCTTCTTGATGCAACTCAACAAAAACGCCGAAGCCCGCGAAGCCTTCAACAAAGCCATCGCGCTCGCTAACAGCCCCGCTGAAGCCGCACACATCCGGCAGCATTTGGATAATCTTGCGCGCTCTTGAGCCGTCGGCCTTCGACTGAGGGCCAAGAATATCCAAACGGCGGTATCATCCTCGCCCTCGAGCCCAACACGCGCATCGTCACCACCGATGCGATCAACCCGACGACGTACGAGCCTGCCGGCCCGTTCATGGTAGCCGAAGTCACCTTCGAAGATATCGGCAAAGGCAAGACTAAATACCGCGCCGTCGCCCGCCATCGGACCGAAGAGACGAAAGAGCAGCACAAACAGATGGGCTTCCACGAAGGCTGGGGCCAAACCGCGCGCCAGCTCGAAGCCTTGGCGAAAACGATCTAACGCACAAGCAGCCGCCGCTGTTCGCACGCCACGCGAGCAGCGGCTGCGGCCCACGTGGCCGAACAGGCTTTTGTCCTTGCCGCGACCTCTCACGCAGCGATAAACGAACCGGGAACAGATACGCGCTCTGCGCGCCCGGACCATCGATGCGACTGCAAGCCAGATTTATCCAATTGCCACTGAAGTACGATGCTGAGCGCCTCGCAAAGGAAGTGCTCGCGTTCAGCGAAGATTGCTGGCTGCCGCACCCGCAGCGTTTCGAAGGCAACGACTTTCTGCCCCTCATCTCCGTCAACGGTGAAGCCGCGAACGAATCCTTCACCGGTCAAATGGCGCCGACCGAGTATCTGAAAAAATGTCCGTACCTGATCGAAGTGCTCGCCAGCTTCGGCGCTTCGCTCGGCCGCACGCGGCTGATGCGTCTTTCCGGCGGCGCTGAAGTTACGCCACACGTCGATATCCACTATTACTGGCGCGACCGCATGCGCATCCACGTACCGATCGTGACGCAGCCCACGGTCACGTTCCAATGCGGCGGTCTCACCGTGAACATGGCCGAAGGCGAGTGCTGGATCTTCGATACGTTTTCGCGCCACCGCGTCGTCAACGATGCCGAGAAGAAGCGCATCCATCTCGTCGCTGACACGGTCGGCGGGGAGGGCTTCTTTACGCTCGCCGCAGGTGGCCGTTTGCCCGAGCAGCAACAACCCAACTGGCAGCCCCGAGTCTTTGAACCAACAGGGGCAACCATCGATCAGCTCGAGTACGAGCGCGAAAACATGCCGGTGGTGATGACGCCGTGGGAAATCCAAAACCACGTCGACTTCCTGTTCCGCGAAGCGCAGCAGAACCATCCGCAATTTCCGCACGTCGCGCACGCAGCCTCGCACTTCACGCATATCTGGCGCGCGTTGTGGTCCACCTACGGCGAATCCAAAGAAGGCTGGCCACGTTATCGCAGGGCACTCGATCAGTTCTTTGGTCAAATCCGGGCCGCCCGCGCCAACGAGATAAAACTGCGCAACGGTTCGGACTTGTTCGCGACGCTAACCGCTTTGGTCATCGCGCCAGCGCTCGCGGATCAGCGCAACGATACATCAGGCGAAACGCGTCCCGATGTCACGCCTCAGCTTGCCGCTGCGCCTAACATCAACACCGGCGCCGCCGATCCACGCTTTGATCGTCCGATCTTCGTCGTCAATCCGCCGCGCTCGGGATCATCGCTTCTGTTCGAGACGCTGGCGCAGGCGCCGAACATCTACACTGTTGGCGGCGAGAGCCACGGCGTCATCGAAGGCATACGCGGCCTTGGCATCGCCGCCTCGGACTTCAATTCGAACGAACTCGACGCGCGTCACGCGCGCCCGGAAGTCGCGGCGATGTTGCGCGAGCGGTTCAGTCAACAGCTACGCGATCGCGACGGAGCGCCAGCGCCTGCGGGTCGCGTTCGCATTCTCGAAAAGACCCCGAAGAATGCGCTGCGCATTCCGTTCTTGGCGGAAGTCTTCCCGGAGGCGCGCTTCGTCTATCTTTACCGTGATCCACGCCAAGTTCTGTCGTCGATGATGGAGGGTTGGGAATCCGGTCGATTCGTCATGTATCGCGATCTGCCCGGGTGGACTGGTGAGCGCCCTTGGTCGTTTTTGCTGACGCCAGGTTGGCGCGACCTCGACGGCAAGCCGCTCAATCAGATCGTTGCTTCACAATGGGCAACCTCAACCACGATCATGCTTGATGCTCTGGATGCGCTGCCCAAAGAGCGCTGGGTGAGTGCGCGTTACGATGCGTTGCTCGCGGACCCAAACGCGGAGATCGCACGGCTGTGTGCGGCGAACGAACTTGAATGGGATCGTCATCTTGAGGAAAAGTTGCCGCTCGCGCGGCACACAGTTTCCAATCCCGATAATAACAAATGGCGCGCCCGCGCCGACGATATTGATGCTGTGTGGTCTTCAATCGCTGCAGTCGCTGAACGCGCTGAGCGCGCGGCGGCCCGCTAAATCCAATGAGCACAGCCCCAATCATGCTCCAGCAAGCGATGCGCTCCATGCGCACCGATCCTGCGCGCGCGGCTGCGTTTTGCAAGGCGCTGCTGCAAAGCGATCCTGACAATGGCGACGCGAAACTGCTGCTGAGCGAAGCTCTGCGCCTTGGCGGCGATTTCGCCGGCGCACGCGCCATCGTTGCGCCGCTCGCCGCCGCGCATCCGCAATGGTTTGGTGCGCAGCGCCAATTGGGCGTCATCCTTGCCGACATGCGAGAGCCAGTCGCTGCATCGGCCGCTTTCGCGACCGCGGCTGCAAGTACGCCGGTGCATCCGACGATTTGGCGTGACCTTGCGCTGCAATTGGCCCTGGCCGGCGATGAACAGGGCGCACGCGATGCTCGAACCCGCCACGCGGATTTACCACTCGCCGAGCCCACGTTAGGTCGCGCCGCCGCGAAGCTCCGCGCCAATGACCTCGCTGGCGGCGAAGAGATTTTGCAGGCGTATCTCAAAGAGTATTCCGAAGATGTCGCCGCGTTGAACTTGCTCGCCGAAGCACAGGCGCGCGCCGATCGCCCCGACGAAGCCGAAGCAACGCTGCGCCGTTGCATCGCACTCGCGCCAAAATACCGGCGCGCACGCCATGCGTTGACGCAATTGCTGTTAGGTCTTTCACGTCTGGACGATGCGCTCATTGAGGCGCGTCAGTTGCTCGCGCTAGACCCGCAATCGGGCGGCGCGAAGCGCTTGTTAGCCGCCATCTACATGGCGATGAGCGCTTACGATCGCGCTCTCGAAATTTACGAGCCGTTGCTTGTGTCCGACGCCAATCGCGCGGGAACGTGGATGAGCTATGGCCATGCGCTGAAAACGCTTAACCGCACGCGAGAGGGGATTGCGGCTTATCGGCAAGCCATCGAACTAGCGCCGCAATTGGGCGAGGCGTATTGGAGTCTGGCGAACCTGAAGACCGTGACGTTCAGCGAAGCCGACATGGCGCAGATGAAGGCGCAAGCGGCTCGCGCCGACATCGGTGCGGAAGATAAGGTCAATTTCCTGTTCGCGCTGGGCAAGGCCGCCGAGGATCGCCGCGAAACCGAGGCCGCTTTCGCCTATTACAGCGAAGGCGCGGCGCTGCATCTCTCGGTGTCGAACTACACTGCGGGGCGGCTCGATCAGATCATTGCGCGCAGTCAAGCCGTGTTCACGCACGAGTTCTTCGCGGCGCGGAAAGGCGCCGGTGCGGTCTCGCAAGATCCGATTTTTATCGTCGGTCTGCCGCGCGCGGGCTCCACGCTGCTCGAACAAATACTGGCCTCGCATTCGATGGTGGAGGGCACGGCCGAACTCACCGATATGCACCTAGTTGCACAAAGCCTACTGACGCCCTTTGAAGCACGCGGCGGACGCAGCTTCGTGGACGTGATCGGCGATCTCAGCCCAGATCAGCTCCGAGAATTAGGTGAGACTTATCTGCGCACGACCAAGGTGCATCGTGTCCTCGGTCGTCCGTTCTTCATCAACAAAATGCCGAACGACTTCGTTCACACCGGCCTCATTCACCTCATCTTGCCGAACGCCAAGATCATCGACGCGCGTCGTCACCCGATGGCGTGCGGATGGTCCTGTTTCAAACAGCATTTCGCACGTGGCCAGTTGTTCACCTACGATCTGGGCGAGCTCGGCCGCTACTACGCGAACTACGTTCGCTTGATGGCACATTATGATGAGGCGCTGCCCGGCCGCGTTCATCGCGTCATTCACGAAGAGCTGGTCTCTGACCCGGAAACACACATTCGCGCCTTGCTCGATTATTGCGGTTTGCCCTTCGAAGAGCAGTGCCTGAATCCGCACGAGAACGAGCGTGCTGTGAAGACGGCCAGTTCAGAGCAAGTGCGCCAGCCCATCAGCGCCAAGGGACTCAACAATTGGCGCCCGTATGAACCGCACCTCAGCGCGCTCGCGGAAGCCCTCGGCCCAGTGCTCACCGCATATCCGGACCCGCCAAAGTGAGCTTGGAGGCAGCGCAAGCTGCGCTCGCGCGGCGCGACTTTCTCAGCGCCAAACGCGAAGCGGCTGGCGTGCTTCTTCAAGCTCCCAACGATCCGGCCGCGAACCAACTCTTGGGCATCGTCGCGCTTGAGCTTGGTGACCTCGCACTCGCCAAGCAACATCTGCAGCGCTCCGACAAGATCGCCCCAGGTCAGCCCCACACGCTAAACGCACTCGGCGTCGCGCATCGTCGGTCCGGCGAACTCGAAGAAGCTCGCCAGCATTTCACCCGCGCCGGTGAACGCGGCTCGATCGAAGGCTGGCGCAATCTCGGCAATCTCGAAAGCAACGCCGGCAACATCGCCGCGACGGCTCGAGCGTACGAGCACGCGATCAAGCTCAGTTCGAGCGATGCCGCGTCACATGCTGGCTTGGCGCAGGCGCTTGAGCTGTCGCACCAGTCGGATCGCGCGCGTAAGCATGCGCTGCGTGCGCTTGGGCTCGATCCGAACAACGAGATCGCGACGTTGACCCTCGCCAACCTCGACCTGCGAGATGGCGATTTCGCTGCTGCGGAGGGTCATGCTTCTTCTGTTGCGCGTGGTTCCCGTTCGCCAACGAACCAGGCGTTGGCATGGGGGGTCGTCGGCGACGTTCGTGATCGCTTGGATGATCCGAAAGAAGCATTTGCCGCATTCAGCGAGGCCAACGGTATCCTGCTGTCGCTCAATCGTGCGCATCTCGAAGCGTCTGAGCTGCCGTACCATCCCGACGGTGTGGATCGTATCAGGGCGTTTGCCGAGCGCGGGGATGTCTCAGCTTGGCGCGCGCCGCAGAACGTCGCCGAACCCGCACCGATCTTTCTCGTTGGGTTTCCGAGATCGGGCACGACGCTGCTCGAGCAGATCTTGTCTGCGCACCCTTCGCTCGTATGCATTGAAGAACGCGAGCACTTGGCGCTTTCCGCGCCAGCGGAAGCTTACGATCCCTCGCGGTTGGCCGCGCTCAGCGACGATGCGATCAATTCAATTCGTAAGGAGTATTGGAGGCGCGTTCGAGCTGAGACGGAAATCGGCAATCGCATCGTTGTCGATAAGCTGCCGCTGAACGTTATCTTTCTGCCCCTTATTCTTCGCGTGTTTCCGGAGGCGAAAATTCTCTTTGCGCTCCGCGATCCGCGCGACGTCGTTCTTTCTTGTTTCCAGCAGCGTTTCGGCATGAACACAGCGATGGTGCAGTTTCTCGATTTGCACACGGCCGCTGCGTACTACGATAAGGTCATGGGCCTCGGCTTGCTTTGCCGGGAGCGACTTGGGCTGTCAGTTTATGAAGCCCGTTACGAAAGCGTCGTGCGCGATCTGGAGCAGGTGGCTCGCGGCGTGACTGACTTTCTTGGGCTGCCGTTTGAAAGCTCCATGCTTGAGTTTCGTGAAGCCGCTTTGAAGCGAAACATCAACACACCCTCGGCGCGGCAGGTGGTTCAACCGATCTACAATCGCGCCGTCGGCCGATGGAAGCGATACGAAGAGCAACTCGCGCCAGTGTTGCCGTTGCTTAACGCGTGGGCCGAGCGACTGGGCTACGAATAGCTACGCGCGGGGCGGGCGGAAAGAAGCGTCGCGCCACGGGTATTGGCGCTCCTGAGCGCTGATTTCGGCGAAGCGCACGTACCCGAAATACGTTGCGATCCGGCGCTCGCTGACATCGGTGATTTGGCGGCGGCCGTGCATGAAGCGCGTGTTGTCGAGAATGACGATATCGCCCGGCTGCCAGGGGATTGGTTTTTCGAGCTGATCGCTGACGGCTTTCACTTGGTCGAGAAGGGTGTCTGAAACGAGTTCGCCGTTTTCGAACGTTGGGAAGACGCGGATGCGATTTAAGTATCGTGCGAACAGGAGGAAGTTTCCCCATGCCGGTTCGTCGCTGAACATTGGCTTGTGAAAGGCTGGGCGCACGAAGGAGCGCAGGACTTTTCCGTTCACGCGCTCGAACGTGTAGGGGCAGCTTGCTGGCGGATTGGCGAGCTTGGTGTCGTCCGGCTCTGCTGAGCCGAGCCAGCGTTCGCATTCGGCCGGGGTTGCGATCTGGCGATGGAGTAGGCTTCGCGCGGCGAATTGTTCGCGGACGGCAGGCGTTAGATTGCGGACAATTTCGATGCCGTCGCAAAGCGTGGTTTCGCCACCATTGGTCGGCGCTTCGATGCACCAGAAGAAACAGATGTCCGGCTTCCACGGTTCGCGCGAGAGTTCCGGGTGCAAGGGGAACGCTTCGGCGCCGAGGTTTACCGTTTGGACGTTCTGATTGGCGTCAATGACTTCGCGGCCGGGGCTCTCGTTGAAGACGGAGCTTACGCAAAGGCGGCGCGTCAGGTCGCTGAAACCGCTCAAGTCCACATTGAAGCCGCGCAGCAGGATCGCGCCATGGCGTTTGTAGACGGAGACCAATTCTTCTTCTGAGAGTGTGCTGAGCGGGGCGCCCTCGCCAGCGAACGTGACGTAGGGAGTCGCGGGGGTCGGTGGGGTTAGGTTGGTCATAACGCTATCCGATCACCGCAGCCTACAATGCATACCACGCGGCTTCGCGATGACGTAAGGTAGCAGGATGAATCTACAGTCTCTGCTCGGCGGTCCTGACCAATACCTGCAGTCCTTCGATCAAACCGACGCGGTGTTGTTCGAGATGGATCGCGACGCCTATGCGCGTTCGATTTTTCTGGATCGGCGTATCGCGGCGAAAAACATGACCTATCGCCGGACGCCCGTGCCTGAACTCCTGGCTGGCGTTGACGCTGCGCCAGAGCCGGCCCCGATCAGTTACATTTTTCATATCGCGCATTGTGGCTCGACGTTGTTGGCGCGGGCGCTGGATTTGAAAGAGCAGAATTTGGTTCTGCGTGAGCCGTATATTCTCCGGCAGCTTGGTGTGGATGCGGCGAACAGTGGCGGCGCGGATTTCGAGCGTAAGGTTCGACTGGCGAGGGTTCTCCTTGGGCGGCGCTATACCCAAAGTGAGCCGGTGATCGTGAAGGCGAATGTGCCGGTGAACTTCATGATCGCTTCCTTGATGGACCCGCAGGCGCAGCAACCGGCGATTTTTCTGCACTATGGGCTTGAGGATTATCTGCTCGCGATTCTGCGGTCGCCGATGCATCGCAACTGGGTGCAGCATGTTTCGAATGAGCTGGCGCCCGGGATCGAGAAACTGACGGGACCACGAAATGGCGCGGAAAGTGAACCGATTGCGGCGGCGCGATTGTGGCTGACGCAGATGTTGCAGTTTGAGGCGGCTTTGGCGGCGTATCCGCAGGCGCGGAGTTTGAGTGCTGAGGCGTTGTTTGAAACGCCGAAGCCGGTTCTGGCGGCGGCGTTTGAATTGTTTGGGCAGCCGCAGAGCGCGGAGACGATCGAGGCCATTGTCGCGAGCGATTTGTTCTCGCGCTACTCGAAGGACCCGCGCCATCAGTTCGACAATGCGCAGCGGATCGAGCGGCGTGAGAAGTTGAAGGTGGAATTGGCAGCGGAGCTTGAGGCGGGACGCGCATGGGTGCGCGCGCGCGCCGGCGGGTTGCCGGCTCGGCTTGCAAAGCCCCTGGTTGGCGAGGGCGCGGAGCTCCTGGCCTGAGTTGAAAATCAGCGCGTGACGACGCCCGGCTTTCGGTCGTGTTGGTGGTGGGGGAGGCGTTCATGCGCAGCCATAATGCGGGCATTTCGACGCCCGCCGGATAGATTGGCCTCAATCCCCCGTGTTCTCGCCTTGTCTTTAGGTTCCCGCGCCCTAGGTTGAACCTCTAGACGCGCCGGTTCTTTGTCCGCTGCGCCGTTTTCGAGAAAAGGTAAGTATATGGCGCAGCCCAAGTTCAGCGCCGGCGAACGCGTTTCCATTACGCGCGCCGTCGGCTTTTCGGCCATTTCTTCGGCCTGCCGTGTGGTTGCGCCGCTGCCGCGGGACGCCGGTCCACAGCAATATCGCGTGCGCAGCGAGGCCGAGAGCTTCGATCGGATCATCGACGAAGCCCGCCTTGAATCGGTGATGCATGCATAACAACGGCGGACCGCGTCCGCCGATGGCGATGAAGATGACACTGAAATACAAAGAGGCGGACGAGCACTTGCTGCGCCGCCTCGGGCAGGCGCTTGTGCTGCAGTGGGACGAGTTGCCGGACGGTCTGCAGGACGTGCTGATCGATCAAGCGTCGATGGTCGAAGACCGCGACGAGGCCGCGCATAGTGCGGCGGAGATCGAAGGCTTCATTCGCGGCGTGAAGACGAAGTCGGTCTAGCCGCGCATATCCAGATCTGGATCGAGGGTTTGGCCCTCGTCGAGTTGAACGCCGAAGCTGTTCAGCATCATCGAGACTTGCGTGTACTGGCCGCAGGTGAAGACGACGTCCATACACTGCTTGTCGGTGAAGTGGGCTTTGAGCGCCGCCCAGGTTTCGTTGCTGACGAATTGACGGGCGTGGAGATCATCGCATGCGCGGATGAGCGCGGCATCGGCGGCGGACCAATTGGCGCCGGCGCCTTTTTTGAGCGCGTCGATTTCCGCGTCAGTGATGCCGGCGCGCTTGCCGATCTCGACGTGCTGCACCCATTCATAGCCTGAGCGGCAATTGTAGCCGGTGCGGAGAATGACGATCTCGCGCTCGCGCGCGGGCAGATCGTTTTTCTTCGAGAGCACGTAACTGCCCCAACCGAGAAAACCGGTCAGCGCTTCCGGCGCGCGCGCGAGCGTGCGGAAAATGTTGAGCGGCGCGCGGCCAGGGAAGGTCGCGCCGGCGAGCGCGGTGCGCTGCTCGGGGGTGAAGGTGTCGGCGTCGATAAGGGGCGCGATGCGCGGGGCGGTTAGGTGCATTTTGTATGCTAGCGTGGCGCACACGCATTGAACACTGCCTTACCTCGCCCCGCTAGTAGGAGAGGTCGCGCGAAGCTCGGGTGAGGGGCGTGGTGCAGGATGTGACGCGCGTGTTGTACCAGAATGGGTTGCGCCGCTGTTTCTCGGACTCCGCTTGCGTCAAAGCGATCTTGGTGGTCGAACTGTGGAGGCGAAGAGCTGCAGCAAGAGGGGGGAGCGTTGATTTACAGACTGCTTGGGGTCGTTGCTGTTTTGGTCGGCCTTGTCGCCGGCTGGTTTTGGGTGCTCGGGCCGCTGCGTGCGGCGCAAGCGGGGGCGGCCGAAGTTTCCTACGACTTGAGGACGTTCATGGTGACGCCATTGGCCATCATTATCGGCGTCCTTCTCATCGCCGGGGGCGAAAAGGTCGTTGGGATCGTTCATGGCACGCCGACCAACGCAAAAGACTGGATCTACCGGATCGTTATGATCGCCGTTGTCGGCGGTTTGGCGTGGCTTAGCTGGACGTGGTTCAGCGGCCAAATGAGCGCGCTGGGCTATTCAGAAGTACAGAGCTGACCGCGGTGCCGGATGAGCCCTGAGATTTGCTGTGCTTCATGTTGCATAAGCGGACTCTCTTCGAGTCGAGACCGCGTTGAGCGCTTTCGATGGTGAAACGCGCCATTGTGCAGCGAAAGAGCGGTTCTTCCTCGGCGCCGTTCACTACGGCCCCTTCCTTCGCCGCCCACGATACGGCGGCTTCTTCGCTCGCACTGTCGCGCCCGTAACTGTCGCTCTGCCTTCTTCGCGGCTCGCGCGCACAGCCGTATCTGCCGCTTCACGTAGTGCTTCTTGCCGCGCCAGCGGATCGTCCGCGATGAGCAGCTCCGTTTCCTGCAAGCGCTTGATCTCGTCGCGCAGTCTGGCCGCCGTTTCAAACTCCAGATCCGCCGCAGCGTCTTTCATCTGCTTTTCGAGATCGGCGATGTAGCTTTTGATATTGTGGCCGATGAAGGCTGTGCCGGTTTCGCCGACACCCTTGCCGCGCTTGTCGCCGCCGGCGCCACGTTTCCAGGCCATCGGGTCGCGTGGGTCGATGGTGAGGCTGTCTTTTTCGTAGACGCTGTCGAGGATGTCTTTGATGTTCGACTTGATCGATTGCGGCGTGATGCCGTGTTCGAGATTGTAGGCGGCTTGCTTCTCGCGGCGACGCGCGGTTTCGGCCATGGCGCGCTGGATCGAGCCGGTTTCCTTGTCGGCGTAGAGAATGACTTTGCCGTCGACGTTGCGCGCGGCGCGGCCGATGGTTTGCACGAGCGAGGTCTCAGAGCGCAGGAAGCCTTCCTTGTCGGCGTCGAGAATGGCGACGAGGCCGCACTCGGGAATGTCCAAGCCTTCGCGAAGGAGGTTGATGCCGATGAGGGCGTCGAAGGCGCCGAGGCGGAGGTCGCGGATGATTTCGATGCGCTCAACTGTGTCGATGTCGGAGTGCATGTAGCGCACGCGCACGCCTTGCTCATGCATGTACTCGGTGAGGTCTTCGGCCATGCGCTTGGTGAGCACGGTGACGAGGCTGCGCAGGTTCTTCTTCGCCGCGTCTTTCACCTCGGCGATGCAGTCATCGACTTGGCTCGTGCCGTGCGCTTGCACGGGGCGGATCTCAACTGGCGGATCGATGAGGCCGGTGGGGCGGATGACTTGTTCGGCGAAGACGCCGCCGGTGCGATCTAGCTCCCACGGGCCGGGCGTGGCGGAGACGTGGATGGTCTCCGGGCGCATGCGGTCCCACTCTTCGAATTTGAGCGGGCGGTTGTCCATGCATGAGGGCAGGCGGAAGCCGTACTCGCTGAGCGTCGACTTGCGGCTGAAGTCGCCTTTGTACATCGCGCCGATTTGCGGAACGGTGACGTGGCTTTCGTCGGTGAAGACGAGGGCATTGTCGGGAAGGTATTCGAACATGGTCGGCGGCGGCTCGCCGGGTTTGCGGCCGGTGAGGTAGCGGCTGTAATTCTCGATGCCAGCGCAGGAGCCGGTGGCGAGCATCATCTCCATGTCGAAGTTCACGCGCTGCTCGAGGCGCTGGGCCTCGAGGAGTTTGCCGGTTTCGCGGAAGTAGGCGAGGCGGTGCGCGAGTTCGTCTTTGATCGAGCTGACGGCTTGTTCGAGCGTCATCTTGGGCGTGACGTAGTGCGAGTTGGCGTAGACTTTGACGGCGCTCATGGTCGCGTTCTTGCGGCCGGTGAGCGGATCGAACTCGTCGATGGCTTCGACCTGGTCGCCGAAGAAGGAAAAGCGCCAGCAACGGTCTTCCAAGTGCGCTGGCCAAAGTTCGATAGTGTCGCCGCGAACGCGGAAGGTGCCGCGCGCGAAGCCGGCTTCGTTGCGCTTGTACTGCGTGGCGACGAGCTGGCGGATGAGTTCTTGTGAGCCGAACTCGTCGCCGACTTTCACGGTGAAGGTCAT
>Ga0075163_10010939_pt1 | contig 11835 bp, 11 predicted proteins | sample JI1023141ADNA_FD_71478 | JGI IMG/M metagenome (GOLD analysis project Ga0075163, IMG submission 71478) | Wastewater effluent complex algal communities from Wisconsin, to seasonally profile nutrient transformation and Carbon sequestration -... | ecosystem: Engineered > WWTP > Effluent > Algae... | reverse complement strand
GCCAGCGCCTCCAGCATCAGCACCCCCGGCATCACGGGGCGTGCCGGAAAGTGGCCCATGAAGTAGGGTTCGTTGATGGTGACGTTCTTCAGCGCCTTGATGCGCACGCCGCTTTCGAACTCCAGCACTCGGTCGACGAGGAGGATCGGATAACGATGAGGCAGCCTCTTGAGGATCTTGTGGATGTCGAGCGGTGGAGCGGTCATGATTTCTTTTCAAGCGCGCGCAGACGCTCGCGAAGGCCGTGGAGCTGCTTGAGCGTGGCAGCGTTCTTTTCCCATGACGCATTGTCATCGAACGGGAAGATGCCGCTGTAGGTCCCTGGCTGACGGATCGAGCGGGTGATGACCGTCGCCACCGAGATGTTCACATGGTCGACCAGTTCGAGGTGTCCCAGGATGCGCGCCCCTCCGGCGATGCTGCAATGGCGGCCGATGCGAGCGCTGCCGGCGACACCGACGCAACCGGCCATCGCGGTGTGTGCGCCGATATGGACGTTGTGCCCGATCTGGATCAGGTTGTCGAGCTTCACGCCGTCCTCGATCACGGTGTCGTCGATGGCACCCCGGTCGATGCAGGTGTTGGCGCCGATCTCGACATCGTCGCCGATGCGGACGATGCCGAGTTGCTCGATCTTCTCCCAGCGTCCCTGGTGGGGCGCGAAGCCGAAGCCATCGGCACCGATCACGGCGCCGCTGTGGACGATCCCCCGCGCGCCGATCACACAGCCATCGGCCAGGACTGCACGCGCGTGCAGCAGCGTCGATTCGCCGACCTGGGCACCGGCGCCCACGTGGGCCTGCGGCTCGACGATCACGTGGGCCGCGATCACCGCGCCGGCGCCGATGTAGGCCAGTGCCCCGATGGTGGCCGTGTCGTGCACCCGTGCGTCAGGTTCGACACAAGCCGATGGATGGATCCCGGGCTGGTGCCGCGGTCGGCTGTGCAGCGCCCACCACTGGGTCAGTAGCGCATGGTAGTGATACGGGTCCCCACAGACGATGGCAGCACCTCGGCTGCTGGCGGCCTCCCGCAATGCCGGCCCCACGATCACGCAAGCGGCTGAGCAGCTGGCAAGCTTCGACAGGTACTTCGGGTTCGCCAGGAAGGTGATCGCGTCGTCCGTGGCCGAATCGATGGCCGCGATGCGACTGACCACGCGCAGCGGATCGCCGATCAGCTCGCCACCGAGCTGCGCCACCAGTTCACCCAGCCGGACCTGCACAGCAACGGCAGCAGGGCCGCGCTACTTGGCCGGACCCGCGGCGTTCAGCGCCTTGATGACCTTCTCGGTGATGTCGACCCGCGGGCCTGCAAAGATCACCTCCTGAAGGATCAGGTCGTACTTTTCCTGCTCGAAGATCTGCTTGATCACGCGATTGGCGCGCTCGACCACACCGGACAGTTCTTCGTTCTTGCGCTGGTTCAGGTCCTCCTGGAACTCGCGCCGCTTGCGTTGCAGATCGCGGTCCTGCTCGACCAGCTCGCGCTGACGGCGATTCTTCTCGCCTTCGGCCAGGGTCGGCGCGTCCTTTTCGAGCTTGTCGGCAGCCGCCTTCAGCTTGTTGCCGAAATCGGTCAACTCACGTTCGCGCTTTCCGAACTCGGCTTCCAGCTTGGCCTGTGCGGCCTTTGCCGGTGTGGCGTCGCGCAGGACGCGCTCGCTGTTCACGTAGCCGATCTTCAATTCCTGCGCTGGCGCCGAGAGCGACAGCAGGAGCAAGGCACATCCGGCGGCCCACGCTTTGGTTTGCGACATGTTCATCAGAACGCGGTCCCGATTTGAAACTGGAAGCGTTGAATTCTATCGTTCGGCTGCACGCGCACCGGCGCACCCCAGCTGAGCTGAAGCGGGCCGACCGGCGAGATCCAGCTCAAGCCCAGGCCCACCGAGGCGCGCAGGCTGGAGGCCTGGATCTTTTCGCCGTCGCGCCAGACGTTGCCGGCGTCGCCGAACGCGAAGATGCGCAGGGTCTTGTCGTTCCCCGAACCTGGCACCGGCAGGTACAGGGCGGTGTTGAGGTTGAACTTGCGGGACCCGCCGATGAACGCGCCAGTGGGATCGATCACGCCGAGCGAGCTCTGCTCGAAGACCCGCACGCTGCCCAGACCGCCACCGTAGAAGTTCTTGAAGATCGGGTAGGGCTTGCCGCCGAAGCCCTTGCCGATGCCCACTTCGGCGTTGACACCGAACGACATCTTCCAGGGCAGCGGCCAGTACTCCTGGTATTGCAGGTTGGTTCGCAGGTAGCGCACGTCTCCGAGAACGCTCCATTCGAAGTTCACGCGCTGGTAGCGCCCGGTCGTCGGCACCAGCGCACTGTCCCGGGCATCTCGCGCCCAGCCCAGCGTGAGTGGCAAGGACCAGCTGGTTGCGCCGTACTGCTCGCGATACAGGAAGTAGCTGTTCGGGATGCCCGTGGAGGCGCCGATCTTGGTGAACTCGGCGCCTACGCCGACGAAGACCGTGTCGAAGTCGGTGAAGGGCACGCCGAACCGTACCGCTGCACCGGGGGTGGCGAGCTGATAGGCGTCGCCCTGGCTGTTGAACGGCCGGCTGGTCCGATAGAAGACGTCGACCGCGCGCGAAATCCCGTCGACCGTGTAGTACGGGTCGAGCGCACTGACGACCAGGGTGCGGTTGGTGTTGCTGGTGTTGACTTCGATGCCCAGGTAGTTGCCGGAGCCGAAGACGTTGTCCTGCTTGATCTGGGCCGTCAGCGTCAGCTTCTCGGCATTCGAGTAGCCCGCGCCGATCAGCAGATTGCCCGTGGGCTTCTCGGTCACGGTGACGGTCAGGTCGACCTGATCGGGCGCGCCGGGCACCTCGTTGGTGTCGACGTTCACGTCCTTGAAGTAGCCGAGGCGATCGACGCGGTCGCGCGACAGCTTGATGCGGTTGCCGTCGTACCAGGACGACTCGAGCTGGCGGAACTCCCGACGCACCACCTCGTCGCGTGTGCGCGTGTTGCCGGCAACCTCGATGCGACGCACGTAGACCCGGCGCTGTGGCTCCGACGTGAGAACGACCACGACCTGACCCTTCGCGCGGTCGATCTCGGGCCGCTGCTCGACGCGTGCAAAGGCGTACCCATAGGCACCAAAGAGGTCGCCGAAGGCCTTGGTGGTTTCCGACACCGCCTCGCCACGGTAGGCCTGCCCCGGCCGCAGGCGGACCAGCGCTCTGAACTCGTCGTCCTTGCCGAGGTAGTCGCCCTCGAGCTTCACCGCAGTGACCGTGTAGGGCTGGCCTTCCTTGATCGAGATGGTGATCGTGATGTCCTGCTTGTCGGGCGAGATCGTCACCTGCGTCGACTCGATCGAGAACTCGAGGTAGCCACGATTCAGGTAGTAGGCCCTCAGCGTCTCGAGGTCCGCGTTGAGCTTGCTGCGCGAGTAGCGATCGGACTTCGTGTACCAGGTGAGCCAGCCGCCCGTGGTCTGGTCGAACAGTGCCAACAGTGTCGACTCGGTGAACGCACTGGCGCCGACGATGCGGATGTCACCGATGCGGGCGGCGTCACCTTCGGTCATCGTGAAGGTCACGTTCACGCGGTTGCGTTCGATAGGGGTGATGGTCGTCACCACCTCGGCGCCGTAAAGGCTGCGTGACAAGTACTGGCGCTTGATTTCCTGCTCGGCCCGATCAACCAGTGCCCGGTCGAACGGCAGACCCTCGCCGATGCCGGCCTCCTTCAGAGACTTGGTCAGTGGTTCCTTGTCGAACTCCTTCAGACCGACGAAGCTGACGTTGGCGATGACCGCCCGCTCGTCGACGATGACCACGGCCACCTGGCCTTCGATCTCGATGCGGACGTCCTTGAACAAGCCGGTGGCGAAGAGCGAGCGAAGTGCGATGGCGCCCTTCTCGTCCGTGTACGACTCACCGATGCGGAATGGCAGCGCCGCGAACACCGTGCCAGGGTCGGTGCGCTGCAGGCCCTCGATGCGGATGTCCTTGAGGACGAAAGGCTCGACGGCTCGCACGCTGGGCGCGTGCAGGGCGGCCACGGCCACGGTGATCGACGCGAAGACTCGCGACGAGTTGCTCGGAAAGGCGGGGAACATGAGGCGATCAGTGCAGGCCCAGCAGGCGGGCCACGTCGTTGAATAGAGCCACGGACATCATCATCAACAGCAGCGCGATGCCGCCTCGTTGCAGACGCGCCAGCCAGAGATCGGAGACCGGACGTCCGGTCAGGCCCTCGAAAAGATAATACATCAGGTGTCCGCCATCGAGCATCGGCAGCGGGAGCAGGTTCAGCACCCCGAGGCTGACGCTGACCAGGGCCAGGAAGCCGAGATAGTAGGCCAGGCCCTGGTTGACCGACTGGCCGGCATAGTCGGCGATCGTCAGCGGCCCGCTGATGTTCTTCAGCGAAGCCTCGCCGATGAGCATGCGGCCCATCATCCTGAGCGTCAGGATCGAAACTTCCCAGGTTTTTGCCGCGCCCTGGGTGAGGCCCTCGATCGGACCGTGCCGGACCAGCACCATCTGGGGCGGCCCGCCGACGAAGGCGTCGACGCGGCCGACCTGCTTGCCACCGTCGTCGACTGCGCGCGGCTTCACGTCCAGCGTCAGCCGAGACCCGGCGCGCTCGATGCGCCAGACCTGCGCCTTGCCCGGAGCGCTGCGAATGCGATCTCTCAAGGCCTGGGCGTCCGGCACCGGCGCGTCATCCACGGTCAGCACACGATCACCGGCGCGCAGGCCCGCGGCCGCAGCGGGCCCGCCCGCCTTGACGTCGCCCATCAAGGGTTCGCCAAAGACCTGTCCGAGGCCGATCTGTTTCATCAGGGCGGCATCGACGTCCCGGGAGGTGATGCGTGACAGTTCGAGCCGGACCGTGCGCGGACCGCGCCCGTCGCGGTCGCTGACCATCAGAAGCAGGTCCTGCCCGACGAGGGCAGCCTGGGTGACCTCCCACCGCAGGTCGGTCATCGACCGGACGTCCTGCCAGTCGTTGCCGTCGCGCGACCAGGAGCGCACCCAGTCACCGCTGCGCAAGGCAGCGCTGTCGACCAAGCTACCCGCTGCGGGGGTGCTGAGCACAGCCTTCGGCTCCGTGATGCCGATCCAGTGTGCCGATGCGTACAAGAGCACGGCCAGCAACAGGTTGGCAAGAGGACCGGCCGAAACGATGGCGGCCCGAGCCCACAACGGCTTGCGGTTGAAACTGCGGTCGATTTCCGAGGGCCCCACCGGGCCTTCGCGCTCGTCGAGCATTCGCACGTAGCCGCCGAGGGGAAGCGCGCACAACACGAACTCCGTCGCCTCAGGACCCGATTGCCGGCGCCACAAGACCCGTCCGAAGCCGACCGAGAATCGCAGCACCTTGACGCCACAGGCGACGGCGACGCGGTAGTGGCCATACTCATGGATCACGATGAGCACGCCCAGCGTGAGCAGGAAGGCCAACACGGTGGTGATCACGCGACGAGCTCCTTGATGTGCCGCAGGGCAGCCTGGCGCGCCTGGCGGTCGATCTCGAGCAGATCGTCGATGGTCGAGACGGCACCTGGATTGGAACCCAGACGCTCGACGCACCGTGTGTTGATGGCATGAATGTCGGTGAAGCGGATGTGGCCGGCCAGAAATGCCGCCACCGCTTCTTCATTGGCGGCATTGAGCACGGTCGTCGCGCCCGTCGCCGCACGAAGGCAGTCCCAGGCCAGTTGCAGGCCCGGGAACCGAAGGGGATCGGCCGGCTCGAAGGTGAGCGGCGCCAGCGACAGGAAGTCCAGGCTCGCGGCGCCTGACTCGATGCGCTCGGGGAACGACAGCCCGTAGGCGATCGGGACCTTCATGTCCGGCGTGCCGAGCTGGGCCAGCACCGAGGCATCCTTGCAGACGACCATCGAGTGGATGATGCTCTGCGGGTGCAGCACCACCTTCACCCGCTCGGGATCGAGGTCGAACAGCCAGCGTGCTTCGATCACCTCGAGCGCCTTGTTCATCATCGTGGCCGAGTCGACCGATATCTTGCGCCCCATCACCCAGTTAGGGTGGGCGCAGGCTTCGGCGGGCGTCACCGCCGACAGCGTGGCAGGGTCCCGAAGACGGAACGGCCCGCCCGACGCGGTGAGCACGATGTGATCGATGCGATCGGCCCATTCCGACCGCTCTTCGGGCAGGCACTGGAAGATCGCCGAGTGTTCGCTGTCGATCGGCAAGAGCGTTGCTCCACCTGCGGACACTGCCTGCATGAACAGGCGGCCGCCCACGACCAGGGCCTCCTTGTTGGCCAGCAGCAGCCGCTTGCCGGCGCGTGCCGCCGCCATGCAAGGTTGCAGTCCGGCGGCACCGACGATGGCAGCCATCACGCTGTCAACCTCGGGCGCTTCGGCAAGCTGGCACAGGGCGCCGGCACCAGAAAGCACCTCGGTGCCGAGGCCCTCGCGCGCAAGTTCGCCACGGACGTGAGCCGCTCGACCTTCGTCCGGCACGACCGCGATCGTCGGACGCCATTGGCGGCACTGAGAGATCAACTCGTCGACGCGATTGAAGGCGCTCAGGCCGAAGACCTCGAAACGGTCTGGATGGCGCGCCACCACGTCCAGCGTGCTGGTGCCGACCGAGCCGGTCGAGCCGAGGATTGCCAGACGTTGCCTGCGCTTCACGGGTTGCCTCAGTTCAAAGCCGGGTCAGGGCCAACGCGATCGGGAACACCGGCAGCAGTGCATCGACACGGTCGAGCACGCCTCCATGGCCCGGCAGCAATCCACTGCTGTCTTTCGCGCCACAGGCCCGCTTGACCAGCGATTCCAAAAGGTCACCGACCACACCCATGCCGACCAGCGCCGCCACGGCCAGCCCAGCGCCGAAAACGCCCAGCGATTGCCACAGGCTGGTGAACACGCTGGGACTGTCCAAGGACATGCGGCTGTCCGCTGCGGCCCAGAGCACGCCAACCACCATGACGGCGGCCATTCCGCACCAAACACCTTCCCAACTCTTGCCCGGACTGATGGACAGCGCCAGTTTGCGACGGCCCAGGGCCCGGCCACCGAAATAGGCCGCGATGTCGGCCACCCAGACCAGGCAGAACACGGACAGGATGAAGTTGATGCCGACCAGGCGAGCGTGCCCGATGGCCAGCCACGCGGCCCACAGCGCGACCAGCCCGAGCACCCAGCGAGCACCCAGCGGTAGTCGGGGCCATGCGGGGGGGCCTGCGCGCAGCGCATAGAAGCCGCCTGCCACCCAGACCAGCGTCGCCATCCACCAGGCAGCTGCCGGTGCGTGCTGGGGCCAACCCGCGATCAGGGCAGCGGTACAACCGATGCCCACGACCGCCCCCATGGCCAGCGCGAGCTGGGAGCCCGCGCCGTTCAAGCGCCCCCACTCCCAGCCTGCCGCAGCGATCAGGACCAAGGTCAGAACCGCAAAGGGCCATGCGCTGTCCGCAAAGAGGGCCGGCAACAAGAGCGCCAGAAGGACCACGGCCGTGATGATGCGTTCACGCAGCATCGGGCCGGGCGCCCTGCGGCGCCGCCTCGTCTACCCGAAGTCCACCGAATCGCCGATCACGCTGGGCATAAGCCGCCAGAGCCTCGTCGATCTGTCGATCTCCGAAGTCGGGCCAGAGGCAGTCGGTGAAGAACAATTCCGAGTACGCGGCCTGCCAGAGCAGGAAGTTGCTCATCCGCATCTCCCCACCCGTGCGGATGAAGAGGTCCGGGTCAGGCGCAAAGCTCAGGGCCATGTGACGCGACAGCCACGCTTCGTCGAACTCGCCGGGATTGACACCCGCTGCCAAGGCCTGCCTGCAAGCCTGCACCACATCCCAGCGACCGCCGTAGTTGAAGGCCACCGACAGCGTGATGCGGGTGTTGCGTTCGGTCAGCGACTCGGCATGCTCCCATGCCTGCCGCAGCTTGTCGGAAACGGCCGATCGATCACCGATGATGCGGATGCGAACACCGTCACCGGCCATCTTTGCCAGGTACTTCGACACCGCAACGAGCACCAGCCCCATCAGCCCCGAGACCTCGTCAGAGGGGCGCTTCCAGTTCTCCGACGAGAAGGCAAAGACGGTCAGGTACTCCACGCCCCGGTCGGCGAAAGATTGCACCGACCGCACCAGCGCGTCCACGCCCTGCTTGTGGCCGAAGAACCGTGGCATGTAGCGCTGACGCGCCCAGCGCCCATTGCCATCCATCACAACCGCCACATGGCGTGGAATGCTGTCGCTGGGCTCCACCTTGCGGGGCAGATCGAGGTCGCTCAGAGCTGGGACGGACACGTTCCCGCGCCCGTCAGACGGCCATCACTTCGGCTTCCTTGCCCTGCACCAAGCGGTCGATCTCGGCGATCGTCCGGTCGGTCAGACGCTGGACCTCGTCCTGGGCGCGACGCTCCTCGTCTTCGGGAACCTGCTTGTCCTTCAGCAGCTTCTTCAGGTGTTCATTGGCGTCACGACGCACGCTGCGAATGGCGATTCGAGCCTCTTCGCCCGCGTGACGGACCACCTTGGTCAGTTCCTTGCGGCGCTCTTCGGTCAAGGCCGGCATCGGGACACGGATCAAATCCCCCTGGGACGAAGGATTGAGGCCCAGGTCGGACTCGCGAATCGCCTTCTCGATCTTTGCACCCATGCCCTTCTCCCAGGGCTGGACACTGATGGTGCGGGCGTCGACAAGGGTGACGTTGGCCACCTGGCTGATCGGCACCGACGACCCGTAATAGTCGACGTGCACCTGATCCAGCAGGCCGGGGTGCGCACGCCCGGTGCGGATCTTGTGCAGTTCGTTCTTGAAGGCCTCGACGGACTTCGCCATCTTCTGCTCCGCGGTCTTGCGGATGTCTGCAATCGTCAGTGTCATCGTCACCTCGTCACACGTGTACCAGGGTGCCTTCGTCCTCACCCTTCACCACTCGCTGCAATGCCCCGGGCTTGAAGATGCTGAACACCCGGATCGGAAGGCGCTGATCCCGGCACAGCGCAAATGCCGTGGCATCCATCACCTGCAGGTTCTTGGCAATGGCTTCGTCGAAGCCGATACGCGCATAGCGGGTGGCGGTCGGGTCCTTGTTGGGGTCGGCGGTATAGACGCCGTCGACCTTGGTGGCCTTCAGCACCACCTCGGCACCGATCTCGGCGCCTCGCAATGCGGCAGCGGTGTCGGTGGTGAAGAACGGATTGCCTGTGCCTGCGGCAAACACCACGACCTTGCCCTCTTCGAGGTACTGCAAGGCCTTCGGGCGGACGTAGGGTTCGACGACCTGCTCGATCGAGATGGCCGACATCACCCGCGCGGTCATGCCCTCCTGGCGCATGGTGTCGGCCAATGCGAGGGCATTCATCACCGTTGCGAGCATGCCCATGTAGTCGGCCGTGGCCCGGTCCATGCCGACCGAGCCTCCAGCCACGCCGCGGAAGATGTTGCCGCCACCGATGACCACGGCCACCTCGCACCCCATCAGGGTCACCTGCTGCACCTCGCGGACCATGCGAACGATGGTCGCGCGATTGATGCCATAGGCGTCATCGCCCATCAGGGCTTCGCCCGACAGTTTGAGCAGGATGCGCTTGTAGGCCGGCATTGAGGACCCTCCGGAGTGAACTGTGCGCAGTGTAAGGGCGCCCACTTGGGCACCCTGCATCAGCAAGCCTACTGGCCCTTGGCCGCAGCGACCTGAGCCGCCACCTCGGCGGCAAAGTCGTCGACCTTCTTTTCGATGCCTTCACCGACCACGTACAGCGTGAATCCAGCGACCTGCGTGGCGGCGGCCTTCAGCATCTGCTCGACGGTCTGCTTGTCGTTCTTCACGAAGGGCTGGTTGAACAGCGACACCTCCTTGAGAAACTTCTGCACCGAACCTTCGACGCGCTTGGCAACGATCTCGGGGGACTGAGCCGCCTTGCCGGCTGCGACCGCGGCGGCAGAGTCCTCGGAGGCCTTCTCGGCAGCCACACGGCGTTCGGTCTCGACCAACTCGGCCGGCACCTCGGCCGACGTCAGCGCCTTGGGCTTCATCGCGGCGATGTGCATCGCCACATCCTTGGCCGCCACATCATCGCCATTGAACTCGACCATCACGCCGATGCGCGTGCCGTGCAGATAGTGCGCCAGGCGCCCGCCACCTGCGTAGCGCTTGAATCGCCGGATGGCCATGTTCTCGCCGATCTTCCCGATCAGGCCCTTGCGAACGTCTTCGACCGTCGGACCGAAGCCGTCCTGCGACATCGGCAGGGCCGACAACGCGGCGACGTCTGCCGGCGCGTCCTTTGCGACCAGGGCCGCGCAGGTGTTGCAGAAGGCCAGGAACGAGTCGTTCTTGGACACGAAGTCGGTTTCGCAATTGACCTCGATCAGCGCGCCAGTGGTCCCGTCGACCGCCACAGCGATCACGCCCTCGGCGGTGATCCGCGACGCGGCCTTGCCGGCCTTGCTGCCCAACTTGACGCGCAGGATCTCTTCGGCACGGCCCATGTCGCCTTCGGCTTCGGTCAGCGCCTTCTTGCACTCCATCATCGGTGCGTCGGTCTTGGCGCGCAGTTCGGCCACCATGCTTGCAGTGATTGCGGGCATAGGAGTTCTCCGTTGAATGGCTCGCGCTGGCCCACGTTGCCGGCGCGACCCTGGTGTTTCATTCGAGGGCGCGGCTGAACCGGCCCCCGCAGACTCGTTGGGACGGTCGGCCCCAGGCCGACCGGTCAATCAGGCTTCTTCGCGGACCTCGACGAACTCGTCGCTGCCACTGACCGCCGTCACCACTTCGGAAGTGGCATTGGCCTTGCCCTCGAGCACGGCGTCGGCGACAGCGCGCGCATAGAGCGCGACGGCCTTGGCCGAATCGTCGTTGCCGGGAATGACGTAATCGATGCCGACAGGCGAGTGATTCGTGTCGACGACGCCAATCACCGGGATGCCGAGTTTCTTGGCTTCGGCAACAGCGATCTTGTGGTAGCCGACGTCGATGACGAACATCGCGTCCGGCAGCGCGCCCATGTCCTGGATGCCGCCGATGTCCTTCTCCAGCTTGACCAGTTCACGATCGAACAGCAGGGCTTCCTTCTTGATCATCTGCTCCATGCCGGCTTCCTTGGTCGCCTGCATGTCCTTGAGCTTCTTCAGCGACCCCTTGACGGTCTTGAAGTTGGTCAGCATTCCGCCGAGCCAGCGCTGGTCGACGAAGGGCATGCCGCAGCGCTGTGCTTCCATCGCCACCACCTCGCGTGCCTGGCGCTTGGTGCCGATCATCAGCACCGTACCTCGACGGGCCGACAACTGACGGATGAACTTCATCGCATCGTTGAAGAGCGGCTGCGTCTTCTCGAGATTGATGATGTGGATCTTGTTCCGATGGCCGTAGATGTACGGCGCCATCTTGGGGTTCCAGAAGCGGGTTTGGTGCCCGAAATGGACACCGGCTTCCAGCATTTCACGCATGGAGACAGTCATAAGAACTCCGAAGGTTGGGTCTAGAATCCCGGCGCTCGATCACTGGCAGATCCTTTCGAACCTTGACGGTTCGTTTCCACCGTAGGTGGAAGCGCTCCTGCCAGCGACACCTCAGATTGAGCCGGGTTCGCGATTTGTCTGACTCGACAGCCGTCACGGAATTCTTCTCTGCGCCAGCCCTGTGAAGGCTGCCACGCAAGCAAATCACCCCGCACTCACCACACGTCGCCGAACTTCCGGCACGCGCTTCGAGACAAACCCGATGAGTGTAACACGCCCTGCACACGCGGACTTCACGACGGCCCGCGCTGCCATCGCCGGCGGCCAATCCACGGCGACGGCGCTGCTCGAAGCCTCGGTCGATGCAGCCAACGGCCCAAGCGGCGAACATGCCTTCATCCGCCGCTTCGATGGTCAGGCCCGCGC
>Ga0075163_10010938_pt1 | contig 11836 bp, 7 predicted proteins | sample JI1023141ADNA_FD_71478 | JGI IMG/M metagenome (GOLD analysis project Ga0075163, IMG submission 71478) | Wastewater effluent complex algal communities from Wisconsin, to seasonally profile nutrient transformation and Carbon sequestration -... | ecosystem: Engineered > WWTP > Effluent > Algae... | reverse complement strand
AACGCCCGCTACGACGAGCAGCAATCCATCGGCAAGCGCTACGCCCGGCACGACGAGATCGGCACGCCGTACTGCCTCACCGTCGACGGCCAGACGCTGCAGGACGAGACGGTGACGATCCGCTACCGCGACGACCGCCGCCAGGAGCGCATCAAGATCCAGGAGGCCCTCGACGTGGTACAGAAGGCGCTGCGCGGCTGACCGCGAAGGATCCGACCATGAACCAGCCCAGGATCGTGCACTGCAAGAAGCTCGACAAGGACCTGCCGGGGATCCCCTTTAAACCGTTCCCCACGGAGTTCGGCCAGCAGCTGTTCGAACACGTCAGCATGCAGGCGTGGCAGATGTGGCTCAAGGAGTCGCCGCGCTACATCAACACGTACCGGCTCGACCTGCAGTCGAAGGAGGGCCGCGACTTCCTCGAGAAGCAGATGAAGATCTTCTTCGGCTTCGAGGAGGGCGAGCTGGCCTCGACGGCGTTCGTGCCGCGCGAGGGCTGAGCCGTGCGCCTGCTGGTCGGCGTCGACGACGAGATCGCGGCGGTCCGGTGGGCGCCGTGAGGCCGGTCAGCGCGGGGTCGTGAGCGGGGAGGCGAGGAGGGCGCGCCAGGCCGGGTCGACGGCGTGGCGGGCGGCGATCGCGGGCGTGTCGAACAGGCGCAGGCGCATCGCCTCGGCCGAGGTTGACTCGGCGATGGCCCGGGTCGCGTGGTCGAGGGCGCGGGCCTCGTCGCTGGCGACGAGCAGGCGGGCGAGCTCGGCGTACAGGCCGGCGCGGGTCCGGGCGTCGTCCGGGTCGTCGACGGGCGGGACGGCGAGCGCGGCCTCGAGGTCGCGGTGGGCCTGCGCGGGCTCGCCGGCGTGGTCCCTCAGGCGGCCGCGCAGGCGCAGGAGGTCACGGAGGGCCAGGCGGCCGCGGTCGTCGACGGGGGTCAGGGCCTCGACGCCGCGCAGGGCGGTGAGCACGGCGCGACGGGTCGCGGGGTCGCGGCGGTGGTGGTGGCCGAGCGCCGTCCACGCGTGCGCGAGCAGCGGGAGGACGGCGGGACCGGCCTTGGCGCGGATCGCCGCGGCGAGGGCCGGGCGGGTGCGCAGGAGCAGCACGAGGTCGCCGATGGATGGCTTTTGGGACAGGTCGGCAGGAATTGCGATAGATGGCTTTGGGGACAGGTCGGTAGGAATGGCGAGAGATGGTCCGGGGGACAGGTCGTGAGGGACAGGAGCGGCGGCTGGCTGGTGCTCGCTCCTGGCTGTCTGGAGGGACAGGTCGGCGAGGACCGGCGCGAGGGCGACGGCGGCGGCGGCCGGGTCGTGGAGGTCGTCGCTGGCGAGGGCGCGGTCGAGGTCGCGGCGCGGGTCCGTGGGCGGGAGGGCGTCGAGGCGGGCGCGGGCGGTCAGGGCGTCGCCCTCGACGAGCAGGCGGGCGGGGTCGGCGGGGTCGGTGGGGTGCAAGCCCTGGTGGGCGCCGCGGAGGGTGATGCGGTGGAGTACGCCGGTTGCCAGGGTGGAAGGTTGGCCCTCGGGCAGGGCGCCGAGCACGAGGGTGTGGCGGCCGGGCGCGGGCGGGGTGGCGGCGACGGCGACGGTGCGGAAGGTCCGGCCGGCGGTCACGAGGGTGTACTCGGCGGTCCTGCGCTCGGGGAAGTAGGCGATGCGGGCGGTGAGGCGGCGCGGGGTGGTGGCGGCGGGGACCGGGCCGAGCGGGACGTCGATCCACGCGTGCTCGCCGAGCGGGACGCGGGCGCGATGGGTGAGCTCGCCGCCGCCGCCGCCGCCGCACACGGCGACGCCGAGCCACGGGCGGTCGTCCGGGTCCGCGAGGGTCACGCGCATGCAGGCGCCGTGCTCGAGGCGGGTGAGCTCGGCGGTCAGCTCGAGGGCCAGCGGGCCGCCGGTCCAGGTCAGCGGGTAGGTTGCGACCGATGGGGTATCGGCGACGAGGGTGAAGGCGAGGCCGTCGGCGTCGCGGCGGAGGGCGGCCGGGTGGGTGATGTGCCAGGCGTCGGCGAGCGGGGCGGCGAAGTCGAGGTCGACGAGCGCGTCGGCGGCGAGCAGGGGGGCGAGGCGGGTCTGGAGGGCGCGGGCCGCGTCGGTCTGCGCGGCCGTGCGGTCCGGGTGAGCGAGGAGGGATGCGGCGGCGGCGTGCGCCTCGTCGGGGCGGCCGAGGCGGGCGAGGGCGGCGGCGTCGCGGGCGAGGGCGGCAGCCTTGTGCGGGGTGTCGGTGAGGGAACGATCGAGGGCGACGGCGGCCTCGTCGTCGCCGGCGGTGAAGTGGAGCTCGGCGGCGCGGTCGCGCAGGTGGGCCTTGGCGAGCGGGTCGGCGGTGAAGTGAAGGGCCTCGGCGAGGCCGGCGGCGGCGCTGGCGGGCAGGCCGATCTCCGCGAGCTCGTCGGCGCGAGACCAGCGGTCGGTGAGCAGCGGGTCGGCGAGGTCGGGCGCGGGGCGCAGTGGTGAGGTCGGCGGGCGGAGGGTCGGCAGCGTGCCGGTGCCGTCGCCGAGGACCCAGAGGTCGGCGGTGCTGTCGATACGGACCAGCAGCTCGTCGGCGGGGTCGTCGTCGAGGTTGGCGGCGGCGAGCGGACGCAGGCCGTCGATCGTCCACGAGGTCCAGCCGCGCGGGTCCTGGCGGACGATCAGGGCGGCGTCGGTCTCGGCGACCGCGGTGAACACGAGCTCGCGGGCGCCATCGCCGTCGAGGTCGGCGGTGAAGCCGTGCTCGTGGGTCGTCTCGCCGGGGTGACCGTCGCGGCGGCGCAGCGGGATCACGGTCTCGCGGAGCAGTGCGGCGCCGGTCCAGCGCAGGATGTGGACGCCGGCGGGCTCGCCGGTGTGCGGGGGCTCGGGGAACAGGTCGGGGTTCGGGTGGGCGTCGTCCTTGAACGCGGCGATCCGCGGGCCGTCCGCGGTCGGCACGGCGACGAGCGAGCGGACCCGGCCGAGCTTGCGACGAGCGCGCGGGACGAGGGCGCCGTCGTCGGAGATCGTGTACACGCGCAGGTCGTAGGCCTGCCACCCGCCGAACGCGACGACGAGCTCGCGGGCGCCGTCGCCGTCGAAGTCGCCGGAGATCGCGGACTCGAGGTCGGACTGGCTGTGCTCACCGGCGAGGTCGGCGATCTGCTCGCCCGGTTCGCCGATAGCGAGGCGACGAAAGCCGCGGACCGGGTTCTGCCAGGCGAGCAGGATCTCGCGCTGCGGGCCGCCGAGGTCGACGGTGAGGGCGCGGGCCAGGCCGACGGGTGCGCTGGTGCGCCACAGGGCGGCGCCACCGAGGTCGACGAGGGCCGTCTCGGCGCCGCTGCGGGTCATCAACCAGGGGACGTCTCGCAGGAGGATCGCGTCGAGGTAGGGGACGGGGACGTGGCCGACCGGGCGGAGCGCGGCGTCGAGGAGCAGCGGCTGCGGGTCGGTCGGGTGGAGGGCGATGAACGCGGCGCGGTCGTTCGCGGGCAGCGCGCGCAGGTCCGAGGCGCGCAGGCCGGTGGCGCGGGCCGGGGCGAGCGCGGCGAACAGCGGGCGGGCGGGTCGCGGGTCCTCGTCGCTCTGGTCCGGGATGTGGTCGATGGCGGCGAGGGCGGCGGGGATGTCACGGAGCAGGAGCGACGCGGCGAACGTGTGGTGGGCGCGCTCGGGGTCGGACTCGGGGAGGGCCGCGGCGGCGCGTGCGAGGGCCGGGCCGTCGCCGCGGGCGTGGAACGTGCGGGCGATCGACCGCATCGCCTCGGTGGTATCGACGGGGCCGCGGGCGGCGAGGTAGGCGTCGGCGTAGGCGGCGAGGGCGGCGTCGCTGTCACCCGCGTCGCGGCGCTGATCGCCGCGCCGCATCCACGCGCGGGCGAGGGCGCGGGTGCCGGCGTGTTGCGGGTCGGAGACGAACGCCCGGAACGCGGCCTCGGCGGACGCGCCGTCGCCGTCCTGTTCGGCGCGGCGGACGGCGGCGTCGAGGGCGACGAGGCGGGCCTCGGCGCTCTGCTCGGCGCGGTCGTGGGCCCACACGCGGCGCAGCTCGAGGACCGCGAGGCCGATCAGCACGGTCGCGGCGGCGACGAGCAGGAGGAGGCCGGCGAGGCGGACAGCGCGGCGGCGGGCGGCCCTCGGGTCGCGCACGAGCGCGGCCAGCAGCGCGGGCATGTCGGGCCAGCGCCCGGCCGGGTCGCCGCAAAGGCCGCGGAGGAGCACGGCGTGCTGCCACGGAGGCAGGTCGCCGGGGTCGGCGTCGGCGGTGTGGAAGGTCGCGAGGGCGTGGTCGCAAGCGAGCGGGCGGCGGGCGTGGAGGGCCTCGAACAGGGCGACGCAGAAGCTGTACTGATCGGAGCGAGCGTCGGCCGGGGCGCCGCGGCGCTGCTCGGGGGCCATGTACGCGGGCGTGCCGAGCACGGCGCCGGCGCGGGTGAGGGTCTCGTCGGCGGGCGCGTCGTGCTGGGTGGTCCGGCGTTCGTCCTCGCTGCCGCGCGGAGCGACGAGGCCGAAGTCGACGACGCGGACGCGGCCGTCGGCGCCGACGAGGATGTTGTCGGGCTTGATGTCGCGGTGGACGAGGCCGGCGGCGTGGGCGGCGGCGAGGCCGTGGCCGGCCTGGACGAAGGCGTCGAGGATCTCGAGTCGACCTGGCTTTTGGGACAGCCAGGCGCGCAGCGTCCGGCCGTCGACGTACTCCATCGTCAGGAAGATGCGGCCGTCGGCGACGCTGGCGTCGAACAGCTGGACGACGTTGGGGTGCGACAGGCGGGCGAGGGCCTTGGCCTCGCGGAGGATGCGGGCGGTCGCGATCGGGCCGGCCCGGTCGGCGCGGATCGTCTTGAGGGCGACGTCGCGGGCGAGCAGCTCGTCGTGGGCGCTGTAGACGACGCCCATGCCACCGCGGCCGAGCTCACGGAGGCGAGTGAACCGGCCGAACGCGGGTGGGCGATCGACCGGCGGAACGGCGGGAGCGGGCGGCGCGGGTGCGTCGTCCGACGGGACCGTCGGTTGCACGGGGTGCAGTATGCCGGGTCAAGCGAAGTTAGGGCGCCGCGCGGACCGCGGCCAGTCGACCCCAGAGGGTGCGAGGCGGGATGTCGGGGACGAGCAGGCACGGCTCGCCCGAACGTGACCATCGCTGGCGCTGCCGATGTGCGGTCACCATCTCCTCGGGGTGACGGCCGCGCGACCAGCTTCGCGGGGCGACGACGGTGCTGTCTGGCGAGCGAGCGGATCTCGCAGGCCGCTCGCGAGGAGCGGCGGCCTCGTGGCGATCCGCGGCGGGTCAGTCGACGATCGCCTTGAACTGCACGTCGTAGATGTCACCGATGTTGGGGGCGTAGATCTGGCCACCCGCGTAGCTGTTCTGAGAGGCCGGCGTGCGTGCGGTCGGAATGCAACCGTTGTTGTTGCCGCATGGGCGGCCGATGGCGCCGCCCGTGCACACAGAGTTCTCGCAGAGGGGGGACGTCGACCCCGACACCAGCATCTCCAGGCGGAGCTGCTGCCCGGCCGACACCGTGACGTCGGTCGACAGGTCGAAGAGCGCCGGGCCGCAGATATCCGCAGCGAGCGCCGGCCCGCCGGTGAACAGTTCCAGCGTGTCCATGGCGACCGACCCGGTCGCCAGCAGGACGTTCGCGTCGTTGAACAGCGACAGCTCGACGGTGGCCCCGACGCCCGTCCAGCCATCACGGTAGAGGCCGATCTCGAGGGCCACCAGGTCCCCGGCCTGCTCGATCGTGAAGCTCTGACCCACCGAGTTCGCCGTCGACATCTGTGCCGATCCGGCGCCCGCCGGGAGGCTGTGCGCGTCGAGACGTCCGGCCGGGCAGTGGGTCAGCTCGCACCCCGGCGTGCAGCTGTCCTCGCCGACCTGATTGCTGTCATCACACTCCTCGCCGGGCTGGACGAACCCGTCGCCGCAGGCGGCGTCCTCGCAGACATCGGTGCACGCGTCGTTGTTCGCGCTGTTGCCGTCGTCGCAGACCTCGACCCCGGTCTGGACGAACCCGTCGCCGCAGGCGGCGTCCTCGCAGACATCGGTGCACGCGTCGTTGTTCGCGCTGTTGCCGTCGTCGCAGGCCTCGACCCCGGTCTGGACGAACCCGTCGCCGCAGGTGGCGTCCTCGCAGCTGTTGGTGCAGGCGTCGGTGTTCGAGCTGTTGCCGTCGTCGCAGGCCTCGTCGCCGAGCGCGTGGCCGTCGCCGCAGGAGCACTGGCCGGCGTGCACGACCTCGGCGTCGTGGCAGTCGGCCCAGCAGGCGTTGCCATAGGTGTTGTTGTCGTCGCCGCAGACGGGGTGGTTGCCGCCGAGGATGCAGAGGATGCACAGCAGGCCGGCCTCCTCGGGGTCCTGCTCGTTGGCGTCCGCGATGGCGTCGGGGGCGTCGTTGTCGGCGGGCTGGGCGTCGTCGGCGGGCTGGGCGTCGTCGGCGAGCAGGTCGTCGGCGGCGAGCGGATCGGTGGTGTCGTCCGGATCGCAGCCGGCGAGCGCGAGGCTGGCGAGCAGGGCGATGCAGGAGGGGAAGAGGGTGCGGGATGTCGACTTGTCGGTGGGCATGCTGGAAACTCCTGTCGCCGCTTGAGCAACTCGCGTGCCAGCGATCGCCGATGGTGCCGGCCCAGTGTTCTCTGGCGCGTCGGTCCGAGCGGGGGTCGCTTCGGCCGCGAATGGGCGGGCGCCCGCCCGCCCGCCCGCCCGCGACGCGGCCTTCGTGGGGGCGATCGGATCGGGCGAGCGAGGGGTGGATCCCCCCGGTCTCGCCCGGGCGCTCGGCTCAGGCGATGTTGTGGCGCTTGAGCAGGCGTTTTAATTGGTAGCGGCTGGTCAGACCGAGCTCGCGCCAGGCGCGGTCGCGGACGCCGTCGCAGCGGTCGAGGGCCGCGAGGATCTGCTCGCGGGTCACGCCGGGTGGTTCGGCCTCGTCGGGCTCGGGCGGCGACGAATCCGGGGAGGGAGCGGACGGCGGCGGTGATGTCGTGGGCAGGGGCGGGCCTTCCAGCGTCGGGCCGGGGCTCGCGGCGAGGGCGCGGAGCAGCAGCTCGGACAGCTCGCGGGTGTGGGTGTTGTAGCTGCGCCGAACCGCGGCCGTGATCAGCTGGGGGGACAGGCGCGGTTCGTCGTCGGGGCACAGGCGGGCGCGAGCGGCGGGGTCGTCGGCGAGGATCTGGCGGACCAGGTGGCGGGCGATCAGCGGGATGTCGTCCGGGCGCTCGGCGAACCCGGGCACGGTGAGGCGGACGCTGAAGCGGGCCAGGAGGTCGTGTTTGAGAATGGCGGGGTCGCGGTTGGTCGCGGCGATCAGGCGGACGTCGGTGGTCCGGCGGCGGGCCTCGCCGAGGCGCTGGTACTCGCCGCAGTCCATGACGCGCAGGAGGCGGGCCTGGAGGGCCGCGGGCAGCTCGCCGATCTCGTCGAGGAACAGGGTGCCGCCGTCGGCCTCGCCGAGCAGGCCGGGGCGGTCGGGAATGCCGGGGTTCGGGTAGTTGCGGAGGTTGCCGAACAGCTCGGCGTCGATCAGCGTGTCGGGGATCGTCGCGGCGTTGCGGGCGACCAGCGGCCGCTCGCCTCGGCGCGACGCGCGGTGGATCGCCCGGACCACCAGCTCCTTGCCGGCGCCGCTCGGGCCGACCACGAGGGTGTGCTCCCCGCGCGAGGCGGCGAACGAGAGCTCGCGGCGCAGCGCCCACGCGGCCGGCGACTCGCCGACGAGGCCGTGCGGGTCGGCCTGTCCGAACGGGAAGGTCGGGTAGAAGCTCGACTCGCGCGGCCAGGCCAGCGGGCGGCGGGTCACCAGCAGGAGCAGGCGACCGGTGAGCTCAAGGAGGTCGCCGACGCGGACGGTCGCGCGCTCGGCGGGCGCGCCGTGGACGAGCAGGCCGCCGCGGCCGCGCAGCTCGACGTGGAGGCCATCGCCGGCGGGGCGCACGGCCAGCTGCCAGCGCGAGATGCGGGGGTCCTGCAGCGGGCCGGTGGTGACCAGCGAGAACGGACGCAGCTGGCACAGCGCGAGGGGCAGGGCGCCGCGGTCGTCGACCTCGGTTGCGCGGCCGACCGTGTAGCCGGGGCGGTGGTCGCCGGGCGGGACGAGCAGGACCTCGCCGACGCGGGCCGGCTCCTCGCGCGACCACAGCACGCACAGGGCGAAGCACGACGCGCCGCTGTCCGAGCCGGTGAAGTCATGAGGGTCCGAGTGACCCGGGTCGGTCGACTCATGGGGCGCGCGGGGCTGCGACACGGGCCGGACATTGTACACACCGGAGGCTGTCGCGTGAGGCGGGTGGTCGCGCGCCTGTCCGTGAGTCACGACGCGGGCGCGACGCGGACCTGGACGTGGAGCACCGGGGCCGCGTGGCTCGACTGCCAGCCGTGGGTGGCGCGGCGCGTGGCGCCGGCGGGCACGATGTCGACGATCTCGACCTCGTAGCCGTCCAGCGTGAACACGGCGCCGAGGTGGTTCGCTTGCAGGTGCGACGAGAAGTGAGCGTTGGCCGACGAGGCGCCGAGCTGCGGGTACTGCACGTCCTCGTACAGCGAGAGTGACAGCGGCGGGACGTCGGCGGTGCCGACTCGGACGTACCGGTGGCCGGCGGTGCTCAGCCACACGTAGAGCGGATCCTCGGTGATCGGGAGGACGTGCTCGGCGCTGCAGGGCAGGGGGTAGCGGCGCACGCGGGCCTGCGGCGGGGGGGAGCCGGGGTCGATCCGCAGCAGCTCGCGGTCGAGGCGGTGCAGGGCGGGGGCGCCCCAGCGGAGCGAGAGGTTGTGGAGGATCTTGTCGCCGCGGTGGATCGCGAGCGACTGGTAGGTCTCGGGCTCGCGGCGGTACACCGGGCTCTTGATCGTCTCCTCCGTGAGCGTGAAGGTCAGGTCGCGGAGTTTCTGCGGCTTGCCGAGCCTGGCGATCGCGTCGCCCTGCGCGCGCGGGAGGTCGGTCAGCTGCGCGGGCAGGGTCGTGCGCACGGGCGAGGCGTCGCCGCACGGCGAGGCCGCGGCGACGGGTGAGGGGGATGGAGTCGCGGGCAGCGGGTCGATGCGGACGCGGGCGTGCAGGCGGGCGTCGCCGTCGGCGATCCACTTGCCGGATTCGAACCGGGTGTTCGGGCCGGGGAGGACGCGGTCGATCGTCACGCGCCGGTCGCCGACCCGGAAGCTGCGGACCTCGCCGGGCCGCGGCTCGAAGTATTGCTTGTAGGCGAGGTTGGACACGTCGAGGCGCGGGTTGTCGCCGCGGGCGTCGAGGATGACCTGCAGCAGGCGATCGGGCAGGTCGTAGGTGTGCACGCGGATGCCCTCGGTGCTGAGCCACAGCGCTACGGGCTCGTTCGACGCGGGGATGACCGCGCTGTCGGGGCAGGGGCGGCGACCGAGCTTGTAGGTCACTTCTTGGAGGTCGGCCGAGGTGCGCGCGTCGACGCGGTACGGGCCGATCGTCAGGTGGAACTCGCGATCGGGGCGGAGCTCGGTGTGGGTGCCGTAGGCGCTGCGCGGGGGGACCTCGTCGGGGTCGCACACCATCGTCAGCACCGGCTCGCGGACGGTGGCGATGTTCGTCGGGGTGACGATCTTGTCGGGGTCGTACTCGAGGACGACGGTGCCGTGGGTCCGCTTCTCGTTGGGATGAAGGACGCCCTCGCCGTGCGGCGCGAGGCCGGTGAGCAGGATGTCGGGGAGCTCGGTCGGTTCGCGGCTGGCCTCGCCGCACGGATGAGACGGGGGGATCGGAGCGACCGCGGGCGTCGGCGTGGGCGCCGCGGGTTCGATCGGCGCCGCGCCATCGGACCCGGACGCGGGGGTGGTCGCCGGCTCGGGCCCGTGGCAGGCGAGGAGGGGGGCGAGCAGCCAGAGACGCGGCGTCACACGGACACGCTACCGGAGTTGCGTGGTCATGTGCGCGGGGCGTAGGCGGACGCGGGCACGCGGACGGCCCGGGCGACCTCGCGCCGGCGCATGTACAACACGGCCGGGGTGAACAGCAGGCCGAAGATGAAGCCGCCGAGGTGGGCGAACCACGCGAATTGAATTTTATCGGTGAAGAAGCCCATCAGGAGCTGCAGGAACACCCACGCGCCGAGGTACACCCACGCGGGGATCTTGAGCTGGATGAAGAAGATCGTCTGAAACAGCTTGGCCTTCGGAAAGCTCCACAGGTACGCGGCCATGACCCCGGCGATCGCACCCGAGGCGCCGACGACGGGGGTCGCGGTCGCCTTGCTGAGCAGCACGTGGAGGCCGCCGCCGACGATCCCGGCGCCGACGAACAGCAGCAAGAAGCGCAGGCGGCCGAACAGGTGCTCGATGTTGTCGCCGAACAGGTACAGGAAGTACGCGTTGAACAGCACGTGGTACCAGCTGCCGTGCAGGAACTGGTGGGTGAACAGGGTGTGCACCGAGGTGTCGTACTCGCGGACCAGCTTGCCGGAGATGATCGCCCAGTCGCGGTAGAACACGATGCCTTGGGCCTCCATCATGAACATCGCCAGGAAGAACACGAGCAGCGCGTAGACCAGCCACGGGGTGCCGCGGGCCGGGTTGTCGACCTCGACCGGCAGCTGGGTGATCACCTGGGCGACCCAGATGACGCCGCGGCGCACGACCTTCTCTTTTAAATTCTGCTGGCCCTCCCTGGTGGTCCGCACGGCGAGCTTGCGGCGCTCGTCGCCGTCGAGCCAGAGGCCGGCGCAGCGGGCACAGCATTCGATCGGCGTGCGGATCACGTCGGGCAGCCTATGCTCGTACATCGGTCCGTGGCCGCGCGGGCACACGCGGGTCGACTGCTTCGCGCCGCTGCCGGCGAGCCCGCGGACGTCGACGGCGCTGTTGCCGAGGATGTCGAACTCGCCGCGGTCGAACCACGCGCCGAAGCAGACCGGGCATGTGTCGAGGATCACCGCATCGGTCACGCCGGGTGTCGCCGCGTCGACATGTCTCCAGCGCCCGTCGGGTTGCTTCTCGTGGATCACCGCGACCAGAGCGTGCAGGCCACACGCGGGGCACTGGGCTGATACGGGGTCCTGCGCGGCCACCGGAGCGAGATCTTCGGGGTCCATGAGCAACGGAATCTGCCATCGCGCGGGTCCATCGGGCGGATCCGCGACTGTCCAATGCGAGAGGGCTCAGCGTATCATGGCGGCCGTTGGCCTGAACATCCCGGGCCGTGGGTGCCGCACCGAAGCGGCGCGGAGGTGGAGCATGGTGGGGACGAGCAAGGGCGCGGTCGTTGGGTTGGTGCTTGTGGTCGCTGCGTGCGGGTGGAAGCCGGCGGAGCCCGCGGGTGAACGTGGCCGAAAGGCCAGCATGGCGAGCATCGCCAGCTTCGACCCGAGTGCGGACATCGCGTTCGACCTCGAGGCGTATGGATCGGACCGGCCCGACCAGTACGAGATCGAGCAGGCGTTCGCGACCCGCTACGGCGCGTTCGACGAGTGCGTGGCCGCCGAGAAGCAGCGCAGCGGCAAGGACGACCAGCTGCCGGGCGACGTGTCGATGGCGATCAAGCTCGACCCGAAGAGCAACAAGCCGTTCGCGGTCAACGCGGAGCTGGCCGACGGTGCGGGCAGCAAGCAGCTCAACGACTGTCTGCGCGACGCGGCGGCCGCGGCGAGCTACCCGAAGTACGACGGGCCGCCGGTGGTCGTGAAGTTCAACTTTGAGCTCGACCCGGGCGGGGCGCTCGTCGAGTAATTGGCGGGCGAATGACGAGAGGGACCGGGCGCTGTCACGGCGACGGTCCCTCTCGCGTGCTCAGGGCTTCTCAGCGGCCGATGCCGGCGTAGAAGAACCCGAGGTTCTCGACGAGGGCGCGGTCCCACTGGTTGCGGCCGTCGAACAGGGCGGGGCGGGCCATGACCTGCTTGAGGCGGTCGAAGTCGGG
>Ga0075163_10010937_pt1 | contig 11836 bp, 5 predicted proteins | sample JI1023141ADNA_FD_71478 | JGI IMG/M metagenome (GOLD analysis project Ga0075163, IMG submission 71478) | Wastewater effluent complex algal communities from Wisconsin, to seasonally profile nutrient transformation and Carbon sequestration -... | ecosystem: Engineered > WWTP > Effluent > Algae... | reverse complement strand
AGGTCGCGCTCGAGCTCGCGGTCGCGGGGGATGCGGGAGAAGGCGCGGCGCAGCAGCGCGAGCGCGGCGAGCGGGTCGCGGACGTGCTGCTCCTGCAGCCCCGCGGTCTCGCGCAGGATCTCGGCCTGCTTGCGCGGGTCGTCGGTGACCGCGAGGCGGGCCTCGACGATCGCCGCGAGCTCGGGCCACTCCTCGCGCTTGCGGTACAGCTTGCCGAGCAGCTCCACCGCGGCCGGCCGCGCGCTGCGGTCGTCGAGCACCGCGAGCAGGCCCTCGCGCGCCTGCGCGTGCGCCGGGTCGGCGGACAGCGCCGCGTCGTAGCAGGCGACCGCGCGGGCGGTCTGACCGAGCTGGCCGCGCAGGACGTCGCCGAGGCGGGCCGAGAGGTCGGCGACGCGGGCGGTCTCGCGGCCGGCGGCGCGGCCGAGCAATTCGGCGAGCTCGCCCCAGCGGTTGACGCGGACGAGCAGCGTGGCGAGGTTCTCGACGGTCTCGCCGTCCTCGCCGAACTCGCGCTGGATCGCCACCCAGGTCGTGATCGCGGAGGCCGCGTCGCTCAGCTGGTCGGCCTCGATCGTCGCGACGCGGCGCAGGTCGGCGCGGCGCTGGTGGGCCGCGACCGGGCCGCCCGCGCGCTGGCGCAGCGCCCCGACCAGCTCCGGCCAGCGCCCGAGCTGCTCGAGCAGCACGATCACCGCCGCGAGCGCGTCGACGTCGTCGCTGTCGATCGTCAGGCGCGCGCGCCAGCTCGCCAGCGCCCGCTCGCTCTCGCCGAGGCTCTCGGCCAGGCGGGCGGCGTCGCCGAGCGCCTGGACCCGCGCCGCGCCGGCCTCGAGCGCGCCGAGCCGCTCGAGCACGCCGAGCCGCTCGGCGCTGCGACCTGTCTCTTCGAGCAGGCCGCTGAGCACCCGCGCGACGCGCAGCGAGGTCTCCGCCGGAGCCGCGCGCTCGCCGAGCACGCGCGTGTACAGCTCGATCGCCGCGGCGGTGTCGCCGAGCGTGTCGTGCTGGACGTCGCCGGCCTCGGCGAGCAGCGCGACGCGGCGCTCGCCGTCCTGGGTCGCCTCGGCCGCGGCGAGCAGGCCGCGGACGTAGATGAGAAACTCGCCGGTGGTCTCGGCGAGGTGACGCAGGCGCCGCTGGTCGTCGCTGGAGTCGGGGGCGAGGCCGAGGACGGCGACGCCGTGCTCCATCGCCGAGACGGCGCGGTCGATCGCCACCAGGCGCTCGCCGATCTCGCGGTGCAGGGCGATCGCCGTCGCGGTGTCGGCCAGCGGCAGGGCCACGCCGAGCACGCGGATCACCTCGTCGGGCCGGCGCCCGTCCTCGTAGGTGCTGCGCAGCAGGTCGAGCGCGCCGGCGCGGACCGACGGGGCCGCGGCCGGCAGCACGATGATGCGCTCGAGCAGCGAGCAGCCCTCGCGGTCGCCGGGCGCGTCGTGCAGCAGCGTGCGGACCTCGTCGAGCGCGGCCTCCGGCGCCTGCAGGCGGTCGAGCGCGGCCTCGGCGATGCGGGCCTGCAGCCCCGGCGTGGCCTCGCGGCCCTGGAGCTCGATGCGCCGCTTCCACAGCGCGATCAGGTCGCGCCAGCGGTCCTGCCGCTCCAACAACCGCTCGAGGCTGGCCTCGAGGCGCTCGTCGCTCGGGCGCAGCGCGAGCAGCTGCTGCATGTAATCGACGGCGCGGTCGGCCTGGCCGGCGAAGTCGCGGGCGATGTGGGCGGCCTCCTCGAGCAGGTGGACGCGCCGGGCCTCGCCGACCGGGGCGACCAGCGTCTGATCGTAGAGCGCCAGCAGATCCTGCCAGCGCTCGGCGAGCGTGTAGACGGCGGTCAGCTGCTGGAACGCCCAGTCCGCCCCGGGCTGGACCGCGAGCACGCGGTGGAGGACGCGGGCGAGGCTGGCGTTGTCGTCGCCGAGCCACGCCTCGTGGAAGTTGGCGGCGCGGCGACCGAGCTGCTCGGCGACCTCGGGCGAGAGGTCGTGGGCGAGGACCTCGCGGTAGGCCGCGGCGACCTCGTCGACGCGGCCGAGGACCTCCGCGAGCTGCTCGGCGAGCGCCCAGTGCTCATGCTTGTCGGGTTCGCCGCGCGCAGCGGCGAGGGCGTTGGCGAGGGCTTGATCGTCTGCGGGGTGGCTTGCCATCGGGGATACCTTGTGGGTCGGTCCTATGGGCGTCTGTCCGCGGGAGCGAGCGCGGCGCATCGACGCATGAGAAATTCGAGGCTCGCACCATACCAGGGTTTTGCGTCAGCGCGGGCCGCCGGCCGGTGCCACGCGCGCTCGCAGGCGAGTGCGGGGGCGCGCGCGCGGGCATGGGGGCGACGCGCATCACCGCGGGAAACGACGCATATACAGAGATCGCGAGGGCGACGCGCACGCGCGCACGTGCACGCGCATCCGTGTCGTCGCCGTCACGTCGCGATCGAGGCCGCGGCGATGCATCGTCGCGGATCCGCGCGGGGGCGATCTGCCCGCGCCGGCGCGGCCGTTCACGCGACGACGTCGGCGTCTGCGAGCCAGGCTCGCAACCAACTGTGGCATCGCGGGAGCACGGCCTCGGGCCCGAGCTCGAGCGTCTCCGGCATGCGCGCGAGCAGGTGCCCGGCGATCCGGTGCGGGGCCCACGGCTGACGCATGAGCCACGTCCAGTCGGCGGTGACCTCGGCGCGCCGCTCCTCCGGGAACATCGCGGCGACCCGCTCCGGCGCGCCGAGCTGGTGCTGCAGCGCCTGGACCTCGGCGCGCCGCAACGCCAGGCGCGCCGGCTGCAGCAGGCGCCGGTCGATCGCGTAGACGAGGAGCACGATCAGGAAGCCCGCGAGCTGCCCGAGGCGCTCGCGCGGCCCGGGCCCGGAGCCGGCGACATCGCCGTCGCTGTAGTGGATCGCCGCTCGCCGCGCGCGCTCGAGGTCGGCGATCAGGGCCGGCGCGCCGCACGGGGTCAGCCGCGCCGCCAGGTTGAGCGCGAGGTCGAGGTACGCGCCGCGCTCGCCGGGCTCGTCGCGCTCGCCCGGCGTGCGCGCCCGCGGCGGGCCCTCGCCCTCCTGCGCGAGCACGAGGTCGAGCGCGCCGTCGAGGTCGAGGTCGCGGGCGGCGGCCATGTCCATCACGATCGTCTGCAGCGCCGTGTCGTCGGCGGCGAGCGTGACGAGCCCGAGCTCGAGCTCGAGGAAGCGGTGAAACAGGTCGCGGACCGGGCGCAGCTCGGCGGGCGAGTTGTCGGCGTAGAGCGCCGCGGCGGTGACCGGCCCGAGCGTGCCGCCCTCGGCGAGGATCAGGCCGAGCGGCAGGGCGCGCAGCAGCGGCGCGACGCACGGGCCCCACGCCGCGTCGAGGGCCGCGAGCGCGAGCAGCAGCGGGCGCGGTCGCAGCGCCGACGCGTGCGTGTCGACCAGCCGCTCGCGCGTCGGCACGGCCCGCCGCAGCACGAAGATCGCCTCCGGGCCCCACCAGCCGGCGTGATGCCCGAGCCAGATCAGGCGCGCCATCTCGTCGTCGTGGCCGTCGGCGCAGCGCGTCCGCGCGACCCGGACCGGGCTGTCCGCGAGGACAGGTCGCAAGGGACAGCCGCCCTCCGCCCACGCCCGCGTCGCCGCGAGCAGCAGCCCGCTGCCGACCGCGCCGAGCCGGACGTCGCGCCCGAGCGCCTCGCCGAGGTCGACGTGGTCGCACGCGACCGCCGCCGCCACCAGCGCCCCGAGCCACGCGCGGCGCGTCGGCATGTCGAGCGCGCTGTCGGGGTCGGCGACGATGCGCGCGAGCATCTGACGGTGCGCGGTGTGCCCGAGGTCGAGGGCGCCGAGCGTCGCGCGGTGCAGCTCGGCCACGCTGTCGGGCAGCGCCGCCGTCCCGGCCGACAGCAGGGCGAGGACCGCGAGGTCGGCGGGGCGCCGGGTCAGGGCCGTCGTCGCCGGCTTCGCCGCCAGCGCGGCCGCCAGCCGCTCCGGCGCGACGCGACCCCACGCCCCGTCGATCCGCGCCCAGCGCCCCAAAAAGCGGTCGATCGACGGCCGCGTCAACGGCAGCACGAACACCCGCCGCAGCGCCGGCGCGGACGATGAGGGCGACGAGGATGACGGGGACGACGGGGATGACGGGGATGACGGGGATGACGGGGATGATGAGGATGATGAGGATGCCGAGAGGCCCGAACGCGACGCCGCCGACGGGGCCGCGAACGACGGCGACAGCGAGCCCTCGCGCGCCAGCAGCGACGCGTCGTGCGCGGCCGGCGACCGGTCGTGTCTGGCCGCGGCGAGGGCGAGCGCAGGGTCGACCGCGTCGGCGCGGACCAGCGCCGGCCCGAACCGCTCGTGGGCGCCGGCCCGCGACAGGGCGCGGGGCACCTCGTCCTCCGCGAGGCCGCCGAGCTCGAGCAGCTCGGGCACCTCGCCCTCGCGGCTGCTGACGATCACGCGCGTGCCGGCGACGGCGAGCTCGCGGGCCCACGCGAGCGCGGTCTGCTGGGCCGCGGGCTCGCGCAGCTCGTCGACCCCGCCGATGATGATCAGCGGATCGATCGCCGGTCCGCGCAGCCGGGCCGCGCGCCAGCTGCGGTCGATGTGGCGGCGCAGGTCGAGCTCGACGACCGACCACCAGCGGTCGAGCGCGGCCGCGGCCGACAGCCCGTGCCACGGCCCGGTCAGCCCGAGCATGCAGATCGACGCCCGCGTCGCGTTGCCGCAGATCAGCAGCGGCACCGGCACGCGCACCCGACCGTCGACCCGCACGCTCGCGCGACCGCACAGCCCGAGCACGAGGTCGTGCAGCAGCGTGCACACGCCCGTGCGCGCCGGGCCGACCACCCACAGACCGGGGCTGTCCCCGGGGACATGTCCTTCGAGCCAGGCGTCGAGTTGCCGGCCGGCGTCGGCGAGCTCGGCCTCGGGGGCGTCCTCCGCGAGCGGCACGGGGCCCAGGCGCAGCTCGCGGCACAGCTCGTGCCACGCGACCGCCTGGTCGGGGGTCATGAGGTCGTCGACCAGCGTGTGGCCCAGCCGCCACTGCAGCCAGTGCAGGTAGGTCTCGACCTCCCCCCGCGCCGCGATCATGCGCGGCGCCTCCGACGGCGGCCGAGCAGCAGCACCAGCGCGCCGAGGCCAGCCGCCTCGCCGCCGGCGCAGCCGCAGGCGCGCACTTCGGCGCGCTCGCACTCGTCGCCCGGCGCCGCGGGCCCGCGCGGCCCTGGTGTCTTTACCGCCGGGTCTGCCACCGGGCTGTCCTTGGGGACAGGTGCGGGCCGCGGCGGCTGCCCGCGGCGGTCGGCGACGCCGAGCTCGGCGAGCAGCGCGCCGGCGTCCTCGGCGACGTCGAGCAGCCACAGCAGGTAGCGGACGTCGACGACGACGTTGCGCGAGCGGGCCGGGTTGTAGCCGAAGTCGCCGGCGATGTTCTCCCACACGCGATCGAAGTTGAGGCCGACGAGCTCGCCGCGCCCGTTGATCACCGGGCTGCCCGAGTTGCCGCCCGTCGTGTCCGCGTTGGCCAGGAAGTCGACCGGCAGGTCGCCGAGCCCCGGGTCGGCCCAGTACGTGCGCGCCGCCCCCGCCGCGAGGTCGACGATGCGCTGCGGCAGCGCGAACGGCGGCGCGTCGGTGCGCTTGGCCAGCTGCCCGGTCAGCGTCGTCTGCGGCGTGGCCACCAGCCCCTCGCGCGGGCTGTAGCCGCCGACCGTCGCGTACGAGAAGCGCAGCGTGCCGTTCGCGTCCGGGTACACCGGACCCTCGCGGACCGTGCGCAGCATCTTGAAGTAGCGCGGCCCGACCTTCGCCTGGCGGCCGCCGCGGGCCTCGCCGCGCGCGTCGAGCTCCTCGAGCGTCGGCGCCAGCGCGCGGGCGAGGACGAGCAGCGGATCGCGGCTGCGGGCCAGCGTCGCCTCGTCGGCGGCCAGCAGCGCGAGCGTGCTCTCCTTGTTCATCAAGCGCGAGCCGGAGATCAGGCGCCGCGCGGCCGGCACGAACGCCTCGCGCGCGCCGGTGACGTCCCCGATCAGCGGCGCGAACGCGGCGATGCGCGCCTCGGGAGGCAGCGCCGCGGCGCGGGCCAGCAGCGCCGCGAGCACCTGGACGTCGACCTCCGCGTCGAAGTCCCGCAGGCGCCGCTCCGTCTTGTCGCGCAGGCGCTTCTGGTCGCGGTCCATGTAGCCGGCGAGGCGCTCGAGGTCGGGCTTTTGCGCCTCACGGGCGCGGCGGACCAGGTCGACGGCGACCGCCAGGAGGTTGCCGGCGTTGCCGAGGTTCTCGAGCAGGAACTCCTGCGCGAAGCCGTCGCGGCGCTGCTGACTGATGGCGCGGATCTCCGGGAGCACGTCGGCGAAGCCCGCGTTGTCCGGCTTCGCCGCCCACTGCTCGAGCGCCGCCTCCTCGCCGCGCCGGCGCTCGACGAGCTGCATCGCCCGCAGCCCCGCCAGCATGCCCTGGGCGTTCTTGTGGCGGTTGGCGAGGCTCTTCTTGCTGGCCGCGACCTTGATGCCGACCGCCGGGTCGCGCGCGCCGAGCTCCTCGTAGATCGCGATCCACTCGCCGTACAGGTCGACGCGCGCCGGGAACACCTGGTCGATGAAGCGCTCGACCTCGACGACCGGCAAGTAGCGCTGCGTCTGCCCCGGGTACCCGAGCACCGCCACGAAGTCGCCGGGCCCGACCCCCGTGTGCGCCGTCTTCAGGAACTGCGCCGGGCGATACGCGACGTTGCCCGCCGCGGGCTCCGCCGGCGCGTTGCCCGGCCCCGCGTACGCGCGCAGCAGCGCGAAGTCCCCGGTGTGCCGCGGCCACATCCAGTTGTCGACCTCGCCGCCGAACTCGCCGACGCCCGCCGGCGGCGCGTAGACCAGGCGCACGTCCTTGAGCTCGCGGTACGTCAGGCGCTGGTACATGCTGCCGCTGTAGAAGCTGGCGACCTCGCAGCGCAGGTGCGGGCCCGACTTCTCGCAGGCGTCGACGAGCTGCTTGCGCGTGCGCTCGATCGCCTGGGCGCGCCCGCGGTCGTCGGCCGCCGCGTCGGCCGCCGCCTGGATCTCCGCGCTGACGTCCTCGATGCGCTCGATCACCCGCACCGTCAGCTCCTTCGCGGGCAGCTCCTGCGCGCGCTCGCGGGCGACGAAGCCGTCCTTGAGGTAGTCGTGCTCGACGCTGCTGTTGCCCTGAATCGCCGCGTACGCGCAGTGATGGTTGGTGGCGATCAGGCCGTCGGCGGAGATGAACGCGGCCGAGCAGCCGCTCAGGTTGACCGCCGCGCGCAGCAGGCCGCCGTCGGCGCTCCACAGCTGCTCCGGCGCGAGCTCGAGCCCGAGGCCGCGCAGCCGCGCCTGGTCGAGCTCAGCCAACTGCGCCGGCATCCACTGGCCCTCGTCCGCCCGGGCCGGCCCCGCGAGCGCCAGCGCGGCGAGCAGGGCGAAGCAGGGCGGGCGGAGGCGGGCGGCGTGCCGGAGCATGCTCGCAACCTTACACCAGATCGGGGGCCCCGCTCACAGGCCGACGGCCTCGCGGGCGCGGCGCGCGAAGCGAAAGTGCAGCCCGAGGCGCTCCGCGAACTCGACCAGGACCATCAGGGGCCCCATCAGGAAGGAGATCGGGCGCTTGAGCAGCGCGGGCCGATTGCCCTCGATGCGGTGCCCCGCGATCTGGATCGCCCAGCCGACGATCTGCCCGACCACGACCATCGTCCAGTCCTGCCGCCACAGCCCGACCGCCGCCGTCGCCAGCAGCAGCGGCACGCCGACCATGTGCGTCAGGCGATTGAGCGGGTTGCGGTGCTCGTGGAGGTAGAAGGCGAACTCGCGGGTCCAGAAGCCAGAGAGCGCGTCGATGTGGGCCGGTGTCTTGGGCATGTGCGGAGGAAATTCCGCGAGCCTTGTACCGGAAAGCCCGCGGGCCTGCACGCCGTCGGCGTTGCCCCCGGCCCCCACGTCGTGGCATGGTGCACCCATGGGGAACATCAGGGGATGGGGTGGGGTTACGCTCGTTGTCGCGCTCGCGTGGAGCGGCACGGCCTGGGCGCTCAAGCAACCGAACAACAAGATCATTCCGACCGGGCCGAATCTACAGACCCTGTTCGACGGCTTGAAGGACCCGATCAGCGCGCTCAACGACGCGAAGACCACGCCGGAGACGTTCCTGCCCGCTTGCGAGGTCTCGTTCAAGGTCCTGCTGCGCAACGCCGGCTACAAGAATTCGTTCGGCTGGTACAACGTCACCGCCAACAAGCCGGCGCTCGCCGACCTGCACCAGATCCTGTCGTGCAACGACCCGATCGACACGGTCAAGACCGTCTCGATCACCTCCGACCCCGCCTACCTCGGCGGCGAGGTCGGCTTCTTCGAGGCCGTCGGCGGCTGCGCCGACGTCAAGAACCCCGCGAGCGTCTCCTACGTGTTCTTCAGCGAGCCGAAGCACAACCCGGACGCCGAGAACATGAACCCGTTCATCCACCTCATCGTCTACGACAGCCAGGTCAACCCGCGGACCTTCTACTTCGCGTGGGAGGACCTGATCCAGGGCGGTGACGACGACTTCGACGATCTGACGACCAGCGTCGCCGGCGTGGCGTGCTTCGGCGTGCCGTGCATGAAGTTCCTCGACCCGAAGGACCTCGACGGCGACGGCTGGTGCGAGGCCGACGGCGCGATCACCAAGGATAACTGTAAGGACCTGCCCAACAAGGATCAGCTCGACGGCGACGGCGACGGCCTCGGCGACGCTTGCGACAATTGTCCCGCCGACGCCAACCCCGGGCAGGAGGACCTCGACGGCGACGACATCGGTGACCCCTGCGACCCGATCAACAACGACGAGAGCAGCAGCGGCGGCGAGACCAGCAGCGGCGAGCCCGGGACCGGCACCTCCGGCGAACCGGGCACCACCGCGGGTGACACCGGCACCAGCAGCGACAGCGGCGTCAGCGCGAGCACGGGCGTGACGACCAACACCGACTCCGGCCCGCAGACCACCGATGCGACCAGCGGCGTCGCCACCGGCAGCGCGAGCGACACGCAGGCCGACACCGGCGGCACCGGCGGCACCGGCGTCGGCGAGGGCGGTTCGGGCGGCGACGACACCGTGACCGGCGGCCCGACCGGCGGTCCGGGCTCGACCAGCGGCCCGGGTGCCACCGATGGCAGCACCGGCAGCGGCACCGGCAGCGACGGCGCCACCGGCGGCTCGGGCGACGACAGCGGCTGCGGCTGCCGTCAGGAGCGCCCGGACAGCGCCGCCGCGGGGCTGTTGCTGCTCCTCGGCCTCGGCCTGCGCCGCCGGCGGTGACGCCACGCTGGCCCCACGTACGCCGGCGGTCGGGAGGGCCTGCGCAGAGCGAAGCTCCTCGACCGCCTCGCAATCACGCACCAGGCCAGACTTCACTGCAGCTGGGTCGGGGTGACGGGGCGGCGTGGGCGGTGGCGACGGGCGGCCGCCGCGTGGCCCAGCGAGAGAGAGTGCGCGTGGGCATCCGCGGCGGCCCCGCGCGGTGAGCACCCGGGTCTCCTCGAGCTGGCGCAGGTAGTCACGGACCTGGAAGCTTCGGCAGGATGCGCCGATCGATCACGTCGAGCGGGCTCTCGCCGCCGAGGAGGGCGCGCGCGCGGCGAGCAGCGATCGGCGTGGTGTCGATCCGGGTCGCCAGCTGCTCGAGCTGTCCCCAGTCCACGGGACGCGGGGGCAGCACCGCGGCGAAGAACCGGGCCTCGCCCTTGAGCCGAGAAGACGGCATCTCGTCTGCGTGTCGCTCCAGCGCTCGCGTCGCCCGCGTGAGCTCGTCCCAGCGCCCGAGGACAAGGAGAATATCACAGTGCATCTGCTCCACCTCCGCTCGCAGCGCCTCCCAGCCGCATTGCTGGAGCTCGCCGAGCAGGCGCGTGCAAAGCTGCAGCGCGGCGGGGGCGTTGCCCTGGGCCAGGAGGGCGGAGACCACGACGACGTCCGCGGGGAGACGATAATTATGGGGACCGCCGCCTCTGTCCTGCCCATTCATGCCCGCAGGCAACGGGTGACCGGCACGCACCTGCCAGTGCAGGGTGAAAAGCGCGCTGCGGCGCTGCTGAGGCCCGTCGAGCGCCGGAGCCTCGTCGGAGGGTGCGGGAGGAGGCTCGGCCCGGAGCATCCGCAGCCAGGTCTCGACCGTGTCCAGGCCGCGCAGGCGCTCGACGTCGTCGAGGCGCTGCAGCGCCGGCTGCCAGTACGATATCGTCTCCTCGCAGGCGCGCAGCTCGCCGACGCAGAGCTGATGGCAGGCGCGATGGACGGCCACGGTGCGGCGCAGCGTCGAGCCCCCGTGATGAAATGGATCGAGGTCACGCAGATGTTGCGCGGCCTCTCCGAGATGGCCGAGCTCCGTCGCCAGGATGAATTGTAGCGACAGGCACTTCGCGCCCGGCCGAGTCGACGCCGCGACCGACTTCGCGGCCTCGTACGCGTCCCGGGGTCGACCGAGCAGGCCCATCGTCTTCGCAAGGTTGAAACCCACCGCGCTTCGCACGCTGCCCGACAGATCGCCCGCGCGGCGCTGAAGGACCTGCAGACGACGGCTCGCCTCCTCGTGACGATCCGTCGCCGCCAGACAGTCCACGGTCCAGGACTCGTGAAGGGCCCGACCGTTCGCGTCCCCCGGAGGCTCGAGCTCGGCGAAGCGCTTGCCCGGCCCAGCTCGCCGTGTTCTCATCGTGACTGCAGCGATCCCGATGGACGTCCAATACTTCACGCTGAGCATCTCGATCCATCGCGTCGCCGCGACCTACCAGGTCGAGCTCGCGCACAGCGATCCACGCAGCCAGGCCCAGGTCGCCCCGCTGCGGGGCAGCGCGGCCATCGATGCGCCGGCCCTGCTGCAGCTCGAGGCGATGCCGGCCGATTACGGCAAGGCGCTGGCCAGACAGCTGTTCGCCGACGCCGAGGTCGCCCGGCGCTTCATTCAGGTCGAGACCGCCGCACAGGCCGCGGGCAGCTTCTTACGGGTGCTCGTGTGCATCGACCCCTCGGCGCAGGAGCTGCAGGCCCTGCGCTGGGAGCTGCTGCGCCATCCCGGGTCCGGCGCTGCCCTGAGCACCTCCGAGACGGTCCTGCTCTCGCGCTTCATGGTCTCCCGCGACTGGCGGCCCGTGAAGCTGCGGGCCCGCGCCGAGCTCACCGCGCTGATCGCCGTCTCTGCCCCCGCCGATCCTCAGCGTTTGGGGCTGGCGCCGGTCGATTACGAGGGTGAGGTCGGCCGCGTCCGCAGGGCGCTCGGCGGGATCGCGGTCCGCGTGCTCGGCGGTCCGGGCTCGCCCTTGACGCTCGACCGGCTGATCGACGAGCTGCGCCGCGGGGTCGATGTCCTCTACCTCGTCAGCCACGGCGTGTTCCAGCGCAGCACAGGGGTCGGGGCGCTGATCCTGCAAGACGACGCCGGTGAGGCCAAACCGGTCACCGGCGAGGCGCTGACCGCCCGCATCGGCGAGCTGCAAAAAGGCCCGCGCCTGGTGGTGCTCGCCTCGTGCCAGAGCGCCGGCGACGGCCAGCAGCTCGCAGCGGCCGAGCGCAGCACCGTGCAGGCCACGCTCGCGGGCAGGCTCGCCGACGCCGGGGTCCCCGGCGTGCTGGCGATGCAGGGCTTCATCTCGATGCAGACGGTGGCGACGATGATGCCCGCATTCTTCAGCGAGCTGCTGCGCGACGGCCAGCTCGACCGCGCCCTCGCGGTCGCTCGCGGCAAGGTGCGTGAGCGCAGCGACGCGTGGATGCCGGCCCTCTACTCGCGCCTCGCCGCCGGCTGCCTGTGGTACACACAGGGCTTTCACGGCGCCAAGAGCAAGGATGTGTGGCGTTCCCTGCTCGCGCCGGTCGCCCGCGGCAAGGTGGTGCCGA
>Ga0075163_10010936_pt1 | contig 11836 bp, 27 predicted proteins | sample JI1023141ADNA_FD_71478 | JGI IMG/M metagenome (GOLD analysis project Ga0075163, IMG submission 71478) | Wastewater effluent complex algal communities from Wisconsin, to seasonally profile nutrient transformation and Carbon sequestration -... | ecosystem: Engineered > WWTP > Effluent > Algae... | reverse complement strand
ATGAAACACTTCCCAAATCTCCAGACTAAAGCCGCTGCCTATGCCGCTTATAAGGAATTGGAAAGAATGCTCAAGGCTGATGGAGAATTGCCCCCCGGTTTCCAATCCGATGTTTCAGGAGTCACCGTAGAAATCAAAATCCCACAAGGAACATCCATCAGCCGGGATGCCGGAAAAGACAACGATGGAAAGATTCAAAAGAAAGCTACTCAAAATCTCTACGGATGGGCCATCCTGTTTGAGTGCTTCCGATTCTGCTCACTCTTCAAACAACACAAGAAACTCGAACGTATCCTGATGATGATCGTCAGACGTGCTGTCAATCGGGCAATCAGTAGCGAAGATGCCTTCCGGGAACTCATGCCCAAACGTGCCGAAGAAATCCAAGCCTTTCAAGACTCACTCCCCGTACCTATGAGGGAAGAATCAACAGCACGCAAGATCGACCGGAAAAACCCAAAACTACTCCCCACCATCATCGTCAATCTCAGAAAGAAAGCGGCTTAGACACCCGCTTGTAAAGGGTAAGGACAACAACACTCACCGGAGACAATCATGTTCCAGTTTCAATACACTTGCGAATTGATCGGACCAGATGGAAAACTCATCCAAGTAAAATCATTCGGATTCTTTCATACATCAGAAATCTTCGTCAAACTCCTCGAATCTTGGAGCGGAACTCCCGGTCCTAATGGCGGAACATACCGCTACTTTCAAGATGAAGAAGACTATCGAATGAACCCGAACGACAAGAAACCAATCCCAGAAGATTTCAGATTCGAGAACTTCGCAACTCTGTTTATGGTCCCGAATTCTGCCCATCACAGCAACATCTTTGTCTCTCCCGGTGACATCTGGGGAAAACTCTAAGACACCCGCTTGTTATATGTGCCGCTAATAACCAATCGTCGGTTATTAGAATCAACCACACATCAGCTAAAGGAGCAATTATGGATCGTTCATCATATAACGATCATAGCCTCTCTTGAGGACCACAATACTGAGTACGACATAAATCCCGTCTCAGCTATTAAAACCCCTCCAAAGTGACGCCAAGACCCTCCATGAACCTCCAAATTGATCTCGGACAATCAAAAGACACCCTCTTGATATTCATACTGGTTTGTCCAGTATAATTTGATAGAGTGGCCATGAGTGCAGGGGGAATTATGGTTGGAAATTGAGGAAATGACTTAGACGTTACAACTTATTCCCTTCCCACACACGGAAAAGTCGCCTTTACAAACTTTGTAATGGGCGGAATTCATACAGAACAGATACCGATATAAAGGCAATTCCAGTTGCTTTAGAGATTCTTACAGAAACTGGAACTGTAAGAATGTCTGTAAGAAACTGGGGGAAGATAGGTCGATTTTCTGTAACAAAGCTCAGTTCCTTTTGAGTAACTCGAAGAGTTACTCAAAAGGAACTGAGTGAGGACTGGAAGGACACCCGCTTGAGGGGTGTAAGTGACAAACACTGTTCAAGGGATCATGAATCATGAACCAAAGAATCTGCCTTTTGATAGGTGATTTAGGTCGACAACTTGCAGAGAGAATTGCAAGGGGTGAGGCAAGGAATCCTATTGGAACATTTTTGACCGGACCCCTTGTCATCAATCCACCTCCTGAAATCGGTCTGATTGGTGGACAGATTTATATGTGTGCGATTTTCAATCGATTGCAGGAAATCGCTCAAATTCGAGTGACCTGTAACTAAGACACCCGCTTGAAGGATGTGGACCTCTGTTGGAGATGAAAGATGAAGAGGAAATTTCTTGTTGCTTTGCCGTCTTTCCCTCATAGCAAGGGATTCAATCATCGAACCATACTTGTCAGTGCTCTTGACAAGCATGATGCTGCTGATCTCGCCAGACATTTGCGTCCGGGAGAAAACATCGGCGACATCAAAGAAGTGAATTACTAGACACCCGCTTGTAGGGTGTAAGAGACAAATGTGTCAGTGAGTTGCTGACATATCCTGCGAGTTCCTGTTTCGGAGAATGAAGATGACTGCGATTCTGACCCCCACTGGTTTCAAGGTTGGTTCCAAGGGACGTGTTGCGAACACTCCCGACAAAGCTGCCGTTGAGTTCAGCAAGCTGAGCAAGGGCGAAGCCCGGAAAGTCCGGAAGATGCTGTATGAAAACGGCAAGGTGAATCTGGCTGCGGCACGCCGTGCTGCTTAGGACACCCGCTTGATCTATATCTGAGTGACTCGAAGAGTCACTCAGATATAGATGTGGTTCTCAAGACACCCGCTTGCCGGATGTACTCAACACAACTTTTGGAGTGGAATGATGCGAGGAATTGAAACCATTCGGAAGGCCAATAATGGACTGGCATCTGCGATTGAGCGTCAGGGCGGTTTTCTGTATGATGAACAGATTCCGGAACTCATCAAAATTGATCGGTTGATGTTGGTTCTGGTTCGATGCGGCAATGGACGGTTTATGTGTCCTGTTCAGGACTTGAACCATTTCATCGGCATCATTGAGGAACATTCCAAGCTGGTCGAGAATGTTGATAAGCCTCTTGAGCCATCGGATTATGTTCGGGATGTGAGTCTGCCAGCAGCCTAAGACACCCGCTTGATGAGTGTGAAGACAATCCACTTGAACCGGAGAATGCTGATGAAAGAGTTCACTGATGCTGATGTTCTGCCATCGAAGGTTTATGATGGCTGGATACAGGCGGATCGTTCCGAACTGATGTATGATCCTCCGGAGTGGATGAAGCGTGGATTGCAGGAAACTGCTTCTGGCTATGGTGGTCGTCTGAACTCTGGTTACAAGATTCACTTCAATGGGAAGTTGTACCGGATCTATGTGACGATCTACAGCAATGCTGGAACGTCTTGGTTCACTGCCAAGGGCAAGCGATACAGCGTTTCTTAGACACCCGCTTGATGGATGAAGAGGATGAGCAGGGGGATAAGGGTGCTCCTCGGCAGTTGTGTACAGATTGCCGGGCATGAGCCTTACAGTACGGCACAGGCATGTGCTAGGACCGAAGCGATTCGGTATCCCCCTGCCCATCCTTTTCTCAGGAGATTTTGATGGACGATCTCAAGACATGTGGCAACTGTGACTTTTACGACAGACAATCCAAAGTTTGTCGTTGTCCGGTCAATTACACAATCCCCAAGGGGAAGATACCTTTGGGGGTGAAGTTGGACCGGATTAAGATGGAGCCATCAGATGGCGAGGGTTGTACTTTCTGGGAACTCAACAAGCCGTATCAGGGTCAGACACCCGCTTGTGAAGTGCCAGTAGAATATCAGGTTCTTTGGAAGATTCTGAAGTTCTTTGGAGGAATGCAGTGTCTGCTCGGGATTTTCATTGTCTTTCTCTGGCTGTTCTACTAGACACCCGCTTAATGGAGAGAGTGAATGCCACTAGAAATCAAGTATCGTAATGAGAATGGTTCTCTCATTACGAGAACTCTTGAGACTGAAGCTCTCAAGGTCAGCGATGGCAAGAGAGAATGGCATTTGCCTTCACTTGATGCGTACAATGGAACCGTTGGCAAGCCAGTAAACAAGAGATGGTTTGTCGATGAGTTTGGCGGAGTACATGTCAAGGTGACGACGCATGTCACTTGTGAATGGTCAAAGAACGGTGTTGATTTCCATGCACATGGAATGACTATCACAACTCTCAAGAGTTGTGATGAAGTTAAGCAGATGATTGATATGCTGAGAGCCAACAGCTTCAAGACACCCGCTTGATGAATGTGATCGAACAACCCTTAAACCGGAGTGCAGCATGTCAACGCAAATCACGATCAAAGAAGATCAGACACTGGATGTGAAGTGGGTCGGCAAGCGAGGTCGGGGCAGTCTGTTTCAGGTTGCAGCGGTTGGTAATGCGGCCAATGTCAATCGTCTGGACAAGAATCAGCTTTTTGCTGTGTTCATTGCAGTGAGGATTTGTCCTTTCCCTCTGGGGAAAGAAGATCAGGTTTACAAGAACACATTGACTGAGGTTGAAAAGCCTGATGGGCAATTTGCTGATGTAGTTGCCCAGTTGTCAGAAATTTCCTTGGGTGTAATGCGTAAGGAATTGGTGCAAGCTGCTGGTTCTGGATTTAATGCACCGCATGACATGTACATCTCGACAGCGGTGAGGGTATTATTCCCGGAGCCAGTTGAAGACACCCGCTTGATGGTTGTTGGTTAGAGAATTGAATTGGCGGTTGAACTCGTAGCTCAGTGGTAGAGCAACGGACTTTTAATCCGAAGGTCGAGGGTTCGAGTCCCTCCGGGTTCATTTGTAAGACACCCGCTTGACAGGTGTCCCGTCCCTGCTACCCGAAAGGATGCATACATGATTGCGAGTCAGAATTTTCCTGCTCCCGGAACTAAAGTTGGTTGTTCGTACCGGTGGCCTTATCGCCACTTTCATCCAGATTGTTGGATGCCGCCCCACAAGGGCATCGTTCTAGCTATGGATGATCCTCGTGCATGGAATAACTCAGCAGCGTTCCCTCGTAAAATGCCGACTCAAGAAGAATGCACCAAGCATGTTCAAGATTGCTTAAAGCGAGGGTTGCTAAAAGGCACTGTTCCGGTTCTGTGGACATCCAGTTTGAATACTGAAGAGTTCATGCAATGGGATCACAGTGTGCGTCCCTATGCGGAAGAACTGGCAGCATGGGAACAAGCAAGAAAAGATGCTTACTCATCCAACAATCTTGCGAACAGCGATGTTATTAAGAAGGAGTGGAGTGCGGAAGAGGGACGTATCGGGAAATACGTGAATCTCGATCAAGATACATTGAACGGTTTGATCGGAGTTCCATTGAAGGTTCTCAACGAGACTATTCGATCAATCCTCAGCAGGAAATGAGACACCCGCTTGAAGGGTGTGACCAGAACACAACCTAAACCGGGAGATGAGAAAATGGCGACCCCATTGGAAGTCAAAGTGAAGTTGGTGAACCTTTGCCATTCTGAAGCCAAGAAGCTGTTTGTTCAGATGAAAAGAGCCTTGGCAGATTGTGTTGGCAGAAAGATCGAAAAGGTGGATGGTGGTCTGTTTGAAAGTATCAAGAAGTTGTTGCCGGATCTTCCCAACACTTTCAATCTCTCGATTTGCAAAAACAGTTCAAGACATTCTTTGTCTTGGGGCGTCAAGGTTGGTGGAACTGTTCATGTCAATGGATTTGATCGAGCCATCTATCATGATGTGAGTGTGTATGTCGGCAATATGTCCGATGGTGTTTTGACCAGTTTCTACGACACGATTGATCTTCGTGACGATTACACTGTGGAAGAGGTCAATAATCTCCGAGAGGATTACAAGATCAAGAAGAAAGCTGCGGAAGCGGCTGAATCGAAGTTGTTTCCTTTCGGGGAGATTGATCGGTAAGACACCCGCTTGATGAGTGTGAGGAATGGTCCTCACACTCAAGGAGTTCCCTCCATGTTGTACTTCAGTTTCGGTGACATCGGTAAGAAAGTCGATTCCACCATCACCGCCATCAAAGGAAGAACGAATCCAGAGATTGATTGATCTTGGATTTGATGTGTTCCCAGAAACTGCTCTTGAAAAACAAGACTGGTAGGACACCCGATTGATGAATGTGGATAACAATCTCACATCTCACAGAAAGATGAGCCATGTCAGTTGTCATGCGTCGAGAAGTTGAAAAGAAGATCGTCGGAGCGTTTGTCGATTCGGCCCTCAAGGCTGGCTATCGATTGGGCGTCAGTCTGGAAAAAGGTTACGACATCGATGAAATGCTGTTGGGTTCCACTGATCGGGAAAAGATCATGGAAGAGGCATTCGCCGGGGATGAGTGTCATATCTTTGTCCAGCCAGCGGAAGGCGAATTGGTCGAAAAGGGAAGGTTAGTTTCCAAGGGTTGGATTTACTGTGTCTTCGGGAATGATGGGTGGGATGTGGTTTCCGATTGTTCAGGATCAATGGACCGGTTAGGATTGATGACCGAAGCTGAGAAGCTGTCGGATCATTACGGTGGATTGTAGGACACCCGCTTGTAGGGTGACAGAAAGGTTTGCGATGTCTGTCAAATGTCAAAAGTGTGGAAACGAAATGGAACTTGTAACCGTGAAGGCGGTTGAAGTTCCATTCTTCCAGCACATGCAAGCAATCATCTGCTTTTCATGTGCCATCCTAAGTGTGATAACGCTGGTTGGCGGAATCATTTTCGGACCAATTGCCGTTGCCACTTATTTCATCATGAAACGTCCAATCAAGATGTGGAAATGTGGGACTTGTACAAACTGGGTTTTCCCGAGAGACTATTTGAATGTCTCAGACTGGGTTAACAAGAACTTCGCCCAAGAAGACACCCGCTTGAAGGATGAAGACAACCCCAAGTGAACCGGAGACTGATATGAGAACATTGCAAGGCTGGGCAACCAAGAACAACGTCGTCGTTTCAAGGCATTGTCATGCACGCTGTGTGAGGTCTAATGCCCCGAATAAATCGGAGTTGTTCCGGCTGGATGATTACTATGTCTCCAGCGTTACAGGCGGAACTATCTGGTTGATCCGTTGCAATCCGTTCTCAGAGGCTGAGAAGAAAATCCGGGCAAACATCCGGAACTGGTGTGTCGGCATGACGTTGATTCAGTTGAATTCTTTGATGCATGAGCGGGAAGGATTCGAGCGGGATTGTATCGAAGAATTCCTGATGGAAGTGCAAGCTGAACAGCGGGAAGAGTAAGACTCCGGTGGGACTCTTCGAGTGAAAAGCGATCTGAGTAGTTCTGAGAAAATTCTCAGAGTGAAAAGGTTACTGAGTAACTCGAAGAGTTACTCAGTAAGACACCCGCTTGAAGGGTGTGCCAACAAACCTTGAACCGGAGGACATACGATGAGCGGGATGGACATGGTTGGTTATCAAGTTACGCTGGACTTGAACCAAATCAACGGAGTTTTGGATTCTGCGGTAATGGTTCTGAACGATAAGTTGCAGGATCAGTTGCGAACGCTAAACGATGAGATTCGTTCAGCGTCGAGTGCCCAACATAAGGGCGACAATCATGGGCACTATCTCGGCCTGTGCCATGCCAATACGCAACGGGAAAACATGGTCCGCACCGCCAAACAGTTGGGAGAAGCGGTTCATGCCAAGTTCCATGTGGCTGAGGCAATCAAGCGGGATGAAGTGTTATTCGTCAAGACACCCGCTTGAAGGGTGTGAGACAGCCCGATACAAAGTTTGGAGTGAAACATGATCTGGAGTGCAAAGTTCAACGGTCGCAAAGTTGGTGCAATCGGCATCACATATCCGATCATCACGTTTGCTTATGGCATTGATGAGACGATGGCTCGAATGGATTTGCACAATCGTTTCGAACACATCATGGGCCTGAAGTTGGAACGCCGACCGATCACAATCCTCAAGGATTGCAAGCCCGGTGATTCGATCTATCGAATTGTGGATGGGAAGTTGATTGGCGACACTGATCCTCAAAATTCAGCTTGGAAAGTGGAGGGAGGAGAATCGTTCTCCGGATTCGTCAACTGCATGAATGAATGTACTGGAGTCACTTCCCAACTGAATGATGGTCTGGAGTGCATCGTTCGTGGAAAGGGTGAGTGAGACACCCGCTTGAAACATGCCGGGGAACGGTGGAAGCACCATAATCGCCATGTCGCACCGTGATAACGACGGCTTAGCGACTAAGCCGTTCCCCGGTATTCTTTTCACAACTTGAACCGGAGTGAATCATGGAACTGGTCTTTGATCCTGTGTATAACATGATGTTGCCGCCAGCGTGTCCAGTGGCGATGAAAGTGGGAGCGGATCGTAATGTATTCCATGAGGGAACTGCCGCCTACTATGACACTTTTTCGGGATTGATTCCCTGTAAGGTGTTGGAGATTCAGGAAGTTGGATATGGGTTCCGGTGCGGCCCTTACAACATCATCAAGTTCAAATTGACGGCGGATCGTGGGGCCTATAAGAAGGGTGAGATTCTGACCTCTGATGCGTCACATGTTCCGCCTCAGAAGATGATTCGTCGCCGGAAGTATTCCAGCACGATCATGACAACTTACAAGTATGTCAAGACACCCGCTTGATGAGTGTGAAGACAACCAATCCCTCTGAACCGGAGACAATGATGGCTGACCCCCATGTGATGCGAAAAACCCGATTGGCCTATGTAACCATATTGGGCAGATTGTGGATGGGCGGCATCGCTTCGATGCATAAAGATTTGTCTGACTATGATCTCGGGAACATTGGCGAGTTCACCCGTGAGAACATGGAAGAGTGGTTGACCAGTAATGCTGGCGACTTTCAAGAAGTGATCGATTTCATGGCGGTTTGTGGTAAGGAAGAAATTCCTTGGGACAGCGAAGAAAACGAGATGACTTATCTGGACACTATCAGTGACGGTGAGTGAGACACCCGCTTGATGAATGTCCCGATCACACTCGTAAGGAACAAACCATGATCGTCAATGTTGTTATGCTGGCCTTTCAAGAAAATGTCCAGATCTACCCGCTCGATGTGAAGCTTTCAGGAGAAGAACTTCAGCAGTTTTCTAAGTATCTGCTGAATACAGAATCTGATGACGCCATTGCCAAGAAGATTCTGTATCGTGTGTTTACCACAGGGAATCAATCCAAAAGACCTTATGGCAACCTGTTTTGTTCTGTCTCTGCTGGCGATATTGTTCTGCTTGGATCAGAACGATGGCTTTGTTGCAGAATGGGATGGAAAAAACTGACTGTCGAAGAAATGCATAATTACTGCAATCTTGGCAAGTCACGCCGACTGTCTTCAGATCTCCTCGACTTCTATCGAGACCATTAAGACACCCGCTTGATTGTTGTGTGAAGAGTTTCCCAGTTCCACCATCGGAGAATGCGAATGAAGTATGTGATCTCGGCCAACTATCGTGATCGGAATTCCGCTAACAAGTGGCTTGTTCGTCGTTCGAGTCAACATCCTGATGAAGCTGTTGAACGATCAACAGTTCATGCCAAGGGAGTGATCTTCTGTCCTTCGACTGAGTTCGAGACAGGTTTCGGCTGTACTGTCGTGGCCTACGCTGAAGAAGTGATGGATGAAGGATCAGCACCGGAGAACGCCATTGATTTGCGGTTCACCGGAATGTTCAACGGCAACAATTTCGTGGATGCATCTGGCAAGGTCCATGAACAACTCGCCGAATTGCATCTCGGTGCCGATGGCAAGATCAAGGGTGTGCCTTTGAGTTAATATCGAAGCCAAGGCGGAGTAGGTAATCCCTACTCCGCCTTGCGGCATTGAAAGGGGTGCAAAGACACCCGCTTGATGTTTGTTGAGTCGAACCCATCTCAATGGCCTTTACCCCAGCGATGCTGGCAAAAGGAGGTGTGCTATGCGAAAGTATTAGACCTCATTCTCCATAGATCTTCAAAGTGCAACCTCATCGACAGCATTTTTGGCCGGAAACGGTCACGCTGTCGGTGGGGTTGCTGTGTGTTTACAAAACTTGAAGAACTGACACCCGCTTGAGTGGTGTGAAGAAAACCCAACCACTTGAACCGGAGAACATCATGTCAGAAGACATGCCGATCATTTCCAGCTACTCAGAAGACGATGCCGTTGCTGATGGCGTTCTCTTCCACCCATGCCCAAAGCGTTGGCCTTGGTTGCTGATTTCGATCAAAGTCAATGCAGCTTGTTCGAAGAAAGACAGTGGAAGGACATATGAGCAATGTCTCACGCCACTTTGTATGGATGCCATTCTTGCGGCAAAGGCTGCACAAACCAAAGCTAAAAGAGGCGGGAAAGTCAGCTTGCCTCTGGTGTTAAATAACACCATTGCAGGAACTGTGTGGATCTCTCCGAATAGCAAGGGCGGACTTACCATCTATCAGCCCGAAGAGAACTGACACCCGCTTGAGGGATGTGAAGACAACCCAACCCTGAACCGGAGAACACCCATGCGAACGATTTCTGTTTACTACAGTAATGGTCACTACCATTCCACCAACATCAATGGAACGGATGAAGAAATCCGTGCCTACTATGTTGGCAGGGTGTTCAACATCGGGGATGGTGCTGGCGGCGACTGCATGACAAGAGCCATGTTTGTCGACTTCCTTGACAGAGACTATGAGGTTCGGCTCAAGGAAGCTGTGGAATCTGTCATCGCTACGATGAATAGCAACGACACCAGCCCTGACAAAAGGCACCCTTGGATTCCCGGCAAGGATGCCAAGGCTCTCAAGAACTACTTGTCAAGTGTTCTCGCTGTTCGGGAACTGTTCTGTTCGACACCCGCTTGAATGGTGTAAGGACAACCCGACCCTGAACCGGAGAATCAAGATGATCATTGGAGTTTTCGTTGCTGTGACATGGGCCATTGGAATGGGCTTGCTGGTTTTCTTTGTCAAAAGCATCATGTTGGTGTTTTTCGCAATCATGTGGACATTGGTTTGTTGCGGACTCTTTGAGTTGATTGACGATCTCTTGCACCGATTCAATTAAGGAAAGCCATGTTTACGCTGCTGAATTGCTTGCATGATCTGCTTTCTCACATCCTTGAGGAACATGTCAATGATGTTCCATCGGAACTTTACCAGCCATTCACTGATGCTATGGAGGCATTGGAAGGCTGGTTGGAAAAGAACAAGTAAGACACCCGCTTGATGAATGTCAGTCACAATGGTTGTGACTGTTAGTAGTGCCTGTTTGGAGAAGTGAAGATGAAGTGGAAGATTTTGACGATCTGTTTGAGTGTGTGTTGTGCGTTGATGGGGATGACTCTCGTCGGAGTCTACGCCAGCGGTAAGGACACCCGCTTGCCAATTGTGGGTTCGGCACCTCCGAACATCACAAACCACTACCATGTGAATCAGAACCCCGACGACAACGTGACCTATGTCCCGACGAATTCACAGCCGCAAACTGTGGTATTCCAAGCCAGTTCTGAACCAGTCCGGCAGCAGAAGATCACGTACATCGAACAGCCACGCCCCGACCGGACGGAAGACACGACTATCGTGGTCTATAAACCGGAAGTCAGGCAACCCGTTCAGAAAGTCATCGTCGTCGATGAACGATATGAACGACTCAAAGCTGAACACGAACAGCGAATGAGGGAATGGCACAGCAACACCGTCGTCATCAAGTAAGACGACACCCGCTTGTGTAGTGTGAGGAGCAACAACGCTCCTCACACTACTCTCTCTAAACCGGAGTTGACGATCATGATGCAAGGCTACTACATCGAAGAGCAGAAGGACGGCAAGGGCGACAACGCTCAAATGGTCCTGATCAAGCAAGTCAAGAAAGGTGTCAGCACTGACACTGCCGGAAAAATCAGTGGCATGTTCCCACTGAAGTCTATCAGCGGCAAGCAACTGCCATGCCTCAAGGTGGTTGTTGCCAATGGTGCTGGCGATCATCGGTTTGAGGTACGATGGTCGAACTACTACGAACAGAAGGGGCTGAACCCCGGCAAATTCAAGCTGGTTCATGTCACCAATGAACAGCCTGTGATCCTCTACCAACTCAATGACAACAACCGCAAGGTGATCGACCGGCGAACCGGAAAGCCGATGATCGACTTCGTGGAAATGTCCAAGAAGTTCGGTTCTGAACCGATCATGTCTGACGACAAATATCCCCGAGTGACCGGGTGGGAATTCGGCGAACGTCAAGCATACACTCAAGAGACAGCGGATGTGTGGGAATCCGGTATGTTTGAGGTGGCTCACAGCCAACTCGTCGACCGATTCGGCAAGGAACTGGCCGACGATATCATGCTCCAGTTTGTCGAAAACGATCTGTTTGCCAGCTTCATCGACGAAAACGAATTGATCGCCGCCTGATTCGCAGTGTGTCCTTCTCAGTAACTC
>Ga0075163_10010935_pt1 | contig 11837 bp, 13 predicted proteins | sample JI1023141ADNA_FD_71478 | JGI IMG/M metagenome (GOLD analysis project Ga0075163, IMG submission 71478) | Wastewater effluent complex algal communities from Wisconsin, to seasonally profile nutrient transformation and Carbon sequestration -... | ecosystem: Engineered > WWTP > Effluent > Algae... | reverse complement strand
TTCGGCTGATCGCCCTCGGGGACGTTGCCGGTCCCGCCGGCGCGCATCGGCTCGAGCGTCGAGCCGGCGAACAGCTGCGACAGCGCGTTGAACGCGGGCGTCGAGAAGCCGGCGATCTGGAGCGGCACCGACGCGGTCAGCGCCTGCCCGTCGTAGGTCGCGGGCTTCTGTACGGAGGTCGGCAGCGGCGTCGACGTCAGCCAGCTGCGATGCTTGGGACCGAGCGCCGTCATCGCGTCGGCGAGGTCGACCTTCGGGGTGATCCGCTTCCAGTCCTCCATCGTCGCCGCGACGGGCTGCACGATCTTGGTGCCGTTCGGGCCCGGCGCGACCGGGGCGCGGCGGCGGAACGTGTCGCCGTCCTTCTTCATGTACTCGATCGGCGTGCAGCCACCCATCGCGATGCGGTTGAAGCCCCACGTATAGGACACCGCGCAGACGATCTTGTCGTCGAGGAACAGCGGGCTACCCGACATGCCGCGCCACACGTTGGTGGCGACGATCTTCGGGTCGTTGCTCTTGAACAGGATGATGTCCTGCTTCGGCAGCATGTTGTGCACGACCGAGATGACCTCGAACGTGAACTTCTCCGGTTTGGTGCCGGCCATCGTGGTCATGCCGTAGCCGGTCTGGCCTCGCGTGACCTTCGCGACCGGGTATGGATCGGGCCCGCCGGCTTGGGCGGTGGACGCGATAACTAACCCCCCGAGGAGGGCCCCACTCGCGGCGCAACGCCGCATGACTCCACGCATGTCGAACAAGCTTAACGGGTCACCACGCCACCTGCCAGTGGTGAACCTCGCAGTCGCCTAGAAGCTGCGGCAACTTAGCGACAACTGTGTCAGGTTTTGCGTCGGTAGTGATGACGGGTGTTAAAACCTGGTCGCTCGTTCACAGTCGTGAGGATCTCCGACTCCGTGAAATCCCGGCAACTTGGGTCTCTGGTCCGACCTCGGCACAGGCACTGCACAAAGCCTCGGACACACGGAGGAATGAGCATGTCGAACTTTGTCGAGACCTGGAAGGGTATTGCTACTGCGCTGGGTCGTTCGGAGCGGTGGTGCCGGTACATGGCGCGCAAGGCGGGAGACCCGCTCCCCGTGTTCAAGGTGGGTGGCATCGTCCGCCTCAACCACCCCGATCTCGAGGATTGGCTGGGTCGGCAGCGCGAGCGTTCGATCCGCGTCCCCAGCCCGATCGCGGGTGACGACGTCGGTCTGCGTTTGATCGCGTAGCGACTTCCCACGCGTTCGTCGCCGAGTAGAGTGGCGACGCATGACACGCCCGCTCTCGGAATTGCGCGGCCCGATCCGCGCGCTGTTCTCCGATATCGACGGCACGATGACGACGGGAGATCGCGTCGAGGCCTCGACCTACCAGGCGCTCGAAGCGCTCGGTGCTTCCGGCATTCCGGTCATCATGGTCACCGGTCGGTCGTCGGGGTTCGGGCACGCGATGCTCAAGATGACGCCGGTGCCGGTGGTCGTCACCGAGAACGGCGGCGTCACGTTCGTTCGCAAGGGCAAGAAGCTCGAGAAGATCTACGGCGTCCCCCCGGCGAGCTTGCCGGAGTGGCGCCGGCGGATGAACGACATCGTCGCGGAGGTCACCGCCAAGGTGCCCGGCGCGCGGCTGTCGAGCGACTCGAAGTACCGCGAGGTCGATCTCGCGATCGATTGGAACGAGGAGGTCTCGCTGGGGTCGGAGGCCGCCGACACGATCGTGTCGATGATCCGCAAGTCGGGCCTGACGGCCTCGCGCTCCAGCGTGCATGTCAACTTCGGGCCGCCACACTTCGACAAGCTGAGCGCGTGCATGACGGTCGTCCGGCAGGTGCTCGGCGGCGACGCGAACGATCTCTCGCAGTACGTCTACGTCGGCGATGCGCTCAACGACGCGCCGATGTTCGGCGGGTTCCCGTCGTCGGTCGGCGTCGCGAACATCAAGCAGTGGTGGGATCAGCTCGACTTCAAGCCGGCGTTTCTATCCGAGCTCCCCGAGGGCGCCGGCCTGCGCGAGGTGATCTCGCACATCATGTCGCTGACCAAGCGTTGAGATGGCTGCCGACGTGTTCGCCGCGGCGTTGCGGGCCCTCGAGGCCGGGCGCGGTGTCGCGATCGCGACGGTGATCGGTGCCCACGGCTCGACGCCGCGCCACCTCGGCGCGCGGATGGCGGTCGCCGACGATGGCGAGCTGTGGGGCACGATCGGGGGCGGCAAGATCGAACAGGTTGCCGTCGAGGCCGCGATCGAGGTCGCCAACGGAGGTGAGCCGCGGGTCGTCCGGCAGCATCTGGTGCGCGATCTGGCGATGTGTTGCGGCGGCTCGATGGAGATCACGCTGACACCGGCGGCCCCATCGCGCGCGGTGATCGCCGAGCTCGCGCCGTCGCCCCACACCGCGTCGCTGCACGAGGCGCGCGTGCTGGTGACGCCGCTCGAGGGCGAGCCGCTGACGCTGCGCGCCCCGATCGCGGGAGATCCGCCGATGCACCGGCCGGCGATCCGCGGTGGGGCGCTGGTCGAGCGCATCGGTGGAGGCGAGCGCGCGATCGTGTTCGGCTTCGGTCACGTCGCGAAGAGCGTGGGCCCGTTGCTCGCCAGCGTGGGCTTCGTCGTGATCGTCTGTGATGATGATGAAACCGGCGCACTCGCCGCGTCGCCGGCATGGGCGACGAGGATCATCGAGTCGTTCGATCCGCTCGAGGTCGAGCGCGCGCTCGGCGGATTTCTTCCCGACGATCGCATCTTGATCATCACGCGCGATCACGCGGTCGATCAGGCGATCCTCGAGAAGCTGATCGCGCGCGATCTCGGCTACCTCGGGATGATCGGCAGCCGCGGCAAGGTCGGGCGGTTCCGCAAGCGCCTCGAGGCGAAGGGCCTGCTGGCCGACGAGGCCGCGCAGGTGCGGTGGGCCGCGATCCGCGCGCCGATCGGGCTCGATCTCGGGGCCGAGACGCCGCAGGAGATCGCGGTGTCGATCGCGGCCGAGCTCGTCGCGCTCCGTCGTCGCGGAACGGCGACGCCCGGGAACTGGCAATTCGCGAAGCATCACGAGGGGAGCGAGTGACCGCGGCGGTGATCCTCGCGGCGGGTTCCGGGAGCCGGTTGGGTGGCGTCGCGAAGGCGTTGCTCGTGCACGAAGGGCGCACGTTCCTCGAGCACATCGTCGATCTGGTGAGAGCTGACGGCGGCGGGCCGTGCATCGTGGTCGTCGGTGCGCCCTACGGCGACGAGGTCGCGAGGTACGCGCGGTCGCTCCCCGGGATGGGGATGTTCACCGTCCACAACCCAGATCCTTCTCGGGGAATGGCGAGCTCCATCGCGCTCGGGTTCACGTACGTGGAGCCGTCCACGAGGCTGGCGGGCGTCCAGGCCGCGTACTTGTGGCCCGTGGATCACCCGTTCATCCTCCCTTCCACGCTCGCGCGGCTCCGCGAGGTCGCGATCGAGGGGACCATCGCGCGCCCGACCTACCAGGGGCGGGGAGGCCACCCACCCTTGATCCCTCGCGCGCAGTGGGCGCAGTTCGCGTCGTGCACGGACGTCGAAGGTGGGGCACGCGGCGTGATGTCGAAACTTCGCGTCGTCGACGTTGTGGTGGATGATCCGGGGGTGGTGCGGGATGTCGATACCTCCGAGGACCGGAAGGCGCTGACGTGAAGCGCGCCCTCCTCGTACTCCTCGCTGCGTGCCCGTCGCCGCCGAAGAAGCCACCGGAGCGGCTCGACGATCCGGCGGCGCTGGGCGATCGCGACTCGAGCTCGGATCTCGTCGCCGAGCTGCAGGACGACATCCTCAAGTCGTACGAGCGCGACGAGCCGCCCGACTTCGAGAACGCGCTGGTGCCTCCGGATGTCGGCACGCTGCGGATCGGCGTCGGCCCGGGCGACGTCCTGATCGGCGCGGAGCTCGCGCGCGCGCCCAGCCGGTGGCCGCTCGATCTCGATCAGAGCGGGCTCGCGGAGCCGCGCAGCAAGCGCCTCGAGATCCACCTCTCGCAGGATCGCCTCGCGGCGTGGGCGAACGACGAGATCTCGTGGCGGATCCACCTGTGCGGTCGCACCGCCGTGATCCCGCTGCGGATGAGTGCGCTGTTCGCGCGCGACGGCGATCGCTGGGTGCCGGTGTTCGAGCACCTGTCGTTCGCGCGTCCCCCGACGCCGACCGGGCAGGGCCAGAAGCTGCCGCGCGAGATCCGCACCGCCGTGACCAGCCGCGATCTGGCGGACGAGCTGTCGCGCGTGCTGTCGCCAATGCTGCGCCGCGCGATCGACAAGTCACCGAAGGTGATGGCATCCGATGCCACGCTCTACGGCCCCGACGTCGCCTCGGAGTGGCATGGCGCGGAGACCCTCGGGGCGCGCTTGCTGGTCGGCAGCGAGCCGATGAAGCTCGAGGATCGCCGGGTCGGCGTGGTCGGGCGCAACCCGCGCGCGGCGAACCTCGCGTACTGGGCCGGCAACCTCACCGCGGACCTGCCGGCGCGGGCCGGCGTGGCGGCGGGCAAGGGGCACTTCCGCGCCACCTTCGTGTTCGAGAAGCGCCAGAACGAATGGGTGATCGTGCAGGGCCACGTCAGCCAACCGATCGATGACGACAACCTCGGCTTCTCGGTGTTCGGCACGGCGCTGATCTCTCCGAAACCGTTGATGATCAGCTGCGACGAGCGGACGAATAAGAGATAGCCGCGAGCGCGCCTCGCGAGCTATCTTCCCCTCGATGCTGTTGACCCGTGAGGAGATGACCTTCGACTTCGGAGGTTCCAAACTGGACCCGGTCAAGGACCGCGAGCTCCTCGAGTGGATGTTCAACCAGTTCCTCTACGGCGAGGTCACCGGCATCCAGGTCGGCCACTGGCTGTACGACGCGCCCGATCTCGACGCGGCCAAGTTCCTCGCGCGCCAGTCGCTCGAGGAGATGCAGCACGTCGATAACTTCCTGCGCATCATGACCATGCTCGGCTGCCAGCCCAAGCCAGCGCACGCCGCGGTGCGGTTCCTCGCCACCGGCATGATGGGTAGCTCGTGGGCCGAGCACGTCGCGCTCGAGATGGCGCAGGGCGAAGGCTTCGTGTTGCAGGCGTTCTACGCCGTGATCGATACGCTCGATCACAAGCCGTCGATCGACATCCTCCGCCGCGCGGTCAAGCAGGAGGAGCGCCACGTCGAGTTCGGCGAGCAGCAGACCGCGAAGGCGATCGAGGGCAAGGCGTGGTTGCGCCGCCGCCTGCTCGGGCTGTCCCTGGTCTCGATGTGGGGCGTCCGCCGGATCGCCGGCTACCTCAAGAAGAAGCTGCCCGCCGATCACGTCGTGCTGCAGCACCTGCCCGCGTTCCTCGAGCACGCCAACAAGTGCGCCGAGATGCGGCTGCAGCGGATCGGCGTCCTCGATCGTCCGCTCGCCGAGATCGGTGGCTTCACGCGCGCGCTCCTGGTCTCCGAGGCGTACGGCGGCAAGGCGCTCGGCGGGCTCGGCAACCTGCTGATGACGCCGCTGCGGATGCTGCCGTTCTGGCCGAAGAAGAAGCGCGTCACGGATACCTACCTCCGCGATCCGCACGTCACCGGCTACGCACTGCCGTCGGCGACCACGCAAGCGGCCGAAGCCGAGCTGGTCTCCGAGCAGAGCTAGCTCTCAAAGGCAGCCCGCACGAGGAAGTTCGTGTCGATGGGCATTCGTGCGTCGGCATCGTCGAACGCTGCTCGCAGCAGCGCATTCCGGATGTAGCCACCGCTTATCTCGAACGACTCGCCGAGATGTTCGAACGGCTTGTCCGCGGCCGGCGCCGCGGTCGGGATCAGCGCGTAGCGAAGCTGTCTCACCTGCGCCGATGCTCGTGGTCTAGATCTCCCCGATCATCCGCCGCTGCTCGTGTTTTGACTCGCCCGATCATCCGCGCCGCTGCTCGTGGGGCGCACCGTCGTGGCGTGACGGGGTACGTGCACCGTGTGAGGGCAGCGATCTCGCTCGCGGGTCGATCTCGATGGCCCGATGACGCCACACGGGCTCGCGGGGCTCACGGCGGAGCGTCGGTTTTGGGGCATCGATTCCACGAAGCATCGGGCCGAACAGCGCCTCGAGCGAAACGTCGGAGTCGTCTTCGGGGTCGAGTATCCGTCCGCCGCGCGAAATGAAGTCGTGGAGGATCGTGCCGAGAAACTGGAAGGCGAGCAGCAAGGCCTGGAGCGTGCCTCCCCTTTGATCGGGTGACGTGGCGAGTGAAGCCCTTCAACCTCGATAGGGCGGTGTGACTCGAAGCTTGCAGCCGGATCCCAGCGTGTATGGTCGGCCGACTGCGATGTGGCCCGGGATTCGGCGTCCGTCAGGGTGCACGATGATGACCCGCAACTCGGCGATCCAGACGGGCGGCGGGCGAGTGGCTGCCATCCGGCGACGCTAACACCGCTCGATCACGAGACAGCGTCCTGGGCCTTCGGCTCTGACTTCGCGACCACCGGCGTTTTGGCGCGCTTTTCCTTCACATCAGGTGCTCGTTCAGCGAGCTCATCGGCAGGGACTTTCTGTCCGCGGGGTTCAGCTTCACGAGCGGTAGGAGGTTTCAGATCAGATTCTTCACCGTCTCGTCGTCGAAGGTCACCGTGTCGATGTTGTGCGCGACGTGGTTCCACATCCCGGGGCACCCTGACGTGTTTGTTGCCCGGCCGTTGCCCGCTGACGACGTCGCGCTCGACGAGCTTTCGCTCCTTCCGGGCGGCTCCTGGGCGAGGCGGTCGAGGTCGCGCACGGCGCCTGGAGCACAACGACGGCGTCGAGGCGTCGGGGCTAGAGATCGAGGTCGAGGGCTACACGTGCCCCGACCTTGAACATGGTGATGTCCTCATCGCCCCAGACGCGCTCGTAAGAGATCCCGAACGCCGCGCCCGGAAACACGAAGCGCGTCCGCAGCGCGCGCGCGCCGAACGCGGCGCCGACGTGGATGCCGTGATCGTACTTGTTCCAGTCGCGCTCGGTGGTGCGGCCGATCCAGCCGCCCTCGAGCTCGACGTACGAGTTGAGGAACGTCTTGCGATAGACCACCGGCGCGACCACGTCGGCCGCGATCTCGAGGTTGCCGCGATTGCCCATGGCGTCCTTCGGGAACCCGGCGCTGCCGCCGATCTCGAGGCCGACGTAGACGCCGTCGCCGTTGCCGAGCATGCGGCCGAGCAGCAGCCGGCCCGCGCCGCCGGCGGAGACGTCGGCGTCCTTGCCTTGCTGGATCGCGATCGCCTTGCCACCGCCACCGAGCGAGACCTGGAACCGGTGCTCCGAGATCTGGCGGCCGCGGTAGGTGTCCTCGGGCTCGATCCAGAACGGGCACTCGTGCGCGGACTCCTCGGCGCGGCGCAGCACCAGGCGGACGCGCGTCAGCACCAGCAGGTCGTCGACCTTCGAGAGGTTTTTGCCGCGCTCGCGCCACGCGAGCTCGACGTCGCCGCCGTGCTCCGCGATCTGATCGTCGAGCCACCTCGCGAGCGCGCGGCGCGCGAGGGGATGCACGCGGCATGTCGAGTCGAGGGTGGTCTCGAGCATGCCCTCGACCCGGGTGCGATCGATGCCCCAGCCGGTGGCTGCGGCGATCGTGACCTGCCGCTCCAGGTCGCGAAACAGCGCGCGCTCGGTCGGGTGGGCCGGGGCTCGTCGCATGCTGCACGCGGCGAGCAGGACGAGCGCGAACCGGAGGAACATCGCGGGCGCAGCGTACGCGCGCCGCGCGGAAACAGCTACCCCGCCGCGGGCTTGCGCGGGCGGATGCGAGCCTTCGCCGGGCGCGCCGCGTGGAAGTGCGGTCCGGAGATCGTGACTCCGGGATACTTCGCCGTGATCGTCGCCGCGCCAGCGAGCGCGCGCTTGCCCGTCTTGTCGTCCTCGTACTTGAACGGGTCGCCGGAGTCGGCCGGATGGAACGACATCACCGAGAATCCGGTGCTCTCGTCGACAGAAATGAAAATACGCTCGGGACGGTTACGGACCTTAGGCTCGGGCAAAGCTGCTCCTTCTCGGCGTCCCCTCAGGATTGACGACGGACGTAAGGCCTAGCACGGCCGGGAGTTTGGGGCCACTTATCGAACCAACTACGGGAACAGTCGTTTCGCCGCAGATACCGCGCGATCTCGGACAGTTCGGACGTCGAGCGTCTGCAGCGCGCGGTCGCGAACCACGACCCGACCGTCGACGGCGACGTGACGGACATCGCAGGCCTTCGCGGCGTACGCGACCACCGACCACGGCGAGGACGACGGGACCTGGTGCAGTGGTGACAGGTCGATCGCGATGACGTCGCCGCGCTTGCCGACCTCGAGCGAGCCGATCTTGTCGGCGAGGCCGAGCGCCGCGGCGCCGCCGAGCGTGGCGAGCTTGACCACCTCGGGGGCGGGCAGGGTGCGCGGACCGTGCGCGTGCTTGTGCAGCAGCGCGGCGAGGCGGAGCTCGAGGAAGCCGTCGAGGTTGTTGTTGCACGGCGCGCCGTCGGCCCCGATCGCCACCGACACGCCGGCCGCGATCAGCGCGGGCACGTCGCAGACGCCGGAGGCGAGCTTGAGGTTCGACGACGGGCAGTGGCAGATGTGCGTGCCGGTCTTCGCGAGCAGCGCGCGCTCGGCCGCGGACAGATGCACGCCGTGCGCGATGCAGACGTGATCGCCGAGCAGGCCGAGGTCGGCGAACACGTCGATGTTGTCCTTGCCGAACCGCTGTCGGACCAGCTCGATCTCGCCTCGGTTCTCGCTCGCGTGCGTGTGGATGCGGACGCCCCTGGCCTTGCTCTGCACGCCGACCTCGCGCAGCAGCTCGTCGGTGCACGACAGCACGAAGCGCGGGGCGTACGCGTAGCGCAGGCGATCGTCGGCGGCGCCGTGCCAGCGCTTGATCAGCTTGTCGGACTCGGCGAGCGACGACGCCGTCGATTCGCGCAGGCTGGCCGGCGTGTCGGGCGCGTCCATCATCGCCTTGCCGATCGTGGCGCGAATGCCGGAGCGCTCGGCGGCCCGGAAGATCTCGTCGGTGTGATGCACCGTCGCCATGTCGAGGATCGCGGTGGTGCCACCGAGCAGCAGCTCGGCGCACGCGAGCTCGCCCGCGGCACCGGCGGCCTCGGCATCGAGCGACCCCTCGTACGGCCAGATCACGCCGCGCAGCCAGTCCATCAGCTCGAGATCGTCGGCGCGACCGCGCGCGAGCGTCTGCACGGTGTGGACATGCGCCTGGACGAGGCCGGGCATCACGAGCGTGCCGGCGCAATCGACGATCTGGTAGTCGCTCGTCGTCGGCGTGTAGCTGCCGCCGACCTGGATGATCGCGCCGTCCTTGCAGGCGACGTCGCCGGACAGCACCCGGTGCTGCGGATCGATCGTCAGGATCGTTCCGCCTCGCAGAACCAGCTCGCTCACGGCAGTTCTTTGCCCGTGAACCCGTCGGGGATCAGCTGCGCGAGCGTCCACGAGCGGCGCTCGCCCTTGGGGTTGATCGAGGTGACGGTGACCGCGTGCGGATCGTCCGCGAACTCGAGCAGTACCTGGCGACACGCGCCGCACGGCGACGACGGTGGCGACGCGTCGGTGACCACGCTGACCTCGCGCAGGTGCTTCGACCCGGCGAGCACGGCGGCGAAGATCGCCGTGCGCTCGGCGCAGATCGCGAGGCCGTACGACGCGTTCTCGATGTTCGCCCCGACGTAGTGCTTGCCGTCGGTCATCTCGATCGCGGCGCCGACCTTGAACTTCGAGTACGGCGCATGCGCGCGTTGCTGCGCGGTCACCGCGAGATCGTCCAGTTGCTTGCTCACGCGAGCTCCTTCCCCGCCACCAACGCGGCCAAGATCGAATCGAGCAGGGTCTCGAACGTCGCGCGGACGCGCGTCGCGGTCTCGGTGACTTCGTCGTGCGACAGCTCGGCACCGGTGATGCCGGCGGCCTGATTGGTGATGCACGAGATGCCGATCACGCGGGCGCCCATGTGCCGCGCGACGACGACCTCGGGCACCGTCGACATGCCGGTGGCGTGCGCGCCGACGACTTGCAGCATCTTGACCTCGGCGGGCGTCTCGTAGGTCGGGCCCGGCATCGCCACGTAGACGCCTTCCTCGAGCGCGATCTGCTTCGCCTTCGCGGTCGCCTTGACCAGCGTGCGCAGCTCCGGCGCGTACGCCTTCGTCATGTCGGGGAACCGCGGCCCGAGGCGGTCGTCGTTGGGACCGCGCAGCGCGTGGTCGCGCAGCATGTCGATGTGATCGCGGATCAGCATCAGCGTGCCCGGCGCCCACGCGGGGTTGAGCCCACCGGCGGCGTTGGTGATGATCAGGACCTTCGCGCCGAGCGCGACCAGCACGCGCGCGGGGAACGCGGCCGTGGCGGCGCTGTGGCCCTCGTAGACGTGGACGCGACCCTGCATCGCGACGCACGGCACGCCCTCGCGGGTCCCGAACACCAACCGCCCCTTGTGCCCGACGACATGCGAGCGCGGGAACTCGGGAATCTCGCCGTAGTCGATCGCCTTCGCGGTGTCGAGCTTGTCGGCATAGCCGCCGAGGCCGGACCCCAGGATCAGGCCGACCTTGGGAGCCGCGTCCGGGATCGCCTTCTTGATCGCCGCAGCGGCGCCGTGGACACGATCGTAGAGGGAGGGTGCGTCGGTCATCGGATCACCTCGAGGATCCGGGACGGCCGGTCCTCGAAGGGAGCGTCGGCCCGGTCGATCACGAAGGCGTTCTCGATCATCGCACGCGCCTCGGCGAGACGGCCATCTCCTGGCGGAAGACTGTGGTTGAGCATCACGCTGGGCGGACCGCCGGCCTCGATCACCTCGCCGAGGTACGCGTCGACGACCAGGCCCGCCGACGGGTCGATCGTGTCTTCTTTGGTGCGGCGCCCGGCCCCGAGGATCAGCGCCGCGATGCCGAGCGCTTCGGAATCGATCGCCGTGATCTTGCCCGGCTTGAGCATCAGCTCGTCGCGCGACTTCGGCTTGGGCAGCACGCTCCCGGGCGAATCGCAGACGCGCGGGTCGCCGCCCTGCGCCTCGACGACCTTGCGGAACACCTCGAGCGCGGAGCCATCCGCGAGGACCTTCTCGATCTTTGCGCGCCCCTCCTCGGGAGTCTTGGCCACACCGCCGAGCACCAGCATCTCGGCGCCGAGCACGTGGGTGAGCTCGCGGGTGTCGACCGGACCACCGCCGCGCAGCACCTCGATCGATTCACGGATCTCGAGGGCGTTGCCGATCGTGCGGCCGATCGGCGCGTTCATGTCGGTCAGCACGCAGGTGATCTTCTTGCCGCCGCGGATGCCGATCGCGCGCATCAAGGCGCACAGCTCGCGGGCCTTCTCGATCGTCTTCATGAACGCGCCCTTGCCGACCTTGCAGTCGATCACGAGGCCGTCGATGCCCTCGGCGAGCTTCTTCGACATGATCGAGCAGCTGATCATCGGCAGCGACTCGACGGTCGCCGTGACATCGCGCAACGCGTACAGCTTCTTGTCCGCGGGGGCGATCCGCGACGTCTGACCGATCAGACAAACCCCGAGCTTGTCGACGAGCTCGGTGAAACGGTCGACGCCGAGGTCGACGCGGAACCCGGGGATCGACTCGAGCTTGTCGAGCGTGCCGCCGGTGTGGCCGAGCCCGCGGCCCGACACCATCGGCACCGCGACCCCGCACGCGGCCACCGCCGGGGCGAGCGGAATCGAGATCTTGTCGCCGACGCCGCCGGTCGAGTGCTTGTCGATCTTCGCGCGCTTGATCGCGGACAGGTCGAGCACGTCGCCCGAGCGGGTCATCGCGTCGGCCCAGGTGGCGAGCTCCTTGTCGTCGAGGCCGCGAAAGAACACCGCCAT
>Ga0075163_10010934_pt1 | contig 11838 bp, 8 predicted proteins | sample JI1023141ADNA_FD_71478 | JGI IMG/M metagenome (GOLD analysis project Ga0075163, IMG submission 71478) | Wastewater effluent complex algal communities from Wisconsin, to seasonally profile nutrient transformation and Carbon sequestration -... | ecosystem: Engineered > WWTP > Effluent > Algae... | reverse complement strand
CGTCCGGTGCTCCAGCACCAGACGCACCGCTCGAGCCTTCAGCTCGGGATCAATCACCTTGGGCATGTGCTCATCCTCCTGGACTCAAACAGGAGCGGCATCAAACCCGGGGCGGTTCACGAAGCGGCGGCACAACCTCACCCATATGGAGTATCCCTGCCGCGTAGTTCCATCGCGTGCTCGCAGTAATAGGCGCCCGCGCCGGTTCGGACCGTTTGTACAGAGCCCGGGGGCGGTCGATCGGTGTCGATTGGCGTTACGAGAAGTGTAGGACTGTGCTGGACCATTCGCCTCACGCAGTCGACGCCAGCTGGGTGTCCCAAGTGGACCGGCTGAGCATCGGCACGTCCACCGATGCCGCGCAGGTGGACCAGCCCCCTTGGTAGCCCGCAACGTGCGGCCCACCTGTGAAACCTCAAGAAGTCATCTGATCCCGTTCGTTGGCTTCCCACGGGAACCATGGCAGACGGTACGAGCCACTGACTGGGGCAGAGCTGGACATGGTCGGTTAACCACAGAGGCGGCAGTCGCCGCAGACCCTGAGCGTCGCCGATGGCGCGCAGCACCTGCCAATTCAGGGCCTCGACGGCTGCGCAGACGGCGCTGCTATGGGCGGGCAAAGCTGTGAGCAGGAGCTGCATAGGACCGGGCAGCCGGTGAGGGGCAGTCACCCCTAGGTACACCGGGTCCACAGGGCGTCCCACGCGATCACGGATCTGGACTCGATCGTCCGCGGCCTCAAGGAAGACGTCTATTGGCGCGAGTTCGTCGGGCCGTGTCGCGGACCGGACGATGCGGCGCTCGAGCCAGGGAAGGGCAGGACGTTCGAGGCAGCCGTCGTCGAGCTCAACCGCATCAGGCCAAGAACCGAACCAATCCCGCAACGCCGCTGCGGGCTCCACCTGGACGCCCGCGACGTCTAGGGCTGGGGACCCAGGACGCACGTACCGCGGGAAGAACGACATCCGATCCTCGCCCCAGAAGGTCACGCGGACGCCGAGGCCGTCACCCAAACGATCAACGATCGGCAACAGCCGAAGCGCTGCGCGACGACCGGTCGTCACGGCTTCCATGCCTAATGGCACCTCACCCGCCCCGAACAACGGCGACTCCGTCGCCCAGGCTGAGGCGACCTCCTCAGCCAAAGCGGGAGGCTCCACCTGATCACCATGACGAGCTAGGCCGGACCAGATGCCGCCCACCCCTCCACCGGACGGTCCATCCGTGGAGATCAACGCGACGGCAGTCTCAAGGTCGAGGCCCCGCTGGGCGCCCAATCTCCGAACAAAGGCTGATAACGCAGCGTGCCCCCACCTCACTTCGCTTTCCACTATGGACGTGCCGAACCACTCAAGGTCCGCGATCGCGGCACCAAGGGCGGGGGCGCCGAGGTCTATCGGCGCGGTGACACTGTCCCCTGTCGTGGCATTCGCCAGACCAGACGGCACGAGTCTCCGACCGGCTAGGTCTGGCGTCCTCGGCTCAGTGACGAGGGCGCCCACGCTGGTGCCGCAGTACAACCCCCACGGAGTCGGCCGGTAGGCCGCGCGCCACCGCAGTGACCAGACCGCACGAGCTGTGCGCTGGTTGACCGGAACCAGTTCGGGATTTGCGGTCCGCAGCGCGGCGGCGAACGGACCCACGTTGGCTGCCTGCCCGAGGGAGGCGGTGTCGTCGGAGACTAGCGACGCCCAGAGGTGGGCGAGGTCTTTCTGGCAGCGTCGTACCTCCCGCTGGCGCGACCACCAGTCGGCAACCGCGGCTGCCATGTCGGGGGGTAGTCCGTCCTCGAACGTGCAGTCCCCTGGTGCCCTAGCGTTGTGCAGGTTCCGGCGCAGGCCCAGCAACCGTGCCCTGCTCTGTCGCCCGGCCCGAGGGATCACGCTCCCGACGTCATCCGCCAACTCTTTCCCGCGCCGCGCCAGCCGCTCCAACTCTTCGTCGACCTGGAGGTGAGACTCGATGAACGCTTCGAACGTCGACCGGGCCGTGTGGTCGACGGGCAGGCATGGGACTCGACTGAGGACGAGCGGGAATACGGTCACGGCAGGTCGTGGGGTGAGCACGTGGACCTCACCAGGGATGCGGTGACCTGCTGCGTCGTCAGATCAAAGCCCATGCGGTTCCAGTGAAACGCCGCCCAGAACGGGAGGACCGACCGGAGGTGCACCTCCATCATCGGCTGCGCCTGCTTAGCCTGCCGAGCGAGAGAGTGAAGAGCTTGCGCGAAACGATCGACCAGGACGTCTTCACTGGAGCCCGCAGGTGGTCGGGCCGTGCCGGAAAAGCACTCCTTAACCCATCGCTGGGCACTGTGGGGTGGGATGGGATTGGATCTAGCTAGTGAGTAGGTCGGCAGCCGCCCCGTGGAGGCAAACCTGGCCCAGACGTCCCAGTGTTCCCATGGGTCGGCCACCAGGGCCCTGAACTCGGTGGTGAGCAACAGCAGCGAGTAGTCGACGGAGCCGAGTCGATTGTGACCGTTGGCGACCAGAGAGAGGTACGACGACACGGCCGCACTGTCCGCGGTGAAGGCCGCGTGGGTCAGCGAAGTCCCGGCCGCTCCGCCAAAGAGATGGGTCTCGGGGAGGTAGGGGCCGACGTTCGCCACGGATCCGCCATCCCCGAGGACGGAAACGAGAAGGCGGAACAATGTGGCTCGGACAGCTTCCGGGCGCTCATCCATATGCACGGCGGCGCGCACGAGGACTCCCGGGGGCTTGCGCACGAAGAACCAGTGCCTCGCTCTCTCCTCTGAAACGCCCGGTGAGGTCCATAACGACAACGCCGCCCCTACATCTGCCGCGAAGAACGATCGCACCTGTCGGGCGTCGTCTAGGCGGATCCCCAACTGCACCCAGCGCGAACCATCTCCCTCGGCGCGTTTACCGAGAAGTTGCTCAACGATGGAGAGGTCAGACACCGGTGGCGGACCAGCCACTGAAGGAGCTCTCGTGACCAAGCGGGAGAGGCAGCGCCACATAGCGGGGGCGCGGTCCGGCCTGGCGGTCCTCGAACACAAGGCCAGTCTCCGTTAGCAGCAGAAGCCAACCTTCAGCGTCGGTGACGAAGGACGCACGGTCGAACACGATGGGAATCTCACCCGGTCGAGCGCTCGCCGCGTAAAGGGCGCTAACGTCGAACTCGACGTCATGCAAATCGCCGTCCGCTTCCTCCATCGCGGCTTCAACAAGCCGCTGTACCGTATGTGGCTGCTGCAAGCTAGCCAATACAGACGGCGCGTAACCGGCCAAGCGGAGGATCCGCGGACCGAATGCGGGTCGGGTGTCCTCGACGATTAGGTCGGCGCCTTCGTTGCGATAAGCAAGGCGCGCGCCGGCCCGACGGGCCGCCCGCCAGGCGGCCACTCCGTTCCCGAGTTCCGCGACATAGTCCGGGGTTGGCCTCCGGCTCTGCACATCGTCGCGGCGGAACATGTAGGCAACCTGTGCGATCCTGTCGAGATCGAAAGGATAAAGGGCCTCGTATGCCTCCAACGGGCGCAACTGGATGCCGAAACTCTTTGGGTCGTTGTGATACGGGCTGAAGCGGTGGAACTCAACGTGCGCCACCGTCGCGGGAGGATCCAGGTGCGCGAGCGCTGGTAACTGCCTCACCACGTCGTCGTACCATCCTGGATCCTCACCCGGGAAGCCAACCAGCAGGTTATAAACAGGCCGGACGCCCAAGCTTTGGGCGTTGCGGATGAATTCCACATTTTGCGCCGCCGTTACCCCCTTTCGCATCAGCGCCAGCGTCGCGGAGCTGAAGGATTCAATGCCGGGCTGTACCGCCGTAACCCCGGCAGCGGCAAGTGCCTTGATGTGCGATCTGCGAAGATTCGCCTTTACTTCGAAGAAGAACTCCACCGGCACATCAAGCGCACCGAGGGTCCTCAAGTCGTCGAAGTAGTCCATTGCCAGGATGTTGTCCGTCATGTATACGAATCGTGCCCCTGTTGACTGTACGCAGTCGCGAACCTCCGCGACCAGCTTGTCGAGGCTCTTGCGGCGGTAGGCCATGCCATTGGCGTTTAGCCCGCAGAAGGTGCAGTGGTGCTTGGCGCCCCACCAGCATCCTCGGGAGGACTCCATGGCGAGAACAAGGGGCAGCCTGCTTGCCACACCCGTCCGGTGCCGCTCAGAGATCCAGTCGTCGAAGTGTGGCGTCGGCAACGAGTCGAGATCCTTCAAAGGCTGCGGCTCCCGCGAGGACAGGTCACCGGCCGGCAGATCGTGCTGACCCCAAAGAGAGCGGAAGAGAACGCCGTCAGGAGGCACGACTGCGTGCTCCTCGGAAAGGCTGCTGACGAAGTCTGGGAAGGAGGTGTCGGCCTCGCCGACGAACAACGCGTCCAGGAACGGGAACTCCTCGAACAGGGCCCGCCCCATCTCCCCGTCGCAATTCGCTCCCCCGAGGACGACAAGCTTGGCCGGCCACACGCGCTTGACCTCCTTGGCCAACGCCAACGCTGGTAGGTTTTGAAAGAAGGTCGTCGATATCCCGACGACGTCGGCGTTAGCAAGCCTCTGCACCATGGTGGCCACGAGTCCGCTCGCCCGTTGGCGCAAGTTCCAGATCGTCCCCGCGTCGACCGGCTCATCCGGCAGGGAAAGGCTGCGATTGAACAAATCGGTTGCAGTGTCGACGTCTCGATCCGCCATGTGGGAGCCGTAGACCACGCCTGCAAAGGCCCACTCGTTGAAGGGAAACCAAGTCCGTTCGGTTAGCGCCCGGTAAGCGTGCAAACCGACGTCTCCAGCCTCAACGTCCTGGGCTACGTCGAGGTTCCAATAGTGGACGCGTGTGCGGAACCCGCGCGACGCCAGTTGTGCGCTAAGAAGACTGAGCCCGAGGCTGGGCAGCCCAGCGGGCCCGAACGGTGGGTACACGAGGTCCACCCGCGCTGGGCTAGACCATTCTCTGGCCGGCTCCCACACCACGCGCCTTGTGACGGTTCGCGGTCGTTCTCCGATCTGCGCCAGCGTCATGACATCCCCTTGCCGTCGGTGGCCAAGGCAAGCCACCGGGCGTCCACGCTCGTCACTATCCCCCGCGAGGCGAGTAGTTCAAGCGCCTCTTGTTCTGTGCGGCCTTCGAGGAGCTCAGCGCCAACAGTGGCTGCCTCCATCGTCAAGGTCAGATCATCCGCGGTCAGCGTTTCGGAGATGGGGTCCCCGCGGTCAAGGTCGGCGAGGTCGTTTAGGCGGGCAGCCCTACGAAGCCGCTTGTGGACCGCGTGGCACCAGCCGACGAGCAGGTAAGCAAACACAGCGTGGGAGTGTCGCCCGTCACGCACGAGGGTCACCGTATCGCCGATGCACTGTTCGAGAAACGCCCCTGCGCGGTATCGTCGTTGCCACGCCCGCACAGCCGACCAGAGCTGCGTCTCATATTGGTCGCGCGCACTAGGGGTCCGGTCCGCGTCAAAGTGATAGGACAACCGCATACGCGCGTCGGGGTCCAGACCTGCGTAAGCAATCTCAGAATTCCAAGCCGGCCTCAGGTTCCGCAGCCCGAAGCCGATCGGGTCACCGTATAGGGGGCTGAAGCGGTCGATCACGACCGGATTGGGATTGCGCGGGGGAGGCAAGTGAACGATTTTCTCCATAAGCTGGATATCATCCTGGTACCAAGCGGCATCCTCGCCAGGGAAGTCGTATAGGTAGAACCACAGCGGATCAATTTCCTCGTTACGGCACCATTTCAATAGCTCCAGCTGGGTCGCCGCCCGCGCTCCCTTCCGCATGTGCTTGAGCGTGTGAGTGTTGAGGCTTTCCACACCGGGCTGGATGGTGGTGAACCCCGCCAGTCGCAGGGTGCGCACCTGCTCTTCACGCAAGTTCGACTTCGTCTCGCAGAAGAGGATCAGCCCCTCGCTCTCGAGGTCAGGCAGTAGGGTGTCGATATAGTCGAGATCCAAGATATTGTCCACGAGCACTACTGGGCGACGGCCCCAGGTCCGCACAGGTTCCCGGATCTCCTCCAGCGCCCGACCGGGGGTCTTCGACCGGAAGACCATCCCGGCGGGGTTTAGACCGCAGAACACGCAGTGCTGGACAGCGCCCCACCAGCACCCGCGGGAGAGTTCGACCGGCAGAGAAGTCGCCCCGACGCTCTCGAGCCAGTCCGGCCGTTGCTGGAAATAGTCGGAGAAGTCCGGAGATGCCACGTCGTCCATGCGGGCAACCGGTCTGGCCGGTATCGCAGCAACATCGTCTTCGGCACGAACCTGGATGCCGGCGATGGCGTCCACCGGTGCGCCCCGCTCGAGCGCCCGCACATACTCCGGAAGCGTGAGATCGGCCTCGCCGGACAGAACGTGGTCGACCCAAGGGAACGACCGTAGGAGCTGCGCACCCATCTCTCCTTCGCAGTTGGCGCCGCCGAATAGTACGGTGACCTCAGGCGCCACTTGTTTGATCTCGCGCGCCAGGGCCAAGCTGGCGACGTTCTGCGAGAAGGTCGAAGAGAATCCGACCACGCTGTATGACGACCAGTCACAGGTGTCTACGCAGCGCCGGATGAAGTCTTGGGAGCGATCCAGCAAGCCCAACAAGCGCTCGCTCATCAAAACCATCTCGTCTACGCCGAGTGGACCGTGGGGCAGAGTCGGTAGCGCCCCCACCAGGTCGGTGACCTTGGCGATGGTGTCGGGCCAAAGGAGCGGGGCGAAGAACGCCTCTCCGAGGTCCTCCGCGGTCGCAACGAACGAGTAGTCCTTGATTGCCTCCGCGGGCGAACCCTGCTCGCCCATGAGGCGCAGCCACTCGAGGCTCCCATAGAATATATGACAGCGATGTCCCTCCCGGGAGACGCTAGCTTTGAGCGAACTTGGTCCCAACGCGGGCATCAGGACCGGCATGAATGGCATGGAGACTAGGCAGATCCCTTGGCCGGTGTTCACGGGTCAGTCTCGGCCGCTGCTCCCGCTGGCATCAGCCCGTCGAGGAGTCGCTTGAGCATGTAGTCACCCACGATGTTTTCGACCTCCTCAGTTGGGACTCCCTGCGTCGACCGCACGCAGAGCTCACAGATCGAGGTGTAGGTCTCCGGCAGATCGCGGTCCGGCCGAGCCGCCTTCATTACCTCGTGCAGTCGTCGTGGACCTTCGAGGTTTATCAAGCGGAAGTGCGATCGCGCCCGCATCTTGTCGTAGAGGTCGGCGATACTTTCGCGGTGGGCATTCCCGACCGTGAATGCGCCCACCTTCCCTCCGGCGCAGCAGCACGCCTGAAAGGCGCCGTCGGGATAGATCACCGGCTTGTTCACGACCTCGCCGCAGGCGCTTCCCAAGGGGAAGAAGTCCAAGGGGTAGTAGCGCAGTTCCGAGGGGTAGTTGGCGGCGCGGCCGAGGCCAATCAGCCCTCCAAAGTAAAGGAAGACATGGTCATCGGCGTAGGGGGCCAACGGCTGCTTCGCCGCAAGGATGGTGCGAAGATCCAGTAGAACGTCCTGGGGCACGCCGTACAGGTCGGAGAACTCCTCGAACGGGTCGCGATCGGCGTTGCTGACAAACGACACGATGCGCGGATACCCGAGCTGCCGTGCGCACTCCAGTCCGTTCCGGAGGATCTCGGGCGGTTCGAACTCCAAGTGGAACTTGTCGGCGCTGAAGTTGAGTTCCGACAGCCCCGCCTGCTGTAGCTTTCCGAGAAAGTCCAAGCCGTTGTCTAGCTTCTTCGCCCACCACCCGTTGGTAACAATTCGGGTAGTCAGACCTAGGTCCCGGCACAGGCTGAGCAGGCGCAAGAGGTCCCGTCGTACGAGCGTTGGCTCGCCTCCAGTGAAAGTCACTTTCGCAAAGTCGTTAAGGCCGGCGGCCTCGACGATGAACCGGGTGGCGTCCTCCAGACTCATCCGGTCGCGCACCAAGGGCGAGGACTCGATTCCGCAATGGCGGCACGCGATGTTGCAACGGCGCGAGAGCATAAGTGCGATTTCTCGGCCGCCAAAACCGAGTGGAGCAGAATGGGCGGTGGCTCCCCCCGCCGGGATCCCAGTCATTCCCGAAGCTGGCGGATTAGCGTGGCCACTTCGGGAACGCTCAGTCCGCTCACCCTCAGCCCTCCGGGCCCTTCGACTGTGAGCCCCGTCGCTCCGCGGGAGACGCGCTCAATGCCTGACGCTGGAAGAACCCTCTGTTCGAGGTCATCGGTCAAGCCGGCCACTGCGACCGGGACTGCTACGACGGCCGCGACCACAGCGGCGACGACCGCAACTGTGGCATCCTCGCCCGAGTCGCGCAGTCCTCGCTGCACTGACGCCGCAACACTGAGGTCCCGATTCACCACGGGGATCGTTTCGGCCACGAAGTCGGTGACAGCTTGCGGGTCTCGCGCGTCCAGAGCGTCAAACGAGAGTTTCTCGGACTTCAGTGAGGTGTTCAACCGACTGACTTGGGACTCCAGCATCGCTGGGTCTATGTGGTCGGGGAGGTCGACCCCCTCGGGGACCGTGAGACCGTTCTCCTCCAAGTACCCCTTGGGGTTTGCGGCGAAGGCCGCGCGCGCAGCCTGGTCGGATAGGAGCTTCTGTTGGAACTCGAGAACTGTTGCCATTTCCACGCACTCTCTTCGAAGAAAGCGGACTAGCCAATTCGATGGCTCTTCGAGGGTGTGCACCAGGCTGTACGAACGCCTTGTGGCGCATCCAAACTGGCATCTGCGCATCACACACACAGATGTCGTGGCCATCGTGTGGGTCGGATAGCGCGTCGACACTTGTGCCCCATCCCGCGCGACCCGACTTGTGGGGTTTCGCCGTTAAGGCGATGCATCCGAGTCTCCACCCGTTCCATGGGCACGTCAAGCCCTCTACCGTGTCGGATGACCCGCATCGTCGCTCGGCCCCTTGGGCGTGGAGCTAAGCGTGCGGTCCAGCTTGGCTGCCTCAGGAGACGCAAGGACTCCCGAGTCCCGCAACTTCTGGGCTCGTCGCGGCAGATCCTCGCCGAACAGACGTGCCACTCGTGCGACCTCCTCACGCGACAGCGTCGCCTTGCCCTCCTCCCCCGCAACGTCCACTGGTTCCGGGCTGACGGAATACACCGTCGATGGCACGGTGGGGTTGGCGACCGCGGTGATCGGGAGGATGCGCGCGTACGGGGATGTGATCTGGGATCAGGAGCCTCCCGCGACACGCGGACAATCTGGATTGCAGGCCGCGCGGGGCAAAGCCTGGGAAGATCGGGACATGGCGACCAATACCGAGCGGGCTCTCGATCGGCGGGTGAACATCCTCTTTAGGACATCTGAGGAGGGTCGTGCTGAGTTGCGTGCGCGTGCAGCGGCCCATGGCGTGACTCTTCAAACCTATTTGGAGTCGGTGGCGTTCGGCCGGCCGCTGGGAACGGATCGCCACGGCGGACGCCCCCCACAGAGCCAGGAGGAACTCCCGCTCACCGGATGACACCGATCAGGGCAGTGCCCTGACAACGACTCGGGCCGCCGTTTGCCGCGGCGGCCCGTAAGTCTGAAGTTGTTGGCCGGTTCCTTTTGCCGAGGAACTGACCGGTCAAGTCTCTCTCAACCTACAAGTCAGGAGGCTTTGTGCTGCCTACTGTAGCAAGTGGTGGCCGTGCTGTGGAAGAACCCAGGTCATCGCGTTCTCGTCGTGTCCCGGCTGCTGTGGTGCAGCTGGATGAGGTGTTGTTCCTCCCGAGTGGCTGGTTTGCGTTGTCTGCGGGGAATCAGCGGGTGCCGGGCGTAGTGGTGCCGTCGTTGTCGGCGGGGCTGGGATTGGTGGGGCAGGGGGACGTCGCGTCGCTGGTGGGCCGGCTGCGTCCGGGTTTCCGCGTGGTGGATGTTGATGTGGAGGGGTTGCGAGGCCAGGTGATCGCGGACGAGGTCACGGCGTGGTGCCAGAGCCGCGGGTTGTGGTGTCTGCAGCGGCCGTCGGGGGGCGCGGTCGGCCGCACCCACGTGTTCGTGGCCATCGGCGAGGATCTGGACGCCTTGTCCGAGTGTGTGGCGGGGTTGCGAGCGGCGTATGGGGTGGCACGGGCGGCGATTGATGTCCGGGAGTTGGTGCGGCCGTTGTCGGCGCCGCACCGCACCGGGGTTGAGACCCGGCCGCTGGGGTCGGTGCAGGCAGCGTTGGCGGATCTCCGCAGACGAGTCGTCATCGACACGGCCGCGGCCGGGTCACGGCGTGCCCGGGCGAGTACCGCGCCGGGGGTCGTGTTGGTGCCCCGGCCCCGGCCGCGGCGGGAGCTGCCGTCGCCGTGGCAGGCGTTCCTGGCGACGGGGGTGCGCCCGGACCTGGGGCAGCACGAACCGGATCGGGCGGGGATGGACTGGAGCCGGTCGACGTTCGAGGCGATCGCCACCGCGACCATGTTGCGGGCCGGCTGGAACGTCGAGGAGGCGTGGGCGGCGATCGTGGGTGCGCACCCGGAAGCGATGGATCACGCGCGAGCGGATCGAGGCCGGTGGGTGCGGCATGTGTGGAATCGGGCGGTCGAGGACGACAACACCCGCCCCCTGCCGGCGCCACGGGTCGACCCGGCGGTGTGGGCGGCGGTGCAGGCCGCTGAGGCCCGGTTGCGGGCGGCCGCGTGGAGCGTGCCGCCCCGGCGGCGGGTGACGCTGTTGCGAGTCGGGCACGCAGTTCTGGATCGCATCATCCGCACCAACGCGGTGCGGGTGCCGGTGCCAGAGCGGGACCTGGTCTTAGACACCGGGATCAGTGACCGGGCCACCGTCCGCCGTGCGCTGCGGTGGCTGCACGACCGGGTAGTGGGTGTGCTGGACGTCGAGGCGTTCGATCCCCGCCAGCCGCGCAGCTCCTCCTTCGAATTCGAGATACCCCCAGCCGCGGTCGGGGAGGGGGGTGTGCCCCAAATCCCCCCACCTAGTAGTCACACCCCCCTCCCCCGCATGCTCCTGGGCTTGTCCGGGACTGCCTGGCTGTTGATGCGAGTTCTTGCGCAGAACCTCGGGCAGTGGTGGGACCTGGCTGATCTGACGGTGCAGTGCCAACTGGATGAGGCTGCGGGTGTGCCTATTGGGGGGAAACGGTTACGAGGAGTGCGTACGGTGTTGGCGGAGCTCGCGCAGCACGGATTGGCCCGGTGTGATGCGGACGGTCGGTGGGCGGCCTCGGATATCCCTGCGAGCGATGTGCGGGAGCGAGATGTCAGCTGGGATGGCCTCGTCATGCAGATCCAAAGCGAGCGGGATGCGTATCGGAACGGTGGGCAGTCACGCTGGCAGGTGGCTCGTGCGGCGTCGATCAAGCGGGAACGAGCGAAACAGCGGGCCTGGTGGGACGGGCTCGACCCGGCCGAGCAGGCGGCTCGACACGCGACCTGGGCGGCCCGATTCGACCGGTTGAGCGTGGAGGACCAATTCCAGGTCAAGGCCGACCTCGCCCGCCGTAGTGAGGTCGAGGGCATCTCTCCCGCAGCTCGGCATCAACGCTGGATCTACAGCATGGACCCGGATGATCTTGTGATGTTCGCTTCCGAACGCGCGGTCAGGTTCGCGTCCATCCCCTTACCCCGCCAGGTCGCGGCCGTGCGTGCCTGGGAGGCCTATCGCCGCGAGTTCGGTGTCCCCCGGGGGTCATGGCAGATCGGTGATCGCCGACGGGATCGATCCGACGTCGCTGATGACGCACTCGATTGGTCGAGTGTCGGCGGTAGGTAGCAAGTTTGCTGCCGACTTCCTCTGGAGGTGCATCTCTGTAGTTATCGAGGTGGGTTCAGTTTGGGAGCGAGCAGTGGGCTGCCCGCCGCCTGGAGGGGGTGAGCGTGGATTACCTGTTCCTGGACGCCTCGTTCTTCCGGATGCACCCCGGCAGCCCGGCCGAGCCGGTGCTGGCCGCCTGGGGGAT
>Ga0075163_10010933_pt1 | contig 11838 bp, 6 predicted proteins | sample JI1023141ADNA_FD_71478 | JGI IMG/M metagenome (GOLD analysis project Ga0075163, IMG submission 71478) | Wastewater effluent complex algal communities from Wisconsin, to seasonally profile nutrient transformation and Carbon sequestration -... | ecosystem: Engineered > WWTP > Effluent > Algae... | reverse complement strand
CCGGCCCAGGCCTCGGCCAGTTCGTCGTAGTTGCGGCTCTTCGCGATGGTGACGGAGAGCTGGTCGATGTTGCGGCAATCCTCCTTGCCGTTCTTCGTCACGCAGTACTTGCCCGCGCCGTAGTCGCCTTCCATGCGCGCCATGATGGTGGCCAGTTCCGCGCGCTTGGCCGCGTCGTCGGGCGCGGGCGCGGATACCTGGTCGGTGAGCTGCAGCAGCTTGATGGTGCGCGCCGTATCGTCATCGAGCGCCAGGCCGTCGAAGCGCCGGGATTCCTTGATCGCCTTGCTGAAGTATTCCAGCAGGCGTTCGCTGGCCCTGGCCCGCAGCATCTCGGTGTCGCCGGTGATGTAGGTGGCCTGCACCCAGCCCGCGGCGCTGCCTTCGATGGCGAGCGAGGCGAGGTCTGCATTGAGCTGCTTCACGAAGGCCTGGGCGTCGGCCGCGGTGGCGGCCGGCGGCTTGGGAGAGCATGCGCCGAGCAGCGTTGCGCCGAGGGCAATGGCGATGGCATTGGACAGAAGACGGTTGTGTTTCATCTCGCAAACTCCGGAGCGGGGCGCGCCACGAGGCCGGCGCGCGGGGTTCGGCCGGGGTAGACTGTACCGCCATTCCGACCGGCTTTAGCGCCCGAAATGCTCGCCCCCAGCCCCCCCAGCCTGTTCGCGGCCGCGCAACGCGCGGCCCCCCGCAGGCCTGCGCCCTTCCTGCCCATGACCCGGCAGGAGATGCAGGCGCTGGGCTGGGAGCAGTGCGATGTGATCATCGTCACCGGCGATGCCTATGTGGATCACCCCAGTTTCGGCATGGCCATCATCGGCCGGCTGCTGGAGGCGCAGGGCCTGCGCGTGGGCATCATCGCGCAGCCGGCCTGGCAGGGCACCGAGGCGTTCCGCGCGCTGGGCAGGCCGCGCCTGTTCTTCGGCGTCACCGCCGGGAACATGGACTCGATGGTCAACCGCTACACCTCCGACAAGCGCATCCGCAGCGACGATGCGTACACGCCGGGTGGCGAGGCGGGCAGGCGACCGGACCGTTCGGTGATCGTGTATTCGCAGCGCCTGCGCGAGGCCTGGCGCGATGTGCCCATCATCATCGGCGGCATCGAGGCATCGCTGCGGCGTAGCGCGCACTTCGACTACTGGTCGGAGAAGGTGCGCCGCTCGGTGCTGCTCGACGCCAAGGCCGACCTGCTGCTCTATGGCAATGCGGAGCGGCAGGTGGTGGACCTGGCGCTGCGCCTCGATGCGGGTGAGTCGATGGATTCGATCCGCGACCTGCGCGGCTCGGTGTTCGTTCGCGGCGCGCACGCCCGCGATTACATCGAGATCGATTCGCGGCACCTGGATGCGCCGGGCGCGCTGAATCCGCCGGTGGATCCCTATGCCATGGAGCCGGATGGCGCGCGTGGTGGCGCGGAGCCCGCTGCGGGTTCGCCGGCGCCGTCCGGCGAGACGGTTGTGCGCTTCCGTCGCCGCGTGAAGAACGCCGACCGCGAGCGCAGTGTGATCCGGATGCCGGACTACGAGCAGGTTGTCGATGACCCCGTGCTCTACGCGCACGCCTCGCGCATCCTGCATCTGGAGGCGAATCCGCACAACGCACGCGCATTGGTGCAGCGGCACGGCACGATGGATGTGTGGATCAACCCACCGCCGATTCCGCTGACCACGCCGGAAATGGATGCGCTGTACGAGCTTCCCTACCAGCGCCAGCCGCATCCGTTCTACGGCAAGGCCGAGATCCCGGCCTACAAGATGATCCGCTTCTCGATCTCGATCCAGCGTGGCTGTTTCGGCGGCTGCAGCTTCTGCTCGATCACCGAGCACGAGGGTCGCATCATCCAGAACCGATCGGAAGGCTCGGTGCTGAAGGAGATCGAGGTCATCCGCGACACGGTGCCCGGGTTCACCGGCGTCATTTCGGACCTGGGCGGGCCCACCGCCAACATGTACCGCATCGCGTGCAAGAGCCGCGAGATCGAGGCCAGCTGCCGATTGCCTTCGTGCGTCTTTCCAAAGGTGTGCGAGAACCTCAACACCGACCACACGCCGCTGATCGAGCTTTACCGCAAGGCGAGGGCGCTGCCCGGCATCAAGAAGGTCTTGATCGGCTCGGGCGTGCGCTACGACCTTGCCATCGAATCCCCCGAGTACGTGAAGGAGCTCGCGCAGCACCACGTGGGCGGATACCTGAAGATCGCCCCCGAGCATGTGCGCGAGGGGCCGCTGTCGAAGATGATGAAGCCGGGCGTGGGCACGTACTACCGCTTCAAGGAGCTCTTCGACAAATATTCGAAGGAAGCCGGCAAGGAGCAGTACCTCATCCCGTACTTCATCGCCGCGCACCCCGGCACCACCGATGAAGACATGCTCGAGCTTGCGATCTGGCTGAAGAAGAACGGCTTTCGCGCCGACCAGGTGCAGGCCTTCCTGCCCTCGCCGATGGCCTCGGCCACGGCCATGTACCACAGCGGCAAGAATCCGCTGCGCCGGGTCACCCGCACCAGCGAGAACGTGCCGGTGGCGCGGGGCTTGAGGCAGCGCCGGCTGCACAAGGCCTTCCTGCGCTACCACGATGCGAACAACTGGCCCACGCTGCGCGAAGCGCTGCGGCGCATGGGCAAGGCGCACCTGATCGGCAGCGGGCCGAACCATCTGATTCCCGCCTATCAGCCACGCGGCACAGGCGGGGCGGGTGAAGGGCAGCGCCGACCCACCGGCGCGCGCCGGACGCCATCCCAGCCGATGCGCACGCAGCACACCGGGTTGCCGCGCAATCCGCGCAAGCCGAGATGAATCCGCTGCGGATGATGTCGGTGGCTGCGCTGGTGGTGCTCACCGGCATCATCGTGGGCGCGCTGGGCAGTCATGCGCTGCGCGCCGTGCTGGACGCCTCCCAGCTGCATGCGCTCGAGACAGCGGTGCAGTACCAGCTCGTCAACGGCCTGGGTCTGTTTGCGGTGGGGCTGCTGGCACGCTCGCAGACCGACGCCTGGCTGTCGCGCGTCGCCTTGATGCTGCTGGCCGGAGTTGCCTGCTTCAGCGGTGGCATCTACATCATGCTGGCCGGCGCGCCGCGTGCGCTCGGCCTTGTCACGCCGCTTGGCGGAATGCTGCTGATCGGCGCCTGGGCCCTGCTGGCCTGGCGTCTGCACCGAATGGCGAGTATGCCCCGCGGCTAGCGCGAGCCAGCGCTGCGCTCAGGGCCGCAGCGCCTTGCTGGAAATGAACTGCGTGACGATCCACTTCTCGCCCGCTGTGGGTGGCGAACCGGTGTGCAGCATGCGCCGGTCGGGCGAGAGGTCCGGGTGCGCGTTGATGAAGAAGAACCCGTCTCCCGCCCGACCGCGGTTCACGATGCCAAGCTCCGGAAAGGTTGTTTCACCGCCCTCGTAGGCATCGTTCAGGTACAGCAAAAAGGTGATCATCCGCTGGCCCATCTCCTCGATCTGCTTCGCGTAGTCGCGTGCCTTCGCGTCGATGAAATCGAAATGCGGCGTGATCTGCTCGCCCACCCGGTAGTGCAGGATCGTCGGGTGCTCGAAATGCTGGATGCGGTAGCCACACGTGAGCGCCATGCGCGCCTGCACCAGGAACTGCACCACGTCGAGCGTGGCGTAGTCGTACATGGCCATGGTGTTGGTGCGCATGCTGTGCACCTCGACCTTGCGGTCCACCGAATCGTAGACCAGTGCCGGTTGCAGTCGCCCCACGGCACGGCCCATCAGCCAGTCGCATACCGGCAGCGGCGCGAGGCCCGGCACGCGCTGCACCTTTTCGTGCAGGGCCACCGTCGCGGCGGGCTGCAGCCACTCGGCCAGCGGCACGCGCGAGGCCATCGTCGCCCAGTCCGCCGCCGGCGCGCCGGCCGGCTGCAGGCAGGTCAGCTGTCCGCGCGCGGACACATCGCCCGCTGCCGCGGCCTGCCCCAGCAGCTGCAGCGCGCCCTCCCAGCCCTGCTGCACGTAGGCGCCGCCGGCCGTCAGCGCCGCGCCACGCGCCAGCGCGCGCGGCTCGCCGGCCTTCATCGCCTCGATCAGCAGCGGCATCGCGTGCTGCGGCGACAGCGGCGCCCGGTCCCCGACCAGCAGGCGGTGCCCCAGCTCCGACATGGCCGCCAGATCCCCCTGCCGGCTGGCACGGCCCAGCACCTCGTAGGCTTCCTGGTGGCTGCCGGCCGCATCGAGGCTGCGAACAGTCTCGATTGCGGCGGAAGCAGAAGGCTGGCTGCTCATGCATCCCCTCTTTGCCAAAAAAAAACGGCGGGTGTTGCCACCCGCCGCACTTTACCGCTGGTTCAGGCGCCTGCGCCTGCCTCGCGCCCGCAGGTCAGAGATCAACCGACAGGTTCAGCGAGTACCGCCGGCCGACCAGGTCGTCGAACGGGCTGAAATTGCCGAAACCATTCAGCGGATCGCGCAGGTCGTAACCGCCCCAGCTTGGCTGGGTATCCAGCAGGTTGCTGACGCTGAGCGACGCGTTCACCGGGCCGATCCGCGTGCCGAACGTGGCATTGATCTGGTTGAAGGTGCGGTAACCGGCGAACAGCGGGCTGCGCTTGACGGTCGGCGACTGCGTGCCCGTGATGTTCGGGGTGGTGGCAAACGTGGTCGGCGTCTGCGTACCCAGGCGGTACTGCCAGGTGACGACCGCGCGATGCCGGCCCCAGTTGTACCCGATGCCGGTGCTGGTGCGGATGCGCGAGGCGCCGTTGAAACCGGCGTAGTCGGCCAGCTTGTCGGGGCTGCCGGCATAGCGCTGGATCTGGTCCATCAGGTAGTTGCCAGTCATCGAAACGGACACCGAACCCGGCAGGCTCTCGAAGCCCAGGTCCGTCAGTGCCGCTGTCCAGTTCAGGCCCACGTCCAAGCCGCGGATGACCAGCTTGTCCTGGTTTTCGTACGGGTTGAACACACGCGAGATCGCGCCGCTGACCTGGTCGCGCTGGATCAGCTTGCAGTAGCCGTTCGGGTCGTCGAGCAGCAGGTCCGGATTGCTGCCATTGATGTTGTAGCAGGAGTTCACGATTGCGGACGTCCGGGTCACGTCGATGGGGTCTGACACGCGCGCTTCGTACCAGTCCAGCGTGCCCGTCAGGCGCGCCAGCAGAGGCGATTCGAAAGGTGAGCGGAACGCCACGCCGATGGTCCAGGTGTCGCCGCGCTCGTTCCTCAGGTCCGCGTTGCCGTTCAGCAATATCGACGGTGCGCCGCCGTCGTTGAAGTTGTTCGGATCCGCATCGAAAGCAGAGGCCGTATTGCCGATCATCGCGCTGCACAGCGCCTGCAGCCTGGCGCGCACGGCCGGGTCGGTGGCCGGCTGGTTGGAGGGGCGGCCGTTGAAGGTCGTGTTGTTCAGTCCGGAGGTTGGCGTCGGGGCGTCGTTCCGGCACGGATCGACCGCCGCGTCGCTGAACTGCGCGCTGCCGGTCGGCGTCTGGAACAGCTCGGCGATGTTGGGCGCGCGCTCGGCGCGGTTGTAGCCGCCGCGCACCCGCGCCCATTCCACCGGCGCCCAGCTTGCCAGGACCTTGTAGGTATCCACCGTCTGACCTGTGCTGTAGTCCGAGAAGCGATAACCCAGCTCCAGCTCCAGGCTGTTGACGAACGGCAGGTCCTTCAGCAGCGGCACCAGCGCCTCCCCGTAGATTTCCTTGGCCGTCACCCCCGCATCGATGTCGCCCGAGCCGAAGGCGCCCGCCGAGGTATCACCGATGTAATCCAGTTCGCGCAGGGAGTCCGGCTTGAATTCGAAGTCGTTCCGGCGATACGTGGCGCCGAGCGCAGAACGCACCTGACCCGCCGGCAGCGTGAACAGCCCGCCCTGGAAAGTCAGTTCGTAGATGCGCTGGGTCATGTCGCTTCGGTCGGCTTCGTTGGCCGACAGCGCTTCGAGGCAATCCGCGGACGGCACGAAACCCTGGTCGAAGGGACCCAGGCCGCTCTCGCAGGTCAGGTATTTTGAACTGACGCCCACCTGCTCGAAGCCCTGGCCGTAGTTCGGCGCCGTCATCAGCCGCGCGTAGTTGGACAGCGGTGCGAAGCCAATGTAATCGGTGCTCGTCTTCGAATCGCCCTGGGATAGGTAGGCTTCCCATTTCCAGTCGCCGAGGCCGGTGTCGCCCCGCAGTCCCGCGGAGAAGTTGTACAGGCGGGTGGTGTTCAACGTGCCGCGCGCCGGCAGGTAGCCCAGCTGTGTATTCAACGCCCAGCGGGAATTGGGGCCGCACTGCGTCAGCGGCGTGTTGGTATTGGTGTCGGTCTGGGTGACGTAATACGTGTTGGTGGTCGGATTCAGGATGGCGCCCGGCGTGCCCGGTGTCACTACGGTCCTGAGCGTGCAGTTGTTCGGCAGTCCCTGGAAGGCGCCGCTCGTGATGTTGCCGCCTGGTGTCGGGCGGGATTCCATCAGCGTGCGCAGGCCACCCTTGGTGATTACCCGGCCAGCGGAATCAAACACGTCCCCCGGCAGCGGGAATGCCTGCGCCATGGTGCAGCCGCCCGTGGCCGGGCAATTGGTGCCCTTGGTTCCGCCCGTGCGGTAGGAGGTGACTGTGGAGCCGACAGGCGCCGCCGCACTGCCCACCTGCACCACTGAGGGCAGGTAGATGGGCGACAGGCCGTTCGCGTCCGTGGCGGCGAATGGCACGGCCACACCGAAGGTGGGGCCGGAAAATGGCGAAGGCTCGCGCCGCGTCTCGGTGTCCGAGGCGGCAAAGTTGAAGCTGGCAAAGGCCGTGAGGCGGTCGGTGATGTCGTAGTCGGCATTGCCGACCAGGGTGTAGCCCTCGCGTGGTCCCGAAATTCTGCGATCCCAATCGATGCGGTTCTGCGTCGGGCTGCACAGGCTGCCCGCAAATGCCGTATTGGGCGCCGCAATGGTCTGGGAGGTCACCACGCCAGTCGTGGCATTGAGCGTAGGCGCAGAGAAGGTGCAGGTAGTCTCGACGGGATCTCCGGACCCCGGCTTGTAGTTCTGCGGCCCATACGCCAGCGTCACCGCGTTGGCCGTAGGAGTCTGCGAAGAGCGCGTGTAGACCGAGCCATCCTGGTTGACATACCACCCACCGCCGTAGGGGCCAGTGGTGGAGCTGATGCAGTTGGCCGTGCCGCAGGTGCGATTCGGAAAGATCGCCAGGCCCGCAGCAGTCGTCGGTCGATTGCCGGCCCACACGCCCAGGAAAGGGAAAAACTGACCGGCCGTGGCGGCGCCGGTGGGCGCCGAATAGTACGAATCCCAGCCGAAGGCGAAGTCGCCGGCGGAGGAGTACGGAGACTCCAGAACCTCGCGGAAGGCATCGTGCTTGCGCCACAGGGCGCTGTTGCGCTTGCTGTACTCGATGCCGATCAGCACGCTGCCGCGACCGTCGGCGATCTTGGCGCCCATCAGGCCTCCGATCTGCACTTCGCCGCCGTCGCCCGCTTCGTTCACGCCACTGCGCACCTGCAGCTTCAGGCCCTCGAAGTCCTCGCGCAGGCGGATGTTGGTGACGCCGGCCAGCGCGTCCGCGCCATAGACCGCCGAGGCGCCGCCGGTGATGACTTCAACGCCCGCCATGGCGATGGTGGGAATGGTGTTCAGGTCGATCGTCATGCCGGCGTTTTCCGGCATGCCGCGGTGGCCGTTGATAAGCGTCAGCGAGCGGCCAGCGCCCAGGCCGCGCAGGTTCACGTTGGCCGCGCCCGGCACCACGATGCCGATGATGCCGGCGTTGTCCGGCAGCAGCGTGCTGTTGGAGGCGTCGCCAGTGCCGCGGCCGCCATCCACGCCATTGGCGCCCTGCAGCGAGGTGACCGCGCCGGAAGTCATGCCAGCGCCGCCGACCATGAACTGCGGCAGGTCATTGAGGGCCTCTTCCACCGAGATGAAGGGGCTGTCCTCGATCTTCTGCTGATCGACGGTGACCAGCGGGCTGTTGCTCGTCATGTCCTTGCGCACGATACGTGAGCCGGTGACCTGCACTTCCTGCAGCACCACGCCCTCGTCCTTTTCTTCGGTTTTCTGCGGTTCCGCGGCACTGACCTGCGGCGTCCAGGCCGTTACGATTGCCGTCCCGAGGATCGCCGCCACGGCGGCACGCACGCGATTTCCTTCGCATCGAACTTGATGAGACATTGATCCAACCCCTTGTCTGTTATTGGTTATCGGTCAGCACGTATCCGCGCCCGCTTCTCGGGCGGCGTCGGACTTCTGCGTACTGGGAATCTGCACCCTGTCGCAGGGCGAAAGCAATTCCCTTCTTGGCTCTAGTGTGTCGCGGAACCTCTTCTATCTCACGACGCGGCAAAGGCCTGCGCCGCTACTGTGGCCCAAAGGTGTCGCAGGACTCGACGGCGCCCCTCTCGAGGCCGCGCCGGAACCACTGCTGGCGCTGCGCGGCCGAACCATGCGTGAAGCTCTCCGGCACCACGTAGCCCTGCGTGCGCTTCTGGATCATGTCGTCGCCCACTGCCGCGGCAGCAGCCAGGCCATCATCGATGTCGGTCTGGCTGATGTTCTGCCGTGCCTGGATCGCATGGTGGGCCCACACCCCGGCGAAACAGTCGGCCTGCAGTTCCATGCGCACCTGCAGCGCATTGCCCTGTTCCTCGGTGGCGCGCTGGCGCGCGCGCTGAACCTGTTCCGAAATGCCCAGCAGCGTCTGCACGTGGTGGCCCACCTCGTGCGCCACCACGTAGGCCTGCGCGAAGCTGCCAGCGGAGCCGGCATCCTCGGGGCCGCCGAAGCGCTGGATGAGTTCATCGAAGAACGACAGGTCGATGTACACGCGCTGGTCGGCCGGGCAGTAGAAGGGGCCTGCCGCAGAGCTTGCCGCGCCGCAGCCCGAAACATCGCGACCGGAATACAGCCGCAGCGTGGTGGGCACGTACTGGCGGCCTGCGGCCTGGAAGATGGGTGTCCACGTGTCTTCGGTATCGGCAAGCACCACCCGCAGGAAATCCGCGCCCTCGTCCAGGGACTGGTCCGCGGCGACCGTCGCCGGGGCGCCCTGCTGCATGGACCCGCCGTCAACGCCCTGCATGATGCCCATCACCAGGCGTGGATCCACGCCCAGGAAATACGCCGCGGCGACCACCACCAGTCCGCCAAGGCCAAGCTTGAAGCCGCCACCGCCGCCGAGCCCGCCGCCGCCACCTCCACCGGTGCCGCGTGTGTCCTCGACATTCGAACTGCGCCTGCCATCACGCCACTTCATGTGCCTTCCTTGTTCCAGACATTGGCGACTGCGGAGAAATCCTTCGACTGCGGCCTGACGATGCAGAAACGCTGGCCGGTGGGCGCTTCCATGACGATCCAGCGCTTCACCGGTCCGACGCGCCGCGCGCCGAGCGCCTCGAGGCGCCGGGCTTCGGCTTCCAGGTCATCGGATTCGATGTCCAGGTGCACTCGGCTGTCGTGCTGTACCTGCTGCACCTCTACATGAAGATCGCCGGGCGCGTTCTGCAGCAGGCGGTAGCCCGGATCGTCTTCCTGCCTCAACGGCAGGCCCAGCGCAGCGCTCCAGAAGTTCGCGGCCGAATCCAGGTCGTCGGTCTGGCAATCGATGATGAAGCCCGCGAGCCTGCTGCGATGCATGCCGGGAAAGATATCATGCCCGACCGATGACCGAATTCAGCCCGCTGCCCGTTGAAGCCGTACTGCCGCAGTTGCGCGCCGCGCTGCGCGCCGGTCGCAACGCCGTGCTGGTGGCGCCGCCCGGCGCGGGCAAGAGCACGGTGGTGCCGCTGGTTCTGCTCGATGAACCCTGGGTGGCCGGTGGTCGCATCCTGCTGCTGGAGCCCCGACGCCTGGCCGCTCGCGCCGTGGCCACTCGCATGGCACAGGCGCTGGACGAGCGCGTCGGCGAGACGATTGGCTACCGCATGCGCCTGGACACGCGCGTGGGTCCGGCAACGCGCCTGGAAGTCGTCACTGAAGGCATCCTCACCCGCATGTTGCAGCAGGATCCCGCGCTCGAAGGCGTGGCAGCGGTGCTGTTCGATGAGTTCCACGAGCGCAGCCTGCATGCCGACCTGGGTCTTGCGCTGTGCCGCGAGGCGCAGGACTCGCTCGGCCTGCCGCTGCGGCTGCTGGTGATGTCGGCCACGCTCGATGCTTCCGCGGTGGCATCGCGACTGGGCGATGCGCCGGTCATCGAGGCGCAGGGACGTGTCTATCCCGTCGACGTACATTATCTGGGACGTGCCCTGCCATCGCTTCCCGAGCAGCGCACGCTGGGCGCGCGCGAGATCGCGCTGCTCGCGCAGCAGGTGCGACGCGTGCTGGAGCAGACCGAAGGCGATGCGCTGGTGTTCCTGCCGGGCTCGCTGGAGATCCACCGGCTGCGCGAGGCGCTGCACGACCTTTCATCCAGTGGCTTCGAGCTGTGCGCGCTGTACGGCGAGCTTGATCTTGCCGAGCAGCAGCAGGTGCTGCGGCCGTCGGCCAGCGGACGGCGCAAGGTGATCCTTTCCACCAACATCGCCGAAACCTCGCTCACCATCGAAGGCGTGCGCGTGGTGATCGATGCGGGGCTCGCGCGCCGTTCGGTGTTCGATCCAGGAACCGGCATGCAGCGGCTGATCACCGCGCGCATCTCGCAGGCTTCCGCCGCGCAGCGCGCCGGTCGCGCGGGACGCACCGCGCCGGGCAGCGCGTGGCGGCTGTGGGGTGAGGGGGCGCAGGCGACGCTGGCCGCGCAGACGCCGCCGGAAATCCTGCATTCGGACCTGGCGCCGCTGGCGCTGGAACTGGCGCGCTGGGGAGCGCGCGACGCCAGCACGCTGCAGTGGATGGATCCGCCACCCGCGGCCGCACTGTCGCAGGCACGGGATCTGCTGCTGATGCTCGAGGCCATCGATGCGCACGGCGCCATCACGGCCACCGGCAAGGCCATGGCCGAAGCCGGATTGCACCCGCGGCTGGCGCATCTGCTGGTGCGCGCGCGCGGCACGCCGCACGAGGGCCTGGCGGCAACACTGGCGGCGCTGCTGTCGGAGCGGGATCTGCTGCGCTCGCGCGACCCGGACATGCGCACGCGGCTCGAGGCGCTGCGCGGGCATGCGCACGGCGCGGATGCCGGCGCGCTGGCGCGGGTTCGCGACCTGACGCGCCAGCTGCTGCGCGGATCGGCTGACGCAGCGCGCGGATCACGCAGCGTGCCTTCATCCGACAACGATGCGGGAATGCTGCTCGCCTGGGCCTATCCCGACCGCATCGCGCAGGCGCGCGGCGCGGGATTCCGCTACTTGCTGTCGAATGGTCGCGGCGCCGTGCTGGAGCAGGCCTCCACGCTGTCCGGCGCCGAGTACCTGGTGGCGCTCGACCTGGACGATGCCGAGGGCGCCGAGGCGCGCATCCGGCTGGCTGCGCCACTCACGTTGGCGCAGCTCGAGACAGCGCTGCCTTCGCAGATCCGCGAGAACATCGAGACCTGGACCGATCCGCGCGGCGCGTTGCAGGCGCGGCGCGCCCGGCGGCTGGGCGCGCTGCTGCTGGCCGAGCAGCGCGTGCAGATTGATTCCGAGCAGGTGTCCGGCGCGCTGCTGGAGCAGGTGCGCGGCAGCGGGTTTGCGGCCTTGCCCTGGCGCGATGCGGACCGCGTGCTGCTGGCGAGGCTGCGTTTCGCGTCATTGCATGCGCCGCCCGCGGACGAAATGCCTTCCTGGGATGACGCGGCGCTGCTTTCGCAGATTGACACGTGGCTCATGCCCTGGCTGCAGGACATCACACGGCTCACGCAGCTCGGCGATGGGAGGCTCGGCGAGGCTCTGTTGTCGCGCCTGGACCGGCGCCAACGCCAGCGGCTGGAGGAATACGCACCCACCCATGTCACCGTGCCGACCGGATCGCGCAT
>Ga0075163_10010932_pt1 | contig 11839 bp, 10 predicted proteins | sample JI1023141ADNA_FD_71478 | JGI IMG/M metagenome (GOLD analysis project Ga0075163, IMG submission 71478) | Wastewater effluent complex algal communities from Wisconsin, to seasonally profile nutrient transformation and Carbon sequestration -... | ecosystem: Engineered > WWTP > Effluent > Algae... | reverse complement strand
CGATGGGACAAGGCGGCATGGCCGAGCACCAGGAGCACACGGATTCTGGCCACATGACCGGCCCCGAGAACACCCTGCCGATGATGATGGGCAAGGGGCCATTCGGAAATCTCGAGATGGGCGGCATGTTCACCGTTGTCAAGGTGCGTGACGACCTGGCTGCCGGCGATTTCCGTGATCCAGGCTGGTACCCCAACCCCAAGGGCACGGTCGCCCATCGCATCAGCGCCGATCCTGATTTTGGGGCGCCCACGCGACGCGGTCCGCCGCCGGGCCCGCCGGCCGAGCTCAAAGCCAAACCGATGGACCACTCCACGATGAAGCACGGCTGAGGAGACCACCATGAAACTGCTCAAGACACTGGTTGTTCTCGCGCTGCTCGGCATGGTGATGGCCGCTGCCGTCATCTGGAGCGGCGTCTACCACGTCGGCGCCGACGATCCGCATTGGTCTGCGACCTACCGTGTGCTGGAGGTCGCACGCCAGCGCTCGATCGCCGTCCGCGCGGCAGACATTGAGGTGCCCGACCTGTCCGACGCCGAACTGATCCGTAGCGGCGCCGGCAACTACAGCGCCATGTGCGTGACCTGCCATCTCAGCCCCGACGCGGCAGAAACCGAGCTCAGCATCGGCCTGTATCCGCGCCCGCCGCGCTGGGATGCGCTGGGCCAGACCGATCCTGCCGAGGCCTTCTGGGTGCTCAAGCACGGCATCAAGGCTTCAGGCATGCCGGCTTGGGGCAAGAGCATGGACGACCGCTACCTGTGGGGCATGGTCGCCTTCATGCAGCAGTTCCCGGGCATGACCGCAGCACAGTACAGCGCGCAGGTGTCAGCCAGCGACGGCCATAGCCACGGCGGCGGCGAGACCGATGTCGGCGGCGACGATCCGCATGCAGGACACGACGGTGCAAATGCCGAGCGTTCGTCTTTCGAGCCCGTCGACGATCCGATGGCGACGCCCTCCCGCGAGGAGCACAGCGATGATGGCCACGACCACTGAGTTACCCACCCACGAGGTCCTGCACCTCACCACACCCTGGAGAAACCTATGAACCTTCGCATGACATCCCTCGCGCTTGCCCTGGCGCTGGCCAGCCCTCTCGCATTTGGCCACGGCAACGAGAAACACAAGCCCTCGCAGGTGGAAGCCGGACGTGAAACCGCAGGGGCCGAGCAGACCATCCCGCCCGAATCTGCCGACGCCGTGGCGGTGCTCGAACGCTTCTCCGCCGCCTTGAGCGCAGGCGACCTCACGGGCGTCGGCGCTGAGCTCGATCCCGCCGTGCTGATTCTCGAAAGCGGTGGCGCCGAGCGCAGCCGCGACGAGTACCTCGGCGGACATGCCAAACACGATGCCGAGTTCCTCAAGGCCGCCCATATCACCCTGAAGCGCCGGACCGCCCAGGCCTCGGGCGATCTGGTCTGGGTCGGCAGCGAGAGCGAAATCCACGCCAGCAAGGACGACAAGATGCTGATGATCTCCTCCACTGAGACCGCGATCCTGCGCAAGACCGTGCAAGGCTGGAAGATCGTGCACCTGCACTGGTCGTCGAGGGCGCAGCGATGAGCGGAGGGATCGAGAGAACCCGCATCGTGTGGGGCCTTGCGGCCCTGGCGGCTTTGGCGCTCTCCACCGCCTGCGCGCGCGAACCGGAAGCCGGCAGCGCAGCCACGACGACCACGCCCGATGCGGCCGCACCGAGTGTGATCGTTGCCACGACTCCGCGCATGATCGTCCACAAGACGCCCACGTGTGGCTGCTGCGGCCTGTGGGTCGAGCACATGCAGCGCGCCGGCTTCGAGGTGGAAGTGCGTGATACCGATAACCTCCACCCGGTGAAAGCCAGGCTCGGCGTCCCGTACGGCAAGGGCTCCTGCCACACCGCCGAGGTCGATGGCTATCTGATCGAAGGGCACGTGCCGGCCGACGACATCCGCCGTCTGTTGGCCGAGCGGCCCAAGGCGCGCGGACTGGTCCTTCCGGGGATGCCGCTCGGCTCGCCGGGCATGGAGACGCCGGATGGCCGCGTGCAACCCTACACAGTCGAACTGGTGGCTCAGGACGGCAGCACGTCCGCCTTCCGCCAGCACGGTTCGCCGTGACCCGGCTCGGCCTGCTTTCCGCCAGGCCGCAACCGCAGGTGCTGGCGCGGTCATCGCGCCAGCGCAACCTTGCCTCCAAACTTGGAGCAACACCATGACACGCTCAATACTTGCGGCACTCTTGCTCAGCCTGCCCCTCCTCGGCCACGCCGCCACGCCGACGCCCGACCCGGACGAAGCGGCGGTGAAGGCGGTGCTTGCCAGCTACAAGTCGGCGCTGGAGCGCCGCGATCTGGCCGGCACTGAAACCCTGTTCGCCGACGACAACATCGTCGCCGAATCCGGCAAGCTGGAGGGCAGCTACCTCGACTATGTCGCCCACCACATCGGTCCCGAGCTGGGCCATTTCAAGCGCTTCGCGTTCTCCGACTACGCCGTCCGCGTCGAGCGCGTGGGCGATGTGGCCTGGGCCACGGAGACGTATCGCTATGTGATCGAACTGAAGGACCGCGCCGAGCCGATCGAGCGGCAAGGTCTCAGCACAACGGTGCTGCAGCGCATCGATGGCGGGTGGAAGATCCGTTCGATGCACAGCTCGTCCCGAGCGCCGAAACCGCCGACGCCGTAGACAGTGCATGGATGCCTCGGCCAGGCCGTTTCAGCGCCCGGTGGTCATCCGAGCCCACGGTGGTGCGTGCAGTGAGCCAGAGCGGGCAGCGCAGCCGGTTCGTTCAAGCGCTTTCGCCGTGGCGATCCCACAGTGTGGGCGTGATCACACTGAGAGGCACACACCATGGCTGGATCGAACTTGAAGTTCGTACCCCGCATTCGTCGGGCGGTCGCGCGGCATCGTCCCGGCATGCGCGCGCTCATTGGGGTGCTCGCGCTGTTGGTCATCCTGGATCCTGTGTTGTTCGACCGAAGCATCGTGCATCTGCTGGTTTGGCACTCCGTGATCTTCCTGATCCTGCTGTTGGCCCTGTTGATGGTGGAAAGTGCCCAAGACGCATCCTTCGACGAAAGGGCGCAGCCCCGCGCTCCGCGCTTCGTTCCCGCGCTGGGCTTCAAGGCGCTGACACCGCTCTACGACGGCGTGGTGAAGGCGACGACCCGCGAGGGGCTGTTCAAGCAAACGCTTATCGCGCAGGCAAACATCCAGCCGGGTCAGCATGTGCTGGACCTTGCGTGCGGCACCGGCACGTTGGCGGTTCAGATGGCACAGTTTCAGCCGCTCGCCCAGATCACGGGAGTGGATGGCGATCCTGAGGTACTGGCGCGGGCTCGCAAAAAGGTCGAGCGTGCAGGTGTGCGGGTGCGGCTTGATCACGCCAACGCAACCGCCTTGCCCTACGGGGCTGGGCAGTTCGACCGCGTGATGACAAGCTTGTTTTTTCATCACCTCGACTGGCCCGACAAACAGCGCGCCGCATCCGAGATACTGCGCGTGCTTAAGCCAGGCGGGGAACTGCACATGGCAGACTGGGGCAGGCCCGCGAACAGGCTGATGCGCTGGCTGTTCTTCCCGGTGCAGGTTCTCGATGGATTTGCCAATACGCGCAGTCACGTCGCCGGACAGCTGGTCGAGTTGTTTCAGCAGGCTGGCTTCCAAGCCGTCGTCGAGCGGGGTCGGATCAGCACGATGTTCGGCACGCTCTCGCTGTACAGCGCCGCTCGACCGCACTGACGGCCGCCTCACCATGGAGCACACTGCTGGCTCGAAGACTGACCCGCTTCATGTCCTTGTCAGTGATCGGCGTTTCACCAGCGCATAGATCGCCGGGATCACGGCCAGGGTCAGGATGGTCGATGACACCATGCCGCCCACCATGGGTGCGGCAATCCGGCGCATCACCTCGGAACCAGTACCTGTGCTCCACATGATGGGTAACAGACCCGCCATGATCGCGACGACGGTCATCATCTTCGGGCGCACGCGCTCGACGGCGCCTTCGATGATCGCATCGGTGAGGTCACCGACGGTCAGCGATTCGCCGCTTTCTCGCCGCCGCCGCGCGCGCTCATCAAGCGCATGGTCAAGATAGATCAGCATGACCACACCAGTCTCGGCCGCGACGCCGGCCAGGGCAATGAAGCCCACGGCGACCGCGACGCTGAGGTTGTAGTCCAGCGCCCACATCAGCCACACGCCGCCGACCAGCGCGAACGGCACCGACAGCATCACGATCAGCGACTCGGTCACACGGCGGAAGTTGAGATAGAGCAGCAGGAAGATGATCGCCAGCGTCAGCGGGACGACGATCTTCATCTTGGCGATGGCGCGCTGCATGTACTCGTACTGGCCGCTCCACGTGGCGTAGTAGCCCGCAGGAAACGTCACCTCTCCGGCGACTGCCTCCTGTGCGCGACGCACGTAGGCGCCAAGGTCCGCGTCGCGGGTATCGACATAGATGTAGGCCGACAGCAGGGCGTTCTCGGTGCGGATCGACGGCGCGCCCTTGCGCACGCTGATGTCCGCCAGTTCGCCGAGCGGAATCTGCGCGCCGTCCATAGTCGGGACCAGCACCTGCGTCGCGATGGCCTCGGGGCTGTCACGCAGTTCGCGCGGGTAGCGCACGATCACCCCGAAGCGTTCGCGACCCTCTACCGTGGTCGTGACCATTTCGCCGCCCAGGGCCGCGGCAATGACGTCCTGCACCGCACCGACCGTCAGGTCGTACCGGGCGAGCCGGCGCAGGTCGGGCTGAATGTCGAGGTAGAAGCCGCCCGTGAGGCGTTCGGCATACGCGCTGGTGGTTCCCGGCACTTCGCGCACCACCGCTTCGATCTGCTTGGCCAAGCGCTCCATTTCGGTGAGGTCGGTGCCGAAGACCTTGATGCCGATCGGCGTGCGGATGCCGGTCGCCAGCATATCGGTGCGCGCCTTGATCGGCATGGTCCATGAGTTGGCGACCCCGGGAAACTGCAGGGCTTTGTCCATCTCGGCGATCAGCGCATCCACCGTGAGCCCCATCCTCCACTGATCTTCAGGTTTCAGATTGATTACCGTCTCGAACATTTCCAACGGCGCCGGATCGGTGGCGGTCAGCGCGCGGCCGGCCTTGCCGAACACCGACTCGACTTCGGGGAAGGACTTGATGATGCGGTCCTGCTGCTGCAGCAGTTCGGCCGCCTTGGTCGGCGACATGCCCGGCAGCGAGGCCGGCATGTAGAGCAGCGTGCCCTCGTTGAGCGTGGGCATGAACTCGCTGCCCAGTCGCGACGCCGGCCAAGCTGTCGCGAGCAGCACCGCCAACGCAGCCAGCAGGGTCGCGACCTTGTGCCGCAGCACCACGGCGATCACCGGCCGGTACAGCGCGATCAACAGGCGATTCACCGGATTCTTTGCCTCGGGCAGGATCTTGCCGCGCACGAACAGCAGCATCAGTACCGGCACCAGGGTGACCGACAGCAGTGCGCCACCGGCCATGGCGAAGGTCTTGGTGAAGGCCAGCGGATGGAACAGACGTCCCTCCTGGGCCTCCAGCGCAAACACCGGCAGGAACGACACCGTGATGATCAGCAGGCTGAAGAACAGCGCCGGGCCGACTTCGCGGCAGGCGTCGACGATCAGCTTTGACCTTGGAGTGCTGCCATCGTCCCGCTCGATGTGCTTGTGCGCGTTCTCGATCATCACAATGGCCGCGTCGACCATCGCGCCGATGGCAATCGCAATGCCGCCCAGGCTCATGATGTTGGAGTTCATGCCGAGCAGGCGCATGGCCAGAAAGGCAATCAATACGCCGATCGGCAGCATGATGATCGCCACCAGAGCGCTGCGCGCATGGAACAGGAACACCACGCAGACCAGCGCGACGATCAGGCTTTCCTCGATCAGCGTCCAGCGCAAGGTAGCGATGGCGCGGTAGATCAGGTCGGAGCGGTCGTAGACCGCGCGCAGCGAGACCCCTTCGGGCAGACCGCCGGCAATCTCGGCGATCTTGGTCTTCAGGCCCTCGATCACCGCCAGCGCGTTCTCGCCATAGCGGGCAACGGCGATGCCGCCGACAACTTCCCCCTCGCCATTCAGTTCGGCGATGCCGCGGCGCTCGTCCGGCACCAGTTCGACCCGAGCCACGTCGCTTATTAGCACCGGCGTGCCGCCCTCGGCCTTGAGCACCAGCTGCTCGATGTCGGCGATGCCGCGCAAATAGCCGCGGCCACGTACCATGTACTCGGTCTCGCTCATTTCGACGATGCGCCCGCCGACGTCGCGGTTGCTCTCGGCGATCACCTGCATGATCCGATCCAAGCCGATGCCGTACTGGCGTAGCCGGACCGGATCCACGGTGACCGAGTACTGGCGCACGAATCCGCCGACGCTGGCGACTTCGGCGACACCCGGCGCCTTGGTCAACTGGTAGCGCACGTACCAGTCCTGGGTCGCGCGAAGCTCGTCGAGCGAGCGCTGCTCGCCTTCGAGCGCGTACTGATAGACCCAGCCGACGCCGGTCGCATCCGGCCCCAGCGTCGGGGTCACGCCCTCGGGCAGCTTCTGCGAGGCGAAGTTCAGGTACTCGAGCACGCGCGAGCGCGCCCAGTACAGGTCGGTGCCATCCTCGAAGATGACGTAGACGAAGGACGCGCCAAAGAACGAGAACCCGCGCACCACCTTCGACTTCGGCACCGCCAGCATCGCCGTGGTCAGGGGATAGGTGACCTGGTCCTCGACCACCTGCGGCCCCTGGCCCGGCACTTCGGTAAACACGATGACTTGCACGTCGGACAGATCCGGCAAGGCATCCAGCGGCGTGCGCAACACCGCATAGACGCCGGCTGCGGTCACCGCCAGCGACAACACGAGGACCAGGAAGACGTTGCGGACCGACCACTCGATCAGGCGGGCAAGCATGTCAGTGCTCTCCTCGGTGACCAGCGTGCGGATCGTCGGCAGGGGGCTCGTTGGATTCAGTGGGAGTGCCGTGGCCATCGTGTGTCGAAGTCGATGCTGGAGGCGATTCGGTCGGCATCGTGTGACCGCTGTGGTCCTCAATCGGTGCGGAGTCAAGATTGCGACCGGTGGCCGGGATGGAGGGCTCGTCCACACCGTCTGCCGCGGTCGACAGGCCCTGCAGGGCCGACGTCAGGTTGCTCTCGGCATCGATAAGGAAGTTGGCCGACACCACCACCTCCTCGCCGACCGCGACGCCGTCCAGCACCGCGACTTGATCACCCGCACGTCGCCCGAGACGAACATCACGCGGTTCGAAGCGGCCCGGCGCAACCTGTACCAGCACGATCCGCCGTGTTCCGCTGTCGATCACAGCGGAGCGTGGCAAGACGATCGATTCCGCATCCGGGGTGCCGCCAAGCGTCACGTCACCGAACAGGCCGGGGCGCAGTGCACCGTCCTCGTTAGGCAGAACGATGCGCACGCCGATGGTGCGGCTGGCCATGTCGACGACCGGCTGGATGAAGTCGATAACGCCGTCGCGATACTCGCCGGGAAGGCTCGGCGTCTCGAAACGCGCGTCGTTGCCAGTCGCCAGATCAGCTGCCATCGATGTCGGCACCTGCGCCACGATCCAGACAGTGGACAGGTCCGCCAGCCGTAGCACCGTCTGCCCGGCTTCGAACCGGTCGCCCTCAACCACCATCTTGTCGATCACCACCGCATCGGACGGCGCGGTGAGCACGAGGCGTGCGGGTGCGCCAGACTTTGTAATCCGCCCTCCCGCCACCTCCCAGTTGCGTAGACGGGAATCGGCCGCGTCACGCAGCTGGCGCATGGCGTTGGCACTGGCCGGGTCGCTGGTGGCCAGGCGGCTGGCGGCCTCGTCGGCGATCCGGTATTCCTCCTGCGCGGCGAGCAAGTTCGGGCTGTAGAGGGTCATAAGCGGCTGACCGCGGCGCACCGGCATGCCGGTCTGGTTGGCGTGCAGCCGCTCGATCCAGCCCTCGAAGCGCGGCGCCACAACAAACTGCCTGGTTTCATCGACCTGCACGCTGGCGCTCACCCGCACTTCAGCGGACAGCCGATCAAGGGTAGCGATGTGTGTTCGCACGCCGAGCTTCTGGACCTTTTCCGGCGACAGCACGACGGTGCCGGACACCGATGGCGGTTCGCCGCCGGCATAGACCGGGATGTAGTCCATACCCATGCTGTCTTTCTTGGGCACTGGCGAGGTGTCCGGCAGACCCATCGGGTTGCGGTAATAGAGGATTTCAGGCTCGCCCTGCGGCGCAGCCGCAGCGTTCCCGGCTGCATGTTCCGTTGGAGGCGCCGTCGACCGACCGAGCCACCAGCCCGCGCCAAGCGCCAGGAGCACGGACGCGCCCAATCCCATCCAGTTCGACATTTTCATGGTGTGCTCCCAACCAGGGCGCGCAGTGCAGCAGCGCCAGAAAGTTCATCGCGCAACGCGTCGATTCGCGCCAGATCGGCGCCTTGCCAGGCCTCTAGTGCCTCCAGCAAGGTGGCGAAGTCGACATCGCCTACGCGATAGCTGGCCAGCGCCGAGGCGAAGTTCGCCTCGGTCTGGGGCAAAAGGGTGTCGCTGTACAGCGTGCGGCGCTGATTCGCGCTCGACCAGCGCGCCCAGGTCTCGCCAAAGCGAGCCTCGAGCGCGCTGAGCGTCTGATCGACTCGGGCACGCGCCGCGTCGCTGCGCAGCGCGGCCTCGCGCTCGCGTTCACGAAGCGCGCGGCGCTGAAATGGGATCTCGACCTCGAGCATCAGCTCGTAGCCATCCAGGCGATTGCCCATCTGCATCGCGCCCACCCCGACAGTAAGGTCGGGCAGGCGCCGACGCCGTTGCAGGTCGAGAGCCTGATCGGCAGCCGCCGCCATGGTGTTGCTCGCGCGTAGCGCCGGATGCGTCGCCCGGCGTACCGCTTGCAGACCGGCATCAAGTGTCGCGACGGGCGCTGTGATGGCTGGCTCGGCCGCGGGCGGGTGAAGCGCCGCATCCGCCGGCCGGCCGAGCCGTGTGTTGAGTTGCGATACGGCTTCCTGTCGCATCGCCGTGCGCTCGATGCGCTCGGCCTGCATCTGGGTGCGGGCCACCTGGGCGCGAATCGCATCCTGCTGCGCGGCGATGCCCAGTGCGTAGCGCTCGCGTGCGACTGCTTCGACCTGGCCAAGCAGTTCAATCAGCCGATCCACGACCTGCAATCCCGCGTCGGCATGCCAGTAGCGCACGTAGGCCTGCTCAGCTTCTGCCAGTCGGTCAAGCAGGATCGCGTCGCGCACTTCGCGCTGTGCATCGGCCTCACGACTTGCGATGTTGCGCGCCAGCCCCCGCTTGCCCCACAAAGGAAACGTCTGCCGGACGGTATAGGTAGCGGTATCAACATTGCCGGGCAACAGGTTTGGTCGCTCGGCATCGATGCCTTGTAACCGGACACCGACCATCGGATCGGGAAGAGACCCGGCAGGTATCACGCGGGCCTCGGCCGCGTCCGCATCGGCCTGCAGCGCGCGCAGTTCGGGATTGTGCTCGATCAGCCACGCTCGAATCGACGCCACGTCTCCCCCGGGGAGCGGTTCCTGTGCGACCAGTGGCAATGGAATTGCCAACAGGACCGCAAACAGCCAGGCACCGCCTTGCCGGGGAAGAGCAGGCGTACGCCCGATGTCAGGGCGCACAGCAAAAAGTTTCATGGTTGTTCCCTTGCCTGATGGTCGGACCAGAGCGATCCGCGGCCTGCAGCCACAACGTACGCTTGCGCGCTACGCAGCGATTAACCGGGCGCCGAGGCGTCCGGGCGTCGAGGCGGCATCAAATCAGGAGGACGCTTGCGGGATGCTGTGTGGGTCGATGCCAGCCGGCCTGTCGACTCGGCGAGGGGGCAATGGTGCCCTGCGCCGCGAGGCGCCGCACCGTATCTACCGAAACCGGGGCCACGGGACCCAGAAACGGCACCAAGGGGGCACGTGAGTGGTCGGAACTGGCATCGCCCTGGTTGCAGTGTGCCTTGCAGACAGCGAGGTCGGTCCCATCACCTTGGTCGGTGCAGTCCGAATGCTCGGCGACTGTATCGGCCTGGGTGCTTGCTTTCGCCGACCACTCGCAATCGGCATGCAACGCCAGCAACATTTGCGACCACAGCAATGCGGTGATCGCCAAAAGCGAAATCCGGGAAAACAGGCGTTGGTGGCGACGCATCCGGTGCATGTTGTTGACCTTAGTATCTTGCGCGATGCAGGACCTTGATCAGGATCAACTACATGTGACTTGCGCCGGGGCGGAAGGTTCCCGCTATCCATGCCGTGACTTCTTGGGGGCTACCATGAGTACGACTCTGGGGCCCGCTGCCTCGACTACTCGTGAACTGTCGCGCGTGACTACTCCGTCATGATTACTGCCGCCCAGAAAGCCATGCAGCGCGTGCTTGAACGTTGCGGCGTGCCGTGCGCGAGCCCGAGCTCGGCGAAGAACCTGAATCGTTGCTGCTTCTGTCTGGCCGTCGATCCAGCCGAGGTGCGCGCGAACCTCAATCGCCTGCTTGATGCACATGGCGGCGCTGGGCAACTAAACGAGTCACACGCCAACCTGTTCTCAGCGCTACCGGTGTTCGTGCCGGAGAGCATGATCAAGCGCATGGCCGAGGCGGTACGAGCGTTGACCGCCGTCGCGACAACCGAGCCCTATCAGTGCGTGGCGCTCGGCCGGGCCCCGGATATCGCCCGCTACGACCCCGGCTCGCCTGGAGGCGTGCTTGGCTTCGATTTCCATCTCACCGCGACCGGGCCGAAGCTGATCGAGATCAACACCAATCCCGGTGGACTGCTGCTCAACGCGATGTTGGCTCAGGCGCAGCAGCCGTGCGTGCCGGAACTCGGCGTTGCCTTCGATGGCGCGGCCGCGGAACGTCGCACCTCAGAGATACTGATCGAGGAATGGAGTGCGCAAATTGCGGTCGATGGCGACGCAATCGTCGCGATCGTCGATGAAGCGCCTGAAGAACAGTTCCTGCATGCCGAGTTCGTACTCTTCCAGCGCCTGCTGGAAGCGCAGGGCTATCGAGCGGTTATCTGCGATCCCGCGACGCTTCACTACGCCGAGGGCGCGTTGTGGTTCGGTACACAACGCGTGGGCTTCGTCTACAACCGATTAACGGATTTTTCGCTTGCCGGCGCCCAGTTGGCGCCCCTGCGTGAGGCCTATGTCGCGGGCGCTGTCGCCCTGAGTCCGCATCCGCGCGCGCACGCGATATGGGCTGACAAACGCAACCTGTGCCAGCTCAGCGACCGCGACTTCTTGGCCAACTCCGGATTGTCTCGGGTCGAGCAGGATGTACTGGCCGAAGCGGTGCCCCTGACCGTGACCGTAACGGCTGACAATCGGGATGCACTCTGGCGCGAGCGCCGTGGCTGGTTCTTCAAACCGGCGGCAGGATTCGGCAGTCGTGCCAGTTATCGCGGCGACAAGCTCACCCACAAGGCCTGGGCCGCGATTGCCGAGCAGGCCTTTGTCGCCCAGGCCCTCGTGCCGCCCAGCGAACGCCACACCGGGATGGACGGCCGCCCGCTCAAAGTGGATGTGCGCTGCTACGCGTATCGCGGCGAGGCGCTGCTGTTCGCCGCTCGTCTGTATCAGGGCCAGACCACCAACTTTCGCACCCCCGACGGCGGCTTCGCGCCGGTGCTGACCCTGCTCGCTCCGTACCAGCCCGCGTTGATGCCAGTCTCGGGGTGGGCTGACTGACGCGGACCGCGGTGTCAGGGGGATCGTGTTCGCCAATCGCGCGTCGTCGCCTCGCGCAACTGACCTGGCCGTTCGCACGCTGATACGCACGGCAACTACGACTGGCAGTTCCTCACAATCCTTCAGAGCGAAACACCGCGGCGATCA
>Ga0075163_10010930_pt1 | contig 11840 bp, 8 predicted proteins | sample JI1023141ADNA_FD_71478 | JGI IMG/M metagenome (GOLD analysis project Ga0075163, IMG submission 71478) | Wastewater effluent complex algal communities from Wisconsin, to seasonally profile nutrient transformation and Carbon sequestration -... | ecosystem: Engineered > WWTP > Effluent > Algae... | reverse complement strand
AAATAAGTTGAATAAAGAATTAATTAAGTTGAATAAAGAATTAAATAAGAATTAAATAAGAATTAAATAAGTTGAATAAAGAATTAATTAAGTTGAATAAAGAATTAAATAAGAATTAAATAAGAATTAAATAAGTTGAAGAAGAATTAAATAAGTTGAAGAAGAATTAAATAAGTTTGAACAAAGAATTAAATAAGTTTGAACAAAGAATTAAATAAGTTGAAGAGGAATTAAATAAGAATTAAATAAGTTGAAGAAGAATTAAATAAGAATTAAATAAGTTTGAACAAAGAATTAAATAAGTTTGAACAAAGAATTAAATAAGAATTAAATAAGTTGAACAAAGAATTAAATAAGAATTAATTAAGTTTGAACAAATAAGTTGAAGAAGAATTAATTAAGTTGAACAAAGAATTAAGTTGAACAAATAAGTTGAAGAAGAATCTCATAGTTTGAACACCACTTAAACAGTGTTAAATTTGTTTAACTCTATCTAAAAAATAAACAAGAATTTCACAGGGGGTCAAATAAATAAGGTTAAACAAAATATTTATTCAAACACTTGATCAAATAGTTCTCAATAATATTCAACTCAAATAACTTCGAAAAAAAAAATAAATAAAAATTAACGTTGATTAATAAATGAGTTCCAAACAGGATCAATTTTATTTTTTATGTTTGCATTCATCTTAGGAAGAAAATTAACTATTGTTCGTTTCGATGGAATAAAATGTTTAACTATCATCGTGATGTAATATTTACAATACATAATGTTAGACGTTGAATTAGTTCACTAAATTTGTTCTAATAATGCGTTATATTTGTTAATCACTAGTTGTATTTCATCATCAGTGAATTCAGGTACATATTGTGGATCAGTTCAAAGTTTAACTAAATAACTAATAGAACTATTGTATTGTGTAATGTTGTGATCACTAAGTATTCAATCAAATCAATCAGCGTTAGCATAATTACTCATATTAATTGATTGTTGTGAATCATATTTGTCTAATATTATTTTAACAATATGTTCAGGAATTGAAGATTTATATCACAATAAATTATTGATCCAATTAGTTAATGTGTCAATCGGAGTATATTGTGTTGACTAAGATAAGATATTTGCAGACTTATCAATGATAAACTGTCCATTAAAGACAATTTTTTCACAATTAACACAATACAATGCGAACAAAGATGGTTCATAAATTAATTTTTTATCACATACACGACATTTAGTGTATCGCACTGTTGTTAAATTATATGTTTTTGCATTAATACAATGTTGTGATAATAATTTGTCTACATCAAAACAATTAGCAATATAATTAGGATTGAGATTAATTATATATTTAACTAAAACAACAATGATGTTATATTTGTCTCGATCATCAATTTGACACACTTCATTTATCTACTAACAACTTAACACCGTGTTATTAATATTAGTTCGTTGTAGATTAAATTTCATTTGATGATATTTTAGTGTTCTACTTAATATAAAAAAATTATTTTTATTACACATTTTAAGATTGAACTTATTTGACTATGATAAGATATTGAACAAACACGCAATTTAATTTGTCAAATAAATAGAGTTCAATGGTTTGAATAAATCACATTATTTGAATAAAGTTTAGTTGTTCGAATAGAGTTTAATTGTTCGAATAAAGTTAAGTTGTTTAAATAAAGTTTAATTGTTCGAATAAAGTTAAGCTGTTTGAATAAAATTCAATTATTTAAATAAAGTTTAATTGTTCGAATAAAGTTAAGTTGTTTAAATAGAGTTTAATTGTTCGAATAAAGTTAAGTTGTTTAAATAAATCACATTATTTGAATAGAGTTTAATTGTTCGAATAAAGTTTAGTTGTTTAAATAAATCACATTATTTGAATAGAGTTTAATTGTTCGAATAGAGTTTAGTTGTTCGAATAAAGTTTAGTTGTTCGAATAAATCACATTATTTGAATAGAGTTTAATTGTTCGAATAGAGTTTAGTTGTTCGAATAAAGTTTAGTTGTTCAAATAAATCACATTATTTGAATAGAGTTTAATTGTTCAAATAAAGTTCAATTATTTAAATACATCACATTATTTGAATAAAGTTTAATTGTTCAAATACATCACATTATTTGAATAGAGTTTAATTGTTCAAATAAATCACATTGTTTGAATACATCACATTGTTCAAATAAAGTTCAATTATTTAAATAAAGTTCAATTATTTAAATAAATCACATTGTTTGAATAAATATTGTTTAAATAAATATCTTATTATGTAACAATTACATTCAGTTGTTTATATGTTCAATTAAAAATGAGCATTAAATCAAAAAGTTATGATTATATTAATGAAATAAAAAATATTTGTGATGGAACAAACAATATTAAATTTAAATTATTCTATCGAGTTGATACGTTTGACTATCATATAATAAACATCATCAAAATATATTTCAACCATTACAAAACAAGTTCTGTTGTTCATCGTGATAAAGATAATCACTTATTTGATTGTTGTCTTGATTTAAGTTTCAGTGGATGTCAATTTCACTTATGTATTGATAAATTAGTTTTTAGTTAGATCTTTATTGATCCATATTATGACTCATTTGTAAAAATGTTAAACGGTTCAATTCAATTTAATCCATCAAGCATCAAATCAGTTGTTGATTGAATATTTAATGAAGACTGAAACATTACATTTAGTTATTTGTTCAATTATAACTATTTACATCAAACAAATGATCATATTTAGGCATTAACACAATATTGCACCACTAATAAGTACGATGGTTGATCATTATACAACGCAACAGTTGATGTTTTCACGGGACAAACAGAAAATAGATATTATGTCTGTCAAAACTTTTATTGGAATGATCCACATAATATGCGTACGGCTCCAATGACAGAAATATTTAATGAAACAGAATTCAAATTTTGTACTTAAACTTAATATATTTTTTTAGTGTTGGTCAAATTTATTTTTATTGAACTGTTTAGAGTTAGTTATTAATTTTAAATTAAAAATAATAATGTTTAATTGGTTAGGATATTTATTAATAATTGTTTTACTAATTGTTCAAATATGGTATATGTGAATGACTCGTCAAACAACTGAATGCAATTGTAAAAAGAATCCTATTATACCTCAAATTAATTCAATTCAACCTGAACAAATTAAACCAACTGTTGATCCAATTGATCTTGGTTTTATTGACTCTTACGACACACCAACCCCTTGATGAACCACCAGTGTGTTTAAAGCGGATCTAACAGGTAATCAACATAACAACATAAAATTTGATGATTATGACCCAGAAAAGGTAAAAGAAACTCATAAAAATCTTAAAGACGCGTACAAATTTTCTGATCCAGCTCATGTTCAACCCGGCAAGGTTTAGTCAGATAATAATCGTAGTGAAATTAAAAACAGTGAAATTAAAAACAGTGAAATTAAAAACAGTTCATCATAGTTAAACATGAACTCAGTTAAAAATACAACCTCTGATGAAAGAAATTCTTTAAATGTAAACAAAAATGAAAATAATTCTGTTGATATTAAATCAATAATGAATGGGGAAAAAACAAAGCAAGCCTTCTAGAGTAATGAATAGTTTGATGCACTTCAAATAGGAAAAGGATGAATTGTTCGTCAAAGTATGGAATCATTAATTAGGGAAAAGTTACAAAACATGAATTAAATTAAATATTTTTTTGTTTAATTATTAAAACAAAATAAGTTAAATACTCAAGTAAATAATTAAATTAATAAAACACTGAACAAACAAGAATTAAATAGTTAAACGAATAAGAATTAAACACCCAACAAGAATTAAATAATTAAACACCCAACAAGAATTAAACACCCAACAAAAATATGAATAATTAAACACCCAACAACATTGAACAAATAAATATACGTTAAACGAATAAATATATGTTAAACAAATAAATATATGTTGAATAAATAAGAATTAAATAGTTAAACGAATAAATATACGTTAAACAAATAAATATATGTTGAACAAAAAGTTATTAATAGTTGAACAAATAAATATACATTGAACAAATAAATAAGATAAGTATTAAATAGTTGAACAAATAAATAAGATAAGTATTAAATAGTTGAACAAATAAATAAGATAAGTATTAAATAGTTGAACAAATAAATAAGATAAGTATTAAATAGTTGAACAAATAAATATACATTGAACAAATAAATAAGTAAATAATAGTCAAATAAATAAGTAATTGAATAAATAATTAAGTAAATAGTTGAGCGGATAAATAAGAATTAAAATAATTGAACAAATATTGAATGGACAATTAAGTGAATAAACAAATTTAAATAATTAAACAAACATTGAACAATTGAGTGAATAAATAAACAAATTAAATAATTGGATGAATTAATACTTGAACAATAAGTAAACTAATTAAATATACAACTAAATAAACATTGAATAAATAAGTAAACAAATAAGAATTGAATAATTAAACAACTAAGTAAACAAATAAGTTGAACAAATAAGATTAAAGCAAACAAATAAGTTGAACAAATAAGTTGAACAAATAAGTAAACAAATAAGTTAAACAAATAAGTAAACAGATAAGTTAAACAAATAAGTTAAACAAATAAGTTGAACAAATAAGTAAACAAATAAGTTGAACAAATAAGTAAACAGATAAGTTAAACAAATAAGTAAACAAATAAGTTGAACAAATAAGTAAACAGATAAGTTAAACAAATAAGAATTGAATAAGTTAAACAAATAAGAATTGAATAAGTAAACAAATAAGAATTGAACAAATAAACAAATAAGTTGAACAAATAAACAAATAAGAATTGAACAAATAAACAAATAAGTTGAACAAATAAACAAATAAATAAGTTGAACAAATGAGTTGAACAAATAATTAAACAAATAAATACTACTCAAATAAGTTGAACAAATGAGTTGAACAAATAATTAAACAAATAAATACTACTCAAATAAGTTGAACAAATAAATACTACTCAAATAAGTAAACAAATAATTAAACAAATAAGTTGAACAAATAAATACTACTCAAATAAGTTGAACAAATAAGTAAACAAATAAACAAATAAATAAGTTGAACAAATAAGTTGAACAAATAAGTAAACAAATAAGTAAACAAATAAACAAATAAATACTACTCAAATAAGTTGAACAAATAAATACTACTCAAATAAGTAAACAAATAAACAAATAAATAAGTTGAACAAATAAGCTGAACAAATAAATAAGTAAACAAATAATTAAACAAATTAATAGTTGAACAAATAAGTTGAACAAATAAGTTGAACAAATAAATTAAACAAATAAATAAGTAAACAAATAAATTAAACAAATAGTTGAACAAATAAATTAAACAAATAGTTGAACAAATAAGTTGAACAAATAAGTTGAACAAATGAGTTGAACAAATAATTAAACAAATAAATACTACTCAAATAAGTTGAACAAATAATTAAACAAATAAATAAGTAATTAAATGCTACTCAAATAGTTGAACAAATAAATACGTTGAACAAGTAATTAAATGCTACTCAAATAACTGCTCTTGTTGAACATTTTCATAAATAATTGAACAAAGTTAATCACAAAAAAAAAATAAATCCAATCTTAAATAAATATAACCATCTCTAACCACTCAGACGCGTTTCGTTTATTTGTTTCGTTGGTACATTGAATATCAAGCACTGATTCATTTATTTGAATTACACAAGTTGATTTAGTCACACTTGACACAATTCATTTAAGTGTTTGTTTCGGGATTGTAAATTTAGGGGCTGATTTAATGTTTTCAACCGTGAGAGGTTCGTAAGAGTTGTTTCCAATTAAGTGTTCAACGGGGTTAACATCGTTTTCGCAACTGTAAATTCAAATATCATCAACAACAATGTAATATAAGTCATCTTTGATCACATATTTAACTCCATTCACTGATGCTTGATCCGATAACACATTTTGTCAATAAGGAATTAACATTAAATTATTAGCAGACTTATTTCCTTTAGTAATTAGATTAATGTCTTGCATAGATAATCACTTTGAAACAATTGATTCACTCATTGGACCTCAGTGAAATAGTTGTATATTTTCATATATTGGAGATATTTCATCATAACTTAATTGAGTTTGAATCTTTAAATCTGCTCAAGTAATGCAACCATTTTGAATAATTTTATTTTCTTCTAATATTGGTTTTATTTCAACACTTAATTCAATTATCGAGTCAGACTTTTGTCGAAGAACAATTTCGAATTCGCGTTTATCATTGTAATTAACAACATCACTAACTTCTTTTTTGCTTAAACAATAACTAAATGAGTTATTTGATTCAATTTCAGCAAATGTAGTATATATTACTCCTGTTCATCGTGTGATGTTGTTACAGTCTTCTTCCTACTAAAATACAATGTCAATAAATGGACCGTTAATCTTTTGACTTGGTTTGATGTATATTCTATCAGAGAAATCGTATTTTAATAGTTTACTAAATACGGTCGATTTAAATTTTATTGACATTTTTGTTTTAAATTGTAATAAAAAATAAAATGAATTTAACTACTTAATCAAGAATATTTGAACAACTACTTAAACAAATAAACATTTGAACAACTACTTAATAATTCTTAACATTTGAATATTTATTAATGATTGAAACAACTATTCAATTAAATATTTGGTCATTAAATACTTGATCATTAAATACTTTTCATTGACTATTCAATTAAAATACTTATTCAATTAAAATACTTATTCAATTAAATACTTATTCAATTAAAATACTTATTCAACAATTAAATACCTTTCATTGACTATTCAATTAAATACTTATTCAATTAAAATACTTATTCAACAATTAAATACTTTTCATTGACTATTCAATTAAAATACTTATTCAATTAAAATACTTGGTCAATTAAAATACTTATTCAATTAAAATACTTATTCAACAATTAAATACCTTTTCATTGACTATTCAATTAAATACTTGATCATTAAATACATAGTTAATGACTACTCGACAAAAAAAATTAAATCATTTGCTTATTTTTTGTCCATATATTTATCATATGTTTTAATTGCATCGTCAAATGGTTTACGAGTATACTTTTAATGTTCTTCACGAGCCTTTTTAACTCATTCTTAAATGTCATCATCAGTAATTTTTTTCTAACCATGGTTCATTTTGTTCATATATTGATCTAATGATGATGTATCGACTTATAATTCCTATGAAGGAGTTACTTAACACCATTTGTTCATCTCAACTACACTAATAGGGAAATATTCACCCGGTCGAACATATTATTTCAAGTCGATTGATTTAGGATCATCAGTTTGAACTACATCGTACAATCTTAACACACAAGGAACTGAAGCAGGATAAGCTGCATTAACTAATTATTTAATGTCATCTTTAATTAATCCTTGAATCATTCAATATTAGTGATAAAACAACAAGAACTTTTTGTTAGATAAATCTTTCATCTCATCAAGTGTTGGCATTAGTTCACAAAAGTCTTCAAATTGATCAACTTTTATTCCATCGAACAACTTTATTACTTCAGTGGTTCCATTGAGTTATGTTCGACAAACATCATTTTATTCGTAACGTTATTTAGATAATTGTCAAATAAATTCAATCATTGAAGCAAAACACTCTAATTACAACGCCTACAAAGTTGGTTAAACATAACTAACAATTCCGTATAATTTTTATTGTGATTGATTTTCCATTTAATAATTACACGGATTGATAAACACTTTTATGTTAGGATTCAAATAGTTCATTATAATTACATTTGAAACCATTGACAATTGTTTTAATCAATGTTTATTAATTAATGGAAAACTAACAACAATTCACACTTGCACAAATTCAACAATAGATGAGTCAACTTTTGTAACACTTTAACACACTTGATCGTCGAATAACTATATTAGCAACCGAAACTAAAGATGAAATCATCGCATTAAAGTTAGCACAATCTGGACGAAGTTAAAACCTTACAACAAATTATGACACAACACCACATATTCCAACACCTGATCTAACACTTAATCAAAGTTATCCAACAACACCTGTGTTAACTTAACCATCTGTCGCGGTAATACAACCAACACAAATAACAACTCCGGTACCACCCGCAACAAACAAATAATTTAATTGAAAAAATCCCAAGGGAATTGTTGATCAATACAGTGAACAAGATCGTTAAATCTTACAATACTTGTACATTGATCAAATATTACAATCTCCTAACAGTTAAGTTAGTGTTGGTCCAGCAGGATTTAACATTAAAGGACAACAAACACTTGGACAATCTTAAACAAAAGTGAATGAAATCTTTAAAGATATTCGATGATTAACTGAAGAACGTCATTCAACTATTGAATCAGTTTGTTTAGATGTATTAAATTGAATTGGATCTGAACGTACAATTAAAAAGACTGGAGAACCAATAAGATTAAGTTAGTTCATTAATTATTTAACACAATCATTGAGTAAATTAAATGAACCTAGTATAACTGCCACCGCTCCATTAGCATCAGTGCAATAAAGTTATAATTAATCCACATTTAATCAACCAACAACTTAAGGTTACAGTTAACCCGTTGTTCATTAACAACCTCAAGTGACATTCGAAAATCCAACTACTTAAGTGTATCTAAGTCAACCATCATTTAATAATTGAACATTCGGATAATAAAATTAAATTTATTTTTTTTTGATTGATCAAATATTTAAATAAATACATAACAATCAATTAAACAAATAAGATTGAAATAAACAGTTAAACAAATAAGATTATTAATAGTTAAACAAATAAGATTAAACAAACAAATTAATAGTTAAACAAATAAGATTATTAATAGTTGAACAAAGTTATTAATAGTTGAACAAAGTTATTAATAGTTAAACAAATAAGATTGAACAAAGTTATTAATAGTTGAACAAATAAGATTAAACAACTTTGTTTAAACAACTTTGATTAAACAAATAAGATTATTAATAGTTGAACAAATAAGATTGAACAAAGTTATTAATAGTTGAACAAAGTTATTAATAGTTGAACAAATAAGATTGAATAACAAATAGTTGAACAAATATGTTTATTAATAGTTGAACAAATAAGATTGAACAAACAAGATTAAGTAAATAGTTGAATAAATAAGATTACAATAAGATTACAATAAGATTACAATAAGATTGAATAAATAGTTAAACAAATAAGATTATTAATAGTTGAATAAATAAATAGTTAAACAAATAAGATTATTAATAGTTGAATAAATAAATAGTTGAATAAATAAATAGTTAAACAAATAAATAGTTAAACAAATAAATAGTTAAACAAATAAATAATTAAACAAAGATTAAACAAAGATTAAACAAATAATTAAATAAGTAAACAATTAAACAAATAATTAAATAGTTGAACAAATAAGATTACAATAAGATTGAATAACAAATAGTTAAACAAATAAGATTACAATGAGATTGAAAAAATAAACAACATTGAACAAATAAATAGTTGAACAAATAAGATTACAATGAGATTGAAAAAATAAACAACATTGAACAAAGTTATTAATAGTTGAACAAATAAGATTGAATAACAAATAGTTGAACAAATAAGATTACAATGAGATTGAATAAATAGTTGAAATAAATAAACAGTTGAATAAATGAACAGTTGAATAAACAACATTGAATAAATAAACAACATTGAATAAATAAACAGTTGAATAAATAAACAACATTGAATAAATTAATAAATATTATTCAAGTAAATAAACATTACAATAAAACTATTCAAAGAAAATTACTTAATAAGACTACAATAAATACTATTTGAATAACACTACAATAAAACTATTCAAATAAATACAAATGTAAATCATTGAACACTTAGATTAACAGTTGAACACTTAAATCAATTTAAATAGTTGCTCAGCAAAAAAATAACAAACGAATAATTATTCAAATTTTAAATTAAATCCTAATTATTGTAATCACTGCAATAAGTGTCAATAATTGTATTATTTTTTTGAATGATTAATTGATTAAACTAGTTCATAATAATCACATTCATTTGATTTAGGTAAGAACAATTATGGTTCATTAAATGTAATTTCAGGTTCTGTTCAATCTATAAATAAATAATGAGTTGTTTTATTAAATACTCAACAACGAAACAAACTTTAAATAAATAAATCAATGTGAAAAGGCGGTTTATAACATCCAATAAAACAATCAAAATAACTGCACACAAAACTTATTCCAACAGTTATTATTTCAGTGTAAACAACAACGTCATAATTAACCCATTCATCAACTGAATATTTATGTACAATGGTTACGTGATCTTTAACAGGTTTTATTGAATTGTTTTATTCAGAACAAATGATCAACACTCAACGAGACTCGATTTAATTGACTATTGCTTGTATTTAAGCTAAATTATTATAAACCCAAACAACTTTAAATTGTTTTAATAACTACACTAAATGCGTCGCAATCTGTTTAAATTTTAGTACAACTATTTTATGCATTAAATAAGGACGATAAGTGTTAATCCAAACAGAACATCATTGTTGTTTTAAGTAATTAAGTGAATGAATATTTAAATATGAATCACAAACAATAACCTTTTAACAATAAGTAATCAAATTATGTAATTAAATCATTGTTTCAATTGTTTAAACAAAACTTATTCATTGTATTATTGATTCAAATTCATCCAACACCAACAATGTTTTAAGTTAGTTTTTGAGTATTAATTTTTTTAGTGAATCTATTTGAATTATTTGAAGGTTTGGAAGGTTTAATCAACTAGATATATGATCTTTGAATGAGTTTCACGTACTAATGTAAACAATATCTGAATAAAGTAATTAATTAACATTCAAATAATCAATTATAAAGTTTGTTTTATTTGTTCCCATTTAACTAACAATTATATTCATTTTGTTATCTAATTTAATTGTTTGATTAGATATATTCGCTTCTTTGAATAATTGATTAATAACTGAAGGTTGTGCGAATTATACTGTAACTTCGTTAAACATTAATTATTGATAAACACATTAAACTTTGTTGATTAAATTCAAATAAGATTCTTATTCACTTCATTCGATCAAATTAATTCAACATAAATAACTATTCAAATAAAATGAATAAGATTACTCAAATAAACAACATTGAACACTTAGTAAACAAATAGACTAAACAAACAAATAAGATTAAACAAACAAATAAGATTAAGTGAATAAGATTAAGTAATAAGATTAAGTAAAACAAATAAAGTTTATTAATAGTTGAACAAATAAGATTAAAGCAAACAAATAAGATTAAAGCAAACAAATAAGATTAAGTAAAACAAATAAAGTTTATTAATAGTTGAACAAATAAGATTAAAGCAAACAAATAAGATTGAACAAACAAATAAGATTGAACAAACAAATAAGATTAAACAAACAAATAAGATTAAACAACATTTAAATAAACAAACAAATAAGATTAAACAACATTTGAATAAATAAGATTAAATAAACAAATAAGATTAAATAACATTTGAATAAACAAATAAATAAAATTAAATAAACAATAAGATTAAATAAACAAATAAGATTAAATAACATTTGAATAAACAAATAAGATTAAATAAACAATAAGATTAAACAAACAAATAACATTTGATTAAATAAACAATAAGATTAAATAAACAATAAGATTAAATAAACAAATAAGATTAAACAAACAAATAACATTTGATTAAATAAACAAATAAATAA
>Ga0075163_10010929_pt1 | contig 11840 bp, 8 predicted proteins | sample JI1023141ADNA_FD_71478 | JGI IMG/M metagenome (GOLD analysis project Ga0075163, IMG submission 71478) | Wastewater effluent complex algal communities from Wisconsin, to seasonally profile nutrient transformation and Carbon sequestration -... | ecosystem: Engineered > WWTP > Effluent > Algae... | reverse complement strand
CGTCCGGACGAACGGCTGGCCCTTGCCCGGTTTCACGAACTGGAAGTCGAGGACCACGTGGGGCTGTTCGTCGAACATCAGCTTCAGACCTTTACGGATGTCGTTCGTATCCATGTTGCACCTGGACGCTCGCGCTGGCGACCGCCGTGGCCGGCGACGCGATGATTGATAGCAGTGGTGTGACGGGGGCGCTCGACGCCTCGTACGAATCCCGTCCGGCCGGTGTCTACATTTTCCATGTACGCGCATACCGAATGCGCGCACTTCATCGACGAATACAGCGATGTTACCACGACTCCTCCAGGGGAGAAAGCGGGAAACCAGGCCCTCAACGCCCTGTTCGGAAATGCCTGGCGCCCAGGTCGACCGTGCTCGCGGGACATCCGGGGGCGCCGTAGCGAACTGCTGTGACGTCACTATTGCAGCGACCGCACTGCGTCGTGCTCGAGGCACGCGGAATCAGTGGCCACCGTGGGTCCTGCGCTGCTGGTGGCACGAGCAGGTGAACTCGGCCTTGAGCACCGCGCGCGAGGAACTGCTCCGTGAGTCCGTTGATGCCCTTGACGAGTTCGGGGTGATACGAATCCCAGGCCTTTTCCGCTATCTCCAGGGCACGCTCATACGTCTCCCGGGCCTACGCATACCTCACGCATCTCATGCGTACCTCTGGCCGAGCTTGTCGAGTAATGCCGCCACATGGGGGTGGTCCGGACCGAATGCGTTCGCCTTGACAGCGACGGCGCCGCGTGACCCGCAAGCAGATCCGCGGCTGGGCGATCTCCGCCGCCGTCAAGCTCGACGAGCTCGCCGCGCTGATCCGCGGGGCCTGAGCTCAGTTGGGCGCCCCGGCGCAGAACGGGCCCGTGAGGACGAGCTCGTTGTTGCCGAGGTCGCACTCCTCCTCGGGCGTGCTGACGCGGAGCACGAGGCTGTCGTAGCTGGCCGGGTCCGGCACCACCAGCACGAGCGCTTCAATAAATGTGCCCTCGGGGATCGGGTCGGGATACGCGACCATGGCGATCGGCGACTCGACATTGTTGCTGACACCGAGCAGTTCGAGGGTCGCGCCGGCGGTCAGCGGCGACGCGCCGACGTTGCCGAGGTGGGCCCACACGGTCAACTCGTCGCCGCCGCACTCGCTCTCGCACAGGGTTGCCTCGACGGTGAGGTCCGGGGCCGCGTCGCCGTCCGCGGGCGAGAGGTCGCCGGACCTGAAGTTGTTGTAGATCGTCCAGTTCTTGACCGGGTCGGTGGGGATCTGCCCGTCGTCCGCGACGTTCGTGATGTTGAACGCGTGCTGGTTCCAGATCGCCCGCCCCGGGCGCCAGGAGTCGTTGAGGTCGCCGATCACGGTGATGCCGACCTCGGGGCCGTGGCCGCCGGTCGTGTTGTGGCCGAGCAGGATCTCGACCTGCCCGTCGTTGTCGATAACGGCTATAGGGCCCTCAAACCGGCCTAATTCCTGCGAATACGGTACTTTGATCCGCCGCGTCGGAAAAACGAACCAGATCTGAACCAAATTTGAGCCGAGTCTGGAGATCGCGTCCCCGCGCAAGGTCCCACGAACCCAACCGGACCCTGGCCTCCTTGCGGCGGTCGGCCGGCAGGCATGGACCCTTGCCTGGGTGGCCGGTCGTGGTCCACGAGTTCCCGCTTGGCCCCCGCTGTCCAGGACGTTGAACCGCGCATTGGCTGTCTTTTCGGACAGGTGTAGAGACGGCCGGTCGAGCATCAGCGCCTCCACCTTCGCCGGGCCCGATGCCTTGCGTGGTACTCCGCGATCGCGGCGTCCCACTCCGCGAGCTCCTCCTCGCTGAGCAGGTGTTGGTTGGCGCCGTCGCATCGGTGCTTCGGTGTGCTCATGTCAGTTCGCCTGGCGCGGCTTGCCGACGATCCGGAGACGCCGCCAACGTCTTCCGCACCGTCACCCTCGCTGAGCATCACGCCAACGTGTAGCCCGAGCCCGGCGCCGGGTCACGACTGCTCAACCGTACGGTTACGGTCAAGCGGTCCAGGAGTTCGTCGATCGCGAGCTCGCCGCCCGTCGGGCCGCCGAAGACGGTGTTCACTAACTGAGGGAAACGACAAGGACGATCCGCGTGTCGATTCAGCATCCGCCGCCCGTTCGCCGAGTTGTTCGCCAGCTCGCGCAGACTGGCGGCAGAGTGGTCCCAAGAGGGCATTGCGGCAACTGGAGCACCCGCCAGATCGACGTCGACCTGGGCGCGGTCAGTCGCGAGAATCGGTCTTTTTGGCGTTTGCCACGGCCACGGCAACGCGGAAGTACGCGTCCCATGCTGCCTCCCATTCATCCTCGTCAACTTCACCGTCGATGAATTTCCGCCAGACGTTCCGGGCGTGCTCTGCCGCTGCGCTCGTGCCTTGGATCTGGGGGGCGGCGCGAAGCTTGTCCATGTCGTCCATAAAACTCCGTGGGGGAGGGTGAGGGCCTGAGCACCCGACAGCAGTCGATTAGTCTTCGAAATGACGGCGACTGAATTCGGCGCGATGACGCACCACCGGCTCGGCATCCTTCGCAGCTCGATCCCGTAAATACCGGATGTCGCCTGCGTCCGGTTTGCGGTCCAGTCTTCGAAATAATTCGAGTTCGGCGCGCTCCATCCCATTGCGAATCTCGAGCTCATTGTGCTCCGCGAGCAGTTTCTTGTATGCGGATCGGACGGCGCCCAGCTTATATGCAAGCCGCTGATTCGTGCGCTCCCAGCCACTCGCGCGTGCAGCGTGTGCTGCGATCACGGATCGTACCAGGTCTCCAGGTGGGCGTCCGTAGTCACGGGGTGTGCCCAAGGCGGTGCGAACGTCGTTCAGATCTTTTATCACGTCGTCTCGGTTAACAACGATGAACTCAAGAGTGATTATCAAGTCGTCCGGGTCTTTGCTCGTTAGGAGCAAGATGTCGTACACTTGTGAGAGAGTGGCGTTGGCCTGGGTGAGCTGTTGTGCTGCAGCGCTCAGCTTTCTCTGCCCGTCTGAAAGTGCCGCTCTCAATCTCCTCGTCTCATCGGTGCCGACCTCAACTTGATGCTTCAGTTGGTCGCGCTCGTCTTGTACCAGTGCGAACTGGTCCTCGGTTGGAGCAGATGCTGCGCGTTCGCGCTCTGTGGCGAGCGACCTTATGAGTTCATCACGTTCCTTGGTCACCCGAGCGAGGTTCTCCGCGTTCTGATTCGATCGTTCGCGCTCCGCATCGAGGGCTCGCCGCAACTCGTCGCGTTCCTGCAAGACCGCCATCAGGCGTTCATGCTCCTGCTGATAACTACGTTCGGTTCGTCGAGGATCCGCGGCCGCTTCGGGCTCGTGGGGGCTGCCCGGTTGTGTGGGGTGTGGAGTTCGTTCCGCTGATGCGGTGCCGTTCGCTCGTGGTTGGGCGCCAACGTCATCGGTCGTCCGCGCAAATGCCGCAAAGAGGTCCTGCAGTTTTCGCTCCGGGCTCGCAGTCGTCCTGGACTCTTGCTCGGGGAGCAATTCACGCTGGACGATTCTGAGCGGACACCCGGCTGCGTCCGCCAAACTGGTTACGGTGCGCATTTGAGGGTCGCACTTGGGGTTCTTGAGAATTGCGAAGTAGTTCTCCCGACTTGTCTTACTGAGAACGGCCAGCCGCTCTATCGTTATCTTATCGGCTCTGGTGGCGCGGAACTGTTCGATGAGCCGGAGTATTCCATTCGGTGTCATCACCTCGGCGCTCTCGATCTCGCAGTTCAAGTGGTCGATGGCGCGCAGGAGGACGTTAAAGCGGAGCGTGCTCGTTTTTTGGCTCAGGAGCCTGTCGAGGTTCTCCGGAGACACGCCGAGCGCCTCCGCGAGCTGCTCGAGGTTCATGCCGGACGCGGAGACACACGCCGACAGAGCCGCCAGGAATTCCTCGACGCTCATGGGTTTCATAGGACCATTTTACATCGATCACCAATTCCGCGATACCCGAGGGGATTTCGCGCGGATTGCATGAAGCCTGCATATGCGTCGTAAGGCAGCGCGGCATTGCATGCACGGCCCATTGGCGGCCGTGTAGAAGGAGATAAATATTGCTTGACTCCCAGGAGTCCCCAACAGTTCGCGGATGAACCCTCGCGTCACGCTGACCGGAGACGAACGGGACGCGGTGCTGAAGATCCAGATGCGCGATCCACGGGCAAGAGGTGAAACGTAATCGTACCTCGATACGCTGGGTGCCCCAGGAGCCGTCCTGGGGACGAATAGAGAAATCCCTTGACAGTATCCGAGACACTGCGAGCGCCGAAACCGGACATGGGCTACGGGGCGCGTCCGAGCCGAGCAGGCGGGGCAGGCGGGCCGCCTGCGTCGGGGCGGTCGTGACCCGGATCGGGCGTGTGGGTCCAGCGCGTCGGGGCCTGAGCCGCGTGGTCCAGGTGGGGCGAGCGGGTCGGCTGCAACCGACCGCGCGCCTAACGTCGCCGATCGACGCGCCCGACGAAGCAACGCTACCGACCGACGCCCCCGACCGCCCCGACGCGCTGGACCGACACGCCGACGTGGCCGACCGACGCGCCCGACGTGGCCGACCGACACGCCCGACGTAGCCGACCGACGCGCCGGACGTGGCCGACCGACGCCCCCGACGTAGCCGACCGACGCCCCCGACGTAGCCGACCGACGCCCCCGCCGTCGCCGACCGATGCCCCGACGTGGCCGACCGACGCGCCCGACCCCGACGCAGCCGGCCCACGCGCCGGCTGCCACGGCTACGCCAACGCGCCGGTCCATGGGCCACGACCGCGCCGACGCAGCCATAAGCTCGACGCAGGCGACCCACGCGCTGGCCGCCACGATCATACCGACGCAAGCCGGCCCGCGTGCCCGACGCCGATCAGCGACCACGCACCCTACTCAGCTAACCCACGCGCCCGACGCAGCTGATCCTCGTGCTACTTGGGCCACGACCGCGCCGACGCAGCCGACGGTCGGTCCGGGCGATCCGGCGGATGTGTGTGGGAACCACTCGGTCGGATCGGACGACGATGGGCCCCGACGACCGACCGACGCGCCCGACCCGGGCCACGATCGCCCCGACGGCGCCGGCCCAGGGCCACGGTCGCGTCGACGCGCCGACCGACGCACCCCGATCCGGGCCCCGACCGCCCCGACACCGCCGACCCGCTCGCCCGACCTGGACCACGGCTCAGGCCCGCCCCGGCTGCTTCGTCTGGCGCCGGACCCACACGCCGCTCCGGACCACGACCGCCCGAGACTAGCGCCGCCTGCCCGGCTCGGACGCGCCCCGTAGCCCATGTCCGGTTTCGGCGCTCGCAGTGTCTCGGATACTGTCAAGGGATTTCTCTATTCGTCACCAGGACGGATCCTGGGGCACCCAGCGCATCGAGGTACGATTACGTTTCACCACTTACCCGTAAATCGCGCATCTGGATCTTCAGCACCGCTTCCCGGTCGTATCCGGTCAGCATGACGCGAGGGTTCATCCGAGAACTGTTGGGGACTCCTGGGAGTCAAGCAATATTTATCTCCTTCTACACGGCCGCCAATGGGCCGTGCACGCAATGCCGCGCTGCCCTTACGACGCATATGCAGGGTTCATACAATTCGCGCGAAGCCCCTCGGATATCGCGAAATTGATGATCGATGTAAAATGGTCCTATGAAGCCCATGACCGTCGAAGAGTTCCTATCGGATCTGTCGGCGCGCATCTCCGCGTCCGGCAAGGACCTCGAGCAGATCGCGGAGGTGCTCGGTGTGTCTCCCGACGACCTTGACCGTCGGCGGGTCGACGGACCGCGCCAGGTCCTCGCTCCACGACCGTCCGCGAACGGCCGTGATCCGCCCGCCGACTTCATGCTCGGTTTCGTCGTGAGCCACGAGCACGCAGACCCCGGCCACTCCGGCTCACGGGTTGGTCGGCTCGGACACGATGTCGTGTTGCCGGGCGACACTGGCGAACAGTCGAACCCGAACTGCGACCATCGATCACCGTGTAATTCCAATGACTGATCCGTATCAAATCCTCGGGCTGACCTCTCGTGCATCGGACGATGAAGTCCAACGCGCCTGGCGTAACCTGATTCGAACGTGGCACCCGGACAGACATCCGGGGAACCAGCACGCCGCTGAGATGGCGGCACGAATCAACGCAGCATACAGAACCCTCAAGGAGAGACGAGCGCGCGCAAGTGACGCGCACTCGCACGGATCCACGCCCCCGCGCGACCAGCCACCTCCACCGCCGCCGCCGCCGCCACCACCTCCACCACCTCCACCACCTCCACCACCTCCACCACCTCCTCCTCCACCTCCCCAGCGCCGAGGTACCAATATAAAGAAGACGGTCGACATTCCTTGGGAGACTGCCTTCCGGGGCGGGACGTTCTCACTGCAGACCGATCACGGAGAGGTTACCGTCAACGTGCCGCCTGGGTGCGAGATCGGGCATAGCTGGCGAATCAAGGGGAAGGGCAACCCGGGAAAGCCCCCGGGCGACCTCACCGTGAAGGTCGTCGGGTATACTGGTAACGTTCCGTGGCGAATTGTCGGGCAGGACGCTCACGTGAAGGTTCGCGTCACGCTTTATCAAAGTTATGTTCAGGAGACCATAACCGTACAATCTCCGTCGGGCCAGAGTATCGAACTCTGTCACGAATTGGGGAAGACGGAGCCAACCAGGATCAAACGGCAGGGAATCAAGAAGGGTAATACGGTTGGTGATCTGATCGTGGAGTGGGAACTGACTTATCCGCCGCGTGGATCCCTGGAGTTGGCGTCCCTCCTGCGCTACCTGCAGCACACGAAGTCGTAAGGCTTTGAGCGGACATCGGCGCGTGGCCACTGCCGCTGACCCAGCGGCCCCGACCACCGCAACGTCGCTGCCATCCTCCTCAACCTCGCGCATGTCCGAGACGTCGCCGGCGACCTCGATAGCGCCCAGCAATTGCTCACGCGGGCCCTCGGCCTCGTCACCCGCACCCTCGAGATCCACGCCCATCCCGGCTGTCTCGACACACTCGATGCCGCCCACGCCATGATCACCCGCGCCCCGCGCCGAGGCCCACCAGCGCCAGGCCGCTGCCCGCGAGTACGCTCGTGCCTCCCGATCTTCGAGCGCAGCCTCCCGACCACGACTTCACCCGGAGCACTCGAGCCGCGACGGCGCCGCAGCCATCGACGGCGCGGGCGGTGACATACGGCCCAGGAGCTCTCAGGCGAGGCCGATGGTGATGCCGTCGTCGCCGTCCGGGTACTCGCCCCGGTAGCCGTGCGTCGCTTGTAGTCGTGGGTTCGCCCAGCGCCGGTTGGCGGCGGAGCGGTAGTTGAAGAACAGCGTCGGCCGGGTGCGTCCGTCCGTGACGACGCGGGCGAGGGCCTCCGGGTCTGGGTGGGAGTAGCGGCTCCCGTCCGTCGAGATCAGGTAGTTGAAGCAGCGCATACGGGCGAGCAGGCGGCGGTCGAGGTTCTTGCGGCTGCCGTGGTGCGGCAGCTTGAATAGATCGACGGGGATCGTGGCGGTGCGACGCTCGCTCGCCAAGCGCCCGAGGCTGTCGGCGAGGACCGGGGCGAAGGCGTCGGCGGTGAGCAGGCAGCAACGATTCCTGTACTCCGCGAGGACCGCGATGCTGCTCCCGTTGGCCGGGGCGACGTCGGCGACGAAGGGCGCGGCGGCGAGGCGAGGGACCGATGGCGACCCGAGGACGCCTCGTCGCAGGCGCATCGGTTCGGGTCGTCCGGCGCGCCAGCCGACCTCGGCGAGGACCTGCTGCCAGCGCCGTCGTAGGGTCGTAAGCTCGGTCCAGGTCGGCGAGAGCAGGGTCAGGCGCATGCCGCCGGCGAGCGGGATCGCGGGCAGCGGGCCCGTCGCGGGCACGACGACGGAGCCGCCAGCGAAGGCGCGGTTCCACGGGGCGCGGCGGCGGGTGAGCAGGGCGCCAAGGCGCTCGCCCTGCTCGGGTCCCAGGACACCGCGGCGGCGAGGGGCCGGGGCGGTGTGGTGATAGCCGTTGAACCACACGTCGCCGAACGTCGCGCCGAGCGAACGATCGGCGAGCAGCTCGAGCGCACCGTCGATGTGATCGTTGTCGATGTGGCTGATGATGAACAGCTCGAAGTGCCGCTGCGATCGCGGCAAGGCGTCGATGTGGGCGTGCAGGCGGGCGTACGTGCGGGCGGTGCCGCCGTCAACGAGGATCCGTCGCGGGGCGGTGGCCCGCCCGTACTCGATCCACAAGCAGTCGCCGTGATCCGCCGGCAGCGCGTGCACGAGAAACATCGGAGCTCCCTCAGCGGTCGATGTACCACAGTGCGTCGCCGCAGGAGACGACGCCGAGCGAGATCGGCCAGCGGACTGCGAACAGCCGCTGACGGACGGCGAGCATCAGCTCGCCGAAGGCGATCGCCTCGCGGCCCGCGGTGTCGTGCAGGGCCCCGGCGAATTGCTCGAGGAAGTCGGCGGCGTCCGCGGGCGAGATCGCGGTTATTGTGCACACGACGATCGCCGCGCCGTGCCGCAGGAACCTGCCCGCGAAGCCGCTGTACCCGGCGAGCGGCGAGCGAGTGTCGCAGCCGACGAGCAGCACGAGCGGACGCGCAGCGTCCTTGACGCGGATATACTTTGCGGTGAGGTTCGCGGCGGCGAGGCGCTGGTTCGTCAGCTCGAGCTGCAACAGGGTGTCGGCGTGGTCGTCGCCGTCGTCAGTCGTGTGGGTCACGAGGGTCAGCAGGGACGGCTGCTGGCGCGATACCGCGTCGGCGACGCCGCGCCAGCCGCGGGCCTTCCGCAGGCCCTTGACGACCCCGCGCAGCGCCATCTCGATGCGCCGCTGCTCGGCGGTCTCGACGATGGCGCTGGCGGCATACACCGCTCGCTCGAACGGCGCGAGCGTGTCGCGCCCGTCCTGCGGGTCGGGGGTTAGGGCGAGCTCCGCACCCCCCGCGAGCGGGCGGCCCGGGTGCGGCATGCGCTCGAGGACCCGGCTCAGGCCCCAAAAGGCGTACGGGCACACGTACTGCTCGGGCTCGGCGGCGCAGGCCGGATCGTCGCAACCACGGGCGTGGAGCGGCTTTTTGGCGCTCGCGCACAGCCGCGGCCGCAGCGGGGCCGAGCGGGCGTAGAACAGCTCGACAGGGAGGTACGCACCCTCGCGTGCCTCTACGATCTGGATGCGTCGGGCGTGGGTGAGGAGCTCGACCATGCCGGGGCGGTTGACGACCGCGTCCCACAGCGTGTGCCCGTGCAGCGCGAGGCGGTGGAGCGCGCGGGAGGAGACCCGATCGGCCGCGCGGCGCACCCTGCCGAGGATGTCCTCGCTACCGAGGATCTCCTGGATCCCGCGGATCGCGGTCTCGCTGCCCGCGGGCAGCAGGGCCATGCCGGCGCTGCTGGGCCCGACCGCCAGGGCGGTCGATGGGTTGACGATGATCGCGGCGTCGAACGGCTCGCGCTCCGCCAGCGCCGGACCGAGCGAACCGTGCACCTTGAGCTCGAGGTCCCACTGCAGCGGTGCTTCCGCGGGCTGCGTCAGCAACATCGTCTGCAGGACACGTTGACGGTGCAACACCACGACCCTCACGGTGAATGCGGAGGTCCGCGGGCGGAGGGAGAACACGGCGCGCTCGCTCGTGCCGCGCGCGGGCAGGCGGATCCCGGCGATCTGCGGCGGCGCTGCTTCTCGCGGGTCGATCACGCAGAGCACGACGGTCAGGGCGACCGAGCCGTCCGGATCGGGCTGGTCGGGCTCGGGGAACGGCGCCGCGATCCGCGTGCCCCGGTCGCCGGCCGCGATCCACACCTCGACGCGATGCAACCATCCCGCGACGAAGCCTTCGACGGCCCGCCATCCTTCACCGGAGGCGTCGGCGCGCGAGACGGCGACCCGGGCGTGCCGCGGCTCGGGCGGCTCGCGCTCCACCCACGAGCGCGGCCGTAATGGCCTCCCGAGCCCGCCGAGCGCGGTTTGCAGGCCGATCAGGCGCTCGTGCGGACCGTCGTCCGAGGGTCCGCCCATCTCTGAGTCGGACCGATTCACCGCGATCACTCCCTCCAACCACCTCCGCGAGTGCTTGCCGGCGAGCCGCGCGCTCATCCGGTCGATCCCCTCGCGCTCGAGCCGGATCGCCGCGCGGTCCGCCGCCTCGTGCATCAGGGTCCACGGCCACATCGCCTGGTGGACGGCCGGATCCACCGCGATGTACGGCCAGGGCCGCTTCGTCCCGCGGGCGTGCGTCCACAACACGTCCACCCACGAGCGAGCGCTGGCGAGTAGCATCTCGAGCCAGGGCCTCGCGTCGTCGATGTCGACCGCGGTGAGGACGACGCCGAGGGCCCGGAGCTCGTTGCGCAGGACATCGAGCATCGGCCCCGCGTCGTCCGGCGACACGTCGCTGCCGCCGATCACGCACACGAGCTGGGTCCGCGGCCCCCGCCCGCCGGCGAGCACCACCGCGAGGCCGGCGCGCAGCGGCGCCGCGATCAACACGATGTCACGCTCGCCACGCTGGTCGGTGACATCGATGACGATGTCAGAACGATCGCTCGCCAGACCGGCGACCACGCGGCGCCACCTGGCCGCGACCTCGCCGCGCCCATGCACGGCGACCCGCGCCGGTACACCCCACACCGCCGCCGCCTCGACGACGGGCGCCTCGCGGTGGACAGTGGTCGCGTCGTCGAGCGCCGCCAGAGCCATGATCCACGCGATGGCCTGCGCATACGTCAGGGATCCGACGAGCACGAACGAGACTCGCTTCGGCGCCCGCTCTCGCCACAGGGTCGCCAGCTCCCGCGGGCCGCGGGTGCAATCCGCCAGCAGCGCCCGCAGACGCGCCGGCTCGATACGGAGACCCTCCCGGATTGCAAACCATATCCAGGACGAATCGCCGTTGCCGTCGTCGTCGTCGTCGTTCGTGTCGTCGTCGTATGTGTAATCTTCGGAGAGGACGAATCCGTGCGGATCGAAGTCGTCCGGGTCGTCCTCGTGCTTGCCGAGGTGCTGCGCATCGGCGTCGAGCGCGTCGACATTGTTCTTGCCGGCGTCGTCGGCGTCGGTGTCGAGCGTGTCGGCTTTGTTGGCGTCGTCGAGATCGTCGACGTCGAGCTTCTCGTCATCGAGCTTGTTGACGTCAGCTTCCGCCACGAGGCCCTCGAGCGCCCGCATGAAGCCGAATCGGCCCTGTCGCGGGTCGTTCTTCGGGATGGCGTTGGCCTGGGCGAGCGCGGCGGCCATCGCCACGGCCCGCGTGAATTCGAGGTCGTCGAGATCCTGGCCCCACGGGTGATAGTCGCGGCGATCCATGCGTGCTGGTGGAGCATCGCGGAGTCGCCGGAGGATCTCAAGCAGGGCGTCACGTTCTCGACATGGCGAGGTGATCGCGGCGATCCATGCGTGCTCGTGTGGAGCGGGGTGCATGCTCCGGGTTCAGAAGCTCCGCCGCGCCAGAGCGCCCCGCGCCCCGGTCCGCTGGTCCCTGGTGCCTCTACGAACCGCCTGGAAGCGTTACGCACCCGACCAGGCGTGCTCGCCGAGGTCGTCGAGGTGTTCGCGCGGGCGGTGATGCGGTGGGCGGCCCCGGACGGCAGCCCATCACCGCGTCACCGAGCCAGCTTAACGGCGATCCGGTGGTTGGCCTCCGAGGTCCGCAGGTAAACGTGGAAGCGGTCAGTCGGCAGCAGGACACCCTCGCGGACCCAAATGTCAATCGTGCGCGAGCGAATGCCGATGAACTTCAGGTAGTCACGGCGGGCTGTTCGAGCTGAGCGAACCGCGTCGCAGCGACCCGCTGAACGTGGAGTCTGCGATGGCCCATAAATTGATACCGGGTAAAAACTTCGACGAGTCGACGGCCTACAAAACACAGGCCGA
>Ga0075163_10010928_pt1 | contig 11840 bp, 7 predicted proteins | sample JI1023141ADNA_FD_71478 | JGI IMG/M metagenome (GOLD analysis project Ga0075163, IMG submission 71478) | Wastewater effluent complex algal communities from Wisconsin, to seasonally profile nutrient transformation and Carbon sequestration -... | ecosystem: Engineered > WWTP > Effluent > Algae... | reverse complement strand
ATTCCAATTTCCTGTATCACCGTTATCTATTATAAGCGTCAAATGATTATTTACTTGCCACGAATGCACGAATAAAACAATAATTCATTCGTGCATTCGTGGCAAATATGCGAAGGATCACTCCAATTTCCAGTGCCATCGATAACTATTCGGTATTAGTTCTTAGTCTTTAACTAATCCGTCCCCACTGCCCAGACTTCCTGATCTGCGCGTTCAGTTCATGTCGTGTTCCTGCATTGACAGATGAAGAAAGTTGAGGATCTGCTTTCAGTATTTCAATTGCAATATCTCTGGTCCGTTGAACTAAGGCCGCATCACGCGAAAGATCTGCAAGTTTCAGATCAAGCAATCCGCTTTGTCGGGTACCTTCAGCATCGCCGGGACCTCGAAGTTTCAGATCGGTTTCAGCAATTCTGAATCCGTCGTTGGTCTCACACATTGTTGCAATTCTTAATCGCGAATCTTTTCCAAGTTTTGAGCTCGTCATGAGAATGCAATACGATTGCTCCGCTCCTCTTCCAACTCTTCCTCGTAATTGATGAAGTTGAGAAAGTCCGAAGCGTTCTGCATTTTCGATGATCATCACAGAAGCATTGGGAACATTTACTCCGACTTCAATTACAGTTGTTGCAACCATGATCTGCGTTTCACCTTTTACGAACCGTTGCATCTCAAAATCTTTGTCTTTCGGTTTCATTTTTCCGTGCACAATACTAACATGATATTGCGGAGCAGGAAAGTCGCGGCAGATGGATTCAAACCCTGCCATGAGGTTATTCAGATCGATCTTTTCAGATTCTTCGATCAACGGATAAACAATATATACTTGTCGACCAGCAGCGATTTCTTTTTTAAGAAATGCCCAGATCTGCAATCGATTTGTATCATACTTGTGTACGGTACTAATTGGCTTTCTTCCCGGAGGCAATTCATCAATTACAGAAACATCAAGGTCGCCGTATAAAGTCATAGCGAGCGTACGCGGAATTGGTGTTGCAGTCATTACGAGAACATGAGGTACGATATCATTCTTTTTCCAAAGTCGTGAGCGTTGTTCTACACCGAAACGATGTTGTTCATCAATAACAACAAATCCGAGATTTTTAAATTGCACTTTATCTTCGATCAATGCATGAGTACCAATGAGTATATTAATCTCACCATTTTCCAATTGTTCATGGATCTTTCTTCTTGCACCAACACGAGTAGAACCTGTGAGTAGTGCGATATTTACATTCATGTTTTTCAGAAATGAAGCAATCGATTCGGCATGCTGATTGGCAAGAATTTCAGTTGGTGCCATGATGCAAGCCTGGTAGCCATTACCAATTGCGATCAACATACACATCAAAGCCACCATTGTTTTTCCGGATCCAACATCTCCCTGAAGCAATCGATTCATTTGTTTTCCGGAGCCAATATCAATTCTGATTTCCTTTATCACCTTCTTTTGTGCATTTGTTAATGCAAAAGGCAGATGATTATGAAAAAAGTCATTGAAATAATCACCGACTTTATCGAACACAATTCCTTTTACCTTCTCAGTACGGAGTAATTTCATGTGCAGCAACCGCAGCTGAAGAAAAAACAATTCTTCAAACTTAATTCGAGTTTCTGCTTTTTCCTGCTGATGAATGGATTCAGGAAAATGAATTGCTGAATAGGTTTTCAGACGACTTAAAAATTTATATTCATCAAGAACACTTTGCGGCAATGTTTCAGGCAAATTTTGTGGGAGAAATTGATGCAGATTCTTTTGAAGTCGCAACATCCCTTTACTATCGAGACCTTTCAATTTCAGTTTTTCTGTTGTACTGTAAACAGGTTGCATAGAAGATGCAACGGTGAGTTGTGCTTCCGAAACAAGTTCCAATTCAGGGTGAACGATGTTTATAGATCCATTGAACTCCGTTGGTTTTCCAAACAGTACATACTCAGTATTGAGCTTGAGATTGGCCGTGATCCACTTAATTCCCTGGAACCAACGCAGCTCAAGAAAGCCGGTCTTATCTTCAAAACGGCCACAAAGGTACTTTCGTCGTTTCTCGCCTCTGACAATGAGGCTTGTTATTACTCCTTTTATCTGGATATAAGGCAAATTGGCATTTGCTTCCCTGACGGTATAGAACTTGGTACGGTCGACATACCGAAAAGGGTAATGATGCAGAAGATCGCCTTGAGTATAGATCCCAAGTTCTTTCTTTAGGATCTCGGCCTTTATCGGACCAACACCCTTTAGAAATTCAATTTTCGTCTGAAAAAAATCATGATGCATAACCGGGACGAAAGTAATGAATTACACCAAAACGTAAGTTGAATAAATGCGGGAAAGTTAGACAGGGTTATTTCAAAGAACAGAACTTCCCGGAATAGTTAACATCGAGAAGTTCTGAACAAGAAAAAATGGAAGTTAAACGCAATAGATTTTATCATTAATATTGAACAATTGAGTAACCAAAAAGAGACGATGGCAACAACCGGTAAAAAAGAAATTATCAGAGCAACAGCATTTCCGGCACTTTTTATTATTTTGATCTGGCTGATTGAATTAGGAGCCAACATCAGTAAGGTAAGAATAGTTACTCTTGGAATTTTACCACGTAGCTCAGAAGGCTTGCTAGGAATTCTTACCTCGCCATTTATCCACGGTGACCTGGATCATATTTTATCCAATACAGCCCCTTTGCTTATAGTGACCACTGGAATGATTTTTTTCTATAAAGAGTTGGCTTACCGTGTGATGGCAACAATTTGGCTAATGACTGGTGCATGGGTATGGATGTTTGCAAGATCGGAATGGCACATTGGAGCTAGTGGACTGATCTATGGTTTTGTTTGCTTTCTATTTTTCAGTGGAATTTTTAGAAGAGACACCAGGCTGACAGCCATTTCGTTATTGGTAACGTTTCTCTACGGTAGTTTGGTCTGGGGAATTTTACCTGTCAATCAAATTGTTTCCTGGGAAAGTCACCTCTTCGGTTCCATTGCCGGACTTTTTTCCGCTTATTATTATCGATTGGAAGGTCCGAAGAGACCAAAACCGCAATGGGAAATTGATGAAGAATATGAATTGCTGCATCCGCAAGTTCAGGAAATTGAAGAAGGAGAACACGATTTGGAAAATCTGACTCCTCCCGAAGAAAAAAATTCAGAAATTGTTAATAAAATTTCGACACCAACAGAATGGAAAATTAGTTACACAATTACAAGCAAACCTTCTGAATCATCCGAAAACAAAGGCGATTAACTCATAACTTTTACCTATGAAACTTGCCACTTTTTTTAACAATGAATTGTGTTAAGATTTTTTCGATTTAAGGGAACTTTTTTTTATTAGTTGCGTATTTTAGTAACAGCATGTTTAATGCATCTAAAAAATCGAAACTAAATAATCCAAAATAAACCTTAATCAACAATGAGAAAACAATTTACATTTCAACGGATCTTACGATCAACGCTGATGGTGTTTGCTCTTGGAATCGGAACTGCGGCCAATGCCCAGATCGATGCCGGTGTCTCTGCCATCCTCAATCCAACAAGTCCTTCATGTCAAGGCTCGAATGCTGTGACAGTAGTCGTTCACAACTACGGTGCGGCCGGGCTAACCTCCGCATTAGTGAATTGGTCAGTGAATGGTATTTCACAAGCACCTTTCAACTACAATGGACTTTTGTTCACCGGTGAATCTGACACAGTTACAATTGGCAATTTCCCTTTCACCTATGGAAGTAATTTGCTGGATGTCCGCACCGCAAGTCCAAATGGCGGAGCAGATGATGACTCCACAAACGATTCTTCAGCAGTTACGATCAGTGTATTGATGAGTGGTGCCTACACGATTGGTGGCACTACCCCGGATTTCGCAAAATTCAATGATGCAATAACGGCATTGAATGCAAATGGAATCTGCGGTCCTGTTGTTTTCAACATGAGAGCACAAACGGATACGATGCAAAGTGTGATCACACCAATCACAGGTGCTGATTCGGTAAATACGATCACTTTCCAATCTGAAAACGGTGACAGTACTTCTGTATTGCTTACTTACCCATCTGTCGATTCTTTGAATCCAACGAATTATCTGATCAGTTTAGATGGAGCAGATTACATTACATTCAACAAGATCTCAATGGAACGTTCAGGAATTCTTTCTTACGGACGTGTATTGGAGTTAATGAACAATGCTACTCACATCACAGTTTCTAATTGCAGATTATTAGGCTCAACGAATGCAACGAACAACTCACTTGCAACGTTGATCTATTCAGGAGCAACTTCTCCTACGAATGATAGTTCAATGGTGATTTCCAACAACCATTTTATCAATGGCTCAATTGGTGTTTACATGAATGGTATCAATACTATTCAACTTGAGCTTGACAATATAATTACAGATAATATTTTTGAAAATCAATATTCAAAAGGAATTCAGGCGAGTAACATTGGTGTAGTGAATATTCAGAGAAATCAATTCACAACAACATCAAACAATATCGCTTATGCAGGTATTTATCTTGATCGCGTTCAGAGAAATCATATTGTGTCAAAGAATAAAATGACAAGCATACCGGGAACTGGAATTTATATGGTTGACTGTACGGGTTTAGCCGGAATACATGGAGTTATTTCAAATAACTTTATCCTTTGTACCGATTCAGCAGGTTTGTCAATCAACAATGGCGACTATCAGGATATCGTTCACAATACGATCGTGATGAGAGGAGCTGACCCTAGCTATTCTGCATTATTTGCAAGAGGAAATGGTCATGGAAAAGTTGTACGTAACAATATCCTGAATAATACGGGCGGCGGATATGCTTATGTTGTTTCTGATTCTGCAGTTTTCGGAATCGTAAAATCAGACAATAACAACCTGTTTGTAACAGGAACCAATGTTGGTGTTTATGATGGAGTCGTTGCAGCCTCCTTGAATGACTGGATCTCAGCATCAGAGAAAGATTCAAACTCTGTTCAGGTGAATCCGAATTTCGTAACACCTACAGATCTGCATGCAACATCAACTGCAATGGAAGACTTAGGAAAGAAATTAGCGAATGTAGATGATGATATCGATGGAGAGATTCGTAGCGCAAATGCTCCGGACATTGGTGCCGATGAATATTCTGCTGCACAACGTAACGTTGGTGTTCAGGCTTTATTAAGTCCGGTTGATAGTGTTTGCGGAGATACAATGGTACCTGTAATTGTTGTAGTAACAAATACAGGTTCATTGCAGGAGATCAATTTTGATGTAACTACCATTTTTAATGGAGCAGCATCGGATACATTGACATTTACAATTACAACAGCGATTCTTCCTGGAGAGTCAGACACGATCATTTATCCAACAAATATTGATTTAAGCAGTGGTGGGCAATTGAACACGATCAGCTATACATCCTTGGGAGTAGATGATGTTCGTGCTAACGACACATTAAGAGCTAACTATACAATTGGAGTACCTCCAACAGCACCAACAGTTACGAACGACTCAATTTGCGGTTCAGGTGTTGCAACACTTACTGCAGCATCTTCTGACTCATTGAACTGGTTCACGGCTCCTAATGCAGGATCGTATCTTGCTTCAGGTTCAACGTTCACAACACCAACACTAAATGTTTCAACAACTTACTATGTTTCTGCATATGGTTTATGCGAAAGCGCAAGAGTACCGGTAGAGGCAGTTGTTAATCCTGTGCCAGTTGTAAGTCTTGGAAATGACACATCAATTCTTGATGGCGCCGATATCGATCTTGATGCCGGAACCGGCTTTACTTCTTACTTATGGTCGAATGGAGCAACAACACAGCTTATAAATGTGAACACTGCAGGATGTTATACTGTGGCTGTTACCAATTCAGCAGGATGTACAGCTACAGATGAAATTTGCATCAATGTTGTCCTTCCTTTTGATGCAGGTGTTACCGCTATTTTAAGTCCAATGAACAATGATTGCGCTAGTGCAACAACAGATGTTACTGTGGTAGTAAAAAACCTTGGATCAAGTATCGCTTCAGCGATTCCTGTTGATGTAACTATTACAGGCGGTTTGACTGCATCATTTGCAGATACAGTTGCAGGACCATTGAATCCCGGTGATTCAGCAATAGTAGTTATGGGCACGATCAATACAAGTGCAGGTGGAACATATGATCTGTCAGCATATACTTCTTTTGCAGGAGACCAGGACACATCAAATGATACGATCAACAGTTCAGTTACGCTCAACATTGCACCATCTGCTCCTGTAGGAGTTGGAGCATCACGTTGTGGTGCAGGAAGTATAATCCTGAATGCATCAGGTACAGATACAACAGAATGGTATGATGCACCAACAGGTGGCACATTGTTATTTGTAGGCGACATCTACTCTATTCCAAATCTTGGTGCAACGACAATATTCTATGCACAGGACGGAAACGTTTGTAATACACAACCAAGAGCTGCAGTAACTGCAACGATCAATCCACTTCCAAATGTTAATCTTGGTGGTGACACAACCGTAACTGATTCAATCATTCTTGATGCAGGTGCAGGTTTTGTTCAGTACTTATGGAATACAAGCGAGATCACTCAGACAATTGAAGTTGATTCAACAGGAACGATCATTGTTGCTGTAATCGACAACAACGGTTGTATCAACTCTGATACGATTGAGATCACGATCATCGTTGGCTTGACAGAAAATCAAATTGCAGCAGGAATGAGAATTTATCCGAATCCTACGCAATCGAAATTGACTGTTGACTTTGGAAAAGCAAATAATGCAATCCTAACGATAACAGACATGCAAGGTCAGATCATTATGACCGATAACATGAACAATGCATCAGATGCATCTCGCACTTATGATGTAAGCACATACGCTAAAGGTATCTACTTCCTACAGATCACTTCTGGAAATCAGACATCGACTAGTAAGATTATCGTACACTAATTTCGTGAATCGCGAATTGTAATTCGTGAATCGAATGCTACTTACAAAAAGGCCACCTGGAAGGGTGGCCTTTTTTTGCTTATGATTATACGAACTTAATTTTTTACGAATCGCTTTCGGAAAGTTCTTTGGTCGCTGATGGCGTCGAGGAAATATAATCCGGGGGAGAGGGTTGAGATGTCGAGTTCTTGTATTGAGGAATTGCAAGAAATTGAGCGGACTTGTTTTCCTGTAAGTTCATATAATCTTATCTCTTTCAAATTTCCATATTGCAGATGTATTTTAATTAAACCGCCCGATGGCACAGGAGACAATATCAAACTTCCAATCAAATTATTGCTGATGTTTTGATTTATACCTACATATTTTGCAATGTTGTTCATCGTTACACCATCAATTTGGTTAAACAAGCCACATATATATAAGTCATTATTAAAAAATAGAAAATCACTTATTCCAGGTCCAATAATTGAACTAGTAACTGAACTCCAAATAGTCCCATTCCATTTTGCGATACTTCCAGTTAAAATACCACCTGCAACTTGAAAAGTTCCACAAGCATAAAGTTCGCCATTAAAAACTTTTATTTTCCATATACTATTATCGGTTCCGCCAGCAACATCATACCATTGACTTCCATCCCATCTCATGATATTATTTCCTTCATTTCCTGCACTTGAACTAAAATTACCTGCCACATATAAATCGCCTTGATAAATTGCTAAAGAATTTACAACAGAAACTCCACCATAAATAGGATGACCTAATAATTGAAAGCCAGTACTATCCATAAGTGCGATATCAATATTTAAAGAATCATCAAAAAAATTTCCACCAAAAACAAGTGTATTATTATAATTTATAAAATCACCAACCCAACCATCAAATGGTAAATTCAAGCAAGTAAAATTAGTATCATTCCAAGTTACCAACATATTACATGGAGACCCATCTGCACTTTGAAAGAATCCGGATATATAAAGTTGTTCATTCAGCACTTTCATTTGATATACGGAGCCATCTAATCCATTTTTTACGGTATCCCATTCAAATCCATCAAAAGATCCTAAAATATTATTAATATTCGAGATTGAAAAACCTCCGTCGGAATACAGTTTGTTATTGTATTTGGAAATCGCGCGATTTGTTTGAAAATGTTTAAGCCCGGAACCAACGGAATCCCAAACTACACCATTCCACTTTGCAATTCCTCTAGTAGGCAACGAGTCAGTAAGAAAGAACTGCCCACCAAAATAAATTTCACCATTAATGGAGTCAAGAAAAATTGTAATCGCAGCTCTGTCAGTTCCAGAACCCATTGGCTGCCACCCATTGGCAAATGAGAAATTGAAATTTGCAAAAGTAAAAGCAAGAATTAAGACTGATTGTTTCATGATTCTAAGGTAGCATTTCTTGTCCTAAATAATTCCTCCACTCAAAGCTACTAACTCCAGTTTTTTTATGCTACAAGAATTCTCCCGAATGAAAGTCAATATTGAATACTGTGTCGCTTTACAACCAAAAAGATTCCTCCTGAATGACAGCTGCCCATTATTGTTTTGTTGGGGAGTGGGAGAAAATTTCGCCTTCGGCAAAATTTTCTCCCACTCCCCAACACTTTTTGATAGGCCAACTGTCTTTCAGAAGGAATCTTTTTGGTTATCAAGCGAATCACTTTGTCTTAAAATAAATATCTTATTGGAAAATTGCGGTAAATCAAAGTCATACCAAAAAAATCCGCCAACACCGTCAGCAGATTTTCAACTAGTTATTTTCGATTCAGTATTTACCATTCACGATTCACAAAATCAAATCGACGCCTGCCCCAATAACACCACAGGATTCTCAAGCAAACCTTTGAACGTACGAAGGAACTCTGATCCGGATACGCCATCCACTACTCTATGGTCGCAGCTTAGTGTTACTTTCATTACGTTTCCGGCAACGATCTGATTGTTCTTTACTACAGGACGCTGCTGTATTCCACCAATTGCAAGGATACATGCATCCGGCGGATTAATAATGGCTGTGAACTCTTCTATTCCATACATTCCCAAATTAGAAATCGTGAATGTATTTCCTTCCCAGTCCGATGGCTGCAATTTTTTCTCTTTTGCTTTTTTAGCATACTCTTTTACTTCAGCATTGATCTCGCGAAGCGATTTAGAATCTGCAAAACGAACTACAGGAACCAATAAGCCGTCTTCGACCGCTACGGCAACACCAATGTGAACATGATGATTGACCCGTATTTTATCGCCTAACCATGATGAATTAATTTTCGGATGTTGACGCAATGAAGCAGCAACAGCTTTGATCACAAAATCGTTGAATGAAACTTTTGAACCGGTTACGGCATTGATGCTTTCTCTCGCTGAGATAGCATTGTCCATGTCGACTTCTATTGTAAGATAAAAATGTGGTGCGGTGAATTTACTTTCTGCCAGACGTTTTGCAATGGTCTTGCGCATTTGCGAAACAGCAATCTCATCGTAACTTTCTTCTGTGATGGCATTTGAAAATGTTCCTGCACTTTGTACTGACATTCCCGGTTTGAACCAGTCGATATCACGCTTCACAATACGGCCATCGTTACCGGAACCCATTACTTTTGAAAGGTCAACGCCTTTTTCATTTGCTAAACGACGAGCAAGTGGTGATGCTTTCATTCTGTCGTCTGATGAAGTTGCAGGTGCAGAAACTGCAGGAGCAGGAGCTGCTTTCGCTTCCGGAGCAGGAGCGGCCACTTCTTTTTTTGCAGTAGGTGCTGTTGCAGCAACAGGAACTGCTGCAGCTTCTTTAGGAGCGGGTGCAGGTTCTGCAATTGCCGCAGTTTCAGAAGCAAGAAGAGCTTTGTAATCTTCACCGGCCTTTCCAAGAATAGCCAGTACACCGTTTACAGGTGCGGCCTTACCTTCCTCTACTCCACGATATAATAATACACCTTCCTGATACGATTCAAATTCCATCGTTGCTTTATCGGTTTCGATCTCAGCAACCAACTCTCCCGACTTAACAGGATCGCCAACTTTCTTATGCCATTTCGCTACGACTCCTTCTGTCATCGTATCACTCATTTTTGGCATGCGGACTATTTCGGCCATTTCTTTTTAGTTTAATATGAATTCGTTTATTGCAACAATGTTCGATTTATGTTTGTTCAAGGTTAAAGGTTTGCAGGTTGCAGGTTTTGCATATTGTTGCCTACGTAGTCAACCTGAAACTTAAAACATGAAACCTGTAACAGGATTTTAATTTCAATCCATAATATACGGATAATCCTTCTGCGAATAAACATCAATATACAATTCCGATGGATCCGGGTATGGAGATTCTTCCGAGAATTTCACACAGTCTTCAACGATATCAGAAACTTTGTTGTTAATGACCTCTATCTCCGCTGACGTTGCAAATTTATTATCCTGAATTGTTTTCAAAACGATCTCAACAGGATCTTTTGCTTTGTATGATTCTACTTCTTCCTTCGTACGATATTTTGCCGGATCACTCATAGAATGTCCTTTGTATCGATACGTATTCATTTCTAATAATGTCGGACCATCTCCTTTACGCGCACGTTCAACAGCTTTTTCCATTGCATCATGAACCGCTTCTACTTCCATTCCATCGACAGGCTCAGAAGGAATATCATAGGCAAGACCTAACTTATAAAGTTCCGTTACATTGCTGGTACGTTCAACAGAAGTACCCATTGCATAATTATTATTTTCGATGATGAAAATGACAGGTAACTTCCAATTCATAGCCATATTCAGTGCTTCGTGAAAAGCACCTTGACGCACTGCTCCATCACCCATGTAACAAACTGTTACATTTTTATTGCCATTGAATTTATCAGCAAAAGCAATTCCGGCACCTAAAGGAATTTGCCCGCCGACGATACCATGTCCACCGAAGAATCTTGCCTTCGCGTCAAACATATGCATTGATCCGCCTTTACCTTTTGAACAACCTGTTGCTTTACCATAAAGTTCAGCCATAACAGCACGGGCAGAAACACCTTTTGCCAGTGCATGAGCATGATCACGATAAGCTGTGATCATATTATCTTCAGGAGTCAACACAGTCATTGCGCCTGCAACAACAGCTTCTTGTCCGATATATAAGTGACAAAACCCTTTGATCTTTTGCATTCCATAAAGCTGTCCTGCGCGCTCTTCAAACTTGCGCATCAAGAGCATACTTTCATACCATTTCAGGTAATGATCTTTTTTGAATTTACTTTTGGCCATATTCAATTTTATTCAAGATGGCAAAGATATATTTTCTTTTCAAATAGCTTATGATGTCTGTTTTACTTCATTGATTCAGCACAGAGCACAATTGGGGATAAGACTGCCTCGCATGACCCCAGCGGGGGCGAATGTTGGTCAGCTGCATAGCACGACCCCAGCGGGGTCGAATGTTGGTAGAAAAAAAAAGCATTTCAAATAAAACCGACCCCGGAGGAGTCGTATGTTAATCAGCAATGTGAATTGAAATTTGAAATCAATTTACCCACCAATCATTCCATTTCACATCCTATCGAATCAACGAGCCTCCGAATCAATTCAAGCTGTGTTATTTACACAAATTCAGGCTCAAATTCATGCTTATCTTATTATCAATCAACACTTTGTTAACAAGAAAAAAAAATACGATACGCTCATTCAACTCAACGCCCAACTACTACATAAATCCGTGAAAATCTGCTATATTCGCACTCTGAAATTCACACCATGAAAAAGATACAAATGGTTGACCTGATTGGTCAATATGAAAAGATCCAATCAGAAGTCGATGCAGCTGTCATCAATACTATTCGATCTTCCATGTTTATTAACGGTCCGGAAGTGAAGTCTTTCCAGGCTGAAATGGAAGCATATCTGAATGTCAAGCATGT
>Ga0075163_10010927_pt1 | contig 11840 bp, 8 predicted proteins | sample JI1023141ADNA_FD_71478 | JGI IMG/M metagenome (GOLD analysis project Ga0075163, IMG submission 71478) | Wastewater effluent complex algal communities from Wisconsin, to seasonally profile nutrient transformation and Carbon sequestration -... | ecosystem: Engineered > WWTP > Effluent > Algae... | reverse complement strand
ATCTTCTTCTGCGCCGTCAGCTTGTTGAGCATCGAGTCGAGGTTGCCCGCCGTGATGCCGACCATCAGCCTCGGGCGCCCGAGCTTGAGCAGGTCCTCGACGCCGTCCCAGCGCGGCTGCGCGACCATCCCGACCCGAAGCCCGCGACCGGCCAGGAACCGGCCGATCAGCGCGCCGCCGAACGCCGGGTGGTCGACGTACGCGTCGCCGTTGATGATCAGCACGTCGAGCTGATCCCAGCCGCGCGCGTCCATCTCCTCCCGCGTCATCGGCAGGAAGGCGTGCAGGTCGCGGGCCGGGCCCGTCCTCGACGATCGCAGCTGGACGAGCGACACCCGCGCAAGTTACGACATGCCGGCCGGCGCGTCGGCCCACCCCGGCGTGCGATGGACCACGGCCCTTGCCCGAAGCGCCGCCGCCTGCGAGGCTCCCGCCCGTGAGCGCCCTGTCCGCCCGCGGCCTGACGCACCGCGTCCCCGGCCGCACGCTGTTCGCCGACCTCGACCTCGACCTCGCCGCCGGCCGCGTCACCGCCGTCGTCGGGCCCAACGGCGCCGGCAAGTCGACGCTGCTGCGCCTCCTCGCCGGCCTCAACGTCCCGCAGGCCGGCCGCGTCCGGCTCGGCGCCGACGACCTGCGCGGCCTGGCCCCGCGCCTGCGGGCGCGCCGCCTCGCCTTCCTGCCGCAGCGCACCGCCCTCGCCTACGACCTGCGGGTCCGCGAGCTCGTGCTGCTCGGGCGGGCCCCGTACCTCCCGGCCTTCGGCGCGCCCGCGGCGGCCGACCTCGCGGCCGTCGACGCGGCGCTGCGGCGCGTCGACCTCGCGGGCCACGGCGAGCGCGGCGCCCGCTCGCTCAGCGGCGGCGAGCTGCAGCGCGTCATGCTCGCGCGGATGCTCGCCAGCGAGGCCGGCGTGCTCGTGCTCGACGAGCCGAGCGCCGCCCTCGACATCGGCCACGCGCTCGGCTTCCTCGCCCACCTGCGGGAGCTCGCGCGCGAGGGCGCCGCCGTGGTCCTCGCGCTGCACGACCTCGACCTCGCGCGCCGCTGGGCCGACGACGCCGTGCTGTTGACCGCGACCGGCCAGGCGCACGCCGGTCCCGCGGGACATGTCCTCTCGGCCAGCCTGCTCGGCCCCGCGTTCGGCGTCACCGTGCGCGAGCTCGGCGAGCACCTCGTGTTCGAGCCGGCTACGAGCTGCTGATGTAGGCCGAGAACGGCGACTCGATCTCCGCGCCGTGCAGCAGGATCTCGCGCGCCGCCTCGGTCGCCTCCTGCGTGCCCGCGACGGTGACCACGTCGCCCTCCTGCAGCCGCTCGCGCGCCGTCGGCATCACCGTCCCGGCGCCCTCGCCCTCGCCGCCCTGGCGGTTGATCGCCAGCACCGTCGCGCCGGCGCGCAGGCGCAGGTTGAGCTGCCCGATCGTGCGGCCGATCGCCGGGCTGCCCGCGACCAGCCGCACCGGCAGCATCCCGGGGAAGCCCGGCAGCATCCCGCTGGCCTCGACGATCGACTCCTCCGGCTTGTGCCCGCCCTCGCGGCTCTGCCTGGCCAGCATCTCGACGATCAGCTCGGTGCCCGCGCGCATGTGGCCCTGCAGGTTGGCGACGCTGCGCCACACGTTGTAGGCCAGCGCCGCGATCACCAGCACGAACACGACCAGGCCCGAGCTCAGCGGCAAGAACGGCTGCGACGCGGCGACCAGCGGCAGCCCGATCACCAGGCTCAGCGCCAGCTCGAGCGCCACCGTGAACACCCGGCGCGGCGCCGAGCCGAGGTCGAGCTTGCCCTCGCGCTTGGCCGGGACCACGACCTCCGCGAGGATGCGCGCGAGCGCGGCGGTCCGCCGCAGCACGCCGACGAAGAAGATCGCCGCGATCACCATCGTCGCCCCGATCCACGCCGCGTCGACGATCACCGGCGACAGCGTGAAGCGCTCCGAGATCGCCGTGACCATCCGCCACTGGACCAGGCGCGAGCCGGCGAGCACCGCCAGCAGCAGCACCGCGTCGACCGCGAGCATGAGGATCGCGCCGCGGATGCGGGCCCACGTCGAGACCGTCGTCGGCGCCGCGCGCAACTGCTCGAGCCACGCGTCGTAGAACGTCACGAAGGTCTGCAGGCGCCCGGGCAGCCGGCGGTCGACCGCCGCGGCCGCGGCCTCCGAGCGCCGGATCATCAGCGGGGTCGTCAGCGACGTCAGCAGCGACACCGCGACCGCGATCGGGAAGATGATGTTGCTGGTCGCGTGGGTCGAGACCCCGAGCGTGGCGATGATGAACGAGAACTCGCCGATCTGGGCCAGGCTCATGCCCGCGCGCACCGAGTTCTTCAGCCCGTTGCCCGACAGGAACGCCCCGAGCGACACCCCGAACAGCTTGCCGCCGAGCACCAGCGCCGTGAACACCAGCACCGGCAGCCAGTTCTCCGCGACCGTGACCGGGTCGATGGTGATGCCGACCGAGATGAAGAAGATCGCCGCGAACACGTCGCGCAGCGGCTTGATCAGGTGCTCGACCTTCGGGCCCTCGCCGGACTCCGAGACCAGCATGCCGGCCATGAACGCCCCGAGCGCGACCGAGTAGCCGGCGGCCGAGGCCAGCGCGGCCATCCCGAAGCACACCGCGATCCCGGCGATCAGCAGCGTCTCGCCCTGGCCGACGCGGACCACGCCGCGGATGAAGCGCGGGACCACCAGCAGCCCGAACGCCAGCAGCGCGAGCAAGAAGCCGAGCAGCTTGCCGATCGTCAGCGCGAACTCCCCCGGCGACAGCCCGGTGCCCGACGCCACCGCCGTCAGCACCGCCAGCAGCAGGATCGCGATCATGTCCTCGAACACGAGCACCGCGAACGTGACCTCGACGAAGCCGCCGCGCAGCTTCTGCTCCTCGAACGCCTTGGCGACCAGCATCGTCGACGAGATGCCGAGGCACGCGCCCATGAACAGGCTCTCGAGCGCCGTCCACCCGAACAGGCGCCCGACGAGGTAGCCGAGCGAGATCATCAGCCCGACCTCGATCACCGCCGTCAGCCCGGCCGACACGCCGATCTTGGCGATCTTGCGCAGGCTGAACTCGATGCCGATCGTGAACATCAGCAGGATGACGCCGAGCTCCGACAGCGCGTGCGTCAGCGCGTAGCTCTCCTCGCCGCCGATCTCGACGCCCGGCACGTGCGGCCCGATGATCATCCCCGCGAGCAGGTACCCGAGCACCGGCGGCTGCTTGAGCCGCTGCGAGATCAGGCTGGTCACCGCGGCGACCCCGAGGATGATCCCGAGGTCCTGGATGTGATGCGCGACGCCGCCGACCATCGGCGCACAGGGTACACGAGCCCGGCGGGGCCCCGGGCCGGCGCCGACCGCCCACGCGTGCGATCCATCGCCGACCCCGGCTGCGCAGTCCCGCCGGGCCCATGCGAGCCCACGCACGTTGACATTGAAAACGACTTTCAATATTTCTATAGGCGACCCTCATGCTCTCCGCGACCGCCAAGCCCCTCCCCCTCGCCGCCCCCCTCGCTGTTTTCTTCGCCGCGCTCGCCCCCGCCTGTGACTCCGACCCCGCCGCCGGCTCGGCCTGGGACGACGCCGAGCTTCGCGCCCGGGCGGCCGCGGTCCACGAGCAGTACATCCACGTCGTCGGCGCCAGCTACACCGACACCAGGCTCGCCGCGGAGGACCTGCAGGCCGAGGTCGAGGCGTTCCTCGCGGCCCCGTCGGCGGACGGCCTCGAGGCGGCGAAGCAGGCGTGGCTGGCCGCGCGCGAGCTCTACGGCCAGACCGAGGTCTACCGCTTTTATGGCGGCCCGATCGACGCCGAGCCCGACAACATCGAGGGCCGCCTCAACTCGTGGCCGATGGACGAGGTCTACGTCGACTACGTCGAGGGCGACCCGGACGGCGGCATCATCAACGACGTCGCGCGCTACCCGGCGCTCGACCGCGACCTCCTGGTCGACCTCAACGGCGCCGGCGGCGAGGACGACATCGCCACCGGCTGGCACGCGATCGAGTTCCTGCTGTGGGGCCAGGACCTCAGCGCCGACGGCCCCGGCGCGCGCCCCTTCACCGACTACGTCGTCGACGGCACCGGCTCCGCGAGCAACCAGGAGCGCCGCGGCGAGTACCTGCGCATCGTCACCGAGCTGGTCGTCGCCGACATGACGCGCCTGGCCGGCGACTGGGCCGACGGCGCGAAGTTCCACGAGGAGTTCGCGGCGCTCGACCCCCGCGACGCGCTGACCAAGATGCTGCTCGGCATGGGCAGCCTCAGCGGCGCCGAGCTGGCCGGCGAGCGCATGGCCGTCGCCTACGAGACCCGCGAGCAGGAGGACGAGCACTCCTGCTTCAGCGACAACACCCACCGCGACCTCTACACCAACGCCCTCGGCATCGAGAACGTGTACCTCGGGCGCTACGGCGCGCTGACCGGCGCGAGCCTGGCCGACCTCGTCGCCGCCCGCGACCCGGAGCTCGACGCGAAGCTGCGCACGCAGCTGCGCGCCAGCGTCGAGGCGATGGCGAAGATCCCCCCGCCCTTCGACCGCGCGATCCAGGCGCCCGACGGCGATCCGGCCCGCGTCGCCGTCGCCGACGCGATCGCGGCGCTCAAGGCCCAGACCGCCTCGATCGCCGAGGTCGCCGCCCTCCTCGACATCACCCTCAATCTCGAGCAATGACCCCCGTCATGCCCGCCCGCCGCCTCGCCCTGCTCGCGCTCGCCGCCCTCGCCTGCGAGCCCGGGCCCGTCGGCCCCGAGCCCGGCGAGGAGACGCCGGGCGGCGACACCACCGTGTTCGACACCACCGCCAACGCGTTCGCGCTGTCGGCCCGCAACATGAGCTTCGACCGCCGCCAGCGCTTCGTCGTCGGCAACTCCTTCTTCAACAAGAACTGGGTCGAGGCCCCGAGCTCGACCGCCAGCCGCGACGGCCTCGGCCCGACCTTCCACGCCCGCTCGTGCTCGACCTGTCACTTCAAGGACGGCCGCGGCCGCGCGCCCGCGCCGGGCGAGGACTTCGTCGGCCTGCTGCTGCGCGTCAGCGTCCCCGGCGTCGACGCGCACGGCGGCCCGAACGGCGTCGACGGCTACGGCGACCAGCTCCAGCCGCTGGCGATCGACGGCGTGCCGGCCGAGGGCGCCCCGCGCGTGACCTATGTCGAGCGCCCCGGGACCTTCGCCGACGGCACGCCCTACACGCTGCGCGCGCCGACCTACACGATCGCCGACCCCGCCTACGGACCGCTGCCCGCCGACCTCGAGATCTCGCCGCGCGTGGCCCCGGCGATGATCGGCATGGGCCTGCTCGCCGCGATCCCCGAGGCCGACCTGCTCGCCCGCGCCGACCCCGACGACGCCGACGGCGACGGCATCTCCGGGCGCCCCAACTACCCGTGGGACGCCCGGGCCGGCGGCCCGCGCCTCGGTCGCTTCGGCTGGAAGGCCAACCAGCCGAGCGTCGCCCAGCAGACCGCCGGCGCCTTCCTCGGCGACATGGGCATCACCTCGCCGCTGTTCGAATTTCAAAACTGTCCCGAGGGACAGGCCCAGTGCGCGGCCGCGGCCGCCGGCGGCGCGCCGGAGATCGACGCGGACCTGTTCGCCGACGTCGTGCTCTACGCGAGCACCCTCGCCGTGCCCGCGCGCCGCGGCGTCGACGACCCGCAGATCCTGCGCGGCAAGGCGCTGTTCACCGCGGCGGGCTGCGCCGACTGCCACACGCCGCGCCACCGCACCGGCCCCGACGCCGACGTCCCCGAGGCCGCCGACCAGACGATCTTCCCGTTCACCGACCTCCTGCTCCACGACATGGGCCCCGGGCTCGCCGACGGCCGCCCCGACTTCGACGCCAGCGGCAGCGAGTGGCGCACCGCCCCGCTGTGGGGCCTCGGCCTGGTCGAGACCGTCAACGGCCACACCGAGTTCCTCCACGACGGCCGCGCCCGCTCGCTGCTCGAGGCCGTGCTATGGCACGACGGCGAGGCCGGCCCCGCCCGCGACGCCGTGCTCGAGATGACCGTCGAGGAGCGCGACGACCTCCTCGCCTTCCTCGCCTCGCTGTGACCTGACCCGGCTCGTCCCCCGCCCGCATCACGCTCTGCCCTCGAGCTCCAACGCCGTGCCGACGCCTCGCCTCACCTGTCCCTCACGACATGTCCTGTGCGCCCTGTCCCTCGGGACACTCGCGCTCGCGGCCGGCTGCCTCGAGCCGGCCGAGGGCCCGTCGCGCCGCGAGGTCCTCGCCCACCTCGCCGACGCGGTGATCGTGCCCGGCCAGGCGCGCCTGGCCAGCGACGCGGCCGCGCTCGCCGACCGGCTCGCCGCCGTCTGCGTCGCCTACGATCCGGCGCTCCACGCCGACGTCCAGGCCGCGTGGCGGGCCGTCCGCGCCGACTGGAGCGTCGCCTCCGCGTGGGCCTTCGGCCCGGTCGCCACGCAGATGCAGGCCGGCCCGCTCGACTTCTGGCCGGTCCGCGTCGACACGATCGAGGCCAAGATCGCGGAGGCCCCGGCGAAGATCGACGCCGCGTACATCGACGCGCTCGGCACCAGCGCCAAGGGCATGCCGGCGCTCGAGTACCTGCTGTTCACCCCCGACTTCCTCGACGCCCCCGACCGCGCGCGCCGCTGCCCCTACGCCAGCGCGCTCGCGGCCGACATCGCCCGCCGCGCGGAGGCCCTGAGCAGCGCGTGGGACCCCGCGTACGCGGCCGCCCTGGCCAGCGCCGGCGACGACGGCAGCGACATCTACGCCAGCGAGCAGGCCGGCCTCGACGCCGTCGTCAACGCGACGATCGAGAACCTCTACCGCATGGTCAAGGACAAGCTCGACCGCCCGCTCGGCAACCTCACCGGCAGCGACCCCGACCCCGAGGCGCTCGAGTCGCGGTTCAGCGGCACGACCCGCGACGACCTCGAGGCCAACCTCCGCGGCTTCGCCAGCGTCTACCTCGGCGCCGACGGCGAGCCCGGCGGTCAGCCCGGCCTCGGCGCCCTCGTGGCCGCCCGCGACCCCGCGCTCGACGATCGCATCCTCGCCCAGCACGGCGTCGCCCGCGACGCGATCGCCAGCGTCCCCGAACCCTTCTCGAAGGCCATCGTCGAGCACCGCGGCGATGTCCAGCGCGCCCGCGACGAGATCGACGCGCTGCGCCGCCTCATCAAGCTCGACGTGGCCAGCCTGCTCGGCGTCACCCTGATGCTCAGCGACAACGACGGCGACTGACGTGTCCGGGCCCGCCGCGCTGCTGCGCCTGCGTCGCGCGCTGGGCCGACCGGTCGACCCCGCCTCGCTGCGGGCGTTTCGCGGCATGTTCGGCGCGCTGCTGCTGGTCAGCGTGATCCGCTTCGCCGCCAGCGGCTGGATCGCCGCGCAGTACGTCGAGCCGGCCTATCACTTCCCGTACTGGGGCTTCGCGTGGGTGCGCGCGTGGCCGGGCGTCGGCATGTACCTGCACTTCCTGGCGCTCGCCGGCGCCGCGCTGTGCCTCGCGCTCGGCCTGCGCCCGCGCCTCGCCGCGCTCGCCTGCTTCGCGCTGTTCACGTACGCCGAGCTGATCGACCGCGCGACCTACCTCAACCACTACTACCTCGTCAGCGTGCTGCTGCTGCTGCTGGCGTGCATCCCGATCGGCCGCGCCGCCCCGGCGTGGGCGCTGTACGCCGTGCGCCTGCAGGTCGGCCTCGTCTACTTCTTCGCCGGCGTCGCCAAGCTGCGCGCCGACTGGCTGCTCGACGCCCAGCCGCTGCGCATCTGGCTCGCCGCGCACGCCGACTTCCCGGTGCTCGGCCCGCTGTTCGCCCGCACGGAGGTCGCGTACGTGATGAGCTGGGCCGGCGCCGCCTTCGACCTCGGCGCCCCCTTCCTGCTGCTGTACCGCCGCACCCGACCGTTCGCGCTGCTCGCCGTGCTCGGCTTCCACGCGCTCACCGGCGCGCTGTTCCCGATCGGGATGTTCCCGTGGATCATGAGCAGCGCCGCCCTGATCCTGCTCCCCCCCGACTGGCCGCGCCGGCTCCTGCGCCGGCTTCGACCTGTCCCCGCGGACAGCTCACCCGCACCTGTCCCCGCGGACATCTCACCTGTCCCCGCGGACAGCCGCCCGCTCTCGCGCATCGGCCTCGCCGCGCTCGCGCTGCACTTCGGCGTCCAGCTCGCGCTGCCGCTGCGCCACCACCTCTACCCCGGCGACCACGGCTGGACCGAGGAGGGCTTTCGCTTCGCCTGGCACGTCATGCTCGTCGAGAAGACCGGCGTCGTCACCTACCGCGTGCGCGACCCGGCCAGCGGGCGGACCTTCGTCGTCCACCCCGAGGACGCGCTGACCGTCCAGCAGGCCAGGCAGATGGCGTTTCAGCCCGACATGATCCTGAGCTACGCCCACCACCTCGCCGCCGGCTTCGCCGCGCGCGGCGTCCCGGACGTCGAGGTCCGCGCCGACGCCTTCGTCGCCTACAACGGCCGCCCGAGCGCGCGCCTGATCGACCCGAACGTCGACCTCGCCCGCGAGCGCGACGGCCTCGCCGCGAAGCCGTGGATCCTCCCCCCGCCATGACCTGCTGACGCGCGAACCTGCGCGCCCCGAGCACATCGACCAGCGCGCGAGCTCCGCCACTGAGCGGAGCCGTCGAGCGCCGGCGGGCCGGCGCTCGAACCATCAAACCATCACGGCTTGATGAACTTCAGCGTCATGCGGTCGCTCTCGCCGATCGCCTGATACTTGGCCTTGTCGGTCTCGCCGTTCTGCAGCGCCGGCGGCAGGGCCCACACGCCCTTCTCGTAGTCCTTGGTGTCCCTCGGGTTGGCGTTGACCTCGGACTTGCCGGCGAGCTTGAAGCCGAACGACTCGACCCGCGCGATGACCCACTCCTCCGGGAGGTAGCCGGTCTCCGCCTGCTTCTTGATGTCGGCGACCGGGCCCGGCTTGGCGCGGTGCTGCTCGACGCCGAGGACCCCGCCCGACTTGAGCGCCCGGAACGCCGCCCCGTACACGGCCGGCTCGATGCCGTCCTCGACCCAGCCGTGCGTGTTGCGGAACGTGACCACGAGGTCGACCGTGCCGTCCGGCGCGAGCGTCAGGGTCTTCGGGTCCTTGACCGTCACGACCGTGACCTTGTCGTAGACCGCCGGGTTCGCGGCCAGCTTGTCCTGGTACTTCTTGCCGGCCTTGGTCCCGTAGGCGTCGGGCGCCCCGCTGGTGTCGAAGTTGGTCGTGATCAGCTTGCCGCGCTCGCGGACCACCGGCGCGAGCACCTCCGTGAACCACCCACCGCCGCCCGGCCACAGCTCGACGACCGTCGAGTCGGGGCGCAGTCCGAAGAACAGCAGGGTCTCGAGCGGGTGGCGGTAGCCGTCGCGGACGCGGTTCTCCGCGGCCCGGTGGGCGCCGGCCAGCGCCGCCTCGATCGCCGACTTCGCGGCCGGGTCGGCCTCGCGGACCGCGACGGCCGCGGGGTCGCTGTCCGGCAGGCCGGCGGCCGGGGCCGGCGTCGCGGGGGTGTCGCCGCCGCCGGACGTGTCCGGCGGCTGCGCGGCGGGATCCTTCTTGCACGCGAGGAGGGTGACGGCGGCGAAAACGAGGGCGATGCGGGAGGCGGTCATGCGGCGCGGACCATAGCACGACGCGCGACCTTGCCCAGGCGACCCGCCCGCCGCGCCAGCGGCCGTCCGCGGCCTCGCGCGCCGCTGACAGCCGCGTCGCGGACCCGCGGGTGACAAAGGCCACGCCCGCCGATCGCACCTCGCGGCCGCCTCCGGCCTTGTAGCGGCCGGCGTGCGGGTGCTACCCCCGACGACGATGAAGCTCCGCGGACGCATCCTCTGGCTCACCGACGACACCGGGCAACTGCGCGACCAGATCGCGGGCAAGGATCTCGAGATCGGCGCGAAGGACGCCCCGGCGCTGCACTTCGCCGTCAACACCGACGCGATGATCAACGGCGCCGCCTGCACTCTCGGCTACACCGGCGACATCCTCGGCCCCTACTTCCTCGAGAGCTTCAAGGACGTCCTCGCCAAGGACAGCGTCAAGGACGGCGGCTTTCAGGTCGTCGTCGGCGGCGACGCCTACGGCTCCGGCTCGAGCCGCGAGGTCGCCGTGGTCGCCCACCAGGGCGCCGGCATCGAGCTGGTGGTCGCCAAGTCCTTCCAGCGAATTTTCCAAGAAAACATGGTCTATAGCGGCCTGCCCTTCACGACCGACTTGACGGTCGTGGACCGCCTGCGGGCCGGCGAGGACATCGACATCGCGGCGCTCGCGGGCGAGCTGCCGGTGTTCTTCCGCGCGGTCGTCAGCAACGGCGGCCTGCTGCGCTACGGCAGCAAGCTTTTGGCCGGCGAGCTCGGCCCCACCTACCCCACCGATGTCCGTGAGCGGCCGCTCAACTGCGTGGAGAAGATCATCGCCGCGCGCGCGTGGACCGGCGACGGCAAGCCGTTCGGCCTCGCCGCGGTCGCGCCCGGCGAGCAGGTCCTGTGCGAGGTCGGCTTTCGCGGCTTCCACGAGTACACCGGCGGCATGGTGATGGCCCTCTACGAGCAGGAGTGGGGCACCACGCCGGTCCGCAACCCCGAGCTCGCGGCCGCCTTCGAGGACCACTTCGTCCTCATCGACCAGGCGACCGTCCCGCTGCGCGTCAAGAACCAGCGGCTCGGCTCGGCCCGCCAATTGCGCGACGAGATGATCGTCGCCTGCGAGAAGAACGGCATCCGCGTGCACGGGCCCGGCCAGAAGTACCAGGCGGGCGTGTGCCACCGCATCGTCGTCGAGGACTACGCGCTGCCCGGCACGATCATCGTCCTGACCGACTCGCACACCCCGACCGCCGGCGTCCTCAACGCCTTCGCGTTCGGCGTCGGCTCGACCGCGATGGCCTTCGCGCTGCGCACCGGCCTGATCCCCGTCACCGTCCCGAAGACCATCCGGATCTGGATCACCGGCGACGCCCGCGGCGTCGTGACCCCGAAGGACCTGATCCTCCACATCATCGGCGACCCCTACTTCCGCGAGGAGCACTGGCGCGAGTCGCCGACCGACACCTGCGTCATCCAGATCGGCGGCCCCGGCCTCGACCAGTGGAACGTCGACGAGCTCAGCGTCCTCACCAACATGACCGTCGAGGGCGGCCTGATGACCGGCATCGTCGAGCCGTGCCGCCCGGTGCGCGAATTTTTGCAGCAAAAACGCGGACTCGGCGACGAAGCCATCGACCAGATGTTCGTGTCCCCCGACGACGGCGCGCGCTACGTCCGGACGCTGCGCATCAACCTCGCCGACGTCCCGCTGACGGTCGCGACCCCCGGCGACTCGCGCAACCGCCTGCCGCTCGCCGAGGCCGTCGGCACCCCGATCCACAACGTCGTCATCGCCTCGTGCACCGGCGGCTCGCTCGCCGACCTGCGCGCCGCGGCCGGCGTGCTGCGCGGCCGCGCGATCGCCGACGGCGTGCGCGTGACCGTGACGCCCTCGAGCGCCGAGGTCTCGGCCGACGCCGAGCGCGAGGGCCTGCTGGCGATGTTCCGCGCGCTCGGGGCGGTCGTCACCCCGCCCGGCTGCGGCTCGTGCATCGGCAACGGCCCCGGCATCCCGCTCGACGGCGAGACCACGGCGAGCACGACCAACCGCAACTTCGACCGCCGCATGGGCGCCCCGGGCCCGGTCTACCTCGTCTCGCCGGCCGTGGCCGCCGCGTCGGCCGTGACCGGCAAGCTCACCGACCCCCGCGCCCTCGAGCCGGCCGCCCCGGCTGCCTGAGTTGCCGCGGTCCGCTTCGCGGATCGCGGACGCTCGTGGACCGAGAAGCGAGCCCTTCGCGGATCGCGGACGCTCGTGGAGCGA
>Ga0075163_10010926_pt1 | contig 11841 bp, 8 predicted proteins | sample JI1023141ADNA_FD_71478 | JGI IMG/M metagenome (GOLD analysis project Ga0075163, IMG submission 71478) | Wastewater effluent complex algal communities from Wisconsin, to seasonally profile nutrient transformation and Carbon sequestration -... | ecosystem: Engineered > WWTP > Effluent > Algae... | reverse complement strand
GAGCACGCCCAGACCCTCCAGGCCGCGCGCAAGACGCTGACCTGGGCGCAGAAAGCCCAGCTGCTCGTTCAGCTGCTGGGCGCACTCTCCTACCTGCACCGCCACGGCATCCTGCACCGGAGTGTGACTCCGGCGCGGAGTGGTTGATTGTTTTTCCCGTATCGGAGGCCTGCGACGAAAGGTCCAGGGAAAAGAATGATAGCGGCGTCTAGCGAGCGCTTGGTGGGGGAATTTTGCTCCCATCGATTTTGAGGCTCCGGGCCTGCTCATATGCGGTCGCCTGATCGGGCAGCGGCTCGCGATCAACGAAGAATCGGGTGTAGCCGGTCTGCTGAAGCGGCTCCAGCTGGATCGTGGGGATGGTGCGCTTCAGCTCTTCATCGAGCGATGGGCTGCTGCGCAGCATGATCCGGCCAACCAAGTGGCCATCGCTCGTGCTCATGATCTCCGCTTGAAAGACCACCTCCGGCATGTGCAGCGACAGCCCTTCGCACAGGCTGCGAGCGTTTTCGCCGGTCCTTCTGCGAAAGAGCAGGGTTCCATCGCGATCGCGCCTCACCACGACCTGCATCAGGGGCGGGGCCCCGGAGTTGTATTCGGCGAGGCGCTACTGTTGCAGGAGCCGCATCAGCCGCTCGCTCCAGGTGGTGAAGCAGTTTTTTTCGCCACTAAAGTCGACGGTGACAGACTGCGGCGGCGGCGGCGGCCGATCCGGCTGGCGCGGCACCTGACGTATCGCCGGGCTGCAGCCGAATGGCGCACAAACAAGAAGTGGAGCCGGCAGCAGGGGGGAACTGCGCAGGGAATTTTCGACCGCTCGCTGAAACATGAGACTGCTCCTCGGATGTTGAAGCACCCGAGGGCAATCGGCATGCCAAGACTGGCGTGGTCGTTATGCTCGGTTCAGAGGAGGGGCAGGGGGGCCCATGGGCAGGCCGCTCAGGGCGCTTTGGGCTGCGCATGGGCAGCCTCTTCTTTGGGGGCGGGCTGGCGACCGCGGCACTGGGGCAGGTTTGGGATGAACGGTTCGACGACACTGCTGTCCTCGCTGGGGAAGCGTACCGATAGGTTGCAGCGGATGAACTTCGTCAACTGGTCGCGATCGAGGGGGTCTTCGGAGATGTCCCACGTGCGCACCAGATCCTCCAAGCCAGCGGTGAGCAGGCGACGGCCATCTGGGCTGAACGAGACGCTCAAGATATCCGAATAAGAGCCTCTTACTTCGGCACACAGTCGTCCAGTCTTGGCGTCCCAAACCCGCGCCGTGCCATCATTGTGGGCAGTGGCGATGCGACGACCGTCCCGGCTGTACACCAGACGATTGATCCTGCCATGATAACCTTTTAGCTCAGCCAGCAGGCGTCCCGATGCGGCGTGCCAGAGCTGCGCCCGGTTGTACCCGTTGAAGGTGGCGAGCTGTAGGCCATCAGGGCTGAACAGCATGCTCTCGGGGGTAATGCTCTCTCCTTTGAGCTCGACGAGCAGGCTCTTTGCTTCGAGGTCCCAGATCTTCGTCGGTGAGCCGTGGCTGGCAATAGCGATACAGCGCAGATCCGGAGCATAGGCCGCGATGTTGCTCCCAAATCCACCGGCCTTCAGCTCGGCCAGCAGCCGGCCCGACTGCGCGTCCCAGATGCGTGCTGGCATGCCTATGCCTGTAGTCACCACGGTTCGGCTGTCTGGGCTGAAGGAAGCAAAGAGGCGAGACTTTGCTTCCCCCTTGAGCGTCGCCACGGCTCGACCGGACTTCACATTCCATAGCTGCACCGCGCCCTCCCCCGTTGCGAGGAGCAGTCGACCGTCCGGGCTGAACTCTCCTCGACTCGGAATCGAAAGCGGAGGTCCCTTGAGCTCGAACAAGACTTTTCCAGAGCTCACATCCGAAAGGCGGAGCGTTCCAGCCGAGCTGGCAGTCACGATTCGCGAGCCGTCCGCGCTCATGGCACCTTCCATGAAGCTCTTGCCTATCTCGATCTGCATGATGAGCTTGCCAGATTTTGCATCCCAGACCTGTGCCCAATCAGGACCGGCCTGATCGATTCGAAAGTTGAGGATGCGGCGACCATCGCGGCTATATTCTGCGCTCCGGTTCACCGTGCCAGTGTCCTTGAGCGCTTGGCTGAGCGCGCCGCCGGGCTGCGCGTCCCACACGCGCGCCGTGCAATCCCGGCTTGCGGTGACGACTCGACGCTCATCCGGGCTGAATGAAGCGCTGCTGACGAGATCATTGTGGCCAGTGAGCTCGACCATGAACGCTCCTTTGCGCGCATCCCATATTCGCGCAGTTCTATCCATGCTCGCGGTGACGATGCTGAGGCCACTCGGGCTGTACGCGGCGCTCATGAGCGAAGCCGAGTGACCGCCAAGATGGGCCAGGAGCTGCCCGCTCTGCGCATTCCATATCTTTGCCGTCCGGTCAGAGCTGGCAGTCAAAATGCAGCGACCATCCGGACTGTACGACGCGTGTTCAATCTGGCCCGTGTGTCCCTGGAGGGTGATGAGCACCTTTCCCGATCTGACTTCCCCCACGTTCGCCACGTGACTGAGCATTGCGCTGGTGACAATTCGCTGGCCATCTGGACTGTAGTTCGCACTGACCAGAACCCCGCCACCTGGGGTCGTGCTGACAAGTTGACCTGTCTTCGCATCCCATAGCCGCGCTGCTCGATCTCGAGACGCGGTGAGGATGTACTGCCCGTCGGGGCTATAAGAGGCACCGATGACGAAGCTATCGTGGCCCTTGAGCTCTTGCAGCTGCCGGCCAGACTTAGCATCCCAAACCCGGGCAGTCTTGTCCCAGCTGGCGGTAACGATGTGAAGGCCGTCCGGACTGTAGGCCGCGCTCGCCACTCTGTTCGTATGCCCCCGGAGCTCCGCGAGCTGGTGATCCGACTCTGTGTCCCAAATGCGCGCAATGCCGTCCCAATGTGCGGTGACGATACGGCGGCCGTCCGGGCTGTACATAGCGCTATAGATAGAAGAAGGGCTGTCCAAAACCGCATAAAGCCTGCGGACGTTCTGTTGCGCTCTTCGTAGCAGACCCGGCAGATCCGGGTGGCTGCTGCCGTGCTCCAGGGCGCGGTTCAGCCACAGCAGTGCCTCGCTGGGATTTCGCGACTCGAACAGCAGCTGGCGTCCGGTTTCGACTTCGGCGTATAGCTTTTGCTGCTTGATCTCAGCAGTCGTCTGCTTGATCTCTTCGCCGTCTTTTACGATGACCGCCTTTTGCTTCTGAATCTCGCTCAGCTGCTGTTCGATCTGGGCATTCTTCTTCTCAAGATCGGAGTTCGTCTGTTTAAGATCATCCCTCTGCTTTGCGAGTTCCTCGCTTTGCCTTTTGATCTTCTGAGCACTGTCGAGTTCGCGCTTGAACCAGCCGCCGAGAATCGCCAGCACGACGAGGCCCGCCACGGCGAGCGCCGCCCGCACGAGATATCGTCGATCGCGACTTTCTGATAGAAAGCGCGCCTCCTGGCGGTTGAATCGGTTGGGTGAGCTGCGCAGGAGCGCAAGCGCTTGCGGGAGCCGCGGATCGCGATCCCACAGAAAGTCAGCCTCGCCGCTGCCCTCCCAGCTCTGCACCGAATCGATCAGTCTGTGGTGCAGCTGGTGACAGCGGTCGTCGGTCCGCAGCTGTTCGAGCCGCTGCCATCCCAAGATCAGCTTATCGTGAGCAGGCTCGACATAGACTTTGCCATCGTCGTCCTGACCGCTGACGATCAATCGTGCATCCAGCAAGGTCTGCTTGACGCGGTTCACCCGCTCCTGCTCCACCTCAGGGAAGCGTAGCTCGGACTCATAGACACGGCGCCGCGCGGCTTCGCCCGGCACGACCATGCGCAGCATCAGGTTCTGTAGCGTCTGCTTCTCCGCCGAATCGAGGCTTGCGAAGACCTCTTCTGCCCGCTTGCTCAGAGCGCCTGCCACCTCGCCCAGCTCCTTGTAGTACGCTTCGGTCAGCAGGCGATTGTGCCGTGCTTCCACGTGCCGCCTTGCATAGATGCGGTACATCTCACTCATCGTGAAAGACAAGAGCGGCAGCGCGCCGGGCATATCGATGACTTCATCGATGAGCTTGTCCACGAGACCGGCAGGCTCGAAGAACAGTACGCGCTGGCGGGCCGGCTCTTCGATCGCGTGGCGCAGGTTCTCGCGGCTCATGTGCGGAACCAGGAAGCGCGGCGCCTTGCCCGCATCCGATTTGAGCAGGTCGCTGAAGTGCGGCTCGAACTCGGAGCGCAGCGTGGCCACGATATGGATCAGGTTCCCTCCCGCTTCGCGAGCCGCTTGCAAGGCGCTTAGGAACTCCGCATGCTCGTCCTTGCCAACGGTCACCAGCTCTTCCAGCTGATCGATGATCAGCAGCAGCTTCTGGTCTGGATGGATGGTGCAGAAGTGACGCACGGCCTCGGTCAGGTCGCTGCGTTTGGAGGAGATCTGCTGCGCCAGCTGGGCCAGCGCAGCCAGAGGGCGCGAGCCTGGACGCAGCGGCGGCATCGCTATCCACTTCAAAGGCTGCTCCTGGCTCAGCTTCGGCAAGAGCCCCGCTCTCACCAGGCTCGACTTGCCCGTTCCAGACGCTCCGACGACGATGACCAGAGGCTCTTTCTGCACTGCGGCTGCCAGCCGCTCCGCCGCATCCTTGCGGCCGAAGAACAGCTCCTTGTGCACCTCTTCATACACTTCGAGGCCGCGGTAGGGATTGTTTTCTTCGATGATGGGAAGCGCCAGGGGAAGATCCAGCGTGGCTTTTGGATTCCAGAACAGGAACTGCCCCTTTTCATGTCCTTCGAGCGAAAACAGCATGGGCCGCTGCATGGGCTGCTGTAGCTGCGCTTCCAGCCCGGCCAGCGCCGCATCGATATACAGATAGAGCTCGCTCGGAACGATGACTCCGTCCGGAGGACTTTTGCCCAGAGACAAGTCGGCGTGGCCCCGCAGGCCTTCGCACAGCGCCTGTGCGAACGGCGAGCCACCGTCGACTTCTCTCCGCTCGGCGAAGACGCTGCTGCGCTGCACCAAGTCCAGCGCGCGCTCATCGTGCGCGCACGAAGTCAGTACCTGGCGGGCCGGGTCGCGAAGATACCGGTCGTACTGCTCTTTGAAAAGGATGGAGCCGAGCTGCACGTCCAGGCTGCGGGTGCGCTGCCAGCGAAACGCGCCTGCGAAACAGCAGTCGAGGATGATGAAGAGATGGTGGCAGCTGAGCTTCGCCAGCATCTCTTGCAGCGCGGACATGCGCAGAAACGAAGCGGGCTGCTTCGGATTCGCGTCGTGCGGCAGCAAGAGCCCCTGCGGTTCAGTGCTGGCCGCTTCATCCTTGCCGTCTTCTTGCTGAATGGACTCCGCGATGCCGTGCCCTGCGAAATAGAACACGACGCGATGGCGATTCGTGATCTCGCCCTTCAGCTGCTCCAGCAGCCGGCGAATGCTATCTGCGGTCGCTTCCTTATCGAGCAGGCAGCGGGTCTCGTATCCGTGGAGATTTCGGAGGATGTCCGCGACTGCGCGGACATCTCGCACTGCACCGCGAAGCGGTGGAATTCCATTCAGATAGGTATCGACACCAATGAGGATGGCCAGCTTCTGCTCATCCTGCGCAGGCATCAGGCGCTCCGTTTCACCCTGAGCGTCCTGATCTCCGTGCTCCAGTCTTCTGCGGCCGGCATCTCGACATCTAGCGACCGTACCGTGCTCTGTCCTGCCAGGATGTCAGCGAGCAGTCGTCCCAATATCGTAGCAGTGGGCGGGACACCTTGCGCACGCTGTCCGCGATGCTGTCCGTGACTCACAGCAGATTGCAAGAGCGAGCGCACATCCAGCGGCTGCGTCGACACGATCAGCTTCAGATAGTCCGTCACTGCCTGCGGTGCGTTACCTTCCGCATCGAGCGCAAAGGAGAGGTCCTTGGGAAAGCGGACGATCAGGGACTGCCCCGGATGGTTGCCTATGCTGAGTGCCGGTCCTGGCCGCAGCGCGCCCTCACCGCCGACCGGCGGATAGACGCTATTAATGGCCCCATTGGCATCCAAAGACAGGACACTGATATAGAGCGTGGAGCCGGTGCGATTGCACAGCTCCAGGGCAATCGGAGTGCCATCTTTCAGGTGCAGGCTCTCCTGCGAGCTGCTCGCGGCACGCACCCATGCGTCGGAGGCGTCCTTGACCAGGATGTTGAAATCGACCTGTCCCACGAATCGGCTGCCGGGGTTTTGCAGGCTCCGAACCAGGTCGCGCCGGGCGAGCTTGTCCAGGTTGTCGCGCAGAGTCCGCGTCTGCGCGAGTGGCAGAACCTCCATGGCCAGCCCGCCATCCGCACGCACTACTGCCCAAGAGGGAGCCGCAACTTGCGGTCGCTGCGGCACCGGCTCGCCCTCTCTGCACTCGCGGCGCGGTGCCAGGATGTAGATGCGGGCAGCCGCAGGTTCCTGTCCTATGCTCAGCCGCAGCCAGGGCGATTCGGTGATGAGCCGCCGCAGTTCCCGGTCTGCATAACTGGAGCGCGACCAGCGGCCAGCAGGAAGCGCGTCTGGCCGGACACAGAGCAAGCGTCAACTCAATCAGCTTCAGCTCCGACGGCAGCCGGCTGGTGACCACAGGTCAGGATGCATCTATTCTGGTCTGGGACGTCAGCACCGGTCAACAGCTGGCCACCCTACTCGGCCACACCGCCGAGGTAACTGCCGCAGCCTTCAGCCCTGACGGAAGATGGGTGGCCACAGCGAGCCGGGATCGGAGCGCTCGCGTGTGGGACGCAGCGTCTGGCCGGGCTGTCGCGGTGCTGGCGGGGCATGCCGACGTCTTGACCGACCTGCACTACAGCCCAGATGGGACCATCCTGGCCACTGCAAGCGCGGATGGAACGGTGCGGCTCTGGCGCGCGCAGGTGGGGCAGCCGGTGGCAACCTTGACTGGTACCTGTCAGATGCTGGGTACCTCCTGTATCAGTCCAGACGGGCAATACCTGGCTGCCGGACAGCTGGATGGCAGCGCTGCTATCGTCGCAGCCGAAACCGGCGCACGCACGAGTCATCTGCAGTTCCCCGACCGCGCAGCCGCTCCGCTGAACTTCAGCCCAGACAGTCGCCGCCTGGCCACGGCAGATCGGCAGGGAGCCCTGGCGATCTGGGACGTTCCGCAGGGCCGTCCGCAGGCGACGCTGCCGGGTGACGGGTTTAGGGTACTCACAGGACACTTTAGCGCCGATGGCCATCGCTTCATTGCCGGGGCGGAGAATGGGACAGTTCGCATCTGGGACGTCGAGCGACGCAAGCAGCTCTCCGCAGGTCCTGTGCCGAGGCGGGGCACGGTGCTCTATTACACAGCGTTTCTGCGAGACGGACGGAATCTCGTGGCAGCGAACGCGGTCGGCAACACCATCTGGGTGCTGGAGCCCGAAAGCCTGCGCGCGATGACGTCATTCCAGAACTTGCCCCTCAACCTGCAGGACAACTGCTTCAGCCCAGATGGGCGTCGGATCCTGACTTTGCCCGGAGACCAGATCGCGCATGTCTTCAGCATCGACACGGGTCAAGAACTGGCACGGAGCGAGCGCCACGAGGACGAGCTGAGCAGCGTGGCATTCGATTCGCTCGGCAGCCGGTTCGTGACCACCAGTGCCGATCGTATCGCGCGCATTTGGGACGCAACGAACGGCCAGCTCCTGGTCTGGCTGGTGGGACACTTGCAGGGAGTCGATCATGCCGCGTTCGATGAGCCGGGTCTGCGTGTGGTCACCGCCAGCCGGGACGGCACTGTGCGCACGTGGGAGGCTGCCACCGGCAGGCCCCTGGCTATATTTCCATCGGCACAAGGTCTACGTAGCCGCGCCTATTTCAACCGGGATGGACGGCGGCTAATCGTCTTCACCGAGCCGCCGCCCCGGCCGTCGTATGCACGGCGGAGGAACGACGCACCTGGACTGCCGGGGACGATCACGCTCTGGGATGTAGCAGCAGAGACCCGCTCGCCACAGGAGCTGGACAAGCGGATCAGATGTCGCGTTCCCTACGAGATGGATGGATTCGTCTTGAAGCCAGGGAAGCCCGCACAGCCCTGCCATGACTGAGTTGATGCCCGTTCCCTGGTCGACTCAAGAATCAGGGAATACGTGACGAAAGCCGCCAACCCTAACCTTCGCTGAGCGCGACTGCCGCTCGACCGGTCGCCAGAGCGTTGGCGGCGAGTGACCTGCATGGCGATCTGGTTGGGAAGTCAGGGGCCCTGATCTCTATTTTAGTGCAGATGAGGGAGCGGCCCCAATGCGATTACGGCTGCGTGTGGAACGACGCGCTGCACACGTGGGCCGAGCTCTGCGACCAGCTGGCTGCCACGGCTGCGCGCGGCCTGGTCATGGCACCTTCGCCGAGTCCGCCCACTGCGATGAGCTCCAGATAATACTGCCCGGCCGGCTTCAGCACGCCTTCGGGAATCTTGGCCTCTGTCTTGGGAGTCAGGAACGAGCCCGCGAGCTGGTCGCGGTATCCATGATGCGACGTCTTCACCATCTGCATGATCCGCAGCAGGTAGAGGACGGACTCGCCAATCTGCGGAGGCTGCCAGGTGACGGTCGGCGTGAGCGCCACGTCGTCGCGCCCCACCATGGCGCTGCTGCCATCCAGGGCCAGCTGCTGCGGCAGCGAGAGGTTCGGTCGCAGCGGTCCACGACCCAGCTCGCTCGCTGCCCCAAGCAGGGTGAGTCCGGCTCTGCACGTCGCGATGCCGCCGGTCGTTCCATCGACGGGATAGTCGACGAAGTTCATGTAGGTCAGCTGGTAGCGCCGGGACCAGGAGGCCGGATAGGGATCCACGTAGCTCAGCCGGCCTGCACTGGGATCGCCGACAGCCGTCGACCCGTTCGAAACCTTGACGAGCAGGTTCCTATCCCCCGGCATGTAATCGCTGGGATCGGAATCCGCCATCAGCTTGAACGATACCTCGAGCGGTCCCGAGAGCGCGGAGAGCTGACTCATGATGGCGGCGTGATCGATCTGAACATCTACGGCCGCAGGGGTTGCGTCCGAGAGCATGACCGGAACCTCGGTGCGCTCATCCGCTGGCGCAGCGGCGCGACCGGCACGCACCACGGTCTGCACATTGAGCGAGCCCTGCATGGCCCCTTGCCACTGCTTGACGAGGATCTGCTCGCTCGGTGTCACGCGAAACGGAATCGCTTTATCGGTTGGCCACGTCGTCGACACCGCGCCCGGAGTGGGCAGCGGCCAGGTCATGGACCAGCTCTGGCTGGTTCCATACGCCTCCATGGAATCATACGTCTCCACGGCCTTCAGTCCGGTGATCGGCGTCGGCATCGGCATTCTGGCAGTACCGCCAACATAGGAAGGCAGGCCGCGCAGACCCAGATCGAACTCGCTGGCATTGGTCCAGACGTAGGTGTTGCCCTCGTCGCGGCGTGCCGTCAGGTCGTCGGGAAACACCAGCCAATAAGCGCTGGACGGCGCTCCGGTGATGAGAAACTCTCCTTTCTCATCGACCGTTGCGGAGTGGGCATCAGCCGCTGCTCCGCTCGCAGGCACAGCCTGAATGGTCCGCGTGCTCCACGGCATATCGTGCAGGGACTCGGGATCGTCCGGAGATCCCCAGGCTTCAACTGCTGTGCCGTGCACGTCGCGAGGGGCGCAGCCCAGCCCCTCCAGCAGTCCGATTCCGACGAGAAAGCTCCTGCGAACAAGAGAACCAGGCGAGGTTTTTCGAGCAGCGCGCATGCGTCACCTGAGGAATTTCACGGCAGGATAGATCCTCGGGCACGGACTGGCAATGAAGGTTGCGTTAATGAAGTAGACGTACATAAGGGATCCCCCGCTGACCACTGTACGAACCTGCTCCCTGTGCCGGGGTTCCCGAGAATTGTCGCAAAGGATGCCGTGGATCGGTGGGCGACTTCTCGAACGCTGGCATCCGGGCTGGGGCGAGCCGGTTAAGGCTCGCTTCAGTCCCAGGCAATCCGCAGCCTTCTCGACCGAGCGGGCGGCGCGTTCACTCTACAAACCAGTTACAATTCCACTCCCGCTCCTGCAGACGGGCGAGCAACTGGCGGGGGTCTTCGTTGCTACTCGTGTACCCGCTCGGGTCGGCCGGACACATGAGGTAGAACTGCCACGCCAGCTCGCGCAGCTCTGGGAGTCGCGTCGGCGGACGCGCCACCGCGAGGTCGAGATGGTTGCCCATGCACTGCTTGAGGACCGCTCCGTAGCGCTCCTGCCAGCGGTGGAGCGCCGCGATCAGCTCCTGCGGGCGCGGCTCCAGATCATCCCCCAGCACACAGAGCGCCGCGACTTCCTCCGGCGGCGCCGCGAACAGCACGAGCGACCGCTTGTCCGCGGCGGTCTTCTTGGTAGGCGGCGGGGCGTCGGGCTGCACAGAGCGCGTCGCTGGCGTCGCCTGCAGCAGCGCGCGCTGCATCTCTGCGCCTCTTTTGCCGAGCACCTTGGTCCGCGCGGCGAGCGCCTCGTCGAGCGAGCAGCTCGGCCGCCGCTCCAGGCTGCCGTCCGGATAGATGAACTGTTCATAGTAGAAGTCGTTGAACTCCTCGTCCCTGTCGAGGACGGCGGTGATCCCGCGCGGGCGCCCCTGCTCGGCCACCACCTGCCAGATCGCGTCGGCCCGCGAGGCCGGGATGCCGCGCGCGTGCCACAGCCGGAAGGTCCCGCGCTCGTACTGGAGGAACGACAGTCCGGCTGCCACCGTCCCTTTCAGCAGAAGGGGTGGGTCAGCTCGTCTGGACTGGAATGGCTGGTGCCGCGGCTGCGCCTGGGCCTTCGCCTGGGGCTGCGGTCGCGGCGCTGCCTGCGACACTTTCGCCGTCACTGGCGCATCGTTCAATGAAAACAGAAACAAGACGGCGGCCTGGTGTGCGCGCACGGGCTCACCTTACTTCATGGCGTGGTGGCAGGGCCAGGGGGGGTGCACTGGACTTCGGAATTGCGCACGTCGAATGCGCCGCCTGTGTCGATGGTTGTGCAGGCTGCGAGCAGACAGCCGCGAGCGCAGGTGTGAAGAGGGACATCGGAGTCCGGCTCAAGGGATGGCTGCCGGAGATGGCCTTTTTACTTTCTTAAAATCTTCTCCAGTGGCCTTCCCTTTGCCACTTCATCAACCAATTTATCCAGATAACGGATCTTCTGCATGAGTTTATCTTCGATCTCTTCCACGCGATAACCACAAATTACTCCTGTAATTTTTGAGACATTTGGATTCATTTGTGGCGCCTGGGCGAAAAAGGTTTCAAAATCAATTTCCTTATCGATTTGTTGTTGCAATGTCTGCTTATCGTATCCGGTTAACCAGGAAATAACAACATCCACATCTGCCTTTGTGCGTCCCTTTCTCTCAACTTTTTGAATATAAAGCGAATAGACTCTTGCAAATGACATTCTATATGCTCTGGTATTATCCATTTTGGTTTCCCTATAAAGGATGGTATCTGTCCTGTTGCGGCGCCGACGCTACTCCGAGGTATTCCGGCGGTCAAGGTCGCAGGATCAGCGAGGCGTCAGGGAGCCTGCGCGATGCCATACGAAGTAGGGAAGTCAAGGGGTGCTGCACCGGTCCCCACCCGGGCCAACGAAGCGAATCTCCGATGAATGTCGCCTCTCCTGTCGCGGTGCAGGATGCAGTGGCGGGTCGGTTCTGTCGGTCGGATCAGGCGGCGATTTCCCCAGAGGCTGTTTTCTTGGCAGTCCTTGGCGGGGAGCTCAGAACCCGAGCAGCTCGCCGTCCTTGTTGACACGCCAGGGCCGATCCAGAGCTTCAGGCAGTAGCCGGATGGACTCTCTCGGTGCAGCGCAGAGCGGGGAGTGCCTGGGGTTGTGCATCTTCACG
>Ga0075163_10010925_pt1 | contig 11841 bp, 13 predicted proteins | sample JI1023141ADNA_FD_71478 | JGI IMG/M metagenome (GOLD analysis project Ga0075163, IMG submission 71478) | Wastewater effluent complex algal communities from Wisconsin, to seasonally profile nutrient transformation and Carbon sequestration -... | ecosystem: Engineered > WWTP > Effluent > Algae... | reverse complement strand
AATAAATGAAAGAGATAGTCTTGTTGAGTATGAAGAAATTTTCCGCACCTGGAAAATGCCTCACGATACACTGATAAGACGAGGTGGACTTCTGTTTGATAAAATGGTGAAAGGAGAATCACTGGAGCCTTACTTTACTAAAAACTCCAATGGAATAGAGTACATTGAATTTCCGGACGATAATGTGTACTACGACAAACAGGCGCGCAAATGGAAATCAAAACAATTTGGATCAGTAGAGGATATGGTGGGTGTGGATTAATTCAACTAATTAATCTTCCGCTGCTTCTCTTTCTGAACTTCCAGCACTTTCTTAATTTGAGTGTTCACATTCACTAAAGAGTCCTGGGCTTTTTTGTTATTCTCTATTCTGATTTTTAGTGCTACATTTTCAAGCTTATTGTTCTCCAACGATTTTTCTAATTGAATTTTTTCCTGATCGTTGTTGCTTAGTTTGATTGTCAGGTCTTTGCTCTGATTAAGGCTGCGCTGCTGTTGTTTTTCAACGGCATCCAGGGCTTGCTGGGTTTCGTCAATTTGCTTCTGCACCTGGTCGCGGTAAAATTTTATACCAAACTGATACACCATCTTTTGCAATTCGCGTGTAGCATAGGTTACATCTTTCTCATCCCACTCGGCCGGATTAATCCCAAGCCACACGGTAGAGCTTTTGTCTCCAGCCTGGCTGCCGCCATACACAATACCTTTGCTGAACGGAGTGCCACTAATAACGGGTTCGGTTATAGTAGTGGGCGAACTGAATAATTTAACTTTCCCGATTTCTTTGAGATACCGGTTAAACGACTGCTGAATATCTTCCTTACGGCCCTCCAGTGTGGTGGCAAAAACTTCAATAGTCTCGCTCTTTACCTTTTCGTTTTGTTTATTTACAGTTACCGTTTGGGCATGCGTTAGCCCAATCATCAAACTTAATCCAATCGTTCCCCAAAACTTATTCATACCTCTTGTGTTAATGTTTCAAAGCTACTAATAATGAGTAAAAAAATTTTAATTACGGGCGCATCTGGTTTAGTCGGTTCGCAGCTAACCGAAATGCTGTTGCAAAAAGGTTATCAGGTAGTGCATGTCGGTCGCACAAAACGTGCCGGAATCCCGCATAAGACGGGAGCTGCTTTTGTATGGGATTTAAATAGACAAGAGTTCGATACCGAAGCATTAAACGGAGTGGATACTATTATCAATCTGGCCGGTGCGGGCGTGGCCGATAAACGCTGGACAAACTCGCGAAAGAGTGAGTTGCTGGAAAGCAGAACAAAATCATTAGCGTTGCTTTATAAAACATTAAGCACAACCAACAATCAGGTAACGACAGTAATCTCCGCTTCGGCAATTGGGTATTATGGTTTTATGGGCGATGAAGTCTTTACAGAAGACAGTAAGCCCGGTACCGATTTTCTGGCAACCTTAACCAAACAGTGGGAAGCTGAAGCCGATAAATTAGCGAGTCTCAACATTCGCATAGTAAAACTGCGAATTGGCATTGTGCTGAGCGACAAAGGGGGTGCACTAATTGAAATGGCAAAACCCGTGCGCATGTTTGCAGGTTCGCCCTTGGGAAGCGGCAAACAAAATCTCTCATGGATTCATATCGATGATTTGTGTGCGATGTTTTTGAAGGCTGTAACAGATGAAAACTTGCGCGGTGCTTATAATGCCGTAAGTGGCGATTGGGTTACTAACAAAGAAATAACAAAAGCCATTGGTAAAGTTTTAAGCCGACCAGTTTGGCCCGTGCACGTACCAGCGTTTGTATTAAAACTTATGTTAGGCGAAATGGCCAATATTGTGTTACAGGGAAGTAAAGTAAGTGCCGATAAAATAAAACAAACTGGTTTTGAATTTAAGTACACAACTCTTGAAGCCGCGTTGAAGAGTTTAAAGTTGTAGGCACTTTATACTTATGTCTTTTACTTTACTGCCACGCCAATTTTCGAATCAGCCGTGCCGTAATACAAAAACCATTTGCCATTAAAGGGCACCATGCCTTCAATAAAACAAACCTGGTTTACCTGGCCTTCAATTTCATAAGGCTGATCGGGCCTCAGAAAGAAATTATCCATGCGATCAATCAAAGTGGTAGGATCGTTACTATCAAACAAAGCCTGACCGGAACAATAAGCGCCTTTCGGCAGATCAGGATCACCACCCGAATCCAGATTCATTCCATTATATAAAAGTACAATGCCATGTTCTGTCAGTAATGCATACGGGCCACTTTCCACTAGTCTACTATCAAACATGCCAGGCCGTGGTTTTAAAACTGATTTAAATTTTCCCTGTTCATCCAGCACGGGTTCCCATTGAATCAAGTCATCGGAAGTGGCCATAAACAAATCGGTATCGCCAAAGTACATCCAGTATTTGCCGTTAACTTTTTCAGCTATTACCTGGTTGCCTTTTTGGCGGCCAACAATCGCACCCGATTTTCCCCACGTATCAATAAATTTATCTTTCAATACTAAGCCGTGTTTGGTCCAGTTTAATAAATCGGTAGAAGAGGCCACACACAAGCGCGCAATGTTTCCATCGTAAGCCGTATAGGTCATAATGTAAGTGCCCATTTCATTTTCAATAATGCGTGGGTCTTCCATGCCACCTTCCCATTCATACACTTTCATAAAATCTTCGGCCGGGTATAACACCGGAGTTTTCAGTCTGCTGAAATGAATTCCATCGGTGCTTATACCTAACCCTATTCGCGAAGTGCCATTGTATTTTCCAATGGTATCTTCCGCACGGTAGAAAAGGTAGATCGCTCCATTGCGCACCACCGCGGCCGGATTAAAAACATCTTTCTCTTCCCACCTTACATCCTGTTGCAGAATCGGGCAGTTAAAAATTCCGGTATCGGCTTTTAGAATCGGGTTGGCATCATTTACCTTTTGAAATGGAAGCATAGCCCATGTGCTGTCGTTCTGGAATGCATTACGATGCTCGGGTGTGGTGCAGGCTGTTAATACCACAACAACCAGCACAAATAGCGAAACCTGTTTTGCCCATTTCATAGAATTACAATTCATTTAGTAACTTGAAAAAAATTAATGAGTGAAAGGTATGGCATCCAAAGCAAAAAAGAAAAAAACAACAGCCGAGATAGATCAGGTGTTGGAAGACGAGCATCGCATACGTAAGGCTTTTAAAGATAAAGATTGGGCCGAGATAAAAAGCTCCGACTCGTGGATGATCTTTAAAGTAATGAGTGAATTTGTGGAGGGCTTCGAGAAGCTTGCCAAGATTGGCCCGTGTGTAACTATTTTCGGTTCGGCCCGCACCAAGCCCGAGCACAAGTATTATAAAATTGCTGAAGACATTGCAGCCGAATTGGTGCATCATGGGTATGGAGTAATTACAGGTGGTGGCCCTGGTATTATGGAAGCCGGTAATAAAGGCGCGCATCGTGCTGGTGGAAAATCGGTGGGCTTAAATATTTTTCTTCCGTTCGAACAAAAGGGTAATCCCTACATCGATCCGGACAAACTGATTACGTTCGATTATTTCTTTGTGCGCAAACTCATGTTTGTAAAATATTCGCAAGGCTTTATTATTATGCCGGGTGGCTTTGGTACGCTAGATGAATTAACTGAAGCGCTTACGTTGATTCAAACCAAAAAAATTGGCCGCTTCCCGATTGTACTGGTTGGAAAAAAATTCTGGGCCGGTTGGATGAAATGGGTTGAAACAGTTTTGGTGGATGAAAAAATGATTAGTCCCGAAGATCTGGATTTGTTTAACATGGTTGATACTCCGCAGGAAGCTGTTAAAGTGATTGATGAATTTTACGCGCGATATTTACTCTCGCCAAATTTTTAAGCATGCAGCGAATTGTAAATATCTTAGCTCCGCTCTCAATTGGTCTTTTGTTGGTGTATGTACTGTATGATCAGTCGGCCCGCAAACCTGAAGCAGAAACTACACCTGAGTTAGAACCCATTCCGGTATCCGAAAATTTTCAACCTTTTGTTGCGATCTCTTACGATCTGCCCGAAAGCATTTCGTTTGCCGGAGAAACGGTGCCCCTGCAAGTTCCAGATGTGCGCGAGCGATTAGATCGCGAGTTGCAAGTGAATATTTACCTGCAAAGCAGTACGCTGTTTTTGTTAAAGCGAGCTAACCGTTGGCTACCACGCATGACAGAGATTTTAAAAGAGCATAACATTCCTGACGACTTTAAGTATTTGCCTTTGATTGAAAGCGGTTTGGTAAATGGTGTTTCACCAAAAGAAGCGGTGGGCTATTGGCAGATAAGAGAAGCTGCGGGCAAGGAGTTAGGTTTGGAAATTTCAAAAGAAGTAGACGAACGTTACGATCCTATTAAATCAACCGTTGCAGCATGTAAGTATTTGAAAAACGCTTACTCAAAATTTGGCAACTGGACATTGGCAGCGGCTTCTTACAACCGCGGTGTAGCCGGAGTGAGAAGCGATCTGGAAGATAATCAGGTGGATAATTATTATGATGCACACTTGAATGATGAAACTGCACGGTATGTGTTTCGCATTTTGGCGATCAAAGAAATTTTTGAACATCCTGAGAAGTATGGCTTCAAATTAAAACCCGAACATCTTTATCACCGGGAAGAATTAAAAACAATTGAAGTAACCGAGACAATCCCCAACCTGGTAACCTTTGCCAAAAACAATGGCAGCAACTATAAAATTTTAAAGCGTCATAATCCGTGGTTGCGCCAACCTAAGCTCACAGTTAAGAAAGGAAAGACTTATCAGATTTTATTACCTGTTTAAAATTTTTATGCGTCCTTATATTCTGGCCGAGAACAATTGGAAAACAATTAAAGATGCAACATTTGATGTAGCGGTGTTGCCGTGGGGTGCATGCGAAGCGCACAACGATCATTTACCCTATGGCACCGATATAATTGAAGCCGAAGAAATTGCAGCCGAAGGCGCGCGACTGGCGTGGGAGCAAAACGCAAAAGTAATTGTACTTCCGGCTATACCGTTTGGTGTTAACACGGGCCAGTTCGATGTGTTGCTGGATATGAACATGAATCCCACCACACAATATGCGGTGTTGCGCGATGTAATCGAAACGTTAAACCGGCAGGGCATTTACAAGTTGATTATTCTTAACAGTCATGGAGGTAATGATTTTAAAACCATGATTCGCGAGTTGGGATTAAAATTTCCCAATATGTTTTTGTGTTCGTGCGATTGGTTTAAAAGTATCGATCAGAAAGAATTTTTTGTGAATAAGGATGATCATGCCGGTGAAATGGAAACCAGCTTGATCATGCATTTGCGACCGCACCTTGTGCTTCCGCTTGCCGAAGCAGGTGATGGTAAAGCAAAGAAGTTTCGCTTTAAAGCTATGCAGGAAGGTTGGGCCTGGGCCGAACGCAAATGGATGCAGGTAACATCCGATACCGGTGTGGGTGATCCGCGCCAGGCTTCAGCCGAAAAGGGCGAGCGGTATTTTAAAGCTGTAACACAAAAGGTAGCGCAATTTTTTGTGGAGATTGCCAAAACCAATAAAGACGACTTTTACGTTTAAGTTCTGATACTTATTTAACCGCTAAGGCGCAATGACGCTGAGGAAACCATTTCAACGTTAGAATAAAGGACTTTGCGCCCCAGTGTCTTTGCGGTAATAATGCCTCACCTATAATAATTTACTAATGATTGATCAAATTAAAGAAGCAACGGCCTACCTCAAAAGTCATGGAGTTGTTGCACCCGAAATTGGCGTAATACTGGGCACAGGTTTAGGGAACAAATTTGTGGAGCAAATCAAAAATCCACTCGTCATCAATTATAATTCTATTCCGCACTTTCCAATCTCTACAGTAGAGCACCACAAAGGCAAATTGATTTATGGCGATATAAAAGGAAAGAAAGTGTTGGCCATGCAGGGTCGGTTTCACTACTACGAAGGTTACTCCATGCAGCAGATTACGCTGCCGGTGCGAGTAATGAAGTTGTTGGGTGTAGAACATCTGCTTATCTCCAATGCCTCGGGCAATCTTAATCTGAAATGGAAGAAAGGTGAAATGATGTTGATTGATGATCACATCAACCTGCAACCCGATAACCCGTTGCGCGGTCGCAACTTCGAAGTGTTCGGTCCTCGTTTTCCGGATATGAGTCAACCTTATTCAAAAAAACTCAACGCTGCCCTAATTAAAATCGCGAAAGAGAAAAAAATAAAACTGAACAAAGGTGTGTATGTAGCGGTAATGGGGCCTAACCTGGAAACGCGTGCCGAGTATAGATTTTTAAATCGTATTGGTGCCGATGCAGTAGGCATGAGTACCGTGCCCGAAGTGTTGGTAGCTAACCACATGGGTTTGCCGTGTTGTGCTATTTCAGTTTTAACCGATGATTGTGATCCGGACAATTTACAACCCGCTGTACTAAGCGAGATAGTTGCAGTAGCCAACAAAGCCGAGCCAAAACTTACCGAGTTGTACGTGGAGTTAATTGGCAGGCTGTAATCGCTGCAACCTTTCGGGCTTGCTTTGCGTCTTACTCTGGTAAATCCCACATTATGAAATGAGCATAAACCTGACTATACCCAACAACATGTTAATACGTGCATTAATTCGGGTGGAAAGTCTTGATATGCGAATTCCATGTGACCTTAAAGAATAAATTATTAACACATGAAACAACTATTTACGATTGCTGCCTTTATTGTAGCCATTTCTGTTTCAGCCCAATCCACCAAGGATGGCGAATTTCATCTCGATAAAGAATATAAAATAAGTTCAAAAGGCATTTTAAAATTAGATGCTTCTGATGCCAAAGTGTTTGTAACCGGCTCTTCACGAGCCACCGCACATGTAAAGATTGATCGCGTAGTAACAACCAAGGGTATTGTGTTTGGTGAACGTGAATTTAAGGTAGATGTATATGAGGAAGGCGGAAATCTTTCCATCCGCGAGGACAAACGAGGTTCATCTGTAAGCATGGTGGGCTATCATAACGAAAAATACACTATTACACTGGAAGTGCCAGAAGGTATAAGTTTGTTGATTGATGGCGATGATGGTGATTATTTTATAAAGTCGGTGCACGGATCTATTAAACTGGATGTGGACGATGCCGATGTGCAGTTAACCGGTTGTAATGGAAATAGCTTCGACATTAAATTAGATGATGGCGATTTGCGCATGGATGGTGGGCGCGGTTCGCTGGAAGTAGATGCCGATGATGCCGACATAGAAATCAAGAATGCCAGTTTCGAGAAAATTTCAGCCGAGATGGATGATGGCGACTTTGTAATTGAAACATCGCTGGCTGAAAACGGAAGTTATTTTATCCGTGCGCAGGATTGTTTAATTGCAATGAAGATTTTAGGTGGCGGTGGTAAATTTGAAATCCGCCATGATGATACCAGTGTAAACACCAGCACTGGATTTGAGATTACTGAGCGCAGTGAAGATCGCACCCGTGTAACAACAGCTAATGGAAATGCCCGTGTAGAAATTCGGGCCGATGATGCGCGTGTACGCTTGTCGCGATAATTATTTTCCGGGTAGGTAGGGTTATTGCATAAACTGCAACTTCTCTTCTTCCAGATCTAACCGGTGCAAATGTCTGCGCACGGCATCTTCATCTACCTGATGATCTTTATTCCACTCCCGAAGCCATTCGCGTTGCTGATTCAGCACTTGTAAATAAATGGTTCTGCATTCTGCAGCCATCGTTTCATCATCAAGCATGGTATTGTCCTGCCACTTGCGCATCAATTGTTGTAACACAGGCTGTGTATTTAATTCACTGGCAAAATTGGTTTGTAAAAATTCCTGACTTTGATTCGATAGTTTTCGAAACATATCACGGTACTGTTCATCTTCCGGCATTTCATGATCCTGATCTTGCAAATTTAATTTCCGAATAATGACAGGAAGTGTAAGTCCCTGAATCACCAACGTAAGTAAGATTACGACAAACGTGATAAACAAAATAAGATTACGCTGTGGAAACGGACTGCCATCACTTAATTGTATGGGTATAGATAAAGCTGCGGCCAACGAAACCACACCGCGCATACCTGCCCATCCCAAAACAAAAGGACCTTTCACTCCGGGGTTGCGTGTGTCGGCCACCGTAATAAAATTTCTTACTATCAGTGTAAACACCACAGCCCCATACGCAGAGAGTATCCTTCCAATAACCAGCACGGCAGTTATGAGTGCACCATAACCAATGGCAGCCGATAGACTTACGCCTTCAAGGCCTTCCACAATTTCGGGTAAGTCTAGCCCGATGAGCATAAACACCAATCCATTTAAGATGAAGCAGAAACTTTCCCAAACACTGGCAGCACTCAGTCGCCCGGCACTGCTTAAGAAAAGATGTCGCCTGTTGGCGAGAAATAATCCACCACATACCACGGCTAATACACCCGAGCTATGAACGGATTCCGCGCCAATGTACATCAGGTAAGGTGCTACCAGTGTAAGCACAATGTCCATGTTTACATCGGTAGGTAAAATTTTGTGCGCTTTGTAAAACAGAAATGCAATCAGTAAACCAATGCCGGCACCGCCCACAATCATCCACACAAAACTGAGCGTGGCATCAATCATAAAAAACTGGCCGGTGCCTACTGCTATTAACGCAAATCTGAAAATGATCAAACTCGAAGCATCGTTTAACAAACTTTCACCTTCCAGAATGGAAGCCAGACGCCTGGGCACTTTTACAAATTTTAAAATCGAACCCGCGCTCACGGCATCGGGGGGAGAAACAATACCACCCAATAAAAAACCAAGTGCCAACGTAAATCCCGGAATAAAATAATTGGCCGTAATGGCCACGGCAAAGGCGGTAAGAAATACAATTAAAAAGGCAAAGCTGAAGATCAGGCGCCTCCATTTCCAAAGTTCTTTCCACGAGATTGCCCACGCAGCCTCATACAATAATGGCGGAAGGAAAATTATAAAAATCAACTCAGGGTTGATGTGCAGGGTGGGCACACTAGGAATAAAACTAATAGCAAGACCAGCCAGCACCAATAAAATAGGGTAGGCCACTTTTATTTTATTAGCCACCATAATAATGGCTATGATGGTGAGAATTAGAGTGAGGTAAAACGGGAAGTTATGCAACATGCTTACGCGAATTGGGTGATTACACTTTTCAAATGCTAAAGAACTAATTTTTTAGCGAATGATTTCTATGGTTAGAACTTTCTAATGAAATCAAATTCAGAAGTGTAAATTTCAAGCAGGGGCTTGAGTTATTTCAAGCCCATCCACCATTGTGTAAATTGTTGTTGTGTATTATTTAGTTCAACCACCTCGCCAATTACCGGAGTTACCAATGGAATGCCGGTGTTTTTATTTAACTCGCTTACGCGCGAAAGGGGTTCATCCCACGCATGGTTGGCTAACGGAAATTTAGAATTGTGAACGGGAAACATGCGTTTGGCTTTTACATCTATGGCAGCCTGAACAGTTTCGTGTGGTAGTGTGTGGATGTAACGCCACGCATCGTTGTATTGTCCGTTTTCTATGATGGCCAGATCAAACGGCCCAAACTTATTTCCGATCTCAGCAAAATGTGTATCGTAACCGCTATCGCCACCAATGTAAATTTTTTGTGAAGGTGTTTCTAACACATACGAGCACCACAACGTGTTGTTGCGCGTAAACCCGCGACCGCTAAAATGACGAGCTGGTGTTACGTGTGCAGTAAAACCACTGTCAAGCAAAACACTTTCATGCCAGTCTTTTTCAAATACATTGTTTGCATCGTAACCCCAATGTTCGAAGTGCGAGCCTACACCCAGGCCACAAATTATTTTACCAACTTTTGATTTTAGTTTTAAAATAGTTTCATGATCGAGGTGATCGTAATGATCGTGCGAGATAAACAGGTAGTCGATTGGTGGTAAGTCATCTACCGTATACATATCCGATCCGGTAAACGCTTTAACAGTGCCCGGCACAGGCGAAGCATTGCCGCTAAACACAGGATCGACTAAAAAACGTTTGCCACTCAGCTGCATGAAGTACGAAGAGTGGCCAAACCATACCAACACATCCTGGTCGGTTGGTAAATTTTTTAAATCTGCTTTGCGCGAAGGAATGGTATCGGCCGGGACGCGATTGGGATTTTGTTTAAAAAAATTATTGTAGATAACGCCTGGCATGGTGTATCCTTCGGCTAACTCGGGTGTAAAGCTCAGGTTTGTAAACTTGCCTTCTTTAAAATTAGGCGATTGTTTGATGCGCTCTAACCGTGCGCCTTCGGGGGCTTTTCCAAACTTACTCAGTCGCATATATAAAAGGGTGGTTACGGTTAGCAATGCAATCAATACCAATAGGGTAATGAAAGTTCGCTTTATAATTTTAAGAAATAATTTTTTCAAGTTGTTCGAGTTATGCTTCGTTGAAGGTTTACAACCTTTTTTACTTAGGCATAAAAGGTTGTAAACCTTTGGCCAGCGTTTTTATATCTTTTATTTCAAGCACTTGTTTGTGATAACCGCGGGTAACGCTGTGAATCATTGCGCGACCAACTTCATGTAAGGTAAGCGAACGCGATGGCGACAGTGCCATAAACACCGGCACGAGTGGTTTAAAAAACCAACGCACATTTTTTTGTCCGGCAACGGGCTTCATTACACCCGGCCTGAAATTATATTGCCCCCGAAACGGAAGCTTCATCAATGCATCTTCTGTGCGCCCTTTTACACGTTGCCACATTTGTTTGCCGTTGGTGTCGGTAAGCGCGCCACTTACAAAGGTGAACACCAGGTTGGGGTTAGCTTGCACCAGCACGTGGGCCACCGCCAAGGTAGTATCGTAAGTAATTCGCGTGTAGTCGGCTTCGTTTTTCCCAAGCGAGCTTACGCCCGCACAAAAAAAGCAGGCATCGTAACCGGTTAGCTGAGCTTTAAACTTTTCAATTTCCAGAAAGTTGGGTACCAGTAGTTCTTTCAGTTTAGGATGTTTCAGATCGAAACTTCTGCGGTTGAGCATGAGCACACTGGCAATGTTTTCGTTTTGCAGACATTCCAGCAAAACGCCTTCGCCCACCATGCCGGTTGCTCCGGTAATAATTACGTTGAGGTTGGTCATGCACAGAAAGACGGACGGGGAGGGGTTTTATTTTAAGATAGATTGAAAATCTTCTTTTATGTGTAGTTCGACATCGCAGATGTCGAAAGCTAAAATTAAGAATTCTTTGACAGTCTTGATTTTGTTTGAGCCTTTAACATTTGCAGGTGTTTTTTGGGATCAAAATTTTTTGCTGTGCCACTATCAATGCCTTCCTGAATAGCTTTCTTTAATTCTTTAGTTTTCATGACTTGAGATTTAGAAAATCTATTTCTTCAAAACACTATCCACTTCTAAGTATTTTTCCTTCATAGTGCTCAAGGCAAAGGCAGCGGCCGATGCGGTAAACACCGAATAATCAAACGCGCCTTTAATGCCGGTAGAGAATGCCATAGCCAGTGCGAACATTAACAATAAGATGCCACTGAGTTTGGCCACCAGTTCAGTTTTAAAGCCGAGCAGTAAACACACCGGAAAAATTACCTCGGCTGCGGTAGCCGTAATAGCCGCAGGCGAAACCAATGCTGTGGGCAACCACGGATTGATTACTTGTGTGTAGGCTACAAAGTTTTCCCAATTACCCCACACCGAAATTTTTGCCGGCCACCAGCCAAACCGATCCGCAACAGCGGAAAGAAACGAAACGGATAAGGCGAAGCGTAAGAAGAGTTTAACGTTTTTTGAGGATAGCATTTTAAAAGCGGGTAGATGTTGAATAGCTTAACTAATATGTTTTAACCGTTATTAAGACTATTTCAGTCCAAATTTTTTAAAACTGCATTTAGCGTTGA
>Ga0075163_10010924_pt1 | contig 11843 bp, 10 predicted proteins | sample JI1023141ADNA_FD_71478 | JGI IMG/M metagenome (GOLD analysis project Ga0075163, IMG submission 71478) | Wastewater effluent complex algal communities from Wisconsin, to seasonally profile nutrient transformation and Carbon sequestration -... | ecosystem: Engineered > WWTP > Effluent > Algae... | reverse complement strand
GCCTCAAAACATAGCACTCATTTTTTTACCGCCTTATAGTCCAGAACTTAATCCTGCTGAAAAAGTGTGGCAACATGTGAAAGCACAGCTCACCCTCCAGCATTTTAGTTACATAGAGCAACTTCAAGAACAAGTATCGCATATTATTACGCATCAATTAACCATAGATCGCATTATTTCCCTTACTGCTTTTCCGCATTACTTGTATGCTTTTTGGTCTGCTTTGTAAATATAATTGGTATAAATCGTTTTTATAGAGACAATTTGCTTGCCTAAAATACAAACCGACTTTAAAAAAATAGAAGAATTAGTGGAATGTTAGATAAAAACAAAGCCTCTTTTTAAGAGGCTTTGTGAAAGAGAAAAATGGTCTAAGAAAAATAAAACTCTTAATTCTTAGCTTCGTGATATTTAAATTCAGCACCTTCTGGAGCTTTAATAGATTCGTATACCATAGTAAATGTTATGGTATAAGGCTCATCAGATTCAGAACTATATTCCCATTTATAGTTAACAATAGAACAACCTTTGTACTCAATTTTTTTGATTTCTTTCTCATCGTTGTTGGGTTCTCTGAGAATAAATTCAGCCTCAAAAGTTTTGGAGTGGGTATAAAAATCAGTAAGCAGGGCGTTAGTATCTTCACCACCTTTTAATTCAAAAGTTGATGTTCCACTTGTTGGTAAACCCGATGCTCTGTTTTTAGAATCCACAGGTTTGCTAGATTCGCTTTTGGCGCTTAATACATGATCTTTGTATTCTTTGCCGTTAAATTTTAAAGTTGCATTACTTGCCATAGTTTTAAATTTTAAGTTTGTTTAAAAAAATTAATTAAAACGCTAAGGTACACAATATTTTTTAATGTACAAAAAAATAATTTAAAAAGTTATCCACATTTTTGATAAAAGGTACAAATTGAAGCTTATGTATCTTTCTTAGCCAGTTCTTGTAAGGTTTGTATACATTTTTTAGCATAATCATTTATCACATTTTCTTTTAAAAAACCAAAAGTAGTAGTATATATTTCGCTAACCCCAAAAAGTTTAAAGTCAATTTTATTTATAGGGTGATAGACGCCTTTTTTATCTTGTTTAAATTGTTGCCATATGGTTTCATCATTTAATATAGTAATAATTCTTACTTTTTTGGTATATGCAGTGATATTACCCCAAATTTTTTCATTTATTCTTCCCTTTTCTAAATGAAACAGCCGGTTAACAAATGCCTGAAAAGCGGGGTTTAGTCCTTCAGCACCTACAGACACAAAAAACGTTAAGGTAGAAGCAGCTTTAATATAATCTACACTTTTTTGTAAATCAGATTCTAAATTTTCGTAACTATATCTTTCTGGGAAAGCAGTTTTAGAGAAAAACATATTGCTAATAAATAATAAAACGGATGAGGTATCTTGTTGAGATAGTTGATTGTCGTATTCTTTGGCTAAAGTTGCAGCAAAAAAATCGTTGGGTTCATATGCATTAATAATGACTACTCTGGTAAACATAGGGTATTTCTTCTGTTGCGAAAGTAAGAAAGGTCAGCCTTATAAAAGCTGACCCTTCAGGAAAATGATTAATAATTGTTTACTTTTTACAGATAAGATTAATCTATACTTTTTAGTTACTATTTATTAACCTTGTTCGTATTCGGTATTCCATTCATTGCTATCGGTTCCCTTATGTCCATCCAATTTAATAACAAAGCTTTTGGCAGGGAAATATGGAGTAATATGAATGTCTAGCCAAATTCTGTCTTTTTGTAGTTTGTCCTGTTCAAAACGCATGATTTTGAATTTTTCGATTAATTTATCTGGGCCTTTTATGCTATCTAACCAACGTACAATTTGACCACGTAAATCGGCTTCTGTTTTGGAGTTCCAGTTTTCGAATGCCCGACGGTTTAAAAAGTCGAACAATACTTTGGTAATGTAATCGAATACTCGAACTACGGAGTAAGTTTGTAATCCAATATTGTCGCCATTAAATAAAGTTTTAGCAGAAAAAGCCATTACTTTTCCGTACTCATTTATCATAGGTACCAACCCTATTTTTTCTAAATGGGATAGTTCAGATTTTTTGAGTTCAAAACGTACAGCATCTACTTCATTCATACCGCCATGTTTTTTACCAGCAGTTACCTGACTCATTAATGTCGTATACATTTTGCCAGCCAAAGAGCTTGAGCCCGGTATAAACACATCTTCTGTTTCGTTTACTTCTGTAGCTTTTCCTCTACCTACCAAATAATTACAAGTCATAATTACATTGCTTCTGTGTAGTTCTCCACCAGTAAGGTTTGCGCTGGAGAACATTTCCACCACATCATCCGGTCCTTCTAAATTGGCAAAATCTGTTAAGAGCATTACTTTGTTTTCATTAGATATTTTTGCCCATTTTTCTATTACCTTGTTAGATCCCAAATAGCCTGGAATAACTAATATGGAGTAGTTGTCTCTTAAGTCTAAGCGATCGTAATTTTGCTTCAACTCTGCTGCTACGAAATCTATGAATAAAGGATTGTCAAGATCTTTTACCTGATCTTCTGTAGCGTTTAAAATGGTTACATTATTAATTTTATCTTGTTCCGTATTTTTATAAAATTGTACTATTGTACGGTAGGCCGTTTCTAACTTGCGGGTTTTGTCGAGTGTACTTTTAAGGTTGCTTTTTAATGTTTTGTCTGCTGTTTCTGCTTCCGTTTTGCATTTATCTACCATTTCACTAGTACTTTTTCCACCTTCTATTACACCAATCCATAAGTTTAGTGTTTTTAAAAGATTTTCTCTGTCTTTCTTTTTATCTTCGTCAGTTAAAAATATTTGCTTGCGAGCCTTTCGATCGGGGTTTAAGTTGGCTACGCCATCAATAGTGCTTTCTAAGAAGCTGAAACCTCCAGCTTTAGCTAATTTGCTTAGCGATTGTTGTAATGCAGAAGATTCTTTTTCTACATGTTTTATTTGTTGTTTTTCTACAACGGGTTCTGCTACTTGTGTTTTTGCCATAATATTTAATTTGATAAGATGATAATTTGATAATGAGGGGAGAAATCTATTTGTTTGCGATTTACTCTTTTACCCTTAGATATTGTATTTGTTACTGATTATATTATTTCGCCGTTTCTAGTTCCTGCGCTAAATTTTTAAGCGCCTGTAATACAGCGCCTTTGGTTTCTTCGTTTTCTAACATAGATCGCAATACTTTGTTTGATTTTAGCTGTTTCATAATCTTTACGTATTGCTCTTGTTGAATGCTTAAATTACTTAAAAATGGACTCTGTTGTGTAAGATTTTTAGGTGTAAAGTCGCCTAAGTTTTGAAATTTCATGTTTTCTTTTGCAGTTTGCCCGTCGGCCGTTTCCATTTCGGCATCAATGTTTGGACGGAAGTATTTGAACACATCTTCCGGTGTTTTGAGTCCATAGATTGCTTCGGGTTGTGTAGGATCGTCAGCTGTAAGCTGCGATATGAGTAACGTTTTGTTGTTTTGAATTTCTTGGATTGCTTCGTTGGCATCTACTTTTACTTCGTTGCCGCCAATACCATAGTTGTAGATTGACATAGTGTTTGTTTTTAAATTTATTTGAGGATTAAGAATTTGAGTGTACAATGTTTGCTGTTGTGCATTATTGTGCTGTTGTTTTTTATTTTTAAATGTAAAGAACGATAAGATTTTTTTGAACGTATTAAGCATTTTAACGCATTGTGAAAATCAATTGGATGCAAAATTGTGGGTATGAAGGTATGTGAACTAAAGATAACTTCCAAAAAAAAGTTAATAATGGCTAAAATATTGCTATTATTTGATGTCTTGTTTTTAATAACTGAAGTTTTTTAAGTTACCGCCTAAATCGTAGAAGAAGGAAAAAGCCGTACCACCGTTTTTGGGTTCTAACATGATTAGATATTGCAGTTCTGATTTGTCGTGATTTTGTGGTGCACTTACACTAGCTATTTTAACTACAGCATCGGTTATCTTTTTTTCATTAGCTAGTTTCTTTTTGGCTGTTTCTATTAAGTCTCCCATTTTGCTGATGCTTATGTCTTTGTTTAGATTGAACATAAAATCTTCAGGTTTTCCACTGCCCAGTTCAACGGTAACGTTTGAGGTTTGTTTCCAATTGCCTTGTGTTTTGTTCCACTCTTCCATTTTGAGGGAGGCCGGATCTTTGGTTACCGTTACAGATAGAATATCACCTACTGAACCACCATTTGAAACGGATATGTTGGAATAATAAGCATTGTCACCAAATTTTTCTTTTAACTCTTTTTCTATTTTGGTAAAGCTCTCTTTACTATTGGTATAGTTTTGGTTGCAGGCTGTGCAGAATACGGCGGCAATGAATAGTGTAACTATTGTACGCATGTTGGTTTTATTTTTTTGTTGTTTGATAATTTGGTTTGCTATGTGTTTTTCTGGTAGATTGCTTATGTTCATAAACTTAAGTTTTGCTTTGATTGTTGTATTCATTTTTGTTGTTTTACGTAGCGGGCACAGACATGCTATGCACTTTGCCTACGGCTACATGTCTGCGACAGTTTCGTTTATTAGCTTAATGACTACGATAATGTAATCTTACATGAGTACCATTCTTTTTGGTATAAGATATTACATGTACGTTTTTTGATTTGTAATCTTTTTTACTTTGTGCTTTGCTATGAAAACCAGATAGTGTAAACAATATGCATAATACAAATAAAATGTACTTTTTCATGTTTGTTAATATTTAATGGTTAAAAAATAAAAACTAGTTTGGCCACAGACATGCTATGCACTTTGTCTACGCTGCGCCAGTTTGGTGCCAGTTTGGGGTTTTACACATTACCTGTATGCTTTTTGTTCAGCATTGTAAATATAATTGGTATTATTTCTTTACTTTTTTCATTTTGTCAAAGATCTCGAAATAATCACCATTTATATCTTCTGAATACTTATCAATAGGATCAAAATAACGTTGTAATAAAATTAGAGATTCATAATCGTTACGACCATTACATTTGTGTATAAGCTCCCTAATTCTTTGTTCTAAGGAATTATAGTTATACTCGTTTTTTATTACAATTATTTTTGCATCTTCAATAACTATATCTCGTAGCCATGAACGACTAAAGCAATCTTGCAAACCCTCAGGAGAGGCAACCCAAACAGAAAAAACCTCGGTGCTATGCTCGTCATCATTAAACATAACATGTATTTCTAAATAAAACCAATATCTAGCATTTTCAGGTTTATACTTATTTAAGTTGCCTTTTAGATCTGGTGCATTTAAGTGATATAGCTTTATTGACATAAATAATTCTAAATTTTATTTGCACCTTACATGTACATTAGTTTTATTTGCATTCTTCCAGTCTGTTAAATCTGTTCTCATTTCGAAGTTTGCTTGTATATAACCACGTCTAACTTTATATTTTGGAGCTCTGAATCTTTTTAGTCCATCTTTACTTACCATTTCTATTATGCTTCCTCTTGCATCCTTTACAATTTCAGGGTTCTTTCCCACAAATAATTTGCCTGCTTCCATTATAGTCGTATAGTTACTGATCCCCTTCAGCTCAATTGTGTTTCGACCAATAGATATAGCATTCACGACATGGTTTAATAAGGCGGATCCAGGTGTATGATTCAAACCAAATGGATCTATCCAGTAATTCACGTCCTCCGTATACGCATACAATGTAGGGTTATTGCCAGCTAGTCCAATTGGATCTTGACTAAGGTACAATCCTTCTTCTGCACTATAATACCTAAAACGATTATAATATAAACCTGTTTCTACATCTTCGTATTGTCCTTGATATCTAAATGGGCAAGCATTGGTTTCTCCTTTTTGTTGTTTTACTCTACCATAAATATCTAATTCGCTTTCCCACACTTTAGTGCCTAGTTCGTCGTACATTTCTACCGGTGTGCCTAGGTAATCGCAGATAATACTGTAGCGTTTATTGTTTATTAATTTAGCTGCAGGTTTAAAGCTGCCTTCTTCAAATACCCAGGTAATAATATTTTCTGTAGGTTCAGGTTTGTCCCAATGTAATTGTCCGGTATCATCTACAATAGCTTGAGGTTTATCTTGTACATTGTAACTCCATTCATGTAAAGGAGTGTTTCTATCGTATACCCAACGGGTTATGGTACCGTCAAAAGTTTTGCTGAGTCGTCGACCCAGTGCGTCGTAAGTAAATTGTACTTGTTTTTTATCGGGGCGTATTACTTTGGCGAGCATGCTGTTGGCTTGCCATTCATATTTCCATTGCTGCCCATCAGTGTAATTTTTTTCTATTAAATTTCCTTGTTCGTCGTAATAGTATTTAGCGGTATTGGTTTTAACGAGTTTTCCGCCTTTGTCGTATTGTCTATCGGTTTTGTCTTTACTGCGATATATGTTGCCTACTTCGTCGTTGGTTTTGAATAAGGTGTTTAGGCCATCGTAGCTTGCATAGGCGAGGTTACTAAAATCATCGTGGCCAAAGGTGGTTTGGGCTTTACTCATATCATTTATCATGTGGGTAAGCCTGTCGTTGGCGCTCCATCTATATTGTATGTTTCTACTGGTACGGCTTCCCTGTATTACGTTGTGGCGTATGGGTCGACCGACTTTGTCGTAGCTCCAACGGCTTACGATACCGCCGGGTAGTAAGCGTTCTGTTTCAAGGCCTAGTTTATTGTAGCTCATATTGGCTTCCCAGCTTTGTTGTTGGCCTTGTTGCGCTAGTACACGGCTGAGGTTGCCAGTTTTATCCCAACTGTATTGGAGTTGTGCGCCTAGGTTGCTTTGGAGGGTGGTTCGTCGGCCTAGAGCATCGTATTTGCTAGAGACACTGTACATACCAGCCCCCTCCCGGCCTCCCCCATTGGGGGAGGAGAAGGAAGCTTCTGCTTGGCTCTTCTGAAAAGCTAGAGAGCATATCTCTTGCACTATACGCCCGGCATCGTCGCGTTTGAAGTATATGGTGCAATGTTCGTTGGTGGCTTCTGTGAGTTGGCCATTGTTGTTGTAGTTGAATATTTCCCAACTGCCATCGTGGTTTTCGGTGCGTACTACATTTCCATTAATGTCGTATTCGTATTCTGTCCATTGGTTGCCGGGTTTGTCGGTACGGATAATGTTGCCATTGGAGCTGCGGTGGTATTTTCTATGTAAGCCATCAAAACCGGTTTCGCTAATAATACTGCCGGTTTTATCTCTACCAAAGCTGTAGCGCTCGCCATGTTCGTTTACAATATGGGTGAGTTGTTCTTCGGTATCGTAGTTAAAATGGATGCGAGTGCCATTTTCTTGGCGCATTTTTAAACTGCCTAATGGCGTGTATTCAAATGCTACTTTATGGTGGTTGTCTTGTGCAAATACCACTTCATCGTAAGCATTGTATTGTAAGCGTATAGCATTACCATCGGGTAAATGTGCACCTTTTACTCTGCCTAGTTCATCGTAGGTAAAGCTTTGTACGGCGCCTTCGGGGTTAATACCGGTTATGCAACGGCCTAGTTCGTCATATACCCATTGTGCAGTGTTGCCATTGGGTAAACTGAGTTGTGTTAGGTTTCCTTGTTCGTCATATTGTAATGTGGTTATAGCGCCTTCGGCATTTTTTACTTGACTTACTACATTTTGGTAGTTGTAGGTAAAATGAGTGACTTGATTATCAGGTGATATAGCCATTTCTACCCGATTTTGTTCATCATATACCCATATTTGGTTTTTGCCTTCGGCATCGGTAACCATGTGCAGGAGGCCTTGTTCGTTGTAGTGTTTTTGTATGAGGCTTCCGTTGGGTTGGGTAATACCTATTTCACGGCCTTGTTCGTCGTAATGATAGCCGGTTATGTTGCCTTCTGGATCTATTACTCTATATAATTCATTGTGTTCAGTGTATTCATATATGGTACTGTTGCCTTCGGCATCTATCATCTGCGTACATAAATTATTTTCATCGTAATAATAAGTAGTGGTTTGGCCTAAGCTATTGGTAGCTTGGTTTACGCCTTTGCCATAAGTTATGCGGCCTTCGAGTAATCCGCCATCACCCCAAGTGTGTATGCATCGAGCTCCGGTTTTGGGTCCATCATATTTCCAGTAAAAGGCTTGGCCGTTGCGATCGATTTTTTTAACCATTAAATGGTTTTGATATTGGATGTGTGTGCTTTGTCCAGCAGCATCGGTAATGGTGCAGAGATCGCCAACGGCGTTGTAGGCGTACTGCACAAGAAGTTGTTGTTCGTTATGTTGAGTGTTGTATGTTGAATGTTGTATTGAGGCAGATTGATTTTTTACGTGGCTTACTGTTAGAATACGACCTTCTTCATCGTTGGTGATGCTTAAGTGGCGGCCGGCGCTGTCGATGATGGTTTGTAGGAAGCCTTGATTGTTGTATTGAAATTGTATGTTGTGATTTAAATGATTGCTGATGCGATTGAGTTTGTGTTTTTTGCTACCGTATTTGGGTAGGTTGTATTTATAGGTTAAGCGTTCTTCGTGATTGTAAAGTGTGTAACTGCCATCTTTTAAACGATTTAGAGTTAGTTTCTCGGAGCGATGGTATTCGCTTTGTCCGAGCGTTAATAGTGTAAATCCTACTGGGCGACCGTCTGGAAGTATTATACCAATGCATTCATCTTCTAGAAATTCTTCTATCCATAAATCATAAGATAAATGGGTGCCATGGCCTAGTGCGCCTTGTAAACCGCTATCGCTGTACCAATTGCGCTCCCAGCGTAAAGGTAATGGACCCGGTAATTCTATATCTACACCTTGGTATATTACTCGGCCTGTGATTAAGTCTACAGGTTCAAAGCCTTTTTTACAAAGCCAGTCAGTAAGGCCTTTAGTACCTGGAATATTTTGGAGAATTTTGGTATTTAATTTACTTACAGCCTTGCGAGCTACTGCTCCTACGAACTTAAGAATTTTACCTAGAAAGGCAAATCCTAAACCCATGGCTGCTGCTTTAAGTAGTGAGGCAAAGTCTGGAACATATGGTCCGCCCACCATTACCGGTGACCCAAAGGGTATGGGTATGCTAAACGTAGTGGGTGCATATAAAGACATTACAAATTTTTTGCCTGCTTTGGAAGGTAGCGATACCGGTATACCGACATCGTTACAACTCATTAACATGTACCCTGCTGGAGAAAATAAACTTCCGTCGGCTTCTGTTTTTTGGCTGCCAAAAAAGTTAATGGTTTCGTTGCCTATAAGAGGTGTTTGTACATAGGGTGGGCTGGCTATAGGAATATGTTTAAAAAAAACAAGCATACCGCTACTGCCACTATTCCCTCTTTTTACTTTGTTTACATGTGTGCTACATCCCATGAAAGGAATATAATCGCTTATGTCAAATACTAATCCTATGTAAGGATGTATAGGATTGAAGGGTGGTAGCATAGTCATGTGCACATCTACCCCAATGGCTAATGTAAAATGTTTGTTGGCTAAAAGCATAGTAGAAATTTTTTATGGTTATAAATTTTTTTATAGTTTAAGCGTTTATTATTTCTTCTGGTGGTGTTACGGCTAGGTATTTGTGTTTGTTTTCTTGTTTGGTTATTTCATCTTTCCATTCGGGGCCGTATAGCCGGCTCATGCGATCTTGTGCTCGTTGGGCTTGTTCGGGTTGCTTGCGGTTGAGCATTAAGTTATGATAGTCCCGAGCTAGTAATGTATAGTCTGCAGAGGTGGCAATCATTTCATCGCTCAGTTTTTCTCCGGTTTCAAAGCCTAGTATGGTGTATTCGTTAAATTCAGCGGTGTTGTGGTTGCGCTTGTAAAACCATGCAGCCATGCGGCAACTCATTAGGGCTTGCATGAGCATATCTTTTTCTAAGGTTAGGTGAGCCTGTTTGGCAAACCAAGCGGCAGCTTGTCCTTTTTCGCCTCGCATGCTGTAGTATGCAGCTTGGTAGCCGTATAGTTGTACTAATACGGGTAGGGCAATGGTGTCGGTTTTTAATGCGCCTTGGGCGATGGTTATGCCTTTGTCTAGTAGTTCTTTTATTTTATGGCTTACGCTTTTAAAGTGCATTAGGAAACCAGCGTATACTACATGTGCGGTGGCATATAAACTTTTTATGCCGCTGCGTTGGGTTACTTGTAGGGCTTTGTCTCCCCATTTTTCTACTTGGCTGCGGTTTTTAACGGCTAGGCCTTCGCCCATTTCGAATAAGCATTTTCTAAATTGTACATCGGGATCGTTGGGATTGCCGCTGGTAGCCATGTTTTTGACCATTTGTTTTACGTTTAAGTCGCCGCAGGGTATGGTTATGGCTTTGTCTTTTAGTTTTTCGCAAGGTTTGTGTAAATAGTCTTTGCCTACATGGTCTACTACCATTAGTTTTACGCCTGGTGGTAGTTTGGGAGCCATGGTTGTGAGCCAGTATTGGTAGTTTTTAAAGTCTTCTACGGTTTTGGGTATAAGGCCTAGTACTAATGGACGTTCTGGGCTTGCATAGGCGGTATAAAATTTTTGTAGTAGTTCTACTAGTAGATCGTCTGCTTGTTCTTGGGTTGGGGCTTTTTGTTTGAAGTACTCATAGCCCCAGTCTGTAGTGGTTTGTGCAGCAGTGGTTTTGTCTTGTTCCCACATGGTTAGCCAGTCTAGTATTATTTGTTGGCTGTAGGTAAGGTAATGTTGGAAGGGAGAGAATAGCACAACAAACAGCTCAGGCATTTGCCCATGTGGACTGCTTTCTATTTTGCAAAAGCCATTGAGTAGTACGGCTTCATCTGAATCAATAAGCCAACGAGCTACCGTGTAGTTTGGATTGGCGGTTGTTGCTTCTGCCCATTTTTGCTGCATTTTTTCTATAGCTCTGGCTACGGGATTATGTGCGTTGATGTCTAGCATGCTGCGTGTTTTGTTGTTTGTATGCTTTTGTTATGCGGAAGACAGTTTATGTTGTACGGTCGTTCATTTATGCTATGCGGAAGACAGTTTATGTTATACGGCTGTTCATTTATGTTATGCGGAAGATAGTTTATGTTATACGGTTGTTCATTTATGCTATGCGGAAGGCAGTTTATGTTATACGGTTGTTCATTTACGCCATGCGGAAGACAGTTTATGTTATACGGCTGTTCATTTATGCTATGCGGAAGACAGTTTATGCCGTACAATTGTTTGTTGATAGTATATGACCGCTCGTTTACTTTCTGTAGTTGCCTTTTTATTATTGAGGTATTTTTTTTCATGCCTTTTTTGAATTGAGTGGTTATCTGCTAACAAATTGTATTTTACTGAGTTGTTTGTATTGTGGGCTGTTGCTTCCGTATATTGATTTTGTATATGCTTTTATGGCGGCTACTGTTGGTATTATGCCTCCGATAGCATATAGTTTTTGGTTGCGAACGAGCCTAGCATTTGATAGCGCATTGGCTTTGGTTATTGTGTTATTGTTTTTGGTGGCTAGGTCAGTAGCAAGCTTGCTTAGTGTATCTATTTTTAGAGTGCTTTCGTTTGGTTTGTAGTTTGGTTCTGTTTTGAGTGTTTGTATGAGCTGGTTGAGGTTGTCGAGTTTACGATCGTAACTGAGTTGTGAGGTGCTGATGGTTTTTTCGGTGGGTTCGCTGCTGGCCAGAGCAGCTTTTTTTGTATTGCTATTTTGGCCTGTTATGCGTTTTACTATGCTTCTAGTTGTTTGTTGTGCCCCTGGTGTTGCACCATTGGCTTTTAAAGCATTTGCAATTTTGGAAGCTAGGCTGTTTATACTATCGAAGGCAGCTTCTCTATCAGCTACCGTGCTGCTGTACTGAGCTGAAGCGATGGATACCGCTTCTATGGCTTTTTGCGCATCGGTATATAGCGTTTTTAAGGAGGCTATTGCTAGGCTGCTGTTGGATGGGTTGTAAGT
>Ga0075163_10010923_pt1 | contig 11844 bp, 10 predicted proteins | sample JI1023141ADNA_FD_71478 | JGI IMG/M metagenome (GOLD analysis project Ga0075163, IMG submission 71478) | Wastewater effluent complex algal communities from Wisconsin, to seasonally profile nutrient transformation and Carbon sequestration -... | ecosystem: Engineered > WWTP > Effluent > Algae... | reverse complement strand
CGGTAGACGCCGAAGCAGATCAGCAGCCCGCCGATGCCGAGTCTGACGTACGGCGCCCAGGACGGCTGCTGCTCGACCCCGTCGAGCGCATCGGAGAGCAGCAGGAATGCGGCCGTCACGGCCGCGATCCCGATCGTCCAGCCGATGAGGAAGGCCATGCTGGTCGGTCGCGGTTTGGGCGTGTGCAGCATCAGGATGCCGGGGATGATCGACAAGGGTGATAGTGCGATGACGAGCGCCAACGGGACCAGTTCAGTGATCTCCGAACCAAGGCCGTTCATTGATTCCTCTCGCGGCTGAATGTGGATGTTCAGTATCACCGGCGGTAACCGGCCAACTTTCCGCTGCTCGGCATCTAGCATGTCAGCGCGTGGGGCAAGACGGGCAACACAAGCTGATATACGCCGCGGGCGTCGCCGCCGCGCTGCTGCTGGCGCTCATCGTCTACGCCGTAGTGCGGACGTCTGATGCGTCCGTCGAACGACCATCGACTCTCGATGAGCCGATCCGCACCGTGCCCACGTCCACGACGGGTGTCAGTTCCACGGACTCGAGTTCAACTTCGCCGGTGACCTCGAACAGTTCGACCAGTTCGACCACCGACACCACGTCGAGCGACACCTCGTCGAGCGACACCTCGTCGACCACCCCGGACAGCCCGACGGCGTCCGCTTCGATCCTCGTTCCGCCGACGTCCACCACGTCCCTCACGCCGCCGTTCTCGCTCAGCCCGGACGCGATGTCGCCCTCAGTCGAAACGCCGAACCCATGACACCCGACGAATTGATGACCGAGGCATGCCGACTGGCGAAGGAGTCCGTCGACAACGGTTGGGGCGGCCCCTTCGGTGCGGTGATTGTCAAGGACGGCAACATCGTTGCTCGGGGGCAGAATCGGGTGTTGCTCACTGGGGACATCACCGCACACGCGGAGATCGAAACCATCCGCAAGGCCTGCGCGGTCCTGATTCCGGAAAGCCCGTCGATATCGGTGGACCGGGTGAACGAGTCCATTCTGGAACTGGTGCCCAGGCCCGACGGTTCGTCGGACGCATCACCTCTGCGCGCCAAAATGCTTATGGGACATGAGATCTACATCAGCGGTGCGCCATGCCCGATGTGTATGAGCGCCATCTACTGGGCGCGGATCGACAGCGTGTATTTCGCGGGCAGCCTCCAGGACGCCACGCGGATCGGGTTCGACGACGAATACCAATACCAAGACTTCGCGAAGCCCTACAGCGAGCGAGCTATCAACATCGTGCAGTTCCGGCCGGAATTGGCCAAGCAGGCCTATGACGCGTGGGATACCCGGCCTGACAAGCATCCCTACTGAATTGAGCACTCCGACGAAGTCGATCCCATGAATGCACCCATGGCAGTGACCATCTTCCACCCGACGAAAGACCTCGCGGGATTCAGGGATTGGGCCGAAGAGCTGCGGGCGTCAGCACCGGCTGCCACGGACTTTTTGGTGTCGATGCTCGGTCAGCCGCACCTGGACTGGGGCGTGGGGGTGTGTTTCGCCGACGAGGACGAGTTGGATCGCTGGCTGGACAGCGGGCAGCGCGACCGAGTGGTCAAGGACGGGGAGCGGCGTGGAATCCTGCGTGCCACAGCCGAATTGGTGATAAGTGCCGAAGGTGAGGTGCCGCCGGGCGTCGGAATGTTCCGGCACGGTGTGGCGGCCGGCCGGGAAGGCGACTATGTGGCCGCGCAAACGCGCCTGGCGGCGGCGGGATCGAAGTTCCCGGGTTTCGTGGGTTGTTGTCTGTTCACCTCTGCGGGCCGGGACGCCGAGTCGCTCTCGTTGTTGCGCTTCCGTACCGAACATCATCTGGTCAAGTGGCTGAGCTCCGATGAGCGAATGAATGCGCTCGAGTCGCTGCGGGCGAGTCTGAGTGGCGACTTCCAGATGGTGTCGGCCACGACATCGTTCGGCATGACGGTCCGCACGAAGAACGGCCGGGTGGTGGTCACGCCGCAGTGGAAGACCGCGATGCTCATCCTGTTTGTGCTGTACCCGACCGTGATGCTGCTATCGAGGTTTTTCGGTCCGATTCTCGACCACGTGGGCGCCCCGCCGTGGTTGGGGATGTGGCTGAGTCAGGTCATCAGCGTTGCAGCGCTGCAGTGGGCGTTGATGCCGTGGGTGGGGCGCTGGTTCCGCAAGTGGCTGGATCCGATCGACGGCCGGGGCATGCGGGTGAGCCTGGTCGGTGCCGGTGCGCTGCTGGTGGGCTACCTGGTGACCCTTGTGGTTTTCGCGACGGTTCACGAGTTGCAGTATTGGGATTACGGACCCGAATGAACTTGAGTGGAACAGACTCAACCTTGATGACGTTGTAACTCGCAACAAGCTTTGATCCAGAAGGAATGGAGGTGTCGTGGACTCGTTCAACCCGACGACCAAGACTCAGGCGGCGCTGACGGCGGCGCTGCAGGTCGCGAGTGCGGCCGGCAACCCCGAGATCAGGCCGGCGCATTTGCTGTTGGCCCTGCTCACGCAGACCGACGGCATTGCCGCGCCCCTGCTGGAAGCCGTAGGAGTCGACCCCGCGGTGATCCGTACGGAGGCCCAGCGGCTCGTCGACCGGCTGCCGTCGAGCAGTGGCGCGACGTCCCAGCCCCAACTGTCCAGGGAATCCCTGGCGGCCATCACTACCGCCCAACAGCTGGCCACCGAGATGGACGACGAATATGTCTCCACCGAGCATCTGATGGTCGGGCTCGCCACAGGCGACAGTGACACAGGCAAGCTTTTGAGTGGCCATGGCGCGTCACCCCAAGCATTGCGCGAGGCGTTCGTCAAGGTGCGCGGCAGCGCCCGCGTCACCAGCGCGGACCCGGAAGCCAGCTATCAGGCTCTGGAGAAGTACTCCACCGACCTGACGGCCCGCGCACGTGAGGGCAAACTCGACCCCGTCATCGGTCGCGACCATGAGATTCGCCGCGTGATTCAGGTGCTGAGCCGACGCACCAAGAACAATCCCGTCCTGATCGGGGAGCCCGGCGTCGGCAAAACCGCCATCGTCGAGGGGCTCGCCCAGCGGATCATCGCGGGCGACGTGCCGGAGAGCCTGCGCGACAAGACCGTCATCTCCCTGGACATGGGGTCCATGGTGGCCGGGGCGAAGTACCGCGGCGAGTTCGAGGAGCGGCTCAAGGCCGTCCTCGACGACATCAAGAACTCTGCCGGTCAGATCATCACCTTCATCGACGAGCTGCACACCATCGTGGGCGCGGGCGCTACCGGTGAGGGCGCGATGGACGCCGGCAACATGATCAAACCGATGCTGGCCCGCGGTGAGCTGCGGCTGGTCGGAGCGACCACCCTCGACGAATACCGCAAGTACATCGAAAAAGATGCGGCGCTGGAGCGCCGATTCCAGCAGGTGCTGGTAGGAGAGCCTTCGGTGGAAGACACCGTCGGAATTCTGCGCGGCCTCAAGGACCGCTACGAAGTGCATCACGGCGTGCAGATCACAGACTCGGCTCTGGTCGCGGCGGCGACGCTCTCGGATCGCTACATCACATCACGGTTCCTGCCCGACAAGGCCATCGACCTGGTGGACGAGGCCGCGTCGCGGCTGCGGATGGAAATCGACTCCCGCCCCGTCGAGGTCGACGAGGTCGAGCGGCTGGTCCGGCGGCTCGAGATCGAAGAGATGGCGCTGGCCAAGGAGTCGGACGCTGCCTCCAAAGAGCGGCTGGAGAAGCTCCGCGGAGAGCTGGCCGACCTGCGGGAGAAGCTGGCCGAGCTGACCGCCAGGTGGCAGAACGAGAAGAACGCCATCGAAGTGGTCCGCGACTTCAAAGAGCAGTTGGAGGCGTTGCGGGGCGAAGCCGACCGGGCCGAACGTGACGGCGACCTCGCCAAGGCTGCCGAACTGCGCTACGGACGCATCCCCGAGGTGGAGAAGAAACTCGACTCGGCGCTGCCGCAGGCTGAAGCCCGCGAGGCGGTCATGCTCAAAGAGCAGGTCGGCCCCGATGACATAGCCGACGTGGTAGCCGCATGGACCGGGATTCCGGCCGGGCGCCTCCTCGAAGGTGAGACCGCCAAGCTGCTGCGTATGGAAGACGAGCTTGGGCGTCGAGTGGTCGGGCAGAAACGCGCCGTTACCGCGGTGTCTGATGCGGTGCGCCGGACCCGGGCCGGAGTGGCCGACCCCAACCGTCCGACGGGGTCGTTCCTCTTCCTCGGTCCAACCGGCGTCGGCAAGACCGAGCTGGCAAAAGCCCTGGCCGATTTTCTGTTCGACGACGAGCGGGCCATGGTCCGCATCGACATGAGCGAGTACGGCGAAAAGCATTCGGTGGCGCGGCTGGTGGGTGCGCCTCCCGGGTACATCGGTTACGACCAGGGTGGTCAGCTGACCGAGGCGGTACGGCGCCGGCCGTACACGGTGGTGCTGTTCGACGAGGTCGAGAAGGCACATCCGGACGTATTCGACGTGCTGTTGCAGGTACTCGACGAAGGACGCCTGACCGACGGTCAGGGCCGCACCGTCGATTTCCGCAACACCATCCTCATCCTGACCTCCAATCTGGGGTCGGGCGGAACTGAGGAGCAGGTGATGGCGGCGGTGCGGGCGTCGTTCAAGCCGGAGTTCATCAACCGCCTGGACGACGTGCTGATCTTCGACGCGCTCGATCCCGGGCAACTGGTGCAGATCGTGGACATTCAACTGGCGCAACTCGACAAGCGGCTCGCGCAGCGCCGACTCGGGTTGGCGGTGTCGCTGGACGCCAAGAAGTGGCTGGCGTCACGCGGGTTCGACCCGGTGTACGGGGCGCGTCCGCTGCGTCGTCTGGTTCAGCATGCGATCGGCGACCAGCTGGCCAAGAAGCTGCTGGCAGGCGAGGTGCACGACGGCGACGTGGTGCCGGTGAACGTAGCCCCGGACGGGGAGTCGCTGCTCCTGGGCTGACGGTGCTGACCGGTGTGATGCGGTTGTGACCTCAAGACCGTGATTGCACAACGGTCCGAGCAGTTAGGCTACGTCCGATGGTCCCGTTCTGGTTCACGCTGTCTGCACTCTGTTTCGTGGGTGCGGCGGTGCTGCTGTACATCGACATCGGCCGTCGGCGCGGGTTGGGCCGGCGCCGCAAATCGTGGGCGCGTTCGCACGGTTTCGACTACGAAGCCGAGTCCACCGAGATCGTCGAGCGGTGGAAGCGCGGCGTCATGTCGACAGTCGGGGAAGTGACCGCGCGCAACGTGGTGCTGGGCCAGATTCGCGGCGAAGCGGTGTACATCTTCGACCTCGAAGACGTCGCGACCGTGATCGCCCTGCACCGCAAGGTCGGGACGAACGTCGTCATGGATCTGCGGCTCAAGGGCGTCAAAGAGCCGCGCGAGAGCGACATCTGGCTGCTCGGCGCCATCGGTCCCCGAATGGTGTACTCGACCAACCTCGACGCCGCTCGTCGTGCCTGCGACCGCCGGATGGTCACTTTCGCCCACACCGCGCCGGATTGCGCCGAGATCATGTGGAACGAGCAGAACTGGACCCTGGTGTCCATGCCGATAGCGTCCACCCGCGCGCAATGGGACGAAGGGCTCCGGACCGTGCGCCAATTCAATGATCTGCTGCGAGTGCTACCGCCGGTTCAGCAGGCGGCGTTGCCCCAGGGCGGGCAGCGTCGGAACGCGGCACCGGGTCGGCCGTTGGCCGGCACGGGGCATCGGGACCTGCCGCCCGGCTACACCGAGGTTCCCCCGCCCCTGCAACCACAGCAGCCGGGTTCGCAAGCCCCGAACCTTCAGCGCTGATCAACTGACTACGCTGTCGGAATGCCGCGTCCTGTTGCCCTCATAACGGGTCCCACCTCCGGCCTGGGTGCCGGATACGCCCGCCGGTACGCCCGTGACGGGTTCGACCTGGTGCTCGTCGCCAGGGACGTCGCCCGGCTCGAAGATCTCGCCAACGAACTGCGGGCATCCAACGGCGTCGACGTCGAGGTGCTGTCGGCGGATCTGGCACAGGCAGACGGTCGTGCCCGGGTTGTCGAGCGGCTCAACGCCGGCGTCCAGGTCTTGGTGAACAACGCCGGATTCGGCACGTCCGGAGAGTTCTGGACCGCCGACCCGGACATGCTGCAGGCCCAGCTCGACGTCAACGTCACCGCCGTCATGCAACTCACCCGCGCTGCGCTGCCGTCGATGATCGCCGCCGCTCATGGCCGCATCATCAACATCGCGAGCGTCGCGGGCCTGTTGTCCGGGCGTGGCTCGACGTACTCGGCGTCGAAGGCGTGGGTGGTGTCGTTCAGCGAGGGTCTGGCCAATGGGCTGACAGGCACCGGCGTCAGCATTCATGCCGTGTGCCCGGGCTTTGTGCGCACCGAATTCCACGAGCGGGCGGGCATCGACATGAAATCGATCCCCTCGGTGATGTGGCTCAACGTCGACGACGTCGTCTCCGAAAGCCTGGCCGACATCACCAAAGGCAAAGTGGTCAGCGTTCCCGGAATCCAATACAAAGCGCTCACGACCGTCGGCAGGCTGGTACCCCGGGGTCTGGTGCGCGAGATGAACAAGAGAGTGGCGCGAGGCCGTGACCGCACCTGAAATAGATCCCGCTGCGAAGGCTGAACTCGCCGATCTGGTCCGTCAGCTGTCCGTCGTCTTCGGCAAGGTGACGCTCTCGTCAGGCAAGGAAGCCGACTACTACGTGGACCTCCGGCGGGCGACACTGCACCATCGGGCGGCCCCCCTGATCGGCACGCTGCTTCGGGAACTGACCGCGGATTGGGATTACGCGGCGGCCGGCGGACTGACCATGGGAGCCGATCCGGTGGCCGCGGCGATCATGCATGCGCCCGGACGTCCCATTGACGCGTTCGTGGTGCGCAAGGCAACGAAAGCCCATGGTATGCAACGACTCATCGAAGGATTCGACGTTTCGGGCGCTCGCGTGCTGGTGGTGGAGGACACCAGCACCACGGGAGGATCGGCGCTGACTGCCGTGAGTTCGGTGCGCGATGCGGGCGGCACAGTGGTCGGCGTTGTCACGGTGGTAGATCGGGCTACCGGCGCTGCGGAAGCCATTGAGGCCGAGGGGGTGCCCTACCGAAGTCTGCTCGGTCTGGCCGATCTTGGCCTTGCCGATGCCTGACGGTTCGTTCGGCGCCGACGGACATTTCGATGAGGTCATCGACGTCCTCTGCGCTGGTTCGGGTCCGGGGGTATTGGCTTTCGCCATCGCATGCGCCGCCCAGGATCGGCGGGTGCTGATTGTCGACGCGGCGCCGGCCGTCGAGTTGACCGATCCCGAGACGGTCGCATATCTGCATGCCATGACCGAAGATCTCGGGACGATCCACCCGGACCTTGAACTGGCCGTTACCCGCGCGCAGCCCATCCCGCCGCCGAAGGGGGATCGCCCAACGATCGAGCCGTTTCTTGGTGGGCGGCTGCGGCAATGGTCGGCGAGTTGTTTAGGTTCGGCGTTCGGGGTGATGGTCAGCGATGTCCTGAATCTTCCGATGACGCCCCTTCGTACTCGTGTTGAACCGATCCGCGCTATCCCACTGGGCTCCTATGTGCCCGACGGAGAACGCCCGGGGCGGCGATTGGCGGAGTGGCTGGCTGATCAAGCGGCCGAGTGTGACCTGACGCCGGAGGTCGGATGGGGCCTGCAGCGGTTGCTGTTCGAGGGCGGATTGGTGGTAGGCGCGGTGCTCGATACACCCGCCGGGATCTATCGGGTGCGGACTACCGAATGCGTGGCGCTGAATCCTGGCCCGAGTTCCACGGTCGATGATTGGCCGGTGCAGACAGGGCTGGCCGGCGAGGGCCTGCAACTGGCGTTTGTGGGTCGCAACGCCGCCCGATTTGGGCGGGTAGAGCTGCTCGAACTGGTCTGACCGCCGGCTTCCCACCGACTCATCTGCCCACTCATCTGCCCGTCAGATTCGTACTGAACTCTGCGCTGGGATGCAGGGTCGTTCTTTGCGAACGTTTACATCGGTGCAGTTGTCGATATTGGCGGCATCACGCCGATTTTCCTGATTCCATCGCAATCAAATTGTCGAATTGGGAATTTCTGAATGAGGACTGCCATGGATGCTCAGCGCAATCGACTGGTTCGACACATCCAGGTCGGCGGTAGTCCCGTCGTGCGGCCCGGGTTATCTGGCCGCTCCGGCTATGTGGGCCGGGTGGGTGCGCTTGCGGTGGCCCTGGGCGTGGGTGTTGCCGTGGGCGCATGGCCCAGTGCGTCGTTCGCAGATACCACCGGTTCACCGGGCGCAGCGGGTTCGTCGAGTTCGGCGCCGCAGAACGAGAAGACTCATTCGCGGCAACGCCCCGGGTCCGCTGACAACGTGCCCTCCGCTGGGGCGGCGCAATCGGGTTCCGCGGGTTCCCGTTCGGGTGGTGCCACTCGTTCGACTTCTGCCGGGGCGGCGAAGGTATCTGCGGGCCAACGGAACTCGTCGTCGAATTCACCCGTCTCGAAGGCGGATTCGCCGAAGTCCGGGCGGCCGAGTGCTCCGTCGACGGCGGCTCCTGCCGCTGCAGCGGGCGGGCGTCCATCAGCCCGGACGGGTAAGTCACCGTTGGCCGGTACGGACGGTGTGAAACGTGGTGTCCTACCCGTCGCCGAAATCGACGCGGTGGTGACGTCGGGTGACAGCGCTGCAGTGCAGAACGTGCCGGTGTTGTCGGCCTCGTCTGCGACGGCAGCGCCAACGCGCGCAGTGTCGGGCATGGGCCGGGGCTTGTGGTCGTGGTTGGGTGACGCTGTTTCCGGGTCTTCGGACGGTTCGGGTGCAGGTGGCGTGTTGGCGTGGGCGGCATTGGGGTTGGTGCGTCGTGACGGGGTTCGGGGTGGGTTGAGGGCGGCGTTGCCCGCGATCACCAGCGGTGGTGCTGTGGGTGGCGGGCCGGAATCTGATGTGTTGCCGTCGGATTCGGTTGATGTGGCAGCGTCGGTGGTGCGTTCGTCAGTGGGGTCGGGTGTGGGGTCGGGTGTGGCGGGCGCGGGCGCGGGTGATCTGTGGAGCTACTTCTTCGGAAACGGCACCGCGGAGCACCCTGACGGCGGGATTTTGGTGGGGAACGGGTATTCGTGGACAGCGGAATCATGTACGGGGGGGCAGGTCTGCACCGGCGGCAACGGCGGGATTTTCGGCAATGGTGGCGATGGCTATAACGGTGGGAATGGCGGTTCGGCGGGGTGGTTCGGCAATGGTGGTGCGGGTGGAGTCGGGACCGCTGACGCTTCAGGTGGCTCGGGCGGTGCCGGCGGCACTGGTGGATTGTTCATCGGTAATGGTGGCAATGGTGGTGCGGGTGGTGGCGCGACGGATGTCTCCGGGGCCGGAGGTGCCGGCGGCGATGGCGGAGCCACTGGCTTGCTGGGGTGGGGTCGTGCCGGCGACGGTGGTGCCGGCGGTTCCGGGGGCGAGGCGGGGCTTGGCGGCAATGGCGGACGGGGTGGCAGCGCTGGGCTGATCTCATCGATTGCCGATGGCGGCGCCGGCGGGACGGGTGGTACCGGTGGCGCGGGCGCCGGATCGGGCGGGGATGGCGGCGACGGCGGCTTGTTGATCGGCGACGGCGGCACCGGCGGCGCCGGTGCATCGCCGAGCGGCCCCGGTGCCGATGGCGGCGACGGCGGGGACGGTGGTTCGGCTGGTGTGCTGTCGGTGTGGGGCTCCGGTGGTGCCGGCGGTGTCGGCGGTAACGGTGTCACAGGCACGGACGGCGCTGAAGGGGTGACCGGGGGCGCGTCGGGTGGTGCGGGCACGTCCGGTGGCAATGGTGGTGCTGGTGGTGCCGGGGGTGGCGGCAGCTGGGTGATCGGTTCGGGTGGCGCGGGCGGTGCGGGGGGCGCTGCTGGTGACGGTGGCGCCGGTGGCGCCGGTGTCGACGGTGCGAATGCGGAAGGTGCCGGAGTGGCCGGCAGCACAGGCGGTGACGGCGGTTCCGGGGGCGCCGGTGGTGTGGGTGGCGTGGGGGGTGCTGCGGGTACCGGACGGGTGTTTGTCGTGTTCGGCGCGAATGGGACGAACGGGAGTGGCGGTGCGGGTGGCGATGGCGGCACGGCAGGCACCCCCGGTGATGGCGGCGCGGGCGGTGCGGGTGATGCGGACAGTCCCGATGGTGGTCGCGGTGGCGATGGCGGCAACGCCGGGATAGCGGGTGCCGGTGGTTCGGGTGGCGCCTCGGGCAGTGGTGGAGATGGCGGTAATGCGGGTGCGCAAGGGGTGAGCGGGGCGTCTGTAGCCGGCGCTGCCGGCAACGGCGGCAACGGCGGAGCCGGGTGGGGTGTGACGGGAGCAGGTGCTGTCGGTGGCGCCGGCGGTGATGGCGGTGATGGCGGAGCGATCGGCGATGGCGGCAACGGTGGGGCAGGTGGCGTCGGTGGACCGTCGGGCGGAACCGGAGGCGCCGGTGGTATCGGCGGTGCAGGTGGCGCACTGAGCGGCAATGGCGGTAATGGCGGCGCGGGTGGTGCCGGTGGTGTATCGAGCGCGGTGGCTGATGGCGGCGCCGGCGGCGCGGGTGGTGCCGGTGGCAGCGCGGGGGCAACGGGTGCCGGTGGTGCCGGTGGTGCCGGCGGCGCCGGTGCCGCGGGGACTTCGGGAGTCGCTGGGGCGGGGGCAGGTGCACCGGGGGTCTCGGGTACCGATGGTGGTGCCGGTGGTGCGGGCGGTAGCGGTGGGAGTGGCGGGACTGTTACGGGTAACGGTGGCGCTGGTGGCGCTGGTGGCGCTGGTGGTGCCGGCGGGGCCGGCGCGAACGGCGGCTCGGGTGGTCAGGGACGTGATGGCGGATTGGGGCAGTCCGGCGGTTTGGGCGGTGATGCCGGTTCTGGCGGCGCCGGTGGAGCGGGTGGCGATGCGGGTAGTGCCCGGGGAAAGGGCGCCGAGGGGAATAACGGAAGCGGCGGTCGGGGTGGTGTTGGCGGAACGGGCGGAACCGGCGGGGATGCCGGTGGCAATACCGGCAGTGGGCAAGGGTTTGCCGGGGGTGCCGGCGGTGCGGGCGGCGCCGCGGGCGCCGGGGGTGCTGCTGGTGCCGGGGGCGGAGGTGGCGTCAGCGGTGCCGCAGGTGACGGTGGTGACGGTGGTGACGGAGGCGATGGCAGTGACGGTGCGACTGCCGCAGCAGCGGCGGGTGACGGCGCGGATGGCAATACGGGTGGTCGTGGCGGTGTGGGTGGTGCCGGAGGCCGCGGCGGTGCCGGGGTAAGCGGGGGTGCGGCAGGTGCTGGCGGTGCCGGCGGTCGCGGCGGAACCGGTGGAGACGGCAGCGATGGCGAGGCATCTACCGATCCCGCATTGTCTGGTGGCGACGGCGGCGACGGCGGTTCGGGCGGTGCCGGCGGCGCTGGCGGCGTAGGTGGCGTCGGCGGCGTCGTGGGCAGCACTGGTCGTGGTGGTGACGGCGGCGACGGCGGTGATCCGGGTCGTGGCGGCCGGGGGGCCAATGGCACGAGCGGGCATGTGGCCGGCAGTACAGGTGGTCGTGGTGGCGATGGTGGTGCCGGCGGTGCTGGTGGGTCGGGCAGTGCCGCAGGGGCGACCGGGGCGGGTTCGACCGCCCCGGGCAACGGCGGTGACGGCGGTGACGGGTTCAGCCCTGTTCTGGGCGATGGTGGTCGTGGCGGCGATGGTGGCGCGGCAGGCAATTACGGGAACGGCGGCAACGGTGGCCGCGGTGGTACGAGCACCAAGAACGGGGTCGGCGAGACCGCGGTCGGTGCCTGGGGCGGCGACGGCGGCGCTGGTGGATCGATCGCCGGTTTTGTGGGCAGTGGTGGTACCGGTGGTGGGGCTGTCGCTTTGGGCGGGGCCTCGGCGGTGGGTGGGACTGGTGGTGACGGGG
>Ga0075163_10010920_pt1 | contig 11844 bp, 5 predicted proteins | sample JI1023141ADNA_FD_71478 | JGI IMG/M metagenome (GOLD analysis project Ga0075163, IMG submission 71478) | Wastewater effluent complex algal communities from Wisconsin, to seasonally profile nutrient transformation and Carbon sequestration -... | ecosystem: Engineered > WWTP > Effluent > Algae... | reverse complement strand
TATAATGGCGACAACGTTTAAACGTTGTGCTATTTGTACTTTACCAGTACCTACAGAAGGAGACAAAATTTGTTGCGGATGTTTTAACAGATGGCAATGGCGTAAATGCAAGGAACCAGGATGTGGATGCACACCTGTAGACAAATTCTTGCCTATAAATCCACAATCTAAAGATACGATCTATGTCATAGCAGATGACTCTGACTTCGTTGCTACGGGTTATTGTCAAAAGCATCGCAAACCCGGAACACTTCCGTCAGGACAAGAGAGTACCATCAGCTCCTTCTAACCAGTAGCACCAGTCTGACCATCAGCTCCAATCTGACCATCAGCTCCAATCTGACCAGTAGTACCAGTCTGACCATCAGCTCCAATTTGACCTCTTCTCTATCTCTTCTAGTCTTTCTAATAATTGTTCAACTTTGATAACATTCAATGATAAATATTTTATAATATATAAAAAATTGATATATTTTTGTTTTGTTTTACATTTAAACAAATCAAAACCATTAAAGCCAAACGTCGATGACACTGAAAAACGACTTTTTTTCGATTATGGATCATATCCGTGATCAGGCTACACCTCAGAGAAACCCTACTTTTTCTTTTGGTAATTCCACGGCCACAACAAGTTCACCCTTTAGTGCGTCCACCCAAGCAAGAGCAGCAGCTGCTGCAGCAGCTGATGCTGATGTAGACTTCGCACCAATCGATTTGATGAGCAATGTGGATTCCTATGAAATTTGGGTGAATATGCCAGGATTCGAGAAAGATTCCATTGAAGTGACGATTCAAGACAAAGTACTCAAAATCATTGGGAAAAAGTCTATCGTCACAAGACCCGAGAAGAAGCTCTCTATCTCACGACGAGAATGTCCCAACACTGTTTGTCATCAAGTCAAATTGAAGACACCCATCGACGTTCAAAAGACCGAGAATTCCCTCATTGCAGGCGTCTTTTATCTCAAGCTTTACAAGTCTCAGCCAGATGAAGGAGTTCGCATTCCACTGTAAAAAGGTCAGATTCGAAAAGCCCATAGATAGTGATATTATACTACTTTGAAATGTGAAAATTTCTCATCCGTGAGCAACAACGTATGGCGACTGGATGGGATTCGGCTTTGCCACAGCCATGGTCACCAACACCGGTTTTCACGTTTCAGGAAATGTCTACTTTGCAAGAAACAACTATCCTCTAAAATAAGACTTATTTAGCATTATTTAGCAACGGATTCTCCTGGGAAAGTACGATGATCTCCAATATCATAAAAGTCATCAAGAGAAAAATATCAAAAAGGTTTATAAATTGATAATATTAAATTTTAAGCTACATAAAAAATTACTCTATTGAAGATAGAAAACTAGATGCAAAATACTAATGAAAAGAAGACCTATTCTGCGGTAGCGATCCGCAGAATAATAGCAGAATTGGAGTTTTTCCATAAATCACCGCCGTATGGTATCTATATAATTTCCGATGAAAATGACATTGGTAGACACTTAATTTTGATTCTGGGTCCAGATAAAACTCCTTATGAAGATGGTTTCTTCTTTTTTGAAATACTATTCCCAGAAGACTATCCATTTTCTCCTCCCAAGGTCGAGATACGCACAACAAACCCCGAATATCGTTTCAATCCCAATTTCTATCTTGAAGGCAAAGTTTGTCTATCCATCTTGGGAACATGGCAAGGTCCATCCTGGGAACCTACCATGAGTATTGATACTACCTTAATATCAATACAAGCCAGAATGAATGAATTTCCACTGGAAAATGAACCAGGCTATGAAAATGCCAACAAGAAATCCAAGATAGATTACAACCACATTGTAAGAGAACTTACTCTTAGACATAGCGTACTAGGACAACTAACTCACGGTTTTCCCAAAACAAGGATGAACCCACAAATGTCTTTTGAAGGATTTAGACCCATTATAATCGAACATTTTCACAAGAAATATCATAATTACCTGAGACTGGTAGATACTATCCCAAATGCTAGCTTAACTAGTCGTTTTGGGAACTATTCAAGACTACCCGATTTATTAAAACTAAAAGAAGATCTACATGCCCTCTTTAATTCACTACCCAATACAGTTCCTTTTGCTATTGTAGAAGCTGCAGAAGCTATAGAAGCTGCTGAAGCTATAGAAGCTTCCGCAGCTTTTACAACTTCAGCTGCTACAACGAATAGCAACATAAAACAATGTTTTATGGCACATAAAGGCGTCAATATTTCTCAACTAGAAAAGATAGAAGTTAAGAAGACACCAAAACTTAAAGTTATAGTACCAAGAGGTAGACCAATTAAAGTGTAGGGTAAGGTAAGGCAGGTAGGGAAAGGTAGGGTAAGGTAAGGTAGGGAAAGGAAGTTGTTACTTACGAGATAACCATTGGAAATCAATATATTTCATAATTGTGGGCATATCATTGACGTTTGACTGTACTTTGACAACACTTGTTGACATTACATGATATTTAGTATTTTGTTGCTACAAAAATAAAGAGCAAAAAAGCAGTGAACCTATTTATTCAACAACCTATTAATATGTATAATAGAAGAAAGATTAGGATATAAAAATGATACGCGTTAAACCTTAAATCACATTATCATACGAAATGACTAAGCGTTTGCCAGAAATTTTATCAGTCTTAAAACAATATTGGGGATATGACTCTCTTAGAGATGGACAACTTGAGATCCTTGAATCTGTGTTGTCTGGGAGAGATACTGTGGCCATATTACCCACTGGAGGGGGTAAGAGTCTATGTTACCAATTACCAGCTCTCTTAAACCAGAAAGTCACAGTTGTTGTTAGCCCTCTTCTTGCCTTAATGAAAGATCAAGCTCATCACTTAACTCAGATTGGTATTAAGACAATATGTCTCAATTCTGAGCTGAAAGCATTAGATCAATTAAGAGCCATAAATGATTTAGCATCTTATTCCATTATATACGTAACTCCTGAATTCTTATTAGCAAATACAAAGGTAATTACAATTCTTGTTAATTCTGGTAAATTAGGACTCTTAGCGATTGATGAAGCTCATTGTGCTTCATCCTGGGGTCATGACTTCCGACCTAGTTATTTACGATTAGGGGATATGAAAGCATTGCTTAGTAAATCAACTTCGGTACAGGCCCTAACTGCAAATTCTGGTAGTAGTAATAAACTTCCTCTAAATGGTTTAGTAACAGTAAATGCCAAAGGATTTGGGAACTTACCTAAATTTGTAACATCAGATGATGTTGAAGATGCTATTGTACCTAATAATTCTGTAAATATACCAATTCTAGCCTTAACAGCAACTGCACCACCTAGTGTAATTAAGGACATAGCAAAGATACTCAAGCTAGAAAATCCAACCACAATCATGGGAGACCTAGCTAGGAAGAACTTGATAATTCGCTGTATTAAAAAGACTAATGCTAAGAATCCTGCGCTAGATTTGCATAAAGTTATAGATCCCTCTCAGAACACTATTGTATATACGATAAAAAGAGATGAGACTGATTTGATTTATGATACCTTGGCGGCCTTCAACCCTTCTTTAGTTAAAGATAAGAAGATGGCCAAATATCATGCTGACTTGAGTCAGGAAATTAAACATGATATTTACACCAAATTTATCAATGGTGAGATTACCGTCTTAATTGCCACAATAGCATTTGGTATGGGTATTGATAAGAAGGATATAAGAATGATTATCAATTGGGGAGCTCCTTCTAACTTGGAAACATATTATCAGGAGATAGGTCGTGCTGGTCGTGATGGAAATCTAAGCACTTGTTATTTATTCTGGTCAGATGCTGATTTAAATCTTTCACGTTTTCATGTTACCGAATCTCATCAAGTTGGAGCATTGGCTAAAGAGAATCTCCGCAAGATAAATGCAATGGAAAACTTTTTAAGAGCAACTGAATGTCGGATTAGTATAGTAATATCCTATCTCAAAGCAGAATTTAATATGCAAGTTCATAAAAATTATGTATGCAACAAATGTGATAATTGTTGCATCATGGCAGCCAAGCTAGCACAAGTTTCCCAAGTGTCTCAGGTTGTAAATCCTTCAGCTTCTCAGAATCCGATGCCAAGTTTGACGCCAGGTTTGACGCCAAGTTTGACTCTGAGTAATTCATTATTTCAAGAAGTGGACTATGGTTGTCAAGCTTTTTTGCTATTTGACCTTATGTCAAACCTAGAAATTAGTTATGGTACTGCTATGTTGGTTGCTATACTACGTGGTTCGGAAAACAAGAGAATTACACCAAAGTTGAAGAAAATGAACTCATATGGTAAGGGTATGGAGTATTCGGAGAAATGGTGGAAATCATTCATAAAATTCATGATAGGACAAAATTATGTCATGAAAGTTGCGACCAACATACAAGGACATTTGGTAGAACTCTTAGAAGTTACATATAAAGCTAACGATTGGTTAACCCAAAATTTAAAGAATAATGAAAGAAAATTAATGTTGAGAGAAGACCCTGAATTAATTTCATTGGCACCTAAGAAACTCAGTGTTACTACTATCAACCCTTTATTAACAACTAATCTTCTAAATACCAATACTTTATCAACTATACAAAATCCACCTCAAATAAATTCCCGGACTCCGGTTTTGGGACAACAAAATCCCCAAATAAATTCTCGGACTTCGAAGTTAAACCCATCTACACAAGAAACCATAAATCAGATAAAATCGGGTAAAACATTATATGAAGTTGCTAAAGCTAGAGCTTTATCAAATGTGACCGTAGAAGGTCATTTTGTTGCTGGGTTGGAATGTGATAATGATCTTCAAAAATATTTACCACAAATAGGATTAAACAATCAAAACATAGAAAACCTTAAAACAGAAATGACAAAATATGAAATTAATACCAGTACTAATCTACATCAACTAAAACTAAAGGATGTTAAGACTATTTTTAATGGATATAACTATCTTGAGATAAAGATAGCACTAGTATTAAAAACTAACGCTAAATAAGGTGTTTTAACCTATTTAGGATAATAACTAGATATCAACAACAATTAGCAGCACAAATACAAATAGCGAGCAAACAGTAACAACTAATAATCAGTAACAAAGTAACAAAGTAACAAAGTAACTAATTCATAAAATGTGTTTAGGTGTTGACATAGGGACAGAGAGAACCTAGATACTTATGAATTCTATGTAATATCCTTAGTCTTGATGTATGATAAGGTCTTATTAATTTACTTGCTCTTTCATAGTTATACCAACCTATCTTACTTACTTCAGAAGATTGTTGGACATTGCTAGGATCGACGCACACTGGTATAAGTGATCTTGCTTCGGCTAGATAATAAATGTTTCGATAGTTATATCCATTACTTCCTTTGATATCTTCTTGTATTGGTTCTATCTCATCTAGAATGCGGTATTGATCTTGTGTAATTCCAGTTTCTTCCTGCAGTTCCCTCATAGCGCACTCTAAATCTGTTTCATGTTGACTGTTTGCAGATGTTCGACGACGTCTGCCCTTTGGAAAACCCCAGTCAGGATCGAACCAATGTGGTGAAGTTTCCTGTATTAGGCTTTTCCATGTTATTAATTCTTCCACATTATTTAATCTATCAGATACATTATACCTATTTATGGATATTTGAGAAACAATTGACGTTTTTGAATGTTTTGAATTACTATCGAGCCATGGCTCCGTTGATTTAAGCCCCATATGTTTACGATTTGTATTCTTGATGGAAACTCCTCGCAACAATCTCATGAACTGATCATTCGCCTTTTCAAACTGTTTGTAGTAAATCTTAGTAGGATCCTTCTTGGCATAGATCCAATATTTCATGAACAAATCCTTAAAACTGTGTTTTAAAATTAGATTGGCCTCAGTTTCAGTTATTCTCCCTAGCAGTTTGCGTAGATAATCGATCCCTTCAATCGAATCTATTTCATAGTTACCTATGATTATTTGAGCATAGTCATGTGTATGCCTATCAAGAATCAGCAAATATGTCACCTCATTTTCACAGTTTTGATTAAGTAGCGGATCCGTTAAATCATCGGTTAAACCATCGGTTAAACCATCCGTTGTTACAAGGTTTGAATGGTTGGAGATAGTGTTGGAGATAGTGTTGGAGATGGAGTTGGAGTTAGAAATGGAATCGGAGATAGAGTTAGAGTTGGCCATGTACCATTCTTGGATATCGATATTCTCTTCAATTATAGAACGATCAGATGAATGATAAAATAGTATAATACCATAACTTGTTATTGGTGAATCACATCCACTATTTTGATGACCTTCTTTGCCACAATTGTGGCAATACCATTGTTTTTCTGGAATTTGCGCTGGCCTTATCCAACCATCATTCTTTTTATCCGAAAGAGAAACCTCATCATCTTCTAAATGTGTTTCTAAGACTGAAGATGGAGAAGTACCTAGTAAAGAACTTGATGGAGTATTATAAGTTTCTCTTAAACATTTTTTAATTACATTCATAATATTTTATAACTTATTTGCAGTGTTATATTACCACATGAATTTTCTATTAATAATCATTTTTTCTTCAGCGCATCATTTCACAAAAAAGAAGTTTATCTAAGTCATGTACATAAAGATCTTGGCTAAAAAATATCCTATAATAATATAATATCGCACTTATTATAGACAAAAATGACATCCCTAAGAAAACCCATACCTTTGGTTAGCCTTCCCTCCAGAAGAACGGGTCAAGCTTCGGGTACTCCTGGCTCTGCTGGTTCTGCCACTTCGGCTTCGGCTGCGGCCAGAGCTGCCGCTACCGCTAGCGCTAGTACTAGTGCTAGCACAGGAAAAGCTGGTCAAAGAGTAACTATGGCTATACCAGCAAGTTCTACGAAAGCTGCGACAAGTACGAAAGCTGCGACAGCTGCGACAGCTGCGAAAGCTGCGACAAGCGCAAGTGCAACGAGTACTGCCAAGAAGCCTGTTACCCCAGGAAGTACGAAGAGATTAAGAAAATATAAGAGAACAGTTAGAGACACAGAGACAAACCCGAGAGAGGATATTCCCTTTCTTTACTATCCCGAAAAAGACGATCCGAATTACCAGAGGGACATTTACAGAAAGTGGGAGTTTCGACGTTCCAAAGTTTCAGATAATTTTGCAAAAACTAAGATAGAAGAACTTTGTGGTATCAAAAGAGTTTTATGGCCATATCAGGAATTTTTGCGTAATTTCCTCAGTAAGGAAACTCCCTATAACGGTGCTCTATTATGGCACGGTGTCGGTACTGGTAAGACTTGTGGTGCCGTTACAATTGCGGAAGGTTTAAGACCTTATATAGAAGCTGCTAAGAAGAATGTCTTTATTATTGCACCACAACACGTCGAGGAAAATTTCAAGAACGAATTATACAGTTTTACTAATGAAAAGAGGGAACAAAGTGAGGGTTTGGATCCAGGTTCCCTTCAATGTACGGGTCTTACGTATTACCTCCCACCAGTAAGCCGAGATAAAGAAAAATCGCGTAAGAGTGCGATTAAAGCACGTATGAGTGAAGGACGTTCAGTCTATAAGTTCTTTGGTATTGGTACTAAGTTCCCAAACTATGTAAGAGATCTCAAGGAAAATTATAATGTTAAACTTGATGATTGGTTTAGTAACAGTCTATTCATTATTGATGAGGCTCACCGTATTGTAACTAAGGAAGGATTAGGTCAAGAACATGTTGATCCATTTGCTGAAATTATGAGTGGTGCACCTTCTGCACAGACCAAGGCCAAGAAGGCCAAGAAAGCTAGAAAGAAGGCAAGAGCGGCAGGAGCGGCAGGAGAAGGTTCGGAGTCATCGGGATCAGAATCTGAATCCGAATCTGAATCCGAAGAGTCAGAAGGAGAAGAGGAGGGAACCAAGAGAAAGGGTCGTAAAAAGAAGACTGAAGATGACGATGATATTCCTTCACCCAAATTATTACCAGTTCTTAAGGAAATTTTCAAGAATGCTCATAATACGAAAGTCATTCTTTTAACAGCTACTCCAATCCATGATGATCCACATGAAATAATAGAAATTGTTAATCTATTACGTATTAATGACAAAGAACCAGAACTGATGGAAGCGGATAAATTATTTGTAGGTGATATTAGTGATCCATCTCTAACTCCTGCCGAAAAGATTGACAAAAAGTATTTTGACAGGATGACTAAGGGTTATATTAGTTATATTAGAGGTGAGAATCCAGTAAGTTTTCCAGAAGTACGTGTTCCCGACGATAGTTATACACCACATTGTTTAGTTGATATCACTGGATCCAAGGTTATAGTACCAATTCCGTTGGACATTAATTTAGGTCTTGTTAGATGTCCTATGGATGCTAACATGCAGTACACAGTACACCAGAACTGGGTACATAATTCGGGTGGTACTGGTGGTCGTGGAATGATCCATCTTGGTGTTGTAGGTCGTCAGATCACGACTGTAGTTTATCCTAACTTAGCTCCAGATGGATTACCACTAGTGGGTAATCGTTCGGGTTTCTTCCGTGTATTCGCCAAGAATAATCAACCTGGACCACTGGCTGCCTCCTTGGCAGCAACGACGGCTAAATCAGTTGCAGCTGCAAGAGGCAAACCATTCAGCAAGTCTGGTAAAGGTAAGCGTGTGATTACGCAATTTAGATGGCAAGGCGGTACAAATGAATTCACAAATGGTAATGATGGTAACAATATGCAATTCCTATGGCAAGAAAATATCTACCCATTCTCGACTAAATTCCATTCTATGTTGCATAACATAGGCGACTCAAACCGTGGTATAACCTTTATCTACTCGACCTTCGTTGAAAATGGTGCTATTTCTGCTGCTATGTTCTTAGAGGCCAATGGTTTCGTAAGATATCATCACGAAGATACTTTTAAGAGAAATCTCGCTGGTCGTTATGATGATTATGCTGCCCCTTATCCACTCATAAGTTATCAAAGCTATAAAGATAACAACATGCCAAGACGTTATCGCTGTTACCGTTGTTGCAAGTTAGACCGTGATGAAATACACGTAAATACTGGACTAGGGCCTGACGGTACGACTACGAGCAATCCTAATTTTGGAAAAGCTGGTTCTACAGAAGAAGAAGATCCACAAGGAGATATGCCACATAAGTTCGAACAAGGTGTATATTCACTTTATTTACAAAAAGGTAGTGTAAAGTTACGTGAAGAAGAAGGTGATATCATCAGATCTACAGAAAACAAATATGGTAAAAGAATTAGATTCCTTATCGGCTCTAAAATCATTGGTGAAGGTGTTAACTTGTTTAACGTCAGACAAGTCCACTTACTAGATCCTTGGCATAATAGTACAGTGGGTTATCAAGCTCGTGGTCGTGCCATTCGTAATTGTTCACACAAGGAATTACCAGCTGATATGCGTTATGTCATGATTTATGAATATTGTGCTTCTGTTCCAGAGTATTTCGAGGGACAAGAGGAATATGGTCTTGGAGTTGTAGAAGAATTCTTGAACGGTAATACTTCAGCCTTGAATATGCCTGTTATAGTCGATGGTGAAAATATGGGTATGACGGCAGTACCATTGTTAACCGAGACAATTGATGAAGAAATCTTCAGACGTGCTTGGAGCAAGGATGTTATTATTAAGTATTTGGAACGTCTTGCCAAGATGAACGCTTTTGATTGTAACCTGTTTAAAGCACTAAATTATTTTCCTAATACTGATAAACCATATACTCGTGCTTGCGATTATCTACCTTGTGACTTCGAGTGTTCATGGGAGCCCAACGCTGCTGATGAGACCGATCCCGACTTCTTGAATTACGATACTTACAATCTCTTTTTTAGCAAGACACAAGTAGATCGTGCTATACAGACGCTAAGAGAAATATTCAAGAGATATCCAGGAGGTTTACAGGTCGATGATATCGTTCAGCTCGTTAGAAATGTCGATCCTAATATTGATGAGGAATATGTATATCAAGCTTTGGATGAAATGCTAGGAGATCCACCAGGAAGAATGCCTATGCAGCTAATCGATAGAATGGGTAGAAATGGAAAATTGGTCTACCAAGGAAGTGCCTATATTTTCCAGCCTAATGATATTAAAGATGAGAGGGCGCCTATTAGATACCGCTTAAAACCATTACAAATTAAGAGACGTGATAATAAATTTGCTGTTGCAGAAAAACCTGAGGAAGTACAAAGAAAATTGGCAGCAAAAGAAGTTGACCATCAGAATATTGCATTATCAAAACTTAATAAGTTACTCGCAGAATATAAGGCTGACCCAAGTATAGCTGAGTTTAAACCATATGAGATTGAAAAATCCCTCGATACACTTCCTCCCGTCGAACTTTCATATTTATTCCATGCCTTATTCTCCAATCAATATACAGACCCTAGGTATAGCCTCTTTAAGGGTGTCGTCTTGGAATATTTGGCAAAACGTTTCATGCTTTTACTAGCACCTATTACGACCAGAGTCGGAGCTGGAACCAAAGCCACAAGACCGACTGTAGATGCAATGGGTATAATTACCCAAAATTTCCAAAGTTCATTAAAGAATACACCAGATATCTTAGTTGGTACACAATATGCTATTGTTGGTGATCGTATTGATGGATATGAGAACATAAACGTTGAACCTAGTAATACTAGTGTCTTAACCTTCACAGCTGTTAATGGAGAAGATCCTGCTGTCAAGCAGGCAGCCAATTACATGCAAGGTCTGGCAACTGATAACGACCTGAGTGATGTAGCTTATGGTTATTTTGATGAAAAGATGAACAAGTTTAAGGTAAGCTACACTGGAGATGAAGACATTACTTTCAATACAAAGACTGCTAAGGTAAGTCAAAGAAGTATCGCTAAAGGCAAGGTTATCACAACCTATCAGCGACCTGTGTTGATCGAAATATTAGATAAGTTAAAGGAGGAGTTAGAGAAACGCTCTAGATTCGATCTTGAGCACATTGACAGTTCAGCACTTGGTACCGAAGAACTCGCATTAACGATCGAACAAGCACTGCGTATTTTGGATATGGCATCGGCCGAAGAAGCAATTGAGACTGGTGAACCCAGAACGAAATTCCTCTTATACCCTTACCAAAATGTTGATAAAGTTGTCATAGGAACTACGGAATACCCAGGTTGCCGTGTATTCGGATTCGAAACTGGTCCTAATGATACAGTTAAGGGAAGACATAGATCACAACTCTTAACGAGCTCTACAAGACTTAATATTGATAGATGTGCACCAAAACAGGGCGCTACCTCTTAGGTTTATGATTGTTAGGATTTTAAAACAAATATATACTTAAAAAAGTGAAAATTTATTTATTTTTTCTTCGGATAGACAAGAAGAAAAACTGTTTACAATGAGTCTTTACAACATGATTATGGGAGACGGTACATCTCCATTACTCAACATCCTTAACGAAGTTCAGGATCTGGAAATTCCTCGTTACCGAGATTGCTATCTCAGTGGTAATTCGATTTGTGTCTTGACAAGGACAGGAGGTGGCAATCGTGAAGAGTACGAAGATGCCAACGAAAAGATGACTGAACACCCCCTCTACGTCAGTGACAGTGACTGTGATTGGGACACGACATACGCCGAGTTTTATTTCAGCTTTCCAAACGATTTGAAAGCTGATTTGAAAGAACTTGTGAGAATACAGAAGAAAGAGAGAAAGGTCGCGAAAGCCAAGGCTGCAGCTGCGAAAGCCAGTACTGAATTTAGTTCTCCTGAAGATAACTCAGCAACAGAATCCACATCCGAAAAGACGCCTTATGTCTTTTCTGAAAAGTTTCGCAAACTCTTCAATTACAAGCCGTTAGCTTCGCCAACTCCAGGAGCT
>Ga0075163_10010919_pt1 | contig 11844 bp, 14 predicted proteins | sample JI1023141ADNA_FD_71478 | JGI IMG/M metagenome (GOLD analysis project Ga0075163, IMG submission 71478) | Wastewater effluent complex algal communities from Wisconsin, to seasonally profile nutrient transformation and Carbon sequestration -... | ecosystem: Engineered > WWTP > Effluent > Algae... | reverse complement strand
ACGCTTCTATTTCTTCCCACGGTATAGCAACAACTGCAATTTTGTTGTCGTTTACTAGTTCGACACGCTGCAATAGCTTGCCTTTATAGGCTAGCAGTACTGGTTCGCGCTTCATAAGTTCACGACGCGCGTTATCTAGCCCTGACAAGCTAACACCTGCTTCGACTAGGTTGGCAATTGTGCGTATGCTTTGTACAGTTGTCGCTTCTGTTGTCAGGCCAAGACTGTCAGATAATATCGAAACCGTAATAGCGTTAAGCGCCTCTATAGGCATGGCAAGTTTGCCGTAGGTGGCAAAGCTATATATAAGCTCGCCTGTTGATACAACTTCGGCATTTATAGTTACTGTCGCATACGGAATACCTTCGGTTGTTGCATGATGATCTAGTACTATAAGAGGCTTTGTTCGCACCCACGCGAGTTGGCCGCTTCTGTCTAACGACTCTAATAGTGTCGTCGTACTGGCATCGACGAGTATACTCGCATCAAACTGCTTTGGTAGTTCTTTTTCGACACGCGACCAGCCTTCAAGGTAGCGTAGATGTACGGGCATATCAATGCCACTTACTAACGTTACCTTTTTTCCTGCTTCTTCTAATATCGCTTCAAGTGCAAGCGCACTAGCTAAGCTGTCGCCATCAGGGTTGTCGGCCTGTAAAACAACAATATGTTTTGCATCAGAAATAATCTGCAATGCGTCGTTAAATAGTTTATCCATCTTAAAGACAGTATACCATTTAGCATTGCTAACGCTTTATCTAAAAATAAGTATACAAAATGAAAAGTTACATAGTTTGGCGGCCTGTTAAGGCCCTGCCTAAACTTATGTGGTCAGCGTATTCTAGGTCGACACCAACACTTAAGCCTCGTGCAAGACGAGATATTATGATATCCCTACCCTCTAGTTGTTGCTGTAGGTATAGTGATGTCGTTTCTCCCTCGACAGAAGCATTCATGGCTAGTATAAGTTCGCTCACGTCGTCACTTATGAGTCTTTTGGTAAGTTCATCAATACGCAAGTCGTCAGGAGTAACTCCGTCAATGGGCGACAGTAAGCCCCCCAGCACGTGGTATGTGCCTTTAAATAATCCAGTTTTTTCTATGGCCAGTACGTCAAAAGGGTCTGATACAACAGCTATTACCTTTTTATCACGGTTAGGGTCGCTATAAAGCGGCGATACGTCAAGTGAACTGTCTATAAGCGCAAAAGTTATAGGACATAATGATACGCCTGCGTGTACTCTTTCGAGCGAGTCGGCTAACTTTTGTGACTTATGCCTATCATTTTTTAGCAAATAGTAAGCGTATCTTTCGGCACTACGCGGTCCTACCCCTGGCAATTGGCCAAGTGCGTCTATAAGCTCTTCGAGTGCTTTTGGTACGAGTGACATGTATAGCGCTTATGCCCTATAGTCCCAAATTGCCAAGGCTACCCATCATAGGCTGCATTTTATCAGCTGCCAGTTTTTGACTTTGTGCGATTGCGTCTTTAACAGCTTCTTCTACCCATCGCTCTAATTGGCCGATGTCACTTGTGTCAACACTGTCAGCATCGATATGAATTTTTTTAATCTTCATTTCGCCGTTAATTTCTACTTTTACGGCGCCTTCACCAGATTCTACAGTGATAACTTCTTTTTGTAGTTCCTTCTGTAGTTTACGCATCTTCATTAGCATTTTAGCTTGGTCAAAACGACTCATAGTTTAGTACCTCTTTAATTACTTCTTTATACTATTGTAGCAAAGTTACCTTGCACATACAGTGTAGCTTTATGCTTTTGGCTCAAGAACGTATATCTGCTTTGTCTCGGGGGCGTTTATCCAGGCAAGGAAATATCTGTTTAGGTGATACGAACATGCCCCAAAGACAGCAACCGATACAAGAAGTGTACCGACAAATCTTGCAATTGGATTGCGAGGAAACACGCTACGCCATTGGTTAAGTATAAAATAAATACCCTCGCCGACTAGTAAGTACATAAAAGGTAGGCAAAATAGCAAATAAAGTTGATTTTGATTGACTGCGGCTAATGAAAAGCTGACAACACCAGCAAGAATATACACGATGGTGCGTTCTAGGCGTAGTTTTTTACGATACGAATAAACACCTAATAGCAACATCGTGCCAGTAAAAGCATCGAATAACGGTAGCTTGCCTAAATTATAAGCACCGGTCATGTTAGATCTGTAAAAAAATACTGCTGGTAGATCTTTGGCTGCTTCTAGGGTATTTCCTAGGCTTAGTGTCTGTGGCAGTAATAGCCAACTGCGTAGTAACGTATGATCCCTGACGGTGGCGTACACAAGTGGCGCGATACTAACAACTGCGATTACTGCTCCAAGACTTATCCATGTTTTGTTCATATGCTTGAATATTTTAGGTATGTCCTTCCAGAACCAAAGCGTTAGCAGCGCAAAGAACCAAACAGAACCAGGTACATATATAAGTGCACCCGATAAAACAAGAACAATAAAAGGTGCTAATTTGGTGCGCCGAGTTGTTTTAAACCATGCAACTGTCGCTATGTAAACAAGCCAAAAGTACAAAAGGATTGCAGGAGTAGCGATACGGCTAACTGTAAGAGTTGTAGAGCTTATTGCAAACAGCGCTGTGGTAAGTACGGCAACACGCTGGCTATACCATTTGCGCGCAATACTATAAAACGCATACACCGTTATAATTGCAAAAAAGCCGCTAACAAATCGTATTGATACATCAGCAAATCCAGCCTTGCCAGCAGCATACGCAATTGCTTTATAAGGTAACCACAGGGGGTTATCGATAATTGCTTGTATAGACGTTGACTGGTCAATTGTTTGTTTTTCGGCAGCAGAAATCGCTGGAACAAAGCTTCTTGTTCCGTAGCCATACAGTAATACGGCACACCCAATAACACCGATAGCTACAAGTATCGTTAAATAATGGCGCGCCAACAGACGTCGTAGTTTTTTCATTGCTTCTTATACAGTATACAACAAAGCGCTTTTGTATAGCTTTATCATTCGCTAAATGCACTTGTATGCGTTGTATCCAGGCTTTTGAATTTTTGTTGGTGTCTGTCAAAGAATAGTTCGACATGTCCAGTAGGACCATTACGATGTTTTTTGATGAATATATCGGTGATGCCGCGTCGTTCTGACTCTGGGTTATAGTAATCTTCACGGTAAATAAATGCGACAACGTCGGCATCTTGCTCGATAGATCCTGATTCACGAAGGTCAGCAAGCTGCGGAATCTGTGGACTGCGACTTTCGACAGAACGACTTAACTGACTAAGCGCAATGATCGGTACGTTAAGTTCACGTGCTATGCTTTTTAGCCCACGTGATATTTCAGAGATTTCTTGTACGCGGTTACCTTCGCCTGCAAAACGGCTACCGCCACTCATAAGCTGTAGGTAGTCGACAATAATAAGCCCGATTTCTTGCTTGTGTGCTTCACGGCGTGCTTTGGTGCGTAGATCGCTGACGGTTATACCCGGCGTGTCGTCTATGTACATCTTTGCTTCGCTAAGTGTTCCCATTGCTTGGCCTATTTTTTCAAAATCGGCGTCGGTAAGGTTGCCCGTACGAAGGTTCCATGCATCAACGCCCGCCTCGGCAGCTAATAGCCTATCTACAAGCTGTTCCTTGCTCATTTCCATGCTAAACATAATTACTGGCATATTGGCCTTTATGGCGACGTTATGCGCAAAGTTTAGCGCTAGCGCAGTTTTACCCATACTCGGGCGTGCTGCCAAAATAACAAGGTCACTACGTTGCCAGCCAGCTAAAATATTATCAAGGTCTCTAAAGCCTGTTGGTACACCACGTATTTTACCTTTGTCTTTATGCAAATCATCAAGTCTGTCAAAGCTCTCACCTAAAATTGTTTCTAGGCTTACTAAATCTTGTGCAACATGACGCTGACTCACTTCAAATAGTCGCGCTTCGGCTTCTTCGACAAGTTCTTTAAAACCACGCGCTTCGTCATAGCTGTACATAGTTATGTCTTGTGATGCCTTTATAAGGCGGCGTCGCATTGCCTTGGTAGAAATAATTTCGGCATATTGTTCGACGTGGGCAGCAGTTGGCACAAAGTTAGTCAGTTCTGTAATATAAACTGCCCCACCAACTATATCTAGTAACTGCTTGTCTTTAAGCTGTTCTGTAAGTGTTAATACGTCGATTGGACTGTGTCGCTCGTACAATGCAACAGCAGCTTCATAAATATACTTGTGTCGTTCGTCGTAAAAATCGGCAGGCTTTAAGACGTCGGCAACTTTAACAATTGCATCGCTGTCGATAAGCAATGCACCAAGTAAACTTGCCTCTGCCTCTGAACTTTGTGGTGGTATTTTTGGTTCCATAATTAGCTGCCTATTACTACTCTAGCAACTCGGCGCCTTCAAAGATATTGCTTACGTCTGAAAGAGGTGCACTTTTTTCATGTTTTACTGCTGGCTGTACACTGTGGTGTGTGGCTGTTTTTGCCGCTTTTTCGCCAACAACACATACGACCTGAATTGGCTTACCTATTATTTTGGTGACAACTTCGGCTATATGTTGTGCGTTTGCGGCTTGGGCAATTTGTTTTTGATGAAATGCAAAACCAAAGGTAAGCGTTAATTTAGTGTCATCAAGCACAGGCTCAGCCATGCGTAACATGCTGTACAGTGTGTTATGTTTTGCTTTGATAATTTTCAAAAGCTCTTGCCAGTAGTCTGCTGGGTCGACAGTGTCACCTTGTACTGACTCTATGTCTTGTTGTGGCGGCTTAGGTTCGGGTATATCGATTACGGGTGCTTGTTGCGGTGCTGGCGTTTCTTGCTTTGTGACAGTAGCGATTTTAGGCGCCGGTGCCTGAACGGGCCTATTGGCAGTCGGCGCGTCATCTTTTGCAATGTATCGCGCTAAAGACAGTTCTAACTGAGCGTATGGATGTGCAGACGCTGTTACTTTTAATAAGTTATCTAAAAGTAACATAACTTTTTGAGTGGCCTGTAGCTGTCCTTCGATAATTTGTGAACGAAGTAGCTGTATGAGTTGTTTGGCAAGTAGCTGCGCTTGCACGCCCTCACTGCGGGCCGTGTCTATGCTGCCAAGTAAGGCAACAATATCGCCACTCGTTATGCTACTAAGCAACAAATTAACAGTCGCTAGGCTAGGAAGACCAAGCATTTGCTGAATGCTTTCAGCTGTAATTTTTTCTTTTTGTCCTGCAAGTTGGTCTAGTAAATTAATACTGTCCCTAAAACTACCTGCAGCGTGTTCGGCTAGTAGTGCAAGCGCTGCGTCATCGATGTTAATATTTTCTAATTTTGCTAATGACTGTAAGTGTTTTGCAGTATCGTTGGCAGTAATCGGTTTAAATGTGTAGCGCTGCGTGCGGCTAAGTATAGTATCTGGTATTTTATGTGCTTCGGTAGTCGCAAGTATAAAAATTGCGTGGGCTGGGGGTTCTTCCAGGGTCTTTAATAGTGCGTTAAATGCCTCTCTGGTTAGCATGTGCACTTCGTCTATAATATAGACTTTGTATTTAGCGCTTGTTGGCGCAATATGCACCTTGTCGCGTAGCTCGCGGATTTCATCTATGCGTCTATTGCTTGCTGCGTCAATTTCTATAATATCTAGGTGGGTTGCATCGTCACTGTAAGGTAGGCCGTTAAGTTCATGTGCTAGTATGCGGGCAATACTTGTTTTGCCGACTCCCCTTGGGCCGGTTAAAAGGTATGCATGACTAATAGCATCTGTTTTTATAGCCTTTTGCAAAGCATTAACAATATGATCTTGACCGACAACATCAGCAAGACTCTTTGGCCTGTATTTTCTGTATAACGCTAACCCCATTACCTACTAGTATGAACTATATGGCCTTTAATACTAAAATCACTCTTTACGTAATTTTTGCTACGACTTATTACGGTATTGTGCATAACAGCTCGCACAAAGACTCTCGTATTCGATGTTATCTTGACCGTCTATGGCCACCTGATTGCCTTCAAAAATAAAATGTCCGTTAATTTTTCGCCCGTTAAACATAGCCTTTTTACCACATCGACAGATTGTTTTTAACTCTTCTAGTGTATGCGCCAACTCAAACAGCCTTGTGCTACCTGTAAAAAGCTTAGTCTGAAAGTCTGTTCTGATGCCGTAACAAATGACAGGGATTTTAAGATCGGTTGTAATGGCTAGTAGTTGATCAACTTGCTGGGATGTAAAAAACTGCGCTTCGTCGGTTAATACGCAGCTTACAGGCTCGACATCTTTTGACCACTGCCCTACTGCATCTAGCAAGTTAATGTCAGGAGTCGCTAATATATCTACCTTACGCGTTGCGCCTAGCCTCGATACAATTTGGTTGTTTCCTTTAGTATCTGTAGCAGGCTTTATAAGTAATATGTTCATGCCGCGTTCTTCGTAATTATGCGCAACCTGAAGCACTGCAGTACTTTTGCCACTGTTCATCGCCCCAAACCTAAAGTATAGCTTTGCCATCTTACGAATGATAACTGAGTATCTGTCTGTTGAATATGATAAAACCTACAACAAATACCAAGATCTACAGTGTGCGTAGGGTTGTCATGTATGCTAGTGCAATAGTCGCAGAGTGATTTATCATCGGTATCCTGCTTACTGGAACTCCTGGCACTACCATGTCTTGTATATCAAGTACCCCGTCCAAAAAGCCAACATAGCAGCGCATGTTGTATGAGCTTATATCGTCATTTGCTATGACATATTCACTGGCTACAACAGATTCGTATAAGGCTGGTGCTCTTGTGTTGCGCTCGGTACCTATTGTCTCTGGACGGCGAAGTTTGCCACTTATAAAATTATACTGCGTATCATGTGGCATTTCGGGTACAAGGCTCATAGCTAGTGATGCACCTGCACTTATACCGTAAATTATCTTTATATCAGGGTGTAGCTTAATATATGCGCTTAAGCGGTCTCTTTTTTCGGTATATGTCTCAGGAGTCTGCCAATTAGTCGGAAAAACTAATATCTGTGCGTCGTTTGGCCTGTTTTTGTTCAGAAAATTTATAAACTTGTTTTGTCTTGCAACGACTTTATCGCCACCGAGTCCCATTAGGACTAGAGTCTCTTGATGTTTAGTCATTACAGATTCCGCGAACTAAAGTGCTGCTTCTAGTGCTGCCCATTCGGCTTTTACGTCAGAATCAGGGATGTTGATACTTACTTGATCATTTGGCTTTGCTTTAAAGTATGTGACGCTAGCAAGAAGTACCCGGTATTCGTCTTTACCAACAGTCACAAAGTAGTGACCATCTTTTTGACTAAGTACACCAACAATTTGTTTGCGTGGTATAGGTCCAATTTGCTTGTACAAAAATGCTCCGTCGTCGGCTATTGTAAGTTTTAGGATATCGCCCTGAACAAGTTTAGACTTACTGGCATAGTTTGCTGGTACTGGATATGTTTTACCGTCGCTTCCAACCATGTTCTGACCGTCAAAGACACCTTCGATAATTTTACCGATGTTTTCTTCGTTATCTACAGTTGCAACGGTTCCGTCGTCGCCAATCAAACTAACTAAAAGCTCCTTGGCTGCTGCCAAAGATGTCTCGGCCTCTGCTATCAGTGCTTTTAATCTTTTTACTTGTTTGTCTGGTAATTCTGCCACGTGTTCCCCCGCGCACCTCTATTTGTTTCAAAACTCTCTACTGTGAATACCGTAACACAGGGCACAGGTCAAGTCAAAATATTCATCTGTTTCTGTGGATAACTCACAAAAAAATACACTCGATTGAGTGTATTAATTTGTGTATTTTGCTTGATTTGGATGCTATACGGGATGAAAACCGAGCACAAAAACTTTGCTGTAATTCATTACTGCGGAGTTTTTTGTCACAGGGTTTCGCCCGTATAGCGCCAAATGCAAGTAAAATTAAGCTAGTTCTACTGTTGCACCAGCTTCTTCTAGAGCCTTTTTGTGTGCTTCTGCATCTTCTTTTTTAGCTTTTTCGACAACTGTCTTTGGTGCGCCGTCAACGATAGCTTTTGCTTCGCCTAGACCTAGACCAGTAATGTCTTTAACAGCCTTGATAACTGCAACTTTTTGTGCGCCTGCGTCCTTAAGAACAACATCGTATTCGGTCTTAGCGTCTTCAGCTGGAGCTGCGTCTGCTGCAGGACCGGCTGCGACTGCAACTGCTGCTGCAGCTGGTTCGATACCGTATTCGTCTTTTAGGATTGTGCTTAGTTCGTTAACTTCTAGTACCGTTAGGCCAACTAGTTGTTCTGCAAATTTCTTTAAATCTGTAGCCATAGTGATTAGATTCCTTTAATTAGTTAGTAGCTTTTGCTGCAACCGCGTCTAGCAAGCCATGTAAGTTGCCGGTTAGGCCACTCATAACGTTGCGTACAGGTGATTGTAGCGTATTAATAACACCAGCGATAAGCTGATTCTTGCTTGGCAATGTTGCCAATGCTTTGACATTGTCGGCAGTCATAAACTGACCATCTGCAGTAATAGCACCAACAAACTGAATAGTCGGTTCGGTCTTTGCAAAAGTATGTAGTACTTGTGCGGGAGCGACCTCGTCTTCAGAGTTGAATGCGTACAACAACATACCCTTTAATGCAGCTGTATCAGCTGATTTAAGAGTGTCATTTTGCTGAATTGCTTTGATAGCAAGACGGTTTTTTACGACCTTAACACTTGTACCATTTGCTTTTGCAGCTTTTCGCAGTGCCTGAATAGACTTAACGGTTGTGCCTTCAAATTGGGCAACAACAGTTAGTTTAGAATCCTTTAAAAGACTCGCTACTTCTGCGACAACATCATTCTTTTTTAGTTTAGTTAAAGCCATTAAAATTCCTTTTTTTAGCCTTATTTTAGATTCAACACACACCCTCGACCATGAGTATATGTTTGCTACCAAGCATTAAAAAACTGCCCTTTGCGAACAAAAGACAGCTTGCTAGTGCTTAGGAAACAAAAAGATTAAGTATCTTATTGCCTCGGTGGCACGATTAAGTAACTAGTTAAAGCTACAGCCACTGTCTTAGGTAACAGATTAAATATAGCATATTTGTAAGCCAGTCGCAATACATATTTGACACAACATTTATATTCTGTTATTGTATTTGTTACTGTACTGGTCGCGCAGTTAATAACACATGAACGACCAGCATATCTCACTACCTATATCATACGAAGCAGCGCAGCGCGCGCTTACGACTGTAGAAGCCGTTACCAATACTAAGGATACGAGCCTGTATCCCCTTGCCGTCCAAGAAGCAACAGATTTGCAAGATCTTCCTGACGAGTATAAGGCGATAGCTATGACTAAACTTACTGGTGCGTTATGCCTAAACGGGCCAGTTGTAGATGCGCACTATATAGGGATGCTAGCGTATCATCTTACAGCAACAAAAGAGCTACAGCATCAGCTGCATACAGATGCCGTTACTGGGTTTGCAAACAGGCGTGGACTTTTAGAATGGGCAAGCAACTACTACGACCCTCAACATAATACCTACGGCATATTAGCAATTGATCTTACTAGCTTTAAAAAAGTAAACGATAAGTTAGGACATGTAATAGGTGACGATGCCTTAAAGGTTGCCTGCGAAATTATTGCGTCGCAAACACGCCTTTCAAGGCAAAAAGACGAAGACGACATAGACGAACGTCAGCACGACACGACAGATGTATTAAGTGTGGCTCGAATAGGTGGCGACGAAATTATATGCATTATGGATTTTAATGGTATAGGAACTACATTGGCACATATTGCCATTGCCCGCGTAACAAATCACCTAGAATCAAGAAATGTCATGATGCAAAATAGCGACAGAACAATAAAGCAGTCTTTTGGGTTTAGAGTCGGCGCACTTTTAGTTGGGCCATCTAATCCGTTATCATTCAGTGACGCACTTGGAGCAGTCGACGATCTGTGCAATGCAAGACGCACCACCAGCGATAGATAGTTTTAGGCGGCAAAGTCTAGACTACCATTAGCCGGTTGGGGCACCTCGTTACTGTATCGTCGAAAAGCCTTCCAGATGTCAATAATATTCGATTCGGGTGCTACTGTACCTAAAGCTAGTCCTAGCGTAAGCACACCTACTTTATACTGTCTTTCGACGTCACTTTCTAACTTTCGACGTGATTCTATGGCACGCAAGCAGTGTTTTAAAAACGCATGATCTTCGCCAAGAGTGTAGGCAGCTTCATAATACTGTGCGTATCCCTGCTGTCTGCTATCAAATGCTGCTGCAATACTTATTCGTGGTGCTTGTGCATCTACTTCAAACGTTTCTACGCGTACCATGACAGGCTCGGGAAGTACGTAATCGGCATTCCATGCCATACGAAAATGGTACGGTCGTCCCGCTTCGTCAGAAATAACCGAATAAGTCATTGAAGATAGTGATTGTGGGCCTTGTGTATACATTATTCAACTCCTGTTGCGCCTATGTCGGCCTGCAAGTAGGTGCGGACACCTATACCCATAGACTGGTAAAAACTACTAGATTTATCCGGGGCATAAACTTCGTAGCTGACTGGTTTTTCGCCAGTAACTAGTTGTGTAACGTAGTCGGCGGCCATCTTAAAAGCTTCGTGCGCTTCTGTAGACATCCATTTTTCTGTTACTCGCGGGCCCGTAAGCTGGTGATGGTTTTGCGCTTTAACAAAGCGTAGCTGACTAGGTATTGTTGGGTCTGGCCTTACGTAATCGGTAGTCTGTTGGTGCGGTGAACTTGCTATCGATATTGGATGTATCGGTGTGTATGCCGATTCGTATCTATCTAAGTGTGCGTGTTGGTGGTTCGATCTCATAAAATTCTTTCTTGTACAAATTAAAAATAGGCTTCCTGCTAGAGTTGAAGCCTATTGTTTTAGGGACTGTATTGCGGTTATTTAAATTGGCTTCAACCCATATGCAATACAGCCCGTCACAATAATCACGAGGTTAAGCTTTGCTGATTGCATAAAGTTTGTCATTGCTAATAACAATACACTAGCGGCAAGCAGTTGTCTAATTTTGACCTTGCACGTTTATAAAACAGGTATATAGTTAGTAACCGAATATTTATGAGTAAAACACAAGAAATGCTGTTTGAGTCCAAGTACCCAGAATTACTACATAACTTTGGGCTGGATAACATACATGAAACGCGGCGCCTTGTAGATTATTTTGCAAGGTTTGGTCGCCCGGCAATAAAAGGCTTTGATTTGGGTATAGCAACGCTATTACTCCTAAATAACGATATATCGCCAACACTTACTGCGGACGAACTAAAAAGACCCTTTATATTTGATCAAGCAGCGCACCAAAACATGATAGATGCCTACAGGTTAGCACTAGTAAAGGGTGCAGATGCCTATAATGTACGCACTATAGAGACATCGTTTATGAGGTCTAGTGTTGGCGGTGCTGCTCTTTGGGCATACCACGAAACAAACGGCAATATACTTGCCGCACGCACACTAACAGGGCTTCAGTGCGAAAAACTCGATATATTTATTCCGTTTACTACAGATACTGATACCTATATTGCGGCCATGGTGACCACCGAACAGCGTCTAGAAGTTATCGAAGCTAGTCTGCTTGCGCAAGTTTAAACTGCGTGTAGCGTTCGGCTGCGAGTCGTGTTAGTTCAGGGTCTTCGTCGGTGTTTACAAACTTCATGCCACCTGCAAGTAAGGGATGAACCTCGCTAAGTTTTTGGTGCATGGCAAGTACTAGCTTACGGTAGCCGGGGTGACCATGTGGCGTCGTGCGCAGTTCGTGTAAATGAAAGGCTTCCCTGGCGTTATAGGTGACCTTCCAGCGCATTTTATGTCCTAGTAAGGTTGCATACTGTGATTCTACTATATACTTGTTTTTT